>ERZ1106954.1159-NODE-1159-length-20601-cov-3.747396_pt1 | contig 20601 bp, 17 predicted proteins | sample MGYA00403678_ERZ1106954 | MGnify/ENA primary metagenome ERZ1106954 (study PRJEB35170, sample SAMEA104062445) | human gut metagenome | biome: human gut; feature: human-associated habitat; material: faeces | place: Denmark | collected 2012-08-20 ... | reverse complement strand
AGAAACACTGCCCTGCGGGAGCTTCAGGTATGTATCGAGCCGTTCGGCGGAGGCAAAGCTGAGCTTTGAGGAACCAAGCGCTGTCGAGAGCCATTTGAGATCGACCCGCCGCTCATCAGGGACGGTCACGAGATAATGCTGCCGACCCTTTGCGTCGCACAGAAAGAGGTTTTTGCAGATGCAGCCATGAGCATCGATCCCGGCACGTTCCATCTCCTCCATCGTGAATACCGCTTCGTGCTCAACGGCTTCGTAAGGAATGCCCTTATCGTTGAGAAGAGCGTAAACTTCGTTTTTATGGTATCCGGACATAATATATTTCTCCTGCATTTACAATTTAGCGCATTATAGCGCGAAATGATCCGGAAAGCAAGAGAAACGTGCGCCGCTGCTCAGTGTCCCGCGGGATCGCGCTCCAGCCACTCTTTTTCCGAGGTGAGGTCGGCGTGGAGAAAGGCGACGAAAACAATGGCGTAGGGGAGCGCCGCGACCCAGACCGCCCGGCGGCCGAGGAAAATGCACGCTACCGCGCCGAGGATCGTTCCGGCGAGGAAGAAGAGGATCATAGAAAAATGCCGCTTAAGAACGCGGCGGTGGGACGTGTCACCGTGGCGGCGGTGGAGCTCCTTGGCAAGACCGATGCCGAGCTGACGGACGTGATTGGTGGCGAACGTTGTGGCCATCGGCACGCCCTCGGAGTTGCGGAACGTGTTGTATTGCATGGAGGCGATAAAGTTGATGGACACCTGAAAGACCTGCACCGGCGTCGATGCCGGAAGCGCTCCGAGCACGGCGACGAATACGATCTCGACCGCGACGAGGATCGTTTCCCAGCGGATATGGAAGCGGTGCTTCACATCGTCAGGGATGAGCTCGGAGATGAACGCACCGAGCGCGTAGGCGGAGATCGGGATGACATAGTACAGGGCACTTGTCCAGCTCCGCGTGCCGAGCGCGATGCCTAGAAGCACGATGTTGCCGGTTTGCGCGTTGCAGAAAATGCCGCCGCAGAGCATGTAGGTATACGAGCCGAGGATACCGGCGGCGAAGATGAGCGTGTCGTACACCCATGTCCGCTCGCAGGTAAGATAAAAGGTTTTCTTTTCCATAAGTCTCTCTTACTCCGTCCAATATGTGCACAGTTTGTCGAAAGGCGTAAATTGCGGCTATTATACCATGGAAACACCGGAACGGGAAGTGCTTTTTCGGTAAGGAAAGTCCCCGGCCGAAGCCGGGGACGGAATCGTTTGTACGATTGTACGATGATTGGTCAGACCGTACCGGTGATGACGAGTGTGGCCGTGCCGGGCGTTACGGTGAACGTCCCGTCTGTGTTCTGCGTGAACGAGGCCGCCGGAACGGTGATCTGTCCGGCCAGCGTTGTGAAAACGCCGGTCGCGGCGTTGTAGGTGTAGTTTGTGCCCTCCGTCCATGCCGTGCCGTTGTAGGTGACGGCGATGTTGCGGAGAATGGGGGCGAACGTGTCGGTGACGACAACATTGCCCGTCGCCGTTGCTTCGGTATTGCCGGTGTTCGAAATGACGAACGTGTAGGTGATCTGGCCGTTTTCCGTAACGGTCGTCGGCGAGAGAGCCTTGCTGATGGAGAGCTCGGCGCTGGTCGCGGTCTCCACCGTCGCCTGCGCGGTGATCGGGGTTGTGAGACCGCCGCCGGTGATCGTCGCGGTGTTCGTGATCGAGCTGCCCGTTGCGAGCGGTGCGACGGGCGTCGCGGTCGTCTCATAGATGAGGACGGCGTTGCCGCCCGCGGGGACCGTGAGACCGGTCACGGTGAGCGGCGGTCCGGCGGTGACGGTCGGCGCTGTCTGCAAAACGCCGTTAATATAATAGCGTACCGTTCCGGCGCTGTAGGCGAGCGGGTAGACGGTGTTTGCGCCGACGGTATAGCCGCCAAGATTATCGGTGACGGTATAGTCCGTGATGGCCGCTGTGCCGGTGTTCACGAGCGAGAGAGCATAGGTAATGCGGTCTCCCGCCGAATAGTTTGCCGAAACCGCCGTCTTGACGGCGGTGAGAGCTTCGAGAATTTCGCCGGTGACAATGTTCGAGTTTGTTGTGCCGCCGTTATAGGAAAGCGTGGCGAAGTTGGTAAAGCTTGCCATAGTTCACACTCCAAGATCAAGATGTTGAGGCGCACCCCTTACAGCATACGTAAAAGCACCGCGCTCTGCCAATCCGCGGCGGCAGAAAAACACCCCGTCCGCTTTGGGCGGACGGGGTGCGGCAAAATAGGGGCATCAGAGAACGTGCACGCTCTCCGGATCAAAGACCAGACGGCAGCGCTCGCCGACCTTGTAAATGCGCTTGTTCTTGGGGTTGGGGTCGGTCAGCTTCACGAGCGTATCGCCGACCTTGACATGGTAGTTCTGATAGCTGCCCATGAAGCAGGAGAGAACGACCTCGCACGGAAGCCCGCCCTCTTCGGCCAGAGATGCGGCCTCGGGACGGAGAACGATCGTATAATCCTTGCCGACTTCCATGCCGGGCACGGGAGCGGCGTGGCAGATATCGCCCGAAACGTTGAGCTGCGCCCGGTTGTCCGAGAGTGCTTCCAGCCTGCCCTTGAGGAAATTCGCCTCGCCAATGAAGTCGGCGACGAACTCGTTGACGGGGTGGTAATAGATCTCCTGCGGGGAGCCGATCTGTTCCACAACACCGGAGCGCATGATGATGATGCGGTCGGAGAGCGCCATAGCCTCGCTCTGGTCGTGCGTAACGTAAATGGCGGTGATGCCGACCTCCTGCTGGATGCGGCGGATCTCCGTGCGCATCGTGACGCGCAGCTTGGCGTCCAGGTTGGAGAGCGGCTCGTCGAAGAGCAGAACGCTCGGCTCGATGACGAGCGCGCGGGCGAGCGCCACACGCTGCTGCTGACCGCCGGAGAGCTGGTTGGTCATGCGGCCCTCCATACCGGTGAGCTCCACGAGATCAAGAATCTTCATCACGCGCTCGCGAATCTCTTCCTTCGGCACGTGGCGCAGCTTGAGACCGTAGGCAACGTTATCAAACACGTTGTAGTGGGGGAGAAGGGCGTAGCTCTGGAACACCATGGCGGTGTCGCGCTTATTCGGCGTGAGAGCGTTGATGGCCTCGTCGCCGAGATAGATCTCGCCCTCGTCCGGGCTTTCAAAGCCGGCGATCATGCGCAGCGTCGTCGTTTTGCCGCAGCCGGAGGGGCCGAGGAGCGTGACGAATTCGCCCGGCTCGATGACGAGGGAGTTATCCTTGACGGCGTAAAAATCTTTGCCGGTCTTGGGGTCCTGATAGATCTTGGAGATATGTTCGAGACGCACGCCTTTTTTCACTTTTTCCATGGCTTACTTTCCCTCCTTGATTTTTTTGCTGGTGCCGAAGTGCTTTGTTACCAGATTCATCAGCAGCACGCTGCCGTAGGTGATGACGATGAGGATCGTCGCAAAGGCGCAGGCAAGGCTGTAGGAGCCTTTTTCGGCAAACTCGTTTATCTGCACGGTGATGAGCAGAAACTGCGGCGTCACCAGCAGGATGATGGCGGAAATGGCGGTGATGCTGCGGACGAACGCGGTGACAAGACCGCTGAGGAACGAATCCTTGATGAGCGGGAGCGTTACGGTCATAAACACCCGGAAACTGTCCGCGCCCATGTCGTAGGCGGATTCCTCGATGGACTTGTCGATCTGCCGCAGCGCGGAGATACCGCTTCGCGTGCCGGTCGGCAGAGAGCGGACGACAAAGACGATGATGAGGATGAGCCCCGTGCCGTAAAGCCCCTGCATGAAGCCGGTGTGGAACAGGCCGCCCGAGAAGCCGCGGATATAGCCGACGCCGAGAACGGTGCCCGGCACCGCCATGGCGAGCATGGAGACCGCCTCGATAAAGCCCTTGGATTTAAACTTCCGCTTGACGACGAGATACGAGATGATCATGCTCAAAAGCGCCGTGATGGGCGCGGAGATCAGGCTGAGAATAAACGAATCACGGAACGCCTGGAAGCCGTGGTAGCGCGTGAACACGAGCTTGAACCACTTGCCCGTGAGCGGGAAGAACTTGTAGCCCCACGTCGGGAAGCAGGCACCGATCGGGACGCAAATGTACATCATGATAACAAAGAGCGCCACGAGCGAGCAGAGCACCGTGAGCGGAACTCGGACGCTGCGGTCGGTGATGAGCATACGGCCGCGGGATGCCTTGCCGGTGAGCGTGGCGGCGGTCTTGCGCTCAAGATAGTACTTCTGCACGGCGAACATCGCGAGCGTAATGCAGAGGAGCACCACCGCCATCGCCGCGGCGCCGGCCTTGTCGTAAGCGCCGGTGATCTGGAGATAGATGGTCGTTGCGAGCGTATCGTAGGAGCCGCCGATGATCATGGGGTTGGCAAAGTCGGCGATGGACTCGATGAACGTCACGAGGAACGCATTGCCGAGACCCGGCAGCAGCAGCGGGAACGTCACGCTCGTGAACACCTTCCAGCGCGAAGCGCCCATGTCGCGGGCGGCTTCTTCGAGCGAGGGGTCAATGTTTTTCAAGAGTCCCTTGAGCATCATGTAACACACCGGGAAGAACGTCAGCGTCTGCACGATGGCGATGCCCCAGAAGCCGTATACGCTGTTATCGTAGATCTTCAGCAGAAAGCGGGTGATGATGCCCGCCTTGCCGAAGAGCATGATCATCGAAAGACTCAGCACGAACGGCGGCGAGACGACCGGCAGCATGGAAACGACCTTGAAAAGCCCGCCGGTGAATTTGCCCATGCGGACGTACACTTCCACATACGCAAACAGCAGACCGACCAGCGTGGACAGAATTCCGACGAGGAAGCCGACTTTCAGCGTGTTTGTGATGGCATGGGTAAAGGTGGGCATCTGGAAAATGCGCTTGAACACATTGAAGCTGAATCCGCCGTCGCCGACGAAGCTGTCCACCAGCAGTATGGCGAGCGGATAGAGAATGAAAAGCGTGAGGAATGTGATCAGCACGACGATGGTCGTGACCAGAATGGGGTCACCCATCAGTTTCTTCCGGTCCAGCGCCGCGCCCTGTGTTCTTGCCATAGGCGGAATCCCTCCTGACTCTTTCGGTTTCTTTAAAAACAGACCCGCTGCCATTATGAACCGGCGCGCGTCCGGCGTGCGGATTCATAATGACAGTCGATCCATCGGACGGTTTACGAACAAGGCGGCGGCAGAAGCCGCCGCCTTGGCATTAGAGATAATTACTCAGTCTTGAAACGGTCCGCGCCGGTGTCAGCGCCACTCTTGGCCAGGGCAGCCATGACTTCCTCGACGTAAGTACCGGTGTTGTTCTTGGCATCCTCAAAGTCATATTCCATGACGTTGTTGGGATCCAGACCAAACTCCGTAGCTTCCTTCGGCTGGGTGGCGTTGTCGATGACCAGGAACTGGTAAGAGCCGTTCTGGGCAGCGAGCTCAACGCACTCGGGAGACAGAGCGTACTCGATCCACAGCTTCGCAGCGTTGGGGTGCTTCGCGCCCTTGAACATGGCGGTCGCGCCGACCTCGAAGGAGGTGCCGCTGGACGGGATGATGAGCTGGATGTTCTTGTAGCCGTTGTCGTTGATCTGGGTGATGCCGTCATGCAGGAAGCCGATGCCGATGACGCACTCACCGATGCCAACGTTCTTGGACGGGCCGGAGCCGGACTTCGTATAAACCTGGATGTTCTTGTCGAGGTCTACGAGGTACTGGATGCCTTCGTCATGGCCGTACTTCTGGATCATCGTGTTGACGACCAGCTTGGCGGTGCCGGCGGTGTTGTAGTTGGAGAGCCAGATCAGGTCTTTGTATTCGGGCTTGAGCAGGTCTGCCCAGTCCGCCGGAGCCTCGAGACCGAGACGCTCGAGCTCATCGGTATTGACCATGAAGCCGAGAATGCCCTTGTAAATGCCGTACCACTTGCCCTCAGCGTCCTTGTACATGTCGCTGATCAGGTGGGAAGCGTTCATAGCATCGTAGGGCTCAAGCAGGTCTTCCTTGGCGAGGACGTTGTAGGGATCGGTCGTGCCGCCGAACCAGGCGTCGGCGGAGGGGTTGCCGTTCTCTTCTTCGATCTTCGCCTGCACCTCACCGGTGGACAGACGCTGGTAGTTGACCTTGATGCCGTACAGTTCCTGGAAATGCTGGCAGGCGGCGGCGAGGTACTCTTCCTCGCAGGAGCCGTAGACGGTCAGCTCGCCCTCGGCCTTCGCCGCGGCGATGAGATCTTCCATGGGATCAGCTTCGGCTGCGGGCTCTTCGGCCGGGGTCTCGGGTTCCGCAGCGGGGGCTTCGGTGGCGGCGGGAGTTTCGGCCGTGCTGCCGCAGGCAGCAAGAGCGAACACCATGACCAGCGCCAGAAGCAGTGCCAGATACTTTTTCACTTTCGGATCCTCCATTTCGTAATGCTCCGGTAATGTTTGAACACGGTTTGATCTTTGCTGCAACCTTGTTTAAACTTGCCGGATGAATGATGATAATTATAGTCATCGGATTTTGCTTTGTCAATCCAAACAGAAAAGCATTTTGCAAAAAACACCCATTTAGTCATTTTGTCAAATTTTGAAAAGCGTTTTTGTAGAAAACGTTTCAAATGATTTTGCGAAATAATAAATCTATTGGAGAATCCTGCCTTTCGTGCTATAATACGACGCTGAAATAAGAGAAAGGGGAACACTGTATGGCGGAAAAATCAAATACGGAAATGTCCCCTTTGTGCATCGGCATTCTTGCGCACGTGGACGCCGGGAAAACGACCCTCTCCGAGGCGCTTCTCTATACCTCCGGCGCGCTTCGGCGTCTGGGCCGCGTCGACCATGCGGACGCTTTTCTCGACACTGACCCGCAGGAGCGCGAGCGCGGCATCACGATCTTTTCCAAGCAGGCGCGGCTCACATGGAAAAACCGCGCCGTAACCCTTCTCGATACGCCGGGCCATGTGGACTTTTCCGGCGAAACGGAGCGCACGCTCCCGGTGCTTGACGCGGCGATCCTCGTTGTGAGCGGCACAGACGGCGTGCAGGGCCACACGCGCACGCTCTGGCGGCTGCTGCGCCGGAACCATGTGCCGACTTTTCTTTTTTTAAATAAGACCGATCTCCCCGGCGTGAACCGCGCCGCGCGCATGCAGGAGCTACGCTCCCTTCTCTCACCGGAGTGCGCGGACTTTTCCGGCACGGACTGGATGGAACAGGCTGCGGCCGAGAGCGAAGCGGCGCTCGAGAGCTTTCTTTCCTCCGGGACCATCCCGCCGGAGGAAGTCCGCCGCCTGATCGCGGAGGAAAAGCTCTTCCCGTGTCTGTTCGGCGCGGCGCTTCGGCTCGACGGCGTGGAAAAGCTGCTCGATACACTTACGCTCTATGCGCCGGTCAAGCCCGCCGGGGACGCCTTCGGCGCGCGGGTTTATAAAATCAGCCGCGACGCGCAGGGCGCTCGGCTCACGTGGCTGCGTGTTACGGGCGGAGAGCTTCGCGCCCGCGCTGCGGTAAAGGTTCCGACGGAGAGCGGCGAGACCGAGGAGAAGATCCACCAGATCCGTCTCTACTCCGGGGAAAAATACGAGCTGACCGATGCGGTAAAGGCCGGAACGGTATGCGCCGTAACGGGGCTGACCGCCGCACACAGCGGCGACGCGCTCGGCGCGGAAAAAGGAAAGAGCGCTGCGCTGCTCGAGCCGGTATTCACTTACCGCGTCCACGCAGAGAAGGTCGATCCGCACACGGTGCTCGAAAAGCTGCGTCTGCTCGAGGAAGAGGACCCGCTGCTGCATGTCGTGTACGATGAGGCCACGCGGGAGATCCGCGTGCAGCTCATGGGCGAGGTGCAGCTGGAGATACTCGAGCGTCTCTGCCGCAGCCGCTTCGGGCTGGAGATCATGTTCGGCGAGGGCGGTATCCTCTACCGTGAAACGATCGCCGCACCCGTGGAGGGCGTCGGCCATTATGAGCCGCTGCGCCACTATGCCGAGGTCCACCTCCTGCTCGAACCGCTCGAGCGCGGAAGCGGCCTTGTCTTTGCAAGCAAATGCTCGACCGATGCGCTCGATCTCAACTGGCAGCGCCTCATTTTGACGCATCTCGCGGAAAAAGAGCACCGCGGTGTTCTGACCGGCTCACCGATCACCGATATGAAGATCACGCTCGCCGCGGGGCGGGCGCACCTGAAGCATACCGAGGGCGGCGACTTCCGCCAGGCGACCTACCGCGCCGTGCGGCAGGGTCTCATGCGTGCCGAGAGCATTCTTCTCGAGCCGTGGTACGATCTCCGGCTGGAGCTGCCGAACGAATGCGTCGGCCGCGCTATGGCGGATATCCAGCGCATGGGCGGCCGGTTTGATCCGCCCGAAACCGAAAACGGCGTTTCCGTCCTCACGGCTGCCGCGCCGGTCGCCGAGTGTGCGAATTACCCGCGCGAGGTGACGGCGTATTCCCGCGGGCAGGGGCGCGTTTCGCTCTCGCTGCGCGGCTATGAACCCTGCCGCGATACGCAGCGCGTCATAGAAGAGATCGGATACGATCCGGAGCGCGATGTTGCCAATACGGCGGATTCCGTTTTCTGCTCCCACGGCGCGGGCTATACCGTCCGCTGGGACGAGGTCGAGCAGCATATGCATCTGGAAAGCTGCCTCCGGGCGGAGAAGGAAACCACGCCCGCACAGGAGAGCGTGCCGCGCGGCCCGTCCGCGCCCCGCACGGGCGCGGCGCTCGATAAGGAATTGCAGGCCATTTATGAGCGAACCTACGGCGCAGTGAAGCAAAACCGCGCGTTCGTGCCTCGTTCTGAGCGCGAAAAACCGGTTCCGCAGCCGAAAGCAAAGCCGATCCCCGCCGGGCCGGAATATTTGCTCGTAGACGGGTACAATATAATCTTTGCATGGGACGAGCTCAAAGCCGTTGCCGCCGACCATCTCGATGCGGCGCGCCAGCTTCTGATGGATCTTCTCTGCAACTATCAGGGCGTGCGCCGGTGCCGCGTCATTCTGGTATTTGATGCCTACCGAGTCCCGTTTCACAAGGAAGAGATCGTGGCATATAATAATATCCACGTTGTCTATACGAAAGAAGCGGAAACGGCGGACGCTTATATCGAAAAAACCTCGCATGAGATCGCCAAAGACCACCGCGTGCGCGTTGCGACCTCTGACGGCATGGAACAGCTCATCGTCCTTGGTCAGGGCGCGCTGCGCCTCTCGGCCGACAGCTTCCACACGGAAGTGATGCAGGCCGGGGAAGAGATCCGCGAAACGCTCCGGCGGCTCAACCGCCGCGAGCGCTCCGACGCCGTGGCGGAGGCGCTGCGCCGCGCTGCGGAAAATACCGGGGAGAAGTAAAGGAACAGGTATGGAGAAACATCAAAAGCTCGGTCTGGCGCTCATCGCCGCGGGCTGCGCGCTTGCCGCGTTCTGCGGACTTGGTTTATATTATGTAAACCAGAGAGATACAATGCCCGCGATGACGGACGCGACCGCAGTGCCGACGGAAACGCCGGCACCGACGCCGGTACCGACAGCCGCGCCGAACGCCGCGCCCGTTCTCACGCTCATCGGCGACGATCCGCTCTTTTATCCGGCACAGCCGGGCGGATACGAAGATCCCGGCTGCACGGCCATCGATGACCGCGACGGTGATATCACCGCGAAGATCGAATGCGCCGCGGACGTAAACGCCTTCCACATCGGCGAGGGGAGCGTCACCTATTCCGTCACGGACAGCGAAGGACTGAGCTCGACCATCACGCGCCGCGTGATTGTCACGGCGGCGGACCGGCCCGATACGGTCACGCCGGAGGCGGGGACGGTCTATCTCACGTTTGACGACGGGCCTTCCGCCAATACGGAGCATCTTTTGGATATTCTGGATGCCTATGGCGTCAAGGCGACGTTTTTCGTGACGAACTGCAATGAGGATTACACCTGGTGCATCGGCGAGATCGCCCGGCGCGGCCACTCCGTCGGCATCCACAGCGCAACGCACGACTATAACGCCATCTATCAGAGTGAAGAGGCGTATTTTGCCGATTTCTGCCGGATGCAGGAGATCATATTTGAGCAGACGGGCGAGTATGCGAAGCTCGTCCGCTTCCCCGGCGGCAGTTCGAACACCGTGAGCCATTTTAACCCCGGCATCATGACGCGTCTTACGAACGATCTGAACGACATGGGCTACGCTTATTTTGACTGGAACGTTTCCGCGGCGGACACGGCGTCTGACGCCACGCGCTATACGGTCATCGAAAACTTCAAGGAAAGCGTGCCGAAGCACGACTATTCCGTTGTATTGCAGCACGACACCAACGCCTTCAGCGTTGACGCCGTGGAGGAGATCCTCTCCTGGGGGATCAAAAACGGGTATTCCTTCCGCGCGCTGGATCTCACCAGCCCGGCGGTGCATCATTCTGTAGCCAATTAGGAGGCAGGAGAACATGACCCTTTTTGTTGCCTTTGAGATCCTCGGCACGATCGCCTTTGCCGTTTCCGGCGCGGTCGTCGCCATATCGAAGAAGATGGACATTTTCGGCGTGGCGATCCTCGGCATGACGACCGCGGTCGGCGGCGGTATACTGCGCGATCTCATTCTCGGTATCACGCCGCCCGCGGCGTTCCAGTCGCCGGGGTACGCGCTCACGTCGATCGCCGTTTCCATGCTTGTTTTCCTGCCCCCGGTGCGGCGGCTGCTGCACTGGAACGAGAAGCTTTACGACACAGCGCTTCTGCTCTTTGACGCCATCGGTCTCGGCATATTCACCGTGATCGGCGTGCAGACAGCGTACATAGCTACGGGCGAGCTGAACGCGTTCCTTGCCATTTTCGTCGGTGTCGTCACCGGCTGCGGCGGCGGCGTGATGCGCGATGTGTTCGCCGGATCGCCTCCGTACATTTTTGTCAAGCATTTTTACGCGACCGCGTCCCTCCTCGGCGCTGTGGCGTGCCTCCTGCTCTGGAACATCGGGCAGATGCCTGCAATGCTCATCGGCGCCGCCGTTACGCTCACGCTGCGCCTGCTTGCGGCGCATTACCGCTGGAGCCTGCCGAAGGCGAAATAAGATAGAGGGAGAAGGCTGCATGGTACTGCATGAACTGCTCGGCCTGCCGGAGCGGGAGAAGCACGTCGTTTCTCTCTGCGGCGGCGGCGGGAAGACGACACTGATGTACGCGCTTGCGCGCGAGACGAAAACCATTCTGCCGACGGCGCTTTTTACCACAACGCACATCATGACGCCGTCGGATGCGGACGTTGTTCTCTCCGTCCCGTTTTCGGCGGAGGAATGCCGCGCGGCGTGGCGCGAAGGGAAGATCGCCTCGTCCGGGACATTTCTTTCGGAAGAGCGGAAATTCGGCGCGCCGGGGGAGGATGCAATGCGCTTTCTCTGCCGCGAGGCGTCCGCCGTTATCATTGAGGCAGACGGCGCGCGCCGTCTGCCGGTGAAATTCCCGGCGGCGCGGGAGCCGGTGATCCGCCCGGAAACGACGCACACCGTTGTTGTGGCAGGTCTCTCCGCGCTCGGGAAAAACCCGGAGGAGATCGTCCACCGGTACGCGCTGGCAAAAGAGAGCGTGGACCTTTCCGGGGATTTGCTCACCGAAAAACAGATGGCGGAGCTTCTCTGGGCGGGCTATGGACGCTTTGACCCGATCTTCTTTATTAATCAGGCGGACACCAGCGATCTTGCACAGCGCGGCGAGCGTATCTGTGCCATGCTCCGTGATTTCGGCGCGCGCCGCGCGGTCACAGCCTCGCTCCACGCGCTTAGAAAATCGAACGAAAGGGGATGACCGGCATGAAACCGATGAAACGATTCTACTACCGGGCCTACCAGACCGTATTTGACCTCGGCTCGCGCGTTTTACCCTGGCGCAAGCCGGAGATCGTCAGCGGCGCGGGCAGCACGGCGAGGATCCCGGAGCTGCTGCGCGGCTGCGGCGTGAAAAAGGTGATGATCGTCTCCGGCAAACATACGGGTGCGGCGCTCGTCCCGCCGATCCGCGCGCAGATCAAAGCGGCGGGCATTTCCGCCGTCCACTTTGACGCCGTGCGCGCCAATCCCACGATCTCCATCATCGAGCAGGTGCGGGAACGGTATCTCGCCGAGGGCTGCGACGGCTTACTTGCCGTGGGCGGCGGCTCGCCGATGGACACGGCCAAGGCTGCCGCGGCGCGCATCGTGCGCCCCAACTGTACCGTGGAGCAGATGACGGGGCTTTTCAAGGTCATGCACGCTCTCCCGCCGTTCATTGCCGTGCCGACAACGGCCGGTTCCGGCTCGGAGACGACGATCGCCGCCGTTATCACCAACGAAAAAACGCACCACAAGCACGCCATTATGGATCTCTGCCTCGTGCCGCGCTTCGCCGTGCTCGACGCCGTGCTCACCGAGGATCTTCCTCCGGCGACAACGGCGCAGACCGGCATGGACGCGCTTACGCACGCGGTGGAGGCATACGTCAGCGTCCACAGCACAACGAAGGAGACCGACCGCTGCGCGGAAGAGGCGACAGCGGCGATCTTCCGGTATCTGGAACGGGCATATGCGAACGGACACGATCTTGAAGCGCGGCAGGAAATGCTGCTTGCTTCGTTCAAGGCAGGCGTCGCCTTCACCCGCGCGGGCGTCGGCAACGTCCACGCGATTGCCCATACGCTCGGCGGACTGTATAATACGGCGCACGGACTGGCAAACGCTGTCATTCTCCCCATCGTTTTGGAGGATTACGGCACAGCGGCGGAGGAAAAGCTCGCCCGCCTTGCCGAGATCACCGGCACGAAAACGACCGGCACCGCACACGAGAAGAGCGCGGCGTTCATCGCCGCGATCCGCGCCATGAACGAGCGTATGGGCATTCCCGGGCATCTGGACGTGATCCGCGAGGACGATATCCCGCAGATGGTCGCCTGGGCGCTGCGCGAGGCAAACCCGACATATCCCGTTCCGGTTTTGTACGACGAGGCGCACTGCGCCGAGGTCATCCGCCGGGTTCGCGGATAAGATAACGAAAAGCGCCGGAACGAACAAAGTTCCGGCGCTTTCGCGCATAATAAAAGGTTACTGGAGCAGGCTCCGGTAGCTGTCGCACGTCGAGAGATTGTCGGGCGGATAAAATTCCTCCACCGGGAAGCGGATACGCCCGAAGAGCGTGCACGGATCGTCGTCCGTCGTGCCGACGCACTCGTTTTCCGGGAAGCAGTAGTTGTAGACCGGGATGACGAGCTGGCTGTCGCGCTCGAGCCGGATGAGAGAAAACTGGCCGAGCGTCGCGTACCAGAGCCGGTTGGAGTCGGTGAGCACAAGCTCCTCCGGAAATGCGGCGAGAATGTTGGCCGGCACCTCCGGGATGCGGTCAAGCGGCGTGGCGCAGTCCTTCTCGGTGATCTGCATCGAAAGTGCGATCGGATCGACTGCCTCTACAACGCCGACGGGCTGATCGGCCTGCGTGGTGATCTCGCCGTCAGAGGTGTAGACCTTGACGCTCCCTTCACTGCCGAAGAGAATGACGCGTTTATTGAATACGCAGAGACCGGTGACGGTTTTTGCGTTCGGGACGCATTCGCCGGTGACACGGTAAAAATAGGTGACGTCTACCGTATAGTACCCACGGTTGAACGTGATCTCCTCGACGTTTACCCCGGCATAGAGCAGCTCGGCGCTTTTCGGGCGGATGCTGAAGGCGTTTTCTATGTAGCCCTGCGACGTCCGCGTCGGAAACACACGCAGATCCTCTACGCAGTCCTTATCCCTGCAGCTGGAGTATATTTTCTTCGTATGGATACAAACAGCCTCGCGAACGCATGCGCTGCTGTCCACCGGACCGGGTACGACCCTGTCTGCCATATCGGAATTCCTCCTTTAACAAAGTTCAGTACAGTCTATGCGCGCGCCGCCCCAATGTGCCGATTGACGCCCTTTGGAAAAAGTGTTAAACTTGCTATATATAAATATGAGGAGAGATTCCGATGGAAGGATATCAGAACTTTCAGGAAAAGCTGGATATAAAGATTCTCATTCTGTTCATTCTGCGCCGTCTGCCGGATGCCGTGACGCGGGAAACGCTCACGGATCTCGCCCTTTCCGAGGGCAACGCGGGGTATTTTGAATACTCCGAGTGTCTCGCGGAGCTGGTCGATTCCCATCAGGTGGAGCAGGAAGGAAACCTCTACAAGATTTCCGAGCGCGGCGCGCGAAACTGCGAGATCGTGGAGAGCAGTCTGCCGATGACGGTCCGCCAGAAAATGGAAAAAAACATAAAACCGGTCGCGGATGAGCTGCGCCGCCGCGCGATGATCACCGCCTCGCACGAAACGGCGGACAACGTCTGCCGCGTACATCTTGCTCTTTCGGACGGCATGGGCGAGATATTGAACCTGCAAATGCTCTGCGGCGGGGAAGAGCAGGCGGAGAAGCTGGAAGAGAACTTCCGGAAAAACGCGGAGAAATACTATACGCAGATCATGGAGCTCCTGTCGCGTGATGAAAAAGTATAAGATTTTTGTTATCAATCCCGGCTCGACCTCGACGAAGCTGGCGCTTTTCGAGAACGAACATAAAATTCTGGAAACCAATGTGTTTCACGATTCCTCGGTGCTGCTGCAATTCCCGACGGTAAACGCGCAGCTCCCATACCGCAAAAAGCTCATCATGGACTTTCTGAGCGAGAACCATATCGACCTTTCGGACGTGGACGCCATCGTCGGCCGCGGCGGCAGCTGTTACCCGGTGGCGAGCGGCGTATACGTTATCGACGATAAGCTTATCGAGGACACCGCCGCCGGGAAGGGCGGCATGGAGCATCCGTCCAATCTCGGCGTGCAGCTTGCGCGCGAGCTGCAGAAGGAGTTCGGCGGCCGGATCTTCATGGTCGATCCGCCGTGCGTAGACGAGCTGTGCGATATGGCGCGCATGACCGGCATCGACGGCGTGCCGCGCCACACCAATATGCACGCGCTCAACCTTCGCGGCGTTGCGATGCACCACGCAAAGCATGTTCTCGGGAAAAAGTACGAGGACTGCTGCTTTATCGTATGCCACATCGACGGCGGCATTTCCGTATCGGCGCACCGGTACGGACGCATCATCGACTGCAACGATGCCGCCGGGGGAGACGGTCCCTACACGCCGACACGCATCGGCTCGGTCTCCGTGGCGGATATTCTCGAATATGTCCGCGATAAGGACATCGACGAGGTCAAAAAGCTTTGCACCCGCACGGGCGGCTTTGTGAGCCACTTTGGCACCTCCAGCTCCGACGCCGTACATAAAATGGCCGAAGAGGGGGACAAAAAAGCCATCCGCGTCTGGGACGGCATGAAATACCAGATCGTCAAGTACATCGGCGCGATGGCGGCCGTGCTCGGCGGCAGGGTGGACGGCATCCTCCTTACCGGCGGCCTTCTCCGCTTTGAAGACATCACGCAGACCATCCGCGAGCAGTGTGAGTGGATCGCGCCGGTGAGCACCTATCCCGGCGAGGTCGAGCATGAGGCGCTCGCCGCCGGAGCGCTGCGCGTCCTGCGCGGCGAGGAAGAGCCCAAGCACTACACCGGCCGCCCCGTCTGGGACGGCTGGCACGATGATGACTGACAGTCAAACCAAAGAGCCGCAGCGGTTGAACTGCTGTGGCTGATACTGTGGCAGTGCATGGTATGGCATGGCATGAAAAGACAAATCGGAATTTACGGAGGTAAGTGGTATGGAGGAACAAATCCTTAATTATTTGGATATGTCAGAAGAACAAAAAGAAAAATCTTTGAGAGATTTAAAAAGCATAGGCTTTTATCCTGCATATGGAAAAGAAAAGACGATGAAAAAGATTATGGACAAATCCATCGCTGGAGAGATGCCGCAATTCTATTTTGTTTTCAGAAAAGAACAGTTGATAGGTTATTTGTTTATAATTGGTGATACTCAAAAATATCGAGCCTTTCCGTGGTTGGCTATTAGCAATTTAGACGAACTTCCGATGAGAGTTACGAAGGCTTTAATGGAAATACAGATAGAGGCATGGATAAACATAGGCGATGAAATTATGGCGGATTTTCTCCGAAGACAATTAACTAATTACGAACATGGAATAGGACATCGACCTGAAAATTTATGCAGATAACTTCCAGTTTGTTGAGCATGAAAAAAGCGCCGGAGCTTGAGCTCCGGCGCTTTTGGCATATTAAGGAAAATCAGAAAATCGCGACGACAGCGCCGTTGTAGGTCTCGGCGATGAAGTTCTTCACGGTCTCGGACTGGAGAGCCTTGACGAGAGCGACCGTCTTGGCGCTGTCCTTGTCGGCCTCGCGGACGGCAACGACATTGGCGTAGGTCTGGGCGGCGTCGCCGGAGGCGTCCTCGATGGCGAGAGCGTCGGCAACCTTCAGACCGGCGGCCAGCGCGTAGTTGCCGTTGATAACGGCGAGCGTGCCGGCGTCACTGTTGGCAAGCTGGGTCGGGACCATGTCGGCCTGCACGGGAACAACGTTGTAGCCCTTCGCGTCAACGATATCGAGATGGCTGACGCCCTTTTCCGCGGAGGCATCCTCCGGCAGGGTGATGAGACCTTCCTGAGCGAGGAGGAGCAGCGCGCGGGTCTCGTTGCTGTCGTCGGCGGGGATCAGAATGGTAGCGCCCTCGGCGACTTCATCGAGAGAGGAAACGCCGTTGCCGAAAAGACCGAACGGCTCATAGTGGATGAGACCGGCGGAGACGAGGTGCGTGCCGTTGCTGGCGTTGAAGCTGTTCAGGTACGGGGTGTGCTGGAAGTAGTTGGCGTCAAGCTCGCCGTCTTCAAGAGCGGTGTTGGGCAGGACGTAATCATCGAAAACAACGATCTTGAGATCGTAGCCTTCCTCGGCGAGGAGGGGCTTGATCTGCTCAAGGATCTCGGCGTGCGGGGTAGAGGAAGCGCCGACGGTGATGGTCTCTTTCGCGGCGGGCTCTTCGGCAGGGGCTTCGGTCGGAGCTTCAGAAGCGGGAGCTTCGGTAGCGACGGGGGCTTCCGTGGCGGACGGGGTGGAGGCGGTACCGCAGGCGGCCAGCGCGAGCAGCAGCGCGAGAGCGAGGACGACAGAAAGAATCTTTTTCATTTTGATATTTCTCCTTTTCTTTGGATTCGGTGGGTGAAACTTTTTATATCATCAGGCGGAGGTGCGTTTGTCCGTCTTGCGGACAATGTACATTCCGACTTCCTGAATGACCTGAACAATGATGATGCACAGCAGCGCGGCGAACCAGATGATATCCTGATTGAAGCGCTGGTGACCGTAAACAATGGCGATCTGGCCGAGACCGGTGCCGCCGATCGTGGCGGCCATGGCGGAATAGCCGAGCACCGTGACCATCGAGATGACCGCGCCCGTGATGAGCGAGGGCTTCGCTTCCGGGACGAGCACCTTGGTGATGATCTGGAATCGCGGCGTGCCCATCGCTTCGGCGGCTTCGATCACGCCCTTATCGACCTCCTTGATGGAGGACTCGACCATGCGCGCCACGTACGGCGCGGCAGCGATCACGAGCGTTACGATCACGGCCTTGTTGCCGAGCGATGTGCCAACGATGAACTTTGCCACCGGCAGCATCGCCACCATGAGAATGATGAACGGCACGCTGCGGAAGGCGTTGATGAGAATGCTGAGAATTTTATTGAGCACCGGCATCGGATGGATGCCGTCCTTATCGCTCACGCAAAGGAGCAGACCCAGCGGCAGGCCGAGAACATAGGCAAACACCGTGGAGATCACGGTAAGATAGATCGTCTGCCACACGCCGAGCAGAAACAGATTCTGCTGCCAGAGCTTTACAAACATATCGGAGAACATCCCATCACACCTCCTCAAAGGAGACACCGTCCTGCTTCAGCCACGCGCGGGCGCGCTCGGCGCTCGCCTCGTCGGCAGGAAGCTCCAGGATCGTCTGCCCATAAATTTTGCCGTCGATCTCGCGGATGTCCGCGGATACGATGTTGACCGGGGCCTGGCACTCCATAATGAGACTGGCGACGACGGGGTGCCGCGTCGTTTCGCCGTTGAAGGCGAGGCGGATTCGTTTTCCGCCGGGGGTGAATACCGGGGCGATACTGACACCGGGGAGGATCAGCTCGCGGGCGATCTTGGACTGCGGATTGGTGAACACCTGGCTCACCGCGCCGAGCTCGGCGATCTGGCCGCGGTCGATGACGGCCACGCGGTCGCAGATCTGGTCAATAACGCGCATCTCATGCGTGATGACGATCACGGTGACGCCCATCGTGCGGTTGATCTCCTTGAGAAGCGAGAGGATCGACTGCGTTGTCGTGGGGTCAAGCGCGCTCGTCGCCTCGTCGCAGAGAAGGTAGCGGGGCTTCGTTGCCAGCGCGCGGGCGATGGCTACGCGCTGCTTCTGTCCGCCGGAGAGCATGCCCGGATAGGCGTTCATGCGGTTCTCAAGGCCGACGATGCGCAGAAGCTCGGTCACCTTCCTGTGCTTCTCCGCGCGGGAAAGGTGCATGCCGCGCAGCGGGAAAGCCACGTTGTCGTACACCGTGCGCGAGCGCATCAGGTTGAACAGCTGGAAGATCATGCCGATCGACTTGCGCGCCTGCCGAAGACGGCCTGCGCTCAGGCTGGTCAGCTCCTGTCCGGCGACGAACACGCTGCCGTCGGTGGGACGCTCCAGAAGGTTGATGCAGCGGACGAGCGTGGACTTGCCGGCGCCGGAAAAGCCGATGATGCCGAAAATGTCGCCGGGCATAATGTCCAGGTTCACGTCCACCAGCGCCTTCACGCCGTCCTTGCCGTCCGTGAAGGTCTTGGAAACGTGCTTCAGGCGGATCATTGGTTCCTGCGTCCCGCGGGCGGGGGTGACGGGATTCTCCATGCGTACCAGTCTCCGATCGTTGTAAAATAAAAATCAGGCAAGCCTTGGCGGCCTGCCTGACGGAACTCAAATGCTTTGAGATCGCTTTCGGGAAAGACTGCTTCAGCGGATGACAGCGGCAATAGACATGTACATAATGCACATGTCGAGTCGCATCATCATGGCCGAAACACAGTTGCACATAAGGGCGATCTCCTTTTTTTGAAGTTGACGACATTATACGGGACGGCATGCGCGTTTGTCAATACATTTTCGCGTCTGCTCTTGAAATTAACACAGAAACGGCAGGATTTGGAGGATGGGAAAGCGAAATCATCAATTACGAACGCCAATGGAGGCAAAAACATGGATTATTTGAAGGAAGCCCTTGCGGAGGAAGCATATACCACGGAAATGTACCAGCGGTTTCACCGGTTTCCGGAGCCGTCCAGGCACGAGGTGAAAACCCATCAGATGATTCGGGAAGCGCTGAACGCGGAGAACATCCCGTTTCTCGCGCCCGCCGAGAACATCACGATCGCCGTCGTGCGCGGCGCGAAGCCCGGTCGGGTGGTCGGCATTCGGGCGGACACGGATGCGCTGCAGGTGACGGAGGAAACGGAGCTTCCCTATAAATCGGAGAATCCCGGCCTGATGCACGCCTGCGGGCACGACGCGCATATCGCCATCGGCCTGACCTGCGCGAAGCTTTTAAGCCGCGCGGCGGCGGAGCTGTGCGGCACGGTGAAGGTGATCTTCCAGCCTGCGGAAGAGGGCGAGTTCGGCGCGCAGGCCGTGCTGGAAACAGGGCTGGTGAACGATGTGAACGCGTTCTTCGGCGTGCATGTATGGAGTCCGTATCGCTCGGGCGAGCTGCGCGTGTCCGAGCGCGGCGTGGCTGCGTCGACGGATATGTTCACCATCGCGATTCACGGCCTTGGCGGGCATGGCGCAATGCCGGAGCTGTGCGTGGACACGGTCGTGTGCGCCAGCGAGCTTGTGTGCGCGCTTCAGACGATTGCATCGCGGTTCACGTCGCCGTTTGATCCCGTCGTCGTCACGGTGGGCAGCCTGCACGCGGGCACGCGGTGCAACATCATCGCCGGGGAAGCGGTGCTGGAGGGCACCATCCGCACCTTTGACCGGGAGCTCAGCGCCCGGATCATGGAGCGCATCCGGGTCATCGCGGAAAACACGGCGGCGGCCTTCCGAGGCAGCGCCCAGGTGGAGGAGATCGCCTCCGCGCCGCCGCTGGTAAACGATCCCGCCCTGATGGACCGGGTCGCGGGCTGGGCGGAGGAGCTGGCGGGCAAGGAGCGGGTGTACCGTCTGGATCAGGGCGGCATGGGCTCCGAGGACTTCGCCTCCTTCACCTATGAGCTGCCCTGCGCCTACCTGCTGCTGGGAGCCGGAACGCCGCAGGAGGACCCTCGCTACGGCAAGCCCATGCACAACGAGGCGGTGGTGTTCAATGAGGACGTTCTCCCCACCGGCGCAGCGCTCCACACCCTGTTCGCCCTGCGGATGCTGGCGCAGGAAACCTGAGCCGTCCCCTCCCCTTTTTGCGGCAAATTCAGACTTTGTTCACCAAAGGCAGCGCCGCCGGTGGTAGTCTATGAGCAGAAAAGAGGGGGAAAACACATGGAAGAAAAAAAGAAAGGCGGCAAGCGGGCCGCGCCCAACCGCCGTGGCTGGCTGCTGGCGGTGCTGGTATTGGCGGGCCTTGGGATCTGGGGTATTCTGGAATGGTGGGCCCATACCGCGCCGGGGCCGGGCATCTCCGTCAACGAGGAAGCCCT
>ERZ1106954.1156-NODE-1156-length-20606-cov-10.550436_pt1 | contig 20606 bp, 19 predicted proteins | sample MGYA00403678_ERZ1106954 | MGnify/ENA primary metagenome ERZ1106954 (study PRJEB35170, sample SAMEA104062445) | human gut metagenome | biome: human gut; feature: human-associated habitat; material: faeces | place: Denmark | collected 2012-08-20 ... | reverse complement strand
AGTTTGAAGATTAGACATAAACAAATCCTCCGCATGGTCTAAGCCATACGGAGGAATAACTGTTTTACGGACACCCGTCTATACGGGCAAGGAATTTTTTATACCTTCTTTCTATACTCCTTCGGCAGACAGCCGTAGGATTCCTTGAACGCGGCTGTGAACTTGCTCTGACTCTCGTAGCCTACGAGCCGTCCGATCTCTGCGATGCTCATGTCGGATTCGTGCAGCAGCGCCGCCGCCTTCTCCATACGGTGCTCCTTCATGTGCGCCGCGATTGATTCGCCGTAGACGGACTTGAACACGGCCTTGAGCGTCGTCTGGTTCATCAGATATTTGTGCGACAACTCCTCGATCGTGAAGCGGCGCTCCATGTTCGACGCGAGCAGATCGTGTATCTCGCGGATCACGCGCACCTGCTCTGCCTGATACTGTGTCATCTGGTTGCGTCCGGAGGGTTTCAGCTTCGCCAGATACAGCAGCAGCTCCAGAGTCTTGACTCTGAGATAGGCGTCCCGCAGTTCCTCCGGCTGATCATAAAACGCGGAGAAAATGCTCTCGGTCTGCTCGTTGCCCGTATGCGGGAAGCAGCCCGCGCCGCAGAGCCTGTCTTTCAGCAGCTTCGGTGTCACGCCGGAATCCGCGATCAGCTCCGGCTCCGCGCCGTCCGCCAGCTCTATGCACAACAGCTCGCAGCGGTCGTTCGGGAAATAGAACTCCGCATCGGCCAGCAGTTCTCCGGGGCAGACGCAGAAATCGCCCGGCCCAAGGTTCACGCTGCTGCCCGCCGCCGTTTTCCAGCCGACGCGCTCCGCGCGGCAATACAGCACCGCAAGCTCGCCCGCGGCATACCTAGGCGATGCGTCATCGGGCAGTGCGAGGAAATGCAGCCGCACGCCCGGAAAAATTTCCGCCGTGCTCATCATTCCGCCTCCTCGCGCCATTCGGGGCACGCAATGTCCATGACCTGCTCTATCATCTCATGCAGCAGGCGGCTCTGCGCGCTGTCCGCCGCGTGATAATACACTTCCTTGCCCTCGCGGCGGCTGACTATCAGGCCGCTGTCGCGCAGGGTGCGCAGGTGATGCGACACGGCGGGGCTTGACATATCCAGCATCGCCGCGATGTTCACGACGCACTCGTCGCAGTGGCACAGCAGCCAGAATATCCGCACGCGCGTCGTATCGCCCAGCTGGCGGAACACATCCGCTATGGTCTGAAAATTATCTACGCGTTCAAGCACCTCGCGTATCTCCGCCGTGTTCATTTTTTCTTCGCCGTGATGATGCGGCAGCTCGGTTTTCGCCATGCTTACTCCTCCGTTTTCGCCCGTTCGGAAACGCTTTTTGCCCCTTTGGACATGAGTTTACCGAAGGGATTGACTTTCCTTTTCGCGCATATTATACTACAGCCATGATGATTAAACAAGTGCTTAATCATGAAATGATTTGCACGCCACGCAGAAAGGAGAACATTCTCAATGAAAAAGACTTACAGTATTGAAGTGGACTGCGCCAACTGCGCAAATCTTATGGAGGAAGCCGCCAAGAAGACCCCCGGTGTCGCCTCCGCGGTCGTAAACTTCATGACCCAGAAGATGACAGTGGAGTTTGAAGAAGGCCAGGACGCAAAGGCAGTCATGAAAGAAGTGCTCAAGGCCTGCAGAAAGGTTGAGCCTGACTGCGAGATCGAGTTTTGATTTTACCGGAAGCGCCCGTCCGCTGCTGCGGGCGGGCGCATTGCCCGGCCTAATGATTAAATGAACGTTTAATTATAAAGGAGATGCTCCGTAATGTCCAAGAAGCAGAGAAAGATGCTGACACGCATCATCATCGCGGCCATAATGCTCATCGCGCTGCACTTTATCCCCGTCACCGGCCTGCTTCGTCTGGCGCTGTATCTGGTCGTATACATCATCATCGGCTACGATATACTCCGAAAGGCCGGCAAGGGCATACTCAACCGCCGCGTATTTGACGAGAACTTCCTGATGGCCGTCGCCACGGTCGGCGCGTTTGCGCTGGCGATATATGAGCGCAGCGGCGACTACAACGAGGCCATCGCCGTCATGCTGTTTTACCAGATAGGTGAGCTGTTCCAGAGCTATGCCGTTGGCAAGAGCCGTAAGAACATAAGCGCGCTCATGGATATCCGCCCCGACTACGCCAACGTTGAACGTGACGGCAAGCTTGAAAAGGTCGATCCCGATGAGGTCGTTGTCGGCAGCATCATCGTTGTGCAGCCAGGCGAAAAGGTTCCTATCGACGGTGTCATCGTTGAAGGCAGCTCCTCGCTCAACACCAGCGCACTGACCGGTGAAAGCCTCCCGCGCGACGCCAAGCCCGGCGACGATATTATAAGCGGCTGCATAAACATGACCGGCGTTCTGAAAGTCAAAACCACCAAGGAGTTCGGCGAGTCCACCGTCTCCAAGATACTTGAGCTTGTCGAAAACTCCAGCTCCCGCAAATCCCGCTCCGAGGCGTTCATCTCGAAGTTCGCCCGCGTATATACCCCCGCCGTTTGTTACAGCGCGCTCGCCCTCGCGGTGCTGCCGCCGGTAGTCCGTCTCATCACCGGACTTGACGCACAGTGGGAACAGTGGATATACCGTGCGCTGTCATTCCTCGTTGTCAGCTGCCCCTGCGCGCTCGTCATCAGCATCCCGCTCAGCTTCTTCGCCGGCATCGGCGGCGCGAGCAAGGAAGGTGTCCTCATCAAAGGCTCCAACTATCTTGAGACTTTGTCTCAAGTCAAGACTGTTGTGTTTGACAAGACCGGCACGCTGACCCAGGGCGTATTCGAGGTCAGCGCCGTGCATCACACCCCCATCGAGCAGGAAAAGCTGCTTGAGTACGCAGCTCTCGCCGAGTGCGCCTCCTCACATCCTATCAGCAAGAGTCTCCAGCGCGCCTACGGCAAGGAGATCGACCGCAGCCGCGTCACTGATATTGAAGAGATCAGCGGTCACGGCGTTATCGCCAAGGTAGATGGAGTTCAGGTCGCCGCCGGCAACGACAAGCTCATGGAGCAGCTGAACATCCCCTACCAGAACTGCCGCAGCATCGGTACAATAATCCACATGGCGCTCGACGGCAAGTACGCCGGACACATCGTCATCTCCGATATCGTCAAGCCGCACTCCAAGCAGGCCATTGCAAACCTGAAGCATGCGGGCGTTGAGAAGACCGTTATGCTCACCGGTGACATGAAGAAGGTCGCCGACTCCGTAGCAGCCGAGCTCGGCGTTGACGAGGTGTACAGCGAACTGCTTCCGGCCGGCAAGGTCGAGAAGGTCGAAGGGCTGCTCGCGGCCAACAGCGGCAGCGCTAAACTCGCCTTCGTCGGTGACGGCATCAACGACGCTCCTGTTCTCAGCCGCGCGGACATCGGCATTGCGATGGGCGCCATGGGCTCCGACGCCGCTATCGAGGCTGCCGACGTTGTGCTCATGGACGACGATCCGCTCCAGATCGCAAAGGCGATCAAAATATCCCGCAAGTGCATCCGCATAGTATATGAGAACATCGGCTTCGCGCTGGTCGTCAAATTCGGCTGCCTGCTGCTCGTCGCTCTCGGTATGGCCAACATGTGGGCCGCGATATTCGCAGACGTCGGCGTTATGATAATAGCCGTTCTCAACGCGATCCGCGCCCTGAGAGTACACAATCTGTAACTCATATATAATTTTTAAGCTCCCGTTTTTACGGGAGCTTATTTTTTATTCCGCGCCGTTTACACCGCACTCTCTGACGTATTGGTCAAACTTGTCCGTTATATACACCTGTGCCTCTAAGCCTCTCCCCTGCTCGACAAGCTCCGTTATATGCTCGCTCTGCTCTATCAGCTCATCTATGCCCCAGTATCCGGCGCAGTAGGTCCACAGATCCTGCGATATCTCGGTGAACGAATTCATCAGCAGGATGAACACCTCGTTACCGCTCAGGCGGCAGATGAGATAATGAAAGCCCTTGGTCATGCGGCCAAGCTCCGCCGCCGTCAGATCCTTGCCGCGCATCGTCCGGAATGTGGCGATATACTCGCGCAGCTTCGCTATATCCGCGGGCGTATGCTCCTTCGCAAGGCGGATGAGTGCGCCGCCCTCGATGGCGTTACGCGTCTCGACCAGCGAGACGATGCGCTCGCGCGTCAGGTGTCTCCCGCCGGTGCGCAGTATCTCATGCAGCGTGTCGTAATTTCCATTCGCGGCAAAGTCGGCGACATAAGTCCCGTGCCGCGGAATTATTTCAACGAAGCCCGCCCGCTCAAGCTCTTTTATCGCAAGATGCAGCGCCGACTGGTTCACGCCCGTCTGCTCGGCCAGCAGCCGTTCGCTCGGCAGCTTCTCGCCGGAGCGAAGCTCTCCAAGGAGGATTTTGGATTTTATCTCGTCAAAGAAATACTCCTTCGGCGACGGTATGCTTATTTTCTCAAAGGCCATGCACGGTGCCCTCCCGTCTGTGATTATTCACTGTGAATCACAGTGACATTATGCCGTCAATGGCTTGGTTTGTCAAGAATATCAGTCCATTTCAAATTGACACAAAACCGGCAATATGGTATCATCCAAGCTGTGATTATTCACGGTGAATAGATTTGGGAGGGAAATATGAAAGATTTAAAGCACCTCATATATTTTGAGAGTCTACTTGCCGACGCGAACAACGAGCTTGTCAAACAGGCCGCGGCGGACGGCAAAAAGGCGCTGGGCTACACCTGCTATTTTGTCCCCGAAGTCCTGCTGAACCTGCCCGGCTGCTTCTCCGTGCGCCTGCGCGCCCCCGGAACCGGCAGCACCGACATCGGCACCTACTACATGACCAACAAGACATGTCCCTTCACCCGCAGCATCCTTGAGCGCAGCATCGAGGGTGGATACAACTTTCTCTCCGCGATGATGTCCTCCGAGACCTGCCAGATGATGCACCGCGCGCACGAATATTTCGACATTCTCGGCCTCGTGAAGCCTGTGAACCCCCAGTTTTTCATGAGCATGATGGACGTCCCCTTCGTCACCACGCCCGCGGCCCATGAGCACTATGAGGAGCAGCTGCGCAATTACATACTCCAGCCACTCAGCGATGTCTACGGCATCGACGTCTCCGAGGCCGCTCTCCGGCAGGCGATAGACGAGCACAACGAGATTTGCCGGATCATCACCGAGATCGGTGAATTCCGCAAGCTTGAAAATCCTCCGATAACGAGCTATGAGTTCCATGTGATACAGCTTGTCAGCGAATGCTGCCCGCAGTATCTTGTGAAAGACATGCTCCGCGAGACTCTGGGGGAGATAAAGACCCGCGAGCCTGACCCCAAGCCCGCGTACAGGGCACGTATCGTCGTTACCGGCTCCGAGGTCGATGATCCGGCCTTCACGAAGCTTCTTGAGGACTGCGGCGCATACGTCGTCGCCGACCGTTACTGCTACGGCTCTCTCCCCGGCCGCGAGGAGATAATCATCCGCGACGGCGAGAGCGCGCTGACCGCCGTCGCCCGCCACTACCTCAGCACCAGCGAGTGCCCCCGCTTCATGAACAAGGAGAAGCAGGAGCAGCGCCGCCGCTATCTCAAGCAGCTCGTAAACGATTATCACGCCGACGGCGTGCTGTACCTCCAGATGAAGTTCTGTGAATTCTGGAGCTATGAGCGCGTCATGGGCGTACATGACATGGTCGAGAAGGAGCACATCCCGTGCATCGGCGTCGAGAAGGAGTACACCATGGCATCCGCCGGTCAGCTCCGCACTCGGTTCCAGGCCTTTGTCGAGAGCATCGAGATCAAGAAAATTCAGGGAGGTAAGCAGTGATGGCAAACGACGGAAAGCGTTTCATCAAGGGCAGCGGCATCGCAAAGCACCGCGAGTGGCGCGGCCTCAAGGATACATTCTATGACTACACGCAGTGGGTCGTGAACCTCGGGCTGCTGGTGCAGTTCGTCGCAAAGTCTCCGGTACGCATCATGCGCGGTATGCTTGAGTACCGCTGGCTCGGCTCCTACCTCGGCAGCCTGAACATGGTGGACAAATGCATGGCCGGTATGCGCGGCCCCGCTCTGCGCGTATCACACACGCAGATGCACGCCATCATGAAAGGCGCAACGCAGATGATCGCCGACAGCATGAAGGGCGACCGCCGCTTCGGCGACACGAAATTTGCAGACAAGTTCGTCATGCTTGAGCAGACCATGTGCCCCGAGATAATCGCCGGTTTCCCGAATCTCAAGGCTCTGCCGCTCGAAGTGCTTCAGGGGCTCCTCGGCACATACATGGATCAGAGTCTGGCACCGTTTTACATGGACGTCATGGAAAACGCTGGTCTGCCTGCCGACTCCTGCCGTCTCAGCGCGAACGCCGCCGGTGTTGCGATCAACGACGATTACCCCCAGATCGGCGCGTGCCTCGTCACGAACAATATGCCCTGCGACTCCTCGACCATGAATAGCCAGCTCATCGAGCGCCGCGTCACAATCCCCTCCATGGTTGCGGGTATCCCGATGCGCTGGGAGGACGCGGCAACAGATAAATATGCCCTCGCCCAGATGAAAGAGGTCATCCGCTTCATCGAGCAGAATACCGGCGAGAAGTTCGACGAGAAGGCGTTCTTCGAGATAATGAAGAAGCACAACGCCGAAGTACGCAATGAGTTTGAGGCGTGGGAGTACATCAAGACCCCGTATACGCCCTACGCAAACGTCATCTCCCCGCTGTTCCACGCATTCTATTTCACCTTCTCCGGCGGACGCATGCCGTATATCGACAAGGCCGCGAAAAAGGCGCTGAAAATTGCCGAGAAAGCCTACCGCGACAAGGTCGTCAGCTTCCCGAACGCGCGCCATCGCATGATAACATGGGGCGGCCCCGGCTGCTACTATGTTGATTTCAACACTTGGGCGTACAACTGCTGGGGCGTACTGGTCGTGGCGCAGATGGACATGTTCTCCGGCAACGTCATAATGTCCGAGGACAACGTCGATCAGGCGCTTATCGACATTGCGCACAACTACGAGCGCGGCGTCATGCGCCGCCACCTCACCGGCGGCTACAAGCATCTGCTTGAGTTCTGGGATGAGGCTGAGAAATTCAACTGCGACATGATACTCGTCTATGACGACATCACCTGCAAGGGCGCAATGGGTCTCGCGGGCGTTGTGAACGATCAGGCCAAGGAGCGCGGCGCACATCTCGTCTGGGTGCAGAACGATATGTTCGACCACCGCACCATAAGCCGCAGCTCTATGCGCAAGCAGTTCAGCGACTACATGACCGCCGTTATGCAGGAAGAGCCGATCGACGCAAGTCTGCTCGATCTCGACGATTACGAAGGGTGGTAATTATGAAATTCAAAAAGCTTATCATTGCCTTGCTGTCTCTCCTTCCGGTGTCCATGCTGATATACTGGTTCAATCTCGATAACAAGCTTTTGTTCTATGTTGTCCGCCCGCTGCTGAATAAACTCTATAACAAGCAGAGACGCGACGTAAAGCTGTAATCACACGAAAACGACGAAGCATATGCTTCGTCGTTTTTGACAATTGAAATATTTTTCTATCTGTGCGATTATAGTATAAAACAAAAATTTGAAAGGAACAGTCATGAAAAAATACGCATTGATAATGATCGATATGCAGGGCGGCTTCATCTCCCCTGCCTCGCCCATCTGCATCCCCTCTGCTGCGGCCACAGTCCCCGCATGCGCCAGAGCGATAGACCTCTGCCACGCGGCTGGCGTCCCCGTGGTATATGCCACGCGTCATTACAGAGCGGACGGCAGCGACGTTGAAAAATGCCGCTACGATGTCTGGTTCAAGGGCGGCAAGCCGCTTTCCGAGGAGTGCGCTCCCGAAATATCCGACGCTTTTCCGCCGGAATTCATCGTTCTGCCGCAGGACTACTGCATAGTCAAGCCGCGCTTCTCCGCGTTTTTTCATACGCAGGTAGACCTGATACTGCGCAGGCTGGGCGTGGATACTGTGATCCTCGCCGGAACAACCACGCCGAACTGCATCCGCAGCAGCTGCTACGACGCGCTTTCGCTCGACTATGACGTCGTCGTCCTTTCGGACTGCACATCGTCCGTGACCGACGAGGTGCAGCGTGCAAATCTTGAGGATATGGCGCGCATCGGGGCAAAGATCTGTACCGTTGACGAGCTGAGCAGCCTTATATAAGTCCGTCAGCTCTCGGCAAGATACACGCTCGCCTCGACCGACGGCAGCAACTCATCGGTTTTCACAAGCTCCTCAATGCGCTCCGCCGTGATGATCCCGCAGTCGGCAAGCGGGGACTTTCCGCCGTTGAACGCACCCATCATTACCGACGGCTTATCAACCGGCAGTATTCTCCGCCCGCCCTCGCATATGAGGTAAAGCCTGTATATCACATCGCGCCCGCTGGTGGCGTGTAGCGCCTGCTGGCCTATCAGCGGGAACATCTGCGTGAACTGCTCCTCCTGCGAGCACTCCAGCAGATACATCTCCCCTGCTTTCGCGGGCTGTCTGCCGACCCATTTCCTATATATCCGCATTCGTTGCCCTCCAATCTTTGGATAAAGCGTAACACTGCGGCGGCAAAGAGTCAATGTTTTTATCAAAGTGCCTCCGGATAAGCTGTGCTCGGTGCGGATATATAGTTGTTATGTAAACCGTTTGCAGGTCTCAAGAGGTTGATACCATGAAACGAATACTTCCGCTCTGCATAATTGTTCTTGTGTGCGCTGCCGCGCGTGAAATCGCGGTGCATCTCGTCGGCGTCAGATCCGATGCGAAGCAGACTGAGCCGCAGGCTGACACGAATGTCAATGCCACACCCGCTCAAGCCGGTGCACCGGCGGACAGCATTTCCGAAGAAACCGAGCTGTTCGCGTCGCTCTCATCCGCAGCGGTGGAGCAGGCGTATAAAACCGCGGACGGATACAAGGAGCTTTATCTTAAGCTCTTCTCCGGCAGCGGGCTGAATCTCACTCAGGACGAGATTGCTCCGCTGGCCGCGCGGCTCGGCGAGCTTGGCTGCTGCGCGTTGGCGCTCAATTGCAGCATTGATATGACGAATCCGGCGCTGCTCAATGACTTTTTCGCCGCCGTTGACGAGGGCCGCGACGCAGATATTGCAATATACGAGCTGTGCCCTGACGCTGGCTTCCTTTGCCACACGCTGCACTTCCGCGGCGGCAAATATTATCTCACGCGGACGCGGCTCGCGTGGCAGCATGGCAGCTCCGCACTTCAGGGCGAGACGCCCACGGTGACATATTCGGAGACCTATGCTCTCACCGAGCTTTACGTCGAGGATGTCCGCCTGTGCTATGACTATTATATTCCGGACAATCCCCCAGGCACACGCCATGACGGCCACATAGAGACCTTCTCGTCGATATATATCGGACAACCATCCGGCTGAGCCGGATGGTTTTGACTGGCAAAAAATCGGGCGTACTGCAAAAGTACGCCCGATTTATCAAATTATTATATCAGCCCCAGGCACTGTACCACGCGCTGTAATCCTTGTTTGCGTTCTCCCAGCCGGAATTCATATCCAGCTTGCTCAGTACGCGCTTGTAGCCCTCGTTATCCTCCGGATACGGGGTCGGCTTATAGTCGTTATATCCGACGCCGCCGCTCATATTCGAACTGACGCAGCACGGTATGGCATCATAGCCCTCGGTCGTGATGCTGCCGTCAAGGTCGCGCTTGATCGTAACCTGAATAATCGCGGTGTCCTGATCCGTGGGCTGGGTGTTTCCGCCGAAGCTCCAGTTGCCGACACTGTACATGATTATGCCGCCGTTATACTCGACGATCGGCCCGAGGACATGCGGATGCGTGCCATAGATGAGATCGGCTCCCGCGTCGATGCAGGCCTGCGCGAGGTCTATCATCTTCTGAGTCGGCTTATAATACAGCTCCTTACCCCAGTGGAAAGCCATGACGATATACTCTGCGCCGTCGGCTTTCATCTGATTTATCGCATTCACACATTCATCCGTTGTCGGGACAAAGTAACCGTCGTTAATATTGAAGCCGCAGTAGACGCCGATCTTTATGCCATTCTTAGTCGTGACTACCTGCGCCTGACCGACCTTGCCGTAGGGCAGGCCGGCGTTATCCAGCGTTGCATATGTATCCTCAACGCCCTTATCACCGAAGTCGCTGAGGTGGTTGTTCGCAGTCGTGACGAAATCGACCCCGCCCTCAAGCAGGATGTTTACATACGACGTGGGCGCGCGGAAATAGAACGTGGGGTATCCGACCGGAGACAGGCTTCTGTCAGAGAAAGTGCATTCAAGGTTTGCAAAGGTATATTCATCGTCGGCGAAGTACTGAACGGTATTTGCGAAGGGATAAGCGTAGTCATCCCCCACCTTATTGAAGTAATCCTGCGTATTCTGGTGCGGTGCAAGGGTGCAGTCGCCGATGAAGGACAGGGTGAAATACTCCGGAGTGGGTTCCGGCGTCGGGGTAGGAGTCGGCGTCGGGGTTGCTTCAGGCTCAGCGCTCTGCTCCACGGGCGGCGTCACGTCATCCGGCACGTTCACCGTGGGGTTGTACTCCGGCTGCGACACTCTGGCCAGCAGCGTAAACCAGAAAACTACCAGCAATATCGTCAGTAATCCAACGTTTACAAAAATCTTTTTCATTTTCTAACCTCAACCAACAAATAAAGCCTATACATTATAATGAAATCTCGACAATAAAGCAAGTGTCTCAGGCCGCGATTTTTCAAATTAATATAACTTAAGAATTACGCCTGTCCTCCGCATAAGCCTATGCCGCGCAGCGTCAAATAATTCGCCGCACCCCGCCGCGAAAAAAATGCGCCCCGAATCAATTCGGGGCGCTGCGCTAAGGAAAGGGATAAGGTAGGGTGTCAATTATCAGAGAAGTCCGCCGATCTGTATAAAGAGCGGAGCGAAAACAAGCGAGACAACGGTCATCAGCTTGATGAGGATGTTGATGGACGGGCCGGAGGTATCCTTGAACGGGTCGCCCACGGTGTCGCCGACGACGGCGGCCTTATGCGCATCGGAGCCCTTGCCGCCATTGTGTCCGCCTTCGATGTACTTCTTGGCGTTGTCCCAAGCGCCGCCGGCGTTGGACATGTAGATAGCCAGCAGAACGCCGGTGACCAGAGAGCCTGCGAGCAGGCCGCCGAGAGCGGCGGGGCCGAGCAGGATGCCGACCAAGAGAGGTACGACAACGGCCATGACGCCGGGGACGATCATCTCGTGCAGCGCGGCGCGGGTAGAGATGGAGACACAGGAGCTGTAATCGGGATTTGCCTCACCCTTGAGGATGCCGGGGATCTCGCGGAACTGGCGGCGAACCTCTTCGATCATCTTATACGCGGCCTTGGAAACGGAATCCATGGTCAGCGCAGAGAACGCGAACGGGAGCATACCGCCTATGAGCAGGCCGATAACGACATTGGGGTCGAGCAGGTCAATAGCGTCGAGCTTGACCTCGGTGGCGTAGGAGACAAAGAGCGCGAGCGCGGTGAGCGCTGCGGAGCCGATGGCGAAGCCCTTGCCCATTGCGGCGGTGGTGTTGCCGACGGCGTCGAGCTTGTCGGTTATCTCACGGACGTGAGGATCAAGGCCGCTCATCTCGGCGATGCCGCCGGAGTTGTCTGCGATGGGGCCGTAAGCATCGACCGCGACAGTGATGCCGGTGGTGGCGAGCATACCTACGGCGGCGAGCGCGATGCCGTAGAGGTCGCCGGTGACGGCGTAGGAGACGTAGATACCGACAGATATCAGAACAATGGGGACCCAGGTGCTCATCATGCCGACGGCGACGCCGGAGATGATGGTGGTGGCGGAGCCGGTCTCGGACTGAGCCGCAATGCGCTTGACGGATCTGTAATCATCGGAGGTGTATACCTCGGTGACAAATCCGATAACGAGGCCGACGATAAGGCCGGCGATTATTGCAAGAGCGTAATATATCTTGCCAAAGAAGGTATAGCTGAGAACGATTGACAGAACCGCAACAACAACGGCGGAAACGTATGAGCCCATCTTGAGAGCCTGATGCGGGTTGGAGTCATCCTTACCGCGCACGAAGAAGGTGGCGATAACGGAACCGAGAATGCCGACAGCCGCGATTATCAGCGGAAAGATCGCACCGGCTCCGGTGAACAGTCCCTGAACGGAGACGCCCAGCGTGAGCGCGGAGACGAGCGCGCCGACATAGGACTCGAAGAGGTCAGCGCCCATACCGGCGACGTCACCAACGTTGTCACCGACGTTATCGGCGATGACGGCGGGGTTGCGGGGGTCGTCCTCGGGGATACCGGCTTCGACCTTGCCGACGAGGTCGGCGCCGACGTCGGCAGCCTTGGTGTATATGCCGCCGCCGACACGGGCGAACAGCGCGATGGACGATGCGCCGAGGGAGAAGCCGAAGAGGATGTTGTAGTTGCCGGTGATTATGTAGATAAGGCTGCATCCGAGCAGGCCGAGACCGACAACGCACATGCCCATGACGGAGCCGCCGGAGAACGCGACGCTGAGCGCCTTGTTCATGCCGCTGGTGAGAGCGGCGTTGGCGGTGCGGACGTTCGCCTTGGTGGCGACGCGCATTCCGAAAAAGCCCGCAAGTATCGAGAAGCATGCTCCGATGACGAAGCAGACGGCGGTGCCGAAGTCTATAAATATAGTGATCAGTACAAACAAAACTACGATAAATATCGCAAGTATTTTATATTCGGCACGAAGAAAGGCGCTTGCGCCTTCGGCAATAGCGGCTGCGATCTCCTGCATCCGGCTGTTTCCCGCATCGCACTTGCTGACATAGCGCGCCTTATAAAGTGCGAAGAGAAGTGCAACCGCCGCGAAGAGCGGAGCCAACCATATCATCTTGTCCATTTTGAGTTCTCTCCTGTGTAATGAAATGTGTACCGGCTATTTTGCCTTGTGTTTGTGTATTTTAGCCTATAAATCATCTTTTTTCAAGGCCGGTTGGCATTAAAATTTTGCATTTTGACGAATTTCAGTTAAAACGCTGAAATGTTAAGATAATTAGCGCCGCATATAGGCATAATCAACAAATTTTTCGTATTTCTGCATGCCGTGATTTTATACATATTTTATGTTATGTCAAAAATCGTGCAGCAAAATCATTTCATGTTCAAATTTCAGGAAGATTTGATGATTTTGCGTTCAAATTTTATTCGTCATATTTTACAATCTGTTGTATCATTATAACAGTTTTCACGACCCGACAATTTTTACTTGGAATTACGACGAAAGCAAGTTATAATAAAAAGATAGGAAGAGACCTTCAACGGAGGAGAGCTGACATGAACGACAGAGAGAAAAAATTCATACCTGATGAGGACGTGTATCTTTTCAATACCGGCTGCGCGCGCAAGGCGTGGCTGTGTTTCGGCTGCCGCTATATTCCGGAGCTTGGGGCGCACCGCTTTGTCGTCTGGGCGCCGAATGCGCAGCGGGTCAGTCTCGTCGGCGATTTCAACTCGTGGGATCGCGCCGCGACTCCGATGGAGTGCATCGACGGCGGAGTATGGATCTGCTTTGTCGAGGGGCTTTCCGACGGAGTTCTCTATAAATTCTGCGTCACCGGCGCCGACGGGCATGAGATACTGAAGTCCGACCCCTTTGCCGCGTGGAGCGAGCACGGAGAAAACACCGCCTCCAGGGTCTGGAAAGGCGGGAGCTATAAATGGACGGACGAGAGCTATATGAGCCGCCGCGCCGCGCGCGATTTCATGCGCGAGCCGATGAGCATATACGAGCTGCACCCCGGCTCATGGCGGGAGCTAAGCGGCAAGAAGCCCGCCTACCGCGAGCTTGCCGATTCTCTCGCCGTCTACTGCAAGCACATGGGCTTTACGCACGTGGAGCTTATGCCCATCACGGAGTACCCCTACGATGGGAGCTGGGGCTATCAGGTCACGGGGTATTACGCCCCGACCTCGCGCTACGGCAATCCGGACGATTTCAAATACCTTGTGGACAAGCTGCACCACACCGGCATCGGTGTCATCATGGACTGGGTGCCCGCGCATTTCCCGAAGGACGAGCACGGGCTTGCCAATTTTGACGGCACTCCCCTCTTTGAGTGCAAGGAGCGCCGCATGGCGGAGCACCCCGAATGGGGAACTCTGGTGTTCGACTATGCGTCGGATCAGGTGCAGAGCTTCCTCGTTTCGTCGGCCTGCAAATTCTTCGAGGAATATCACATAGACGGCATCCGTGTAGACGCGGTAAGCTCGATGCTGTATCTCGACTACGGCCGCCGCCCCGGCGAGTTTACGCCGAACCGAAACGGCGGGAATATAAACCTCGACGCAGTTGCATTCCTGCAGAAGCTGAATTCCACGGTGCTCGTAAATTACCCCGGCGCCGTGACGATAGCCGAGGAATCGACCGCATTCCCGAAGATAAGCGCCCCTCCGGAGGACGGCGGACTGGGCTTCTGCTTCAAATGGGACATGGGCTTCATGCACGATACTCTCGACTACATGTCCATGGACCCGCTCTACCGCAGTCATCATCACGACAAGCTCACCTTCTCGATGATGTATGCGTTCTCCGAAAACTACGTGCTCGCCTACTCGCACGACGAGGTAGTGCACTGCAAGAAGTCGATGATAGACAAGATGTTCGGCGACTACGACCAGAAGTTCAGCTCACTGCGCGCGTTGTACGGCTATCAGTTCGCCCATCCGGGCAAGAAGCTGATATTCATGGGCGGCGAGTTCGGGCAGTTCATCGAGTGGAACTGGCGGCAGGGGCTTGACTGGCTGCTGCTTGACTATCCGCGCCATGAGCAGCTGCGGCAGTATTACCGCGCGCTCAACAGGATATACACCGCCACTCCCGCGATGTATGGCCGCGATCACGGCTGGGACGGCTTCAAGTGGCTGAACGTCGACGACCGCGAGCGCAGTTCTGTCGCGTTCATGCGCATGGAGCCGGACGCCGAAAAGGGCGCGTATCTTGTCTGCGCCTGCAACTTCACTCCCGTGCGGTACGACGATTTTCAGATCGGTCTGCCCATGGCCGGTACGCTCAAAGAGATACTCAACAGCGATGACGAGCGCTTCGGCGGCAGCGGAGTGAAGAACCCCGGCGCTGTGCGGACGCGCAGGGAGCCGTTTCTCGATATGCAGCATTCGGCGCGCATAGTTCTCCCGCCGATGAGCTGTGTATACTATGAATTTAAACCGAGGAAGAAATAATTTTCAGCGAAAGGAAGTACGCCATGAAAAAAGAGTTTCGTGAAATACTGCGTGAAAAGAACCTCACCGCGCTGCCGAATGTGCTGCTGGCGTCGGCAGAGTGCGCGCCGCTGAGCAAGACCGGCGGGCTTGCCGACGTCGTCGGCACGCTGCCGAAGTCGCTTGCAAAGCTCGGCATCGACGCGCGCGTCATAACGCCGTATCACCGCATCATCAAGGATAAATACGCCGACCGCGTGGAGCACATGTTCGACTTTTACTGCTCGCTCGGCTGGCGTCAGGCATATGTCGGCGTCGAGAAGCTAGAGCTTGACGGCGTGACGATATATCTCATCGACAACGAGCAGTACTTCGGCGATAAAATATACCGCGGCGGTCAGGCCGAGGGCGAACAGTACGCGTTCTTCTGCCGCGCCGTGCTCGACTGCATCCCGAACCTCGATTTTACTCCGCAGGTACTGCACTGCAACGACTGGCACACCGCGATGCTGCCGATGCTGGCAAAGACGCAGTATCAGGGCGGTATGCAGGCGGGACTCAAATTTCTGCTGACGATACATAACATCGCGTTTCAGGGCAAGTTCGGCTTCGACTACGTGCAGGATCTGCTGAACGTCGACAGCCGCTACTATACGCCGGAATTCATGGAGCTCAACGGCTGCGCGGACTTTCTCAAAGCCGGCTGCGTTTTTGCCGACCGCATAAACACCGTCAGCCCCAGCTACGCCTCTGAGATAAAAACGCCGTATTACGCCGAGGGGCTTGAGGGCATCCTTAACGCCCGCAGTCACGAGCTTTCCGGCATCATAAACGGCATCGACAAGAAGGTGTTCAATCCTCATGCCGACAAGCTCCTCCCCGCGACATATGACCGCGGGCACCTGAAGGGCAAGGCCGTCTGCAAGGCGGCATTGCAGGAAAAAATGGGGCTTGAGCAGCGCCAGGACGTGCCGCTTGTCGCAATGGTCACGCGCATGACCGAGCAGAAGGGCTTCGATCTTGTTGCCTGCATACTTGACGATATCATGCAGCATGAGGACATTCAGTTCATGCTCCTCGGCAGCGGCGACGAGCGTTTTGAAAACTTCATGCGCGCGGCGGAATACCGCTACAAGGGGCGGCTGTGCGCGTACATCGGGTACAGCGAGGAGCTGAGCCATCTTGTCTACGCGGCGAGCGACTTTTTCCTCATGCCCTCGCGCTTTGAGCCGTGCGGCCTGAGCCAGATGATAGCCATGCGCTACGGCTCCCTGCCGATAGTGCGCGAGACCGGCGGCCTGCGCGACACCGTGACGCCCTATAACCGCTTCACCGGCGAGGGCAACGGCTTCTCGTTTGCAAACTACGACGCGTGGGAGCTGCGCGACGCGATACGTCTCGCTCTCAGCTGCTGGAACGACAAGGACGTTATGCGCGGGCTTATCGACCACGCGATGAAGGCCGATTTCGGCTTCGAAATTTCTGCACAGGAGTACGCAAAGCTTTATATATGGATGCTGTAAGAGAGACAGAAAACGAAAAAACATTTGAGATATACTTCGGCGGCACATACACCGAATGCTGGAGTGAGGATTACAGCCTTGCCATCCGCTACAGCAGTCGCCGGAGCGTTACGGCAAGGCGGGTAGACGGAGTCTGGCGCGCCATAGGCGGCGACGCAGAGCTATGCGCGGAGCTTGAGTCGGCATCCTGTCCGGCGGCTATGCGCGAGTATTTCAACGCAGCGGCGACGGTATATGCTGCGGCGCGGGACTGCGTTGAGCGCGGTCTGCCGTTGGAGCGTCTGTGCGAGTGTCTGCCGGTGCAGAAAGGCCCGTTTGCATCGGCGGAGCTGATGCGGCTGCTGATGGACGACTGCGGGATGAAGCTCGAAGCCGCGCTTGAGATTTGCGCGGAGTGCTGTGAAGACTGCCGCATGGCGGATGCCGACGAGAAGGAGCTGCTGCCGTACCAGCCGCGCGCGGCGCATATCGTCTCGGTGCTGCGCGACGTCAGCTCAAAGCAGCTCACGGCAGTGCACGACGCGCGGAGCATCCGGTTCCGCTGCCCCGTCGGCGCCGTCAGGAGCGGCGAGGAGCTTCGGCTAAGCTTCCGTCTAGCGTCCGGAAAAATAAACAGTGCCGCACTCGTTCTGTACGGCGACGATCTGGATCTTGAATACGCGATGGAAAGCTCCGGAGAGCTGTACTCCGCGTACATCGCGCCGCAAAGCCCCGCCGCACTCTGGTACTGCTTCCATCTCGACACAGACGAGGGCGAGCGCTGGCTTTGTCCGGACGGGAGCGGATATTACGGCAGGCTCTATTCCGAGCGCCGCAGCGGCTTCCGCCTGACGGTGTTCTGCCGCGACTTTGAGACTCCGGCCTGGTTCCGCCGCAGCGTGATGTATCAGATATTCCCCGACCGCTTTGCATTCTCGGATGACGACACCGCGAGCCGCGGCATAGAGTATCACAAAAGCCTTGGCCAGACTCCGGAGCTGCACAAGAGTCTTGACGAGCCTGTACGCTACTGGCCGCGCGAATTTGAGACCTCGTATTCGCCGGACGATTTCTACGGCGGCACGCTGCGCGGCATCGAGAGCAAACTGCCGTACCTGAAAGAGCTTGGCGTGACCTGCCTGTACCTCAACCCCATCGTTGAGGCGCGCTCCAACCACCGCTACGACAGCTCTGATTATCTGAAGGTCGATCCGATCCTCGGCACGAATGAGGACTTCACGCATCTGTGCGTGACGGCGCGCGGCATGGGGATACGCATAATGCTCGACGGCGTGTATTCGCACACCGGAGCGGACAGCGTGTACTTCAACCGCTATGGTGCATACCCCGACACGGGCGCGTGCCAGGGCACGCAATCGCCGTATTACAGCTGGTACGATTTCCGCCATTTTCCGGACGACTACCGCTGCTGGTGGGGCTTCAAGGATCTGCCGGAGGTCAACGAGCGCAACGGCGCATGGCAGGACTTTGTCGTCAGCGGAGAGGACAGCGTCGTGAAAACGTGGCTGCGGCGCGGTGCATCCGGCTGGCGGCTAGACGTTGCCGACGAGCTTCCGGACGATACGCTCGCGCTCATCCGCTCCGCGGTAAAGAGCGTTGACCCCGACGCGCCGGTCCTCGGCGAAGTCTGGGAGGACGCGGTGATAAAGGAGAGCTACGGCGGGCGCAGGAATTACGCCCTCGGCTACTCACTCGATTCCGTTATGAATTACCCCTTCCGCGCCGCGGCGCTGGATTTCATCCACCGACGAATCGACGCCTTCGTTCTGCGCGATTTTCTGATCACGCAGCAGATGAATTATCCCTCTCCGATGTACTACTCGCTTATGAACCTCCTCGGCACGCACGACACCGACCGCATACGAACCGCGCTTGCTACGAGCACGACCATCCGCGGCATGAGCCGTGAGGATCAGCTGAGGCTCCGCTTCGACGATGAGTCTCTGCGTCTCGCGCTCAGGCGCGAAAAGCTGTGCGCCGTGCTGCAGTTCGCCATTCCCGGGGTGCCTAGCATTTACTACGGCGACGAGCAGGGCATGTGCGGCGTGGGCGATCCGTTCAACCGGCTCCCCTTCCGCGAGGGCGAAACGGAGCTGCATGATCTCTACGCACAGCTTGCCAACATGCGCGGCGCGAATCCCGCGCTCTCCACGGGCGACGCGGTGTTCATGGCATATAACGCCGACATCCTGCTGGTTCTGCGCTATGTCCGCGGCGGGGTCGATCACTTCGGCGCGAGCGCGGAAAACGGCGCATTTCTGGCCGTGATAAACCGCGGCGCGGCTCAGTGCTTCGACGTGGAATGCCCCGAGGAATATGACTTCGGGCGGCTCAGCGGCGTTGCCGACGAATTCAGTGCAAAAATAATTAAGGTATAAGGAGAATGACTATGAGCGTAAAAAAACTTGGCTTTGGCATGATGCGTCTGCCCCTGCTCAACAAGGACGACGACGGCAGCATTGATATTGAACTGACCAAGAAGATGGTCGATGTGTTCATCGAGCGCGGCTTCACCTACTTTGATACCGCGTGGATGTACTGCGATTACAAGAGCGAGAACGCCGTAAAGGCCGCCGTCGTTGACCGGCACCCGCGCGACAGCTTCACTCTGACGACAAAGCTGCACAACATGTATGTGCACAGCTTTGAGGACAGAGACAAGATATTCAACGAGCAGCTGCGCAAGACCGGCGTTGAGTACTTCGACTACTATCTTCTGCACGACGTCAATGTCCACAGCTACGAAACCTACAAGAAGTATGACTGCTATGAGTGGCTCAAGGAGAAGAAGGCCAAGGGGCTGACCCGCCATATTGCGATGTCCTTCCATGACAGCGCCGATTTTCTCGACAAGGTGCTGACCGAGTGGCCGGAGATCGAATTTGTGCAGCTCCAACTGAACTATCTCGACTGGGACAGCCTTGGCGTCCAGTCGCGCCTCTGCTACGAGACCGCGGTGAAGCACGGCAAGAAGGTCGTCGTCATGGAGCCGGTCAAGGGCGGTACGCTGGCAAAGCTGCCGGAGCGCGTTGAGACCATGTTCCATGAGCACTCCCCCGCCGCCTCAAATGCGTCCTGGGCGATCCGCTTTGCGGCGAGCTGTCCTGAGGTGTTCATGGTGCTCAGCGGCATGAGCGATATGCAGCAAATGCTCGACAACACCTCGTATATGCAGGACTTCAAGCCGCTCGACGACGAGGAGCGCGCCATCATCAAGTCCGCCGTTGACATCATAAACGGTACTATAACCGTCCCCTGCACCGGCTGCTCCTACTGCACCGACGGATGTCCGATGAATATCGCGATCCCCAAATACTTCTCGCTCTACAATGCCGACAAGCAGGAGCCCGCAGAGAAGGGCTGGAGCTCGCACGGGGAGTATTACTATAATCTCACCAAGAACTTCGGCAAGACCAGCGACTGCATCGGCTGCGGCCAGTGCGAGAGCGTATGTCCACAGCACCTCCCGATACGCAAGTACCTCAAGGACGTCGCCGAGCATTTTGAATCCGAGCAGGCATAACATGCTGGTTCCAAGCAAGTATATAAAAACGCAGGCAGAACGCTTAAACGTTCTGCCTGCGTTTATTTATGTTGAAAGGGAGCCGGACTTCGCGCTTGCTGCGTCAGTTTCGGGCGCGAACCTCGCCACGGAGCTGCGCTGCCTTGTGCAGGGCATGTCATTTGCTGCAACGGCAGAAACGCTCGGTGTAGACGCGCGCACCGCAGCGAAACATAAAAACTAAACTGCGAGCCCAGCAAAGTGGGTCGCAGTTTAAAATGAAGAAAGAGCTAACATAGTGCAGTTTTCGCCGCAAGGTGGAAACGGAACGGTGTTTGCTCCCTCTGACGCTGGTGCCGGTGGCGGGGGTCGAACCCGCACGGGTTATTAGCCCAACGGATTTTGA
>ERZ1106954.1154-NODE-1154-length-20658-cov-8.410474_pt1 | contig 20658 bp, 19 predicted proteins | sample MGYA00403678_ERZ1106954 | MGnify/ENA primary metagenome ERZ1106954 (study PRJEB35170, sample SAMEA104062445) | human gut metagenome | biome: human gut; feature: human-associated habitat; material: faeces | place: Denmark | collected 2012-08-20 ... | reverse complement strand
ACGCCCAGCATTTCGGCTATCATTATAGCGACGCAGGAGGAACTCATGGCCTGTGTGCAGCCCTGCAGTATGGAGGGCATGGCGTGGGGTATTGCCACCCGGAACACTAACTGGCGGCTGTTTGCGCCCAGCGTCATCGCCGCGTCAAAGTATTCCTTGCTCACGTTGGAAATACCGGTGAGGGAGGCCACGGTTACGGCGAACCAGGAGCCCAGCGCGATGATGAACACCGCGCCGCCGAAAAGGGAGCTTGCAACCACCATTATGATAGGTATCCATGTAGAAGTGGGTATGGGGCCAAGGAACTTGATTATGGGATCAAGCCAGTAGCGCGCCCGCTCTGAGTAACCGCAGGCGACGCCCGTGACGAGGCCCAGCGAAACGCCTATGAAATAGCCGAGGAACAGCAGCTTGAGCGTGTTGAGAGTGCAGTCCGCCAGAAGCTTGTAGTCCACGAGGAAGGCGTTTATGATGTAGTTCATGCAGGGCACGAAGGGCTGCGTCAAAATGCCCGTCTTGAGCGTGAGATAGTCGTACAGGGCGAGAAAGAGGAACAGCGCTGAAAAATGGGGCGCCTTGTAGTAAAGCTTTTCATACATCCGTTTTTCGCCCCTGCGCTTCCTGAGCAGCGAGACGCAGAGGCAGAGCAGATAGGCGCACATCGCCGCGCCGAGCACCCATACATAGCTCCAGGGCCTTGCGTTCCTGCTGTTGTTGGGCAGGAGCAGGTACTCCAGCAGCGCAACGCAGCCGCACAGCAGCGGCAGGAGCATTATGACTGCCTCCCTGAGCTTTTGCGCGGGAGTCTTTTCTTTTTCCTCCAGCTCTTTAAGCTGGCGGCGGGTCAGGCCGGAAAGCAGGGCGGAATCCGCGTTCTGCTCTTTTTTTCCCTTATTATCGTAAAACATACAAACAATCTCTTTCATACTATTGTCAGCATTTCCATTATATTTACCGGGGCAATATAGTCAAATTGGACTTTGCAATTACTTACATGTACATATCTATTTTGTCAATAACGGGGACACCTCTGGCAAATAAATTCCCCTCGGTCAGCATATTATCCTTGTGTGAAGGGATATATATGATATAATAATGACAATCAGATCTTATATATTTCAGAAGGGAAGGCCAATTATATGAATAAGACCTACGATCCGCTTTTTACCCCCTGGAAGATAGGCAATGTGGAGATAAAGAACCGCATAGTCATGACCTCCATGGGCGGAACCTCCATATTCGGCTGGATGGAGCCCAACCACTTCGATAAGGAAGCGGCGCGGTTTCTTCTGGAACGGGCCAAGAACAACGCCGGCCTCATACTTCCCGGTATAGCCCCAATACGCGATATACTCTTAGGCAAGTGGCTGTATCAGGGGAAGGGCAAGTTCGACGAGCTGAAGGACTTCATGGAGGAATTCCACAAGACCGGCTGCAAGATGTTCATACAGCTCACCGCAGGCTTTGGCCGCTCCCTGGCAATAAACGATATAATGGTAAAGGCCATGCACAACAAGGCTCTCGCCGCGGTAATGAAGCCCGTGCTGGACGTAAGCTACCTTACCGCCAGCGCCAGCGCCACACCCAACCGCTGGGAGGACAGCTGCATATCCCGTCCCCTCACCACAAAAGAGATTCACCAAATGGTAGATGCCTTCGCCAAGACCGCCAAGCTCTGCAAGGACGCCGGCGTGGACGGCATCGAGGTGCACGCGGTGCATGAGGGCTACCTGCTGGATCAGTTCACCATGAAATACACCAACTTCCGCACAGACGAATACGGCGGAAGCTTCGAGAACCGCTACCGCTTCCCCGTTGAGATAGTAAAGGCCATAAAAGCGGCCTGCGGCGACGACTTCCCCGTATCACTCCGCTACTCCGTGCTGTCCAAGACAAAGGGCTTCGGCAAGGGCGCGCTGCCCGGCGAGGATTATGTGGAGGTAGGCCGCGACATGGAGGAAAGCGAGCGCGCCGCAAAGTATTTGCAGGACGCTGGCTACGATATGCTAAACTGCGACAACGGCACATACGACGCATGGTACTGGGCTCACCCCGCCCCTTATATGCCGAGAAACTGCAACCTTGAAGACGTTGCACACATAAAGAAGTTCGTGGATATACCGGTAGTCTGCGCGGGACGCATGGACCCCGCCGTAGGCGCGGAGGCGATAGCACAGGGTAAGATAGACGGCGTAGGCATTGCCCGCCAGTTCCTTTCCGACCCAGAGTGGATAACCAAGCTGATGGAAGGCCGGGAAGAGGACATCCGCCCCTGCATATGCTGCCATAATGCCTGCTTCAACATGGCTCACTACAACGGCGTAGGCAACGATCAGACGCTCGCGGACAATGCGGGCATGGCACGGTGTGCATTGAACCCCGAAACCATGCAGTCCTCCAAGTATAAGATAGTAAAGACCGGCAGACCCAAGAATATCGCCGTTATAGGCGGCGGCATAGGAGGTATGGAAGCTGCCCGCGTGCTCACACTCCGCGGCCACAAGGTTACGATCTATGAAAAGACCGACAGGCTGGGCGGCGTGTTCATAGCCGCGGCGGCCCCCGAATTTAAAGAGAAGGACCGGGAGCTCATAAAGTGGTATGAGAAGGAAATGAAGGACCTTGGCATAGAGATAAAGTTCAACACCGAGGTAAAGGACACAACCTCCCTCAACGCGGACGAGGTAATAGTTGCCACCGGCAGCAAGGCGAGGATACTCAAGGTCCCCGGCGCAGAAAAGGCCATAGAGGCCTGCGACTACCTTCTCGGCCGCAAAGAAGTGGGCCAGAAGGTCATAATAATCGGCGGCGGCCTTACCGGCTGCGAGATAGCCCTCGATATGTACAGGAAGGGCAAGACCCCCGTCATAGTCGAAATGAAGAACGATCTGATCGCCGTGAAGGGCGTATGCCTTGCCAACTCCTCCTACCTCCGCGACTTCTTCGCCCTTAACAACGTCGAGGTACACCTTGACACCATGCTCTCCGAGGTGACGGACAAAGGCGTAATCGTCAAGGCCAAGGACGGAAGCACCTTCGAGATAGAGGGCGATACGGTGCTCATAAGCGCCGGCTACATACCCACTCCCGCCTTCCCTCAGGATAAGCACGTTCACCTTGTAGGCGACTGCAACGGCGTAGGCAACCTGCGCACCGTCATCTGGCGGGCATGGGACGTTGCCATGGCGCTGTAATGCTTCTTTGCGAAAGGAGAAATCATATGGAACTTACCAGAGAACAGCAAGCCATACTTGACGGGAGTCAGGGCGAAGTATACGCCAAGATAATGAAGACCCTCGTCATGTACGGCGAGACCTTCGGCGCTACAAAAATGGTGCCGGTAACCTCTACCTACGGCCACATAGTCACAAGCTTTGGCGTCATCGTCATAAAGGGCGTATTCGACCTCATGGACGAGCTTATCGCTGCGGGTGTGACCTCCAAGCAGAAGTTCTCCGCCGACCCGCGGCCGGTGGATAAGAACGTTCCGTCCAATCTTTTGCAGGACATAGTATTCAAGGTGATGTACGGCCCTCAGAAGCGGTATGAGGAACAGCTTAAAAAGATTGGCCTGCTCCGGGATGACGCTTTCACCTGCGCCTGCTACTTCCCGGAGGTCGGCAACAGGCCCAACAAGGGAGACATACTCTCCTGGGCAGAATCCAGCGCGGTAAACTATGCAAACTCCGTGCTGGGCGCGCGGTGCAACCGCAACTCCGGAATAATCGAGATGTTCGGCTCCATACTGGGCTTCGTGCCCTACTTTGGCCTTTTGACCGACGAGGGCCGCAAGGCAAGCTGGATAGTTGAGATAAATACCACCAAGAAGCCCGAGGCACAGCTTTTAGGCTCCGCCATAGGCATGAAGGTAATGGAAGACGTACCTTACATAAAGGGCCTCGATGGGTGGATAGGCACAGAGCTTAACGATGATGCCTGCGCATACCTCAAGGACTTCGGCGCGGCCACCGCCTCCAACGGCGCAGTGGGCCTGTACCATATTGACCGCCTCACTCCGGAAGCGGTGGAGCAGGGCGAAAGCCTCATAAAGCCCGATGCAAAGGTGTACGTAATAGACGACGCGGAGCTGGAACGGGTAAAGGCCTCCTACCCCGTCATCTGGAAGGATAAGGACGCTACCCCCAGGCTCTGCTTCATGGGCTGCCCTCACATGACCTTTTCCCAGCTCAACGACTGGACTGAAAAGCTTGAAGCGAAGCTAAAAGAAAAGGGCCGCAGGAAGGTGGCCATAAAGACCGTCTTCACCTCTGCGCCCGGCGTAATAAAGGAATTCGAAAAGACGGAGAACTATAAAAAGCTTAAGGATATGGGCGTTGTTGTATCCTATATCTGCCCGCTGATGTACATGAACAATCCCATGTGCGCCAAGATGCCGGTCATCACCAATAGCAACAAGCTCCGTACATACACCACGTCCCGGTATTATTCCGACAGCGAGATACTGGACCAGATCACAGGAGGTGCAAAATAATGGAACGGATTTTTAAGGGCCGCGTAGTGGTTCCCGGCGAAGTCACCCTCAAGGCGCTGGTATCCCACGGCGGATTCAACACCCTGGCCTCCTTCAAGGACTGCAAGGAGGGCAAAAACACCTGTACCGATCAGAACAACCCGGACCTGTACGGCAAGTCCACAGTGGGCGTTGCCCTCTGCCTGCCCCAGACCATAGGCTCCACCACGGGCGGCATGGTGCTGTACAACTCCGCCGTGATAGGCTGTAACCCCGGTGCGCTGCTGTTTTCCAACACCATAGACTCTCTGGCCGCGGCGGGCGCAATATTGGCCAGCGTCTGGACTCCCAACAACATACCCACCGTCGATGAGTTAGGTCAGGAGTTCCTCGACCATGTAAAGGACGGCATGACCATCGAGATAAGGGCAAACGGCGAGGTGCTGGTAACAGACTGAATAATGTAAAATATAGAATAGTGAAGCGGCCCTTATGGACCGCTTCATTTATCCGTTATCTATCGCCTTTTTCCCTCTCGCGCCTGCTGAATACGCAGCCGCAGTAATCCTGCCTGTAAAGGCCATACTCCCGGCTCAGCTCAAGGCTCCTTTTGTAGCCGTCCCTCTTGCGGAATTCACTTGTGAGAAAACTCACACCGTATTTTTCCGCCATCTCAGAGCCTATGCTGTTTATCCGTACAGGGTCCTTCACCGGGCTTATGGAAAGGGTGGTGGTAAACCACGGGAAGCCGTTTTCCGCAGCGTATTTCGCGGTCTTCTCGAGGCGCAGCTTATAGCACGCGGTGCAGCGCTCGCCCTTCTCCGGCTCCTGCTCAAGCCCCCTTGCAGCAGCATAGAACTCCGCCGGGTCGTATTCAGGCTCAATCAGGGTTATATGCGGATACCCCGCTTGTTCAAGAAAGCATTCCAGCTCCTGCTCCCGGCGGTGATATTCCTCATCAGGGGCGATATTGGGGTTGTAATAAAATATGGTCAGTTCAAAGTGCCTATCCAGCAGCTCCAGCACGGCGCTGGAGCATGGCGCGCAGCAAGCGTGCAGAAGCAGTCTCGGCCGCCCTTCAAGTGACGCTATTATCCTATCCATTTCCTTAGTATAGCCGCCCTGTGCCATAGCCGCCTCCTAAACAGATTCATCGCCTTATATTATCACATCGGGTTCGCCTTTACCATAGGCACGGCCGGGTGGTATACTTACATCAGACTTACGGAGGCGACACTATGCAGTACACTTGCAGCTACTCCTCCCCGCTGGGAGAAATGCTCATAGCCTCGGACGGCAGCGCCGTGACCGGTTTGTGGTTCATAGGGCAAAAATACTTCGGCAGCACTCTTGAAGCGGAGTACGCTGAAAAAGCTCTGCCGGTATTCGGGCAGACGGTGCGCTGGCTTGACGATTATTTCCAGGGAAATGTCCCTATGGAAATGCCGCCGGTATCCTTCAACAGCAGTAGTTTCCGCATTAGGGTATGGAAGCTGCTTATGGAGATACCATACGGACATACCGTCACTTACGGCGAAATTGCAAGGACGCTGGAAAAGCAGACGGGCAGGCGCATATGCGCGCAGGCGGTAGGGGGCGCAGTCGGTCACAACCCTGTATCCATAATAGTCCCCTGCCACAGGGTAATTGGCTCAAACGGCCTTACGGGCTACGCCGGAGGATTGGACAAAAAGCTGGCTTTGCTGAGGCTGGAAGGCGTTAATGTCCATTGACATAATTCAATAAAATGCTATAATCGATAATAAGCATTATGCCTTAACAGGAGGTCTTCGGTCATGGACGCCGATGACGACGCCAACCCTAAGCGAAGAAAAAATCCAATACTCATTTGATGCACAAACATGGTTTGCGAAAGAGCTTCTTGCGCAGGTCATGTTTATTGTTGTTTTGGCAAAGCTTATTAAAAATATCATTGAATGTATTTAGTTCAGAAAGAGGTTTGAGGTTTTAAGTCATGGACGATTCCATAGGTCTATTGTTGCTGTTCCAGCTGGTTCTCATCATGCTCAACGCTATTTTCGCCAGCGCCGAGATAGCGGTGCTTTCCATAAGCGAAACCAAGCTTGAACACATGGCCGATGACGGCAACGGCAGAGCAAAGAAGCTTTACAAGCTGGCAAAGGAGCCCGCGCGCTTTCTCGCCACCATTCAGGTAGCCATAACCCTGTCCGGCTTTTTAGGCAGCGCATTTGCGGCGGATAACTTCTCCGCCCCCCTGGTGGAGTGGATAATATCCCTTGGCGTCACTATGCCCCGCCACACCCTGCAAAACATAGCGGTGGTGGTCATAACCCTTATACTTTCATATTTCACCCTCATATTCGGCGAGCTTGTACCCAAGCGCATCGCCATGAAGAAGTCGGAACAGATAGCGCTGGGAGTATCCGGCCTTTTGAGCTTCATTTCCATCATATTCAGGCCTATAGTCGGCCTGCTCTCCGTTTCCACCAATCTTGTGCTGCGTCTTATGGGCATAGACCCCAACGAGACGGACGACAACGTGAGCGAGGAAGAGATACGCATGATGGTGGACGCCGGCAGCGAAAAGGGCACCATAGATCATCAGGAAAAGGAATTCATACAGAACGTATTCGAGTTCAACGACATAATGGCGGGCGAGATAGCCACCCACCGCACGGACGTCACCGCGCTGATGACGGACGACACGCTTGATGAGTGGGACGAGATAATACACGAAAGCCGCCATACCCGTTATCCCGTATGCGACGGCTCAACGGATAACGTGATAGGCATACTCAACGCCAAGGACTACTTCCGCATAGCCGACAGAACCAAAGAAAAGGTGCTTGAAGAAGCGGTGCACCCCGCCTACTTCGTGCCTGAAACCATCAAAGCGGACGTACTTTTCAGGGATATGAAGAATACCCGCAACTCCCTTGCTGTAGTTCTGGACGAATACGGCGGTATGGTGGGCATTATCACCCTCAACGACCTCATAGAGGAGTTGGTAGGCGAGCTGAACGACGAACCTGCCGACCCGGAAAATGAAGATCCTCATATCGAGAAGATAGACGATACGTCATGGCGCGTGATTGGCAATGTTGAGCTTTGCGACCTTGAGGAGGAAACGGGCGTTGAGCTTGCCTCCGACGATTATGACACCCTGACCGGACTGGTGTTTGACAAGCTGGGCATGATACCGGTGGACGGTCCCCAGAACATTACCATTGAGCTGGATAAGCTGACGGTCCACATAGACAAAATCGAGTCCCACCAGATAGACTCCGCCGTCATAACGTTAAAGCCCAGCGAGGAAATGGACGATAACGAGGAATAAATCACGACATACAAAAAGGGCGGTCAGTTCAATCCGACCGTCCTTTTATATTCCTGCTACTTAAACAGCGCCTTGAAGAAATCGTTGAGGAACAGCATGTAGACTATTACGCCTACATAAAAGCCGCCAAGGTACACGATGGCGCTCTTGTTGCCGCCGGCGGCTTTTACATGCTGTCTGAGAGGGCAGCCGCCCGCCAATACGGACAGTATGCCGATTATGAACGCGCCCGCTATTGTGCAATAGCCCGAGAGATCCAGCTTGGCGCCCCACCTGTTGAACTTCAGCCCACCGGCCTTCTTAAGGAAGAGATACAGAGGCTTTGTATTGGCGCAGGCAGAGGCCTCTATTACCTGCTGGTCTGTGGTGTCCTTTATGAACATGGGGTAATTCTTCATGTTCTCCTGATGGACGCCCAGAAGGTGCAGGGCCAGGAACAGCAGCGCCGCCGTGATGAGCAGTGCGAACATGCCCTTTAATAAATACTTGTCCTTGACTATCATATAGTCCCGCACACCGCCTATAAGGCAGAAGCGGGAGCGTTGGGCTGCATATCCTATTATCAGGCCCACACAAAGTGTTATCAGAAGGTTGCTCATGTGCTTAGTCCTTTCTGCGGCTGCGCTTCTTGAGTATGAGAGTGCCGACCACGCAGCCCAGCATAAGGGCTATGACGCCCAGCAGCGCCTTTACGTCGCCGTATGCGGAGCGTATCATCAGCCGCATTGGGCAGCCGGAAATTATAAGGGCGCAAATGGCCACGACTATGCCGCGAAGAAAGGAAGCGAACTTGCCTTCCACCCACTGCCAGCGGAACTCACCGCTGGATACTGCGCCTATGAACGCGCCCGCAAGTATGCCTATGACGGTCAGCACCGGGCCGGAGCGGGCGGATACCGACATATCCATGGCCTTATGGAATACCGTCTGGTATAGCTGTGCCAGCATATCCCTGCCGTGGCACACAAGACAGACGCCGTATGCCTCGGGGTGGGAAAAGCCGAATATTACCTGGGCGGCTACCGCAACAGTGGCGATTATGATGCCGGCGGTCACCGCGCTTATCCTTATCTTCTTCATCTTATCCTTCCGTTATTTGCCAAGGAGCTTTTTCAGTATGCCCTTCTCTACCTTAGGGGTGTAAAGGTGTACCGCCTCAAAAAGCACATCCTTTTCTTTGAGTATGCTCTCTACTTCGTCCCTGTACTGGGGCTGGAACTGGAGAGCTACGCCGCAGTTAGGGCTTATCTCCTTTGGGCCTGCCATGAGGCTCACTTCATAGCCCTTCTCTTTTAGTGTCTCCTCAGCCCTTATGGCATGCTGAGAGGAGAAGAATGTGACAACACCTATCTGCTTTTGTTCCATCGTATCAGTCCTCCTTGTTTTCCGCCGCGTAATCGGCCAGAGCCAGTATGGCCTGAACCGCCACATCCACCTGGTCTTTGGTGGAGAAGTTGCCGAAGGAGAACCTTACGGTGCCCTCCGGGAAGGTGCCGAGAGTCCTGTGTGCCCCGGGCGCGCAGTGGAGGCCGGTGCGCACCATAATGCCGCATGCGTCGTTGAGCTGCTCTCCAACGGTGGAGCAGACCATGCCATTTATGTTGATGCTCGTTACGGCGGTCTTGCGCTTCGCGTCCATAGGGCCGTATATCTTCACCATATCGTGATCCTTTATGGCATCCATAAAGTACTGATTAAGCGCTGTCTCCTCACGGGCAATGTTTTCTACGCCCTTGTTCAGCACAAAGCCTACGCCCGCACCCAATCCGGCTATTCCCATAGGATTGCCGGTACCGGCTTCCCAAACGTCAGGCATAAAGAGGGGGTGCTCCTCAAGATCCGAAAGGCTGCCTGTGCCGCCCCGCATGAAGGGCTCCGGGGTGATAGCGGGATTGAGGTATACTCCGCCGGTGCCGGTGGGGCCCAGAAGGCTCTTATGGCCGGTAAAGCACAGCACGTCTATGCCCATGGCGGGAACGTCTATGGGTATTGCGCCGGCGCTCTGGGCGGAATCAACCACCATTATGATGTCGTCCTTCTTTGCCTTAACAGCGCGGCTTATGGCGGCGATATCCTGAATGGTGCCGGTAACGTTGGAGCTGTGGGTGCTCACCACCATCCTGGTGTTGGGCTTTACCGCCTTGCCGAAGTCGTCAGGATCGCAATAGCCCTCGCAATCCGCCTTGACCACAGTCAGCTCTATGACTCCAGTCTTTTCGAGATGGCGCAAGGGACGCATTACGGAGTTATGCTCCATGCTGGAGGTTATAACGTGGTCGCCGCCCTTGAGCATTGTATAGAACACGCAGTTCAGCGACTCGGTTATGTTCTTCGTAAAGGCTATCTGCTGAGGCAGCTTGACGTTGAAAAGCCTGCAGAGGTTCTCCCTGGCGTTAAGCACTATCTGGCCCGCCTCCACGCTGCGGCTATGGCCGCTCCTGCCGGGGTTGGCGCCCACATCGTTCAGATAGTACATCATTGCCTCGCCGGTCTCCCTTGGCTTGGGCCAGCTGGTGGCGCTGTTGTCAAAATAAATAACGTTATCGCTGCTCATGATAAGTCCTTTCCTTCATTTGAAACAAACATTAAAGCATATTTGCGGGTAAAGTACATTTCTCACCTATTTTGTTATTATACCATCACAGTATGTTCATGCACAAGTCCCGCGCAATACAAAGCGACCCACTTTCTCCCCTTCCGCAAGCGTGCCGCCCGTTATTTTATATTTTGTTCATATTTTTTATTTTGTGATGCCGAGGTACTCGTAGCCCTCGTCCTCTATGGCCTTTTTGAAGGCTGCCTCGTCAACGGGGACTGCAAGGTCAACTACCGCAATACTTTTTTCGTGGTCGGCTGCTGCCGATGCGACCCCCGGTATAGCCTCCAGCGCCTTCCTTACCGCCGCCTCGCAATGGCCGCACATCATTCCTCTTATTTTAAGTGTGACAGTATGTCCTTCCTTTTCCGTCGGCCCATGGACGGCCTTGGCGGGCTTTGTCTTATGATCATGCCTCGCGTCCCGTATGTTCACAAGATTGAGTCTCAGGGCGTTGGTAACGACGCAGAAGCTGGAAAGGCTCATTGCCGCAGCGCCCAGCATAGGGTTAAGCGTTATGCCGAGAGGTATCAGCGCGCCCGCCGCCACGGGAATGCCTATGGTATTATAGAAGAAAGCCCAGAACAGGTTCTCGTGTATATTGCGAAGCGTTGCCCGGCTCAGGCGTATTGCTCCCGCCACATCCATAATGCTGCTCTTCATGAGCACCACGTCCGCCGCATCTATGGCAACGTCAGTACCCGCACCTATGGCTATACCGGTATCCGCGCGGGTAAGCGCCGGGGCGTCGTTTATGCCGTCGCCTACCATGGCGACCTTGCCCTGCTTCATAAGGCCGCGTATCACAGCCTCCTTGCCATCCGGCAGCACTCCGGCTATAACCTCATCTACTCCCGCCTGCCTGCCTATTGCCTCGGCGGTCTTTTTGTTGTCGCCTGTGAGCATTACTACCCGTATGCCCATATTGCGAAGCTCCTTCACAGCCTCCGTGCTGTCCTCCTTTATGACGTCCGCCACGGCGATAATTCCCAGCAGCTTATCCCCAAGGCCGAACATCAACGGCGTCTTGCCCTCATCTGCCAGTCTTTCCGCCTGCCTCATCATGTCCTCGGGCACGCTCACGAGGCCGGATATAAAGCTCATGCTGCCGCCAAGCAGCTTTTTGTCTCCTATGGTGCATTTGAGACCGTTGCCGGGAAGTATGCGGAAGTCCGCTACGTCCGCTACGTTAATACCGTCCTCCTCTGCCTTGGTCATTACGGCTCTTGCGAGAGGGTGTTCGCTCTTTGCTTCAAGAGCCGCCGCAAGACCGAGGAGTTTGTCTTCGGCTACGCCCGGCCCGGGCAGTATATCCGTCACCCTGGGTTCGCCCTTGGTTATAGTGCCTGTCTTGTCGAGGGCAACTACCTGCACCCGGCCCGTTTCCTCCAGAGAGGCAGCCGTCTTGAACAGTATTCCGTTCTTTGCTCCCACGCCGTTGCCTACCATTATGGCCACTGGTGTGGCGAGGCCCAATGCGCAGGGACAGCTTATGACCAGCACGGATATGCCCCGCGCAAGCGCAAAGCCCACCTCACGGCCCAGGAGCAGCCATACCGCCGTCGTCACCGCCGCTATGGCCATTACCACAGGCACGAATACGCCGGAGACCTTATCGGCCACTTTTGCAATAGGCGCCTTTGTGGCGGCAGCGTCGCTCACCATGGCAATTATCTGCGAGAGCGTTGTATCCTCGCCCACGCGGGTAGCCCGGCAGCGTATGTATCCCGAAATATTACTCGTTGCTGCGGAAACGCTGTCCCCAACATTTTTGTCCACAGGTATGCTTTCGCCTGTAAGCGCAGCCTCGTTCACGGCGCTGGAGCCCTCCTCAACTACGCCGTCTACTGGGATATTCTCGCCCGGGCGCACAGCAAATATATCTCCCTTTTGCACCTGCTCAATAGGGACCATGACCTCCTTGCCGTCTTTTATAAGCATTGCGGTCTGTGGAGCCAGCCTGATTAGGCTTCTCAGCGCGTCGGTAGTCTTGCCCTTGGAACGTGCCTCAAGTGTCTTGCCCACGGTAATCAGAGTGAGTATCATCGCGGCGGACTCGAAGTAAAACTCCATCATATAGTGCATGACCAGCTCCTCATTGCCCTTTACCTGCGCGTCAGTCATGGCAAAGAGCGCATAGGTGCTGTACACGAATGCCGCCGCAGCTCCCAGTGATACCAGCGTATCCATGTTGGGAGCCCGGTGTATGAATCCCTTAAAGCCGCTTATGAAGAACCTCTGGTTGATTACCATGATTATCACGGTAAGCAGCAGCTGAGTAAGGCCCATTGCCACATGGTTGCCGTTGTAGAATTTCGGCAGCGGCCAGCCCCACATCATATGCCCCATGGAGAAGTACATGAGTATCATCAGAAATCCTACTGACCATATGAGCCGCCGCTTGAGCTGTGGTGTGGATTTATCCTTGAGTTCTTCCTCCTGAGCCGCCTTATTTGCGCCCTTGGCAGAGGCGCCGTAGCCCGCCCTTTCCACCGCGGCGATTATGGCGCCCTCGTCTGCGCTGCCATTTACGCTCAGGGAGTTGGTCAGCAGGCTCACGGTGCACTCAGTTACGCCGGGGACCTCCTTTACGGCCTTTTCTACTCTGGCACTGCACGCGGCGCAGCTCATGCCGGTTACGTCGAACTGTTTCATATATATTGATCCTTTCTTTTACGCTTTGGGTAAATTCTATTTATATTATCGCCCGCCCGAAGCCCTTTTTCAATGCCATATTGAGGTATTTATTACATCGTTGCCGTAGCCGTTTGGCTTGCCCTCCGGTACGTTCAAAGCCCGCCGCATTCAGTAAAACGCCCAAAAATAACGCCGCAGCGGTTTTTTGCTCCGTTGCGGTGAAATTGTGGGGTATTCACTTAATTTTTATCCTGCCCGTAACGGTTCGCAGCAAAGTCCCTCATATACTCTACGTCCTCACGGGATATAGGCTCAGGCTCGCCTATGCTGCGAGCCATATAGTATATGTGGGCCGTCATTTCCAGCACATTGCACACCTTGAAGGCGGCGTTAGCGTCCTTGCCCACACATACCGCGCCATGGTTGGCAAGCAGGCAGGCTGCGCCGTTTCCAAGGGCCGCAAGTGCGTTCTGTGCCAACTCCTTAGTGCCGGGAAGGGCATACTCTGCTGTCTTTACGTCTCCTCCCATAGCCTGGGCCGCCTCGTCTATGACCGGCGGAATATCCTCATGCAGCACTGCGAACACCTGAGAGTATATTGGGTGGGTATGTATTATGGCGTTCACGTCCCTGCGGGCGTTCATTATGCCAAGATGCATGGCCCACTCCACCGTAGGCTTGCGGAAGCCCTCGGCAATAGTGCCGTCAGGCCGCATGACCACGATATCTTCCCCGGTTATGCTGTCATACGGCATACCCGACGGAGTCAGGTATATAAGGCCGGTTTCCGGGTCGCGAACGCTTATGTTGCCCCATGTTTCCACCGTGAGGCCGGAATGCAGCATCCGCTTGCCGCAGGCTATCAGGTGCTCCTTGTAATTCATGCTAACCGTTTATGTAGCGGGAAAGGAACTCCTTTGTCCGCTGCTCCTTCGGGTTTGTAAATATGCTTTCGGGATCTCCCTGCTCCAGTATCACACCGTCGTTCATGAATACGACCTTGCTGGATACCGCCCTTGCAAATGCCATCTCGTGGGTGACTACCAGCATGGTAAGGCCGGTCTTGGCCAGATCCGTCATAACCGATAATACCTCCCCCACCATCTCGGGGTCAAGGGCCGATGTAGGCTCGTCAAAGAGCAGTATCTCGGGATCCATGGCCAATGCCCGGGCTATCGCTACGCGCTGCTTCTGACCGCCCGAAATTTGCCGGGGCTTGGCGTTTATATACGGAGCCATGCCTACCCGCTCAAGATACAGCATTGCCGCCTGACGCGCCTCTTCCTTGCCCTTCTTCAACACCATCGTCTGGCCTACCATACAGTTTTCCAGCACTGTCATATTGTTGAAGAGGTTGAAGGACTGGAACACCATGCCTACCTTTGCCCTGTAGGCGCACCGATCGACTTTGCCCGTCAGTATGCTCTGCCCGTGGAAGAGTATCTCCCCCGAGGTAGGGGTTTCCAGCAGGTTTATGCAGCGGAGCAGGGTGCTCTTGCCGGAGCCTGACGCGCCTATTATGCAGGTGACGTCTCCCTTTTCCACCTGAAAGTCCACATCCTTCAATACCTGGTTGCTGCCAAAGTCCTTGCGGAGGTGGCTTATCGTAAGAATAGTTTCACTCATATTGTTACCTGCCCCCGTCCCTTATGTCGTTGTTCTGGGTATTTTCCCGAGGCTTTTTAGGATAGCTGTAAAGGCCGGTGGTGTGAGCCAAAGTATCCGTCGTCGCAAGGTCGTAAAGCTCGTAGCTGTCCGGACCGTCCATCTTGCTCTCCCATAGGCGAAGGAGCCGTGAGCAGGAGAAGGTAAGCACGAAGTATATCACCATAGCTATGGTAAAGGCCTCGAAGTAGGTATACATGGCGCCCGCCACGCTCTTTGTGGCGAAGAACAGCTCCACTGTGCCTATTACGCTCAGCACACAGGTATCCTTGATGTTGATTATCAGGTTGTTGCCTATTTGGGGCATAATGTTCCGAAGCGCCTGTGGCAATATCACGGCGTTCATGGTCTGAACGTGCGTCATGCCTATAGCCTTGGCTCCCTCAGTCTGTCCCGGGTCTATGGAGAGTATGCCGCCGCGCACGGTTTCCGCCATATACGCGCCCGTGTTGATGGAAACTATGAACAGCGCCGCCTCCATTGTACCGAGGTGTATATTGAAGAGCTGGGCAAGGCCGTAATATATGAACATGGCCTGCACCATCATGGGGGTGCCGCGGAATATCTCCACATAAGCATCCAGCAGGAAGCGGACGAGCTTCATAAGTATATACTTTACGGGATGCGCCTTGTCGGCAGGCGTGGTCTGCACTATGCCCACCCCAAAGCCTATCAGGCAGCCCACAGCCGTAGATATCACGGCTATGAGCATCGTGGTGCCCGCGCCCCTTAAAAAGCTCGGGCCGTATTGCTGGAGCAGGTATACTACCCATCCCCAGAAATTATCAGGTAAGCTGTTCATTGTTATTCACCCCGTCAAAGGTCAACATATTATTCGCTCAGAGGCTGTACTGCTATGGCGTCGTTCATCATCGCGGTATAGTCGTCCACCGTCATGGTTGCCAGCACGCCGTTTATGGCCTCGCACAGCGCAGCGTTGCCCTTCCGCATGGAGATGCCGATGTTTATCTCTTCCTCGGATACCTCAAAGTCGCCGTCGGTGCCGGAGAAGTCAAGGAGCTTGAAGTTAGGATAAGCTACGCAGGCAGCCATGGCGGTAGGCATATCTGTGACTACCAGATCGCAGCGGCCGCTGTTGAGGGCAACCAGCATTGCAGGCGCGCTCTCCTGCGCGGGAAGTATGTTGGCATCTGCTATCTGGGGCAGGCAGGTATCGTACCAAACGGTATTTATCTGGCTGGTGCAGGTAGCGCCGGCGAGATCGGCAACAGATGCGGCGTTAGCATACTTACCATCGGCGGAGGTGAGGGTCACTATGGAAGCGTAGTAGTAGGGCTCGGAAAAGTCCACCATCTGCTTACGCTCAGAGGTTATGGACTGACCGGCTATTACGCAGTCGACAACTCCGCTCTGTACCGCCGGAACAAGTGAATCCCAGTCCAGCTTTACTATCTCAAGCTCCACATTAAGAGCTGCCGCTATCTTCTTTGCCATCATAACGTCGTAGCCGTAGGCATAGTCGTTGCTGTCCTTTATCTTTACGGCTCCGTTGGCGTCTGTAGGCTGTGTCCAGTTATAGGGTGCGTAGGCGCACTCCATGGCGACGGTCAGCACGCCGTCCGAAAGGCTGTCCTCAGTCTTCTTGCCGCAAGCTGCCATGGACAAACAAAGTACCAATACAAGTGCCAAACTCAGAAATCTGCGCATTTTTCTTTCCTCCGAAAAACTTAAAATTTTTAAATTAAACGGCGGCAGGAGCATCACTCCGACCGCCGCAATAAACATAAATAAAAACGTTCTTGGCTTTTTGAATGATAGCACTCCACAGATGTAGCTGTGACAGTCAGCGGGATATTATCCCGCTGCCCAGGTACGCAGAGCCCGCATAGCCCTTCGTCCTTCGGCAGCCTTCCCTTTAGCCCCCCGTAAACGCCCTGCGTGGCTGTTGAGGGTTAATATTGTCGGCTGCGCCTCTATCCAGTCGCTGTTTAATTTTGTTGTATTATATACTGCGCGTTATTCCTTGTCAACAGTATAATTTTGATTTGTTTCCTGCCGTTGCTCCGCCATCCCCCTGTATACCCTGGCCGCGAGCAGCGCGCACAGCGCCGTAAATACCAGCACATAGCCCTCTACGGCGATAATGCTCTTTATGATGCCTGTCTGATAGGCTATAGCCCCAAGGTCGAGAAGCGCGTGCAGCCCTATGGCAAGAGGATAATACCAGCCCCTGCCCTTCTGCTTTACCGCGGCGAACACCAGCACCGACATTGAAATATGGAAGGCTATCGCCATGATGCGCTCAATACCGCTCACGAGGTACATAAACGGATTCGTCCCGGTAAACGCGGTCATCAGCACGGAGGCCGTATCCTCGCCGATGCCGAGAACGGTAAGACCCGCCATGCCGCCCGAAAGGTTGATTATCGCAGAGATTGCAATGTAGCTTATCATGGTAAGGCCGGATACCAGCACCGCTTCCACGCCGCCATGCCCTATGCCGTACATAACGCTCTCACATCTGTCGTCCTTCTTCTTAAAAAACAGCTTAAAGGCGCATAACCGTCCCGTCTCCTCAAACACACCCGCCGCCAGAGCGCCATACAGCCCATACGCTCACAGGTTGGACTGCATGAAGGCGGCGCAGGAGCCGCTGCCGTACAGCACGAGCCTGTGGCATATGTTTTCCAATATCACGGCAAACACCACAAACGCAGCTGCGCCGATGAACAGCGATGAAGCCTTCGCGCCTGTGCGCTTATGCCATATTATGCCCAGCGCTATAGGCAGGCCTATGCTCACAAGGGCTGATATCGCCATAAAAACGATCGAGAGGGTAGGTATCATAATCTCACCGCCTTATATATTTTTTAATTATTCCTCGTTGCGCCTGAGCATCGCGGCGCCTATTATGCCCGCGTCGTTGCCCATCACGGCCGGAACTACACTGCCGTGGTTTTCAAAGAAGCTCTTCGCGTGTACGTTTTTTCTGAGAGGTTCAAAGAGAAATTCCCCTGCGGCGGAAACCCCGCCGCCTATTGCCACCCGCTCACAGTCCAGCAGATTTATCATTGAAGCCACCGCAGAGCCCAGGTGATCCACAAAACTATGGAACACCTCCAAAGCGGCACTGTCCCCCTCCTTGGCGCAGTCGATAGCGATCTTGGCGTTCATGCGCTCAGGCTTACCCATCGTGCGCTCAAAGAGCAGACTGTCAGGGTGCTTTTCCATGGCTCTTACAGCATCGCGTATTATCGCAGTGGCGGAGCAGTATGCCTCTATACAGCCCTTATTTCCGCAGGTACACTGTTCTCCGCCGCTTACCAGCAGCGCATGGCCCAACTCGCAGCCGTTGCCAAGGCCGCCGTGAAACATCCTGCCGCCCAGTATAAGGCCGCCACCCACTCCAGTACCCAGAGTAAACAGCACGGCGGTCCTGCAGCCCACGAAGGCTCCCTTGTGAAGCTCCGCAAGCGCCGCGCCGTCAGCGTCGTTCGCGAGGAATACCGGGATATCGCCGAATTGCTTCTGTATCCTGGCCTTCAATGGCTCGTTGTGAAAATTCAGGTTATATGCGTTTATGACGACGCTGCCCGTAGGATCTATGCTGCCAGGAACAACTACGCCCACGCTATCCAGATCATATAACCCGGCGCCCTGCCTTTTGAGCATTGCAAGCGTACCTTCGTGTATTATCTCTGCCGTGCGCTCTCCGCCGCCCTCTACATCAAAGGGTATGCTCCTGCGCTGCACTACCTCCAGCGCATCGTCCACAAGTCCCATGGCGATGTTTGTGCCGCCTATATCCACGCCCACCTGATACATATATTTCTCCTTCCAAAGCTATTTCAGTTTCAGTTCAAATTCGCGCTCAGAGTCAAAGCCCATATGCTTCAGTCTGAAATTGCGCACAGCCACCTCCACAAGCACCGCAACGTTACGTCCCGGGCTTATGGGCAGCGGCGTAAGCGGAACCGGCAGACCAAGTATATCCATTGCGTCTACAGCCTTTTCTTCCGTATCCAGATACTCCTCGAGCTTCTTCAGATCTATGACTAAATTTATATCCTTCTCGGGCAGTATGGCGCTCATGCCGTAAAGATAGCGCACGTCTATTATGCCAATGCCACGGACATCCATTATGTGCTTTGTGGCGTTGGGAGCGCGGCCCACCAGCCGCTCTTCAAGGCGGGATACCTCCACTACATCGTCCGCTACCAGCCTGTGCCCGCTCTGTATCAGGTCCAGCGCTGTCTCGCTCTTGCCCAGGCCGCTTTCACCCCTTATCAGAACACCGGTTCCGTATATATCCATGAGTTCTCCATGGAGCAGTATGCGCCGGGCCAGCTTTTTCTGTATGAAGCTGGATATCTCGTGGCCCACCCTGTCGGTGGTACGGTTGGTAATGAATACCGGCACGCCGTAGTGCCTCGCCTTTTCAAGCAGTATCTCCGGGGGCTTGTTGCCGCGGGCGCAAACTATGCATGGAACATGAAGCCCCATGAACCGCTCCATTCTGTCCGCAAGCTGTTCGGGCGTCAGGCTGTAAAGATAGTACATCTCCGCGTTGCCTATGAGCTGCACCCGCTTTGGAGAAAATTTTTCATAAAAGCCCGTAAACTGCAAGCCGGGCCGGCTTATCTCTGGAGTCTGGAAGCTTATGCTCCCGCTGCCCGGCTCAAGGGCAGTTATCTCAAGCTCGCCGCATATTTCCCTTACGCTTACCTCTACCGCCATACTGTCCTCCGTAAAGCTATACCTTACCGTTTATTATGCATTCGATGAGCCGTGCCACCCCGAAGTCCGCGCACGAGGGTATCACAAGATCCGCAGCTTCCTTTACCTCCGGCTTCCCGTTATCCACTGCGCAGCCGAGGCCCGCCCAGCGTATCATCTCCAGATCGAGCGAATTATCGCCCACCGCCACGGTGTCCTTTTGGGCTATGCCAAGGTATCCCGCCACCCATTCAAAGCCGGCGCCCTTGTGGGCGGCAGGGTTGTTGAACTCTATAAAGCCCTTGCTGGAGCCGGATACCTTTAGCTTTCCCGCGTATTTTTTCTGAAACTCCGGTATAAGCCTCTGCGCCTTCTCGTCGGTAGTCATCATGAGGACCTTCGGCACGTTGTACCAGGTCTTTTTCATTATATCCGGATCGTATTCGCAGGGCAGATCCAGCTTTTCGGCGTAGCCCTCCACATAGGGATTGGGTTCTTCGGCTATCACCTTGTCACCCTGATAGATATGGGCGTGTATACCCAGTGTCTTCGCCTCCCCGAGAACCTCCGTAACGAGCTCCGGCGGTATCTCATGGGTGTGTAATGCCCTGCCCGTCCCGGGATCGGTCACCATTGCGCCGCCGTAGTTTATAACGGGATCGGTTACATCCAGCTGATCTATTATAAGCTTCGAGCCCAGCCATCCGCGGCCGGTGGCCACGGTCACGTGTATGCCGTGCTCCTTTGCCTTTCTTACGGCCTCGATTATCTCATTTGGGACTACCCTCGGGTTGAGGGTTATGGTATCGTCTATATCCAGCGCTATAAGCCTGTACATGTCTTTTGATCGTCCTTTCCTTCTTCTTGCCGTTCCTCCGGGTGAAAATGCGCGAATACCTTTTCCGCCGCGGGCTTGCTCATTCCCTTTGCGCCGCAAAGCTCCTCAATCGATGCGTTTCTTATATTTTCTGACGTTATGAAGGCGTCGAAAAGAGCCCGCTTACGCTTTGGGCCTATGCCATCTATGCCGTCCAGCTCCGACATCAGGGCGTTTTTCGCCCTGAGGCTCCTGTGATAGGTTATAGCAAACCTGTGAGCCTCGTCCCTTATGCGTTCCAGTATGTGCAGCGCCGGATCCCTGCGTGAAAGGCGTATGGGCTCCTCCTTATCCGGCAGTATTATATCCTCGTTCTGCTCCGCAAGGCCTATGGCGGGGATATGTGAAAGGCCAAATTCCTCCAGCACCTCAAGCGCCACGTTGAGCTGCCCCCTGCCGCCGTCCACTACCAGAAG
>ERZ1106954.1141-NODE-1141-length-20741-cov-3.929953_pt1 | contig 20741 bp, 34 predicted proteins | sample MGYA00403678_ERZ1106954 | MGnify/ENA primary metagenome ERZ1106954 (study PRJEB35170, sample SAMEA104062445) | human gut metagenome | biome: human gut; feature: human-associated habitat; material: faeces | place: Denmark | collected 2012-08-20 ... | reverse complement strand
TTCCAAATTTTTTATATAGGACTCTAAATTAGAAATTTCCTTTTTAGCTTGGTCTATTCTAATTTCAGTATCAATTACAACAGCATTATTTGCCACAAGCACCGCCTATCCGAGCAGTTCCTTGAGGGCCTTTTCGTCTTCCTCGCGCTCCCGCTTCTCCTGCTCTGTCAATTTATCCTTAAGCAGCACCACATCCTTGTTATCCCGGATGTAATCCTGCTCCCACTTTTCCAATTTCTTCCCGGTGGCTCTTTTCTGGCGTATGGATAGGATATGAGTAAAAGTACACTCGCCTATCTCCATGTACGCTGACAGAAATGTCCACCAGTGCATATATTTGTCCGCGCGGATTTCTCTTCCAACCACACGGTTTACTGCAGGGATGATCAGTGTTGCATCCTGCTCCCAGTCCATTACCCGCGGACTTGGTTTGTCCGTATTTTCGACACCCATGTCAATAAATTCTGCAACACCTTTGAATGCATCTTCCAAATCCTCATCAGGTATGCTGTCGGGATCCTCAAACATGATCTGCCGGATAATCTCACTTTGGATGTAATTTGTTTCTGCCGGTGTATCCCCGGTCATATCCTTGTCAGATAGGGCGGTCAGCACATCCAACACCGCCCTATAATCTGTCCTGATAGGATATTCATGTCCGTTTGCTGTCACGGATGTAGGCAATTCCCATAGATTCATTCCAAACCTCACTTATGGTACTTACTGGTATACTGGTTGATTTTGGTCTGTACCTTTTCAAACCGCTTGCCGGTTTCTGCTTCAATCAGCTTGCCGATAGCATTGAGCACGTTCTCCACGAAAAACTCACCGTTGGCCAGAACAGTAAACGGGGATGTAATGGAGAAGAAGCTCTTCGATACGTTGGAATTGAACAGATAGTCAATCTGCTTATCCAGTTCTTCTTCCATTTCTTTCACAATGTCCACAATATCCTTGCGCTCATCCACATTGTCTGCGATATGGCTCACTGCTTCAGCTACGTGCTCATACCGCTTGACCAGTTCCACATCCGCAGGATTCATTTCAAACTTACCGAGCACTGTTCCGTTCTTGTCCTCAATGGTGTACTGTTCAAGTCCTCTATCAACTACGATTTTTCCCATATTCTTTCATCCTCTCTTTCTTATTCTGTGTCGCCCGCTGTGAATGTAGGCACCTTAGCAGCAATGGTTGCGGTTCCTTTGGTGCGGTTTCCGTCATACCAAAGATTGAAGTTGATACCAAGTCCGGAAGTATCACCGCCATAAGAAGTGATCTCCACCTTGCCATCCTCTTCCCATGCATCGTATTTGTTTCCGGCATCAGTCTTGTCAATCAATACTTCAAGGATTTTCACCTTGCAGTCATCACCGGACTTGCGGTTCATGGAAATATCTTTCAAAAAATCGTAAATGGAATCTGTCGGATCCGCGTGATACGGTTCGACACTGACCTGGGGAGAATACCCCGTATCGCTAACAGAAACATCACCGGTGACATCGCGGGTCTGCTCAAAAGAGCCATTCATTTCGACACTCATGTCGTCAATTCCTTTTCCCAGCAAGTAATATGCCGGGGAAAGAGTACCGCTTGCCGGCTTCATGTACAGTGCGTGTGCTTCTCGCTTTAATTTAGACATAAAAAATAACCTCCTACCTATAACTGTTTGAGTGATTAGGTTAGCGAGCGGCTTCCATATTGCCGCCCGGTCGACTTCTACAAGTCAAATTCATTTTTATAAGTTGCTGTGATGTTAATGATCCAGTTCTCTGCCTTGTCCTCGTTAATAGAATCAAGGTATGAAGGACTTACTCTCTGTATCTGCTTGAACTCCCTATCCCCCGTAAGAATCGGATACTCTTCCAACCGATACTCTGCATCATTTACCGTTATGGTCTGCCGTTCCAGCCATCTACCAAGATTATCAAGCCACTCCTTGACCTTTGCCTTTCGGCTCTCTGACAGTCCGCTTGCCCGGTAAACTACGATGAATGGGTAATCGCAGATCTGCTCCACATGGCCAGTCACATCCGTCTTTTCCTGTCGGATTGCGCTTCCTGTCGATGGAAACACCGCTTTCCCTTTGGAATCCCCCAGTGTAGCGTATTCGATGGAATCTCCAGGAGATAACCCTGGATATTGGTTGATAAGATCCATCAGAGCAGTAGTGACTACCTCTTGTCCGTCAAGATCGTATCTTACTTCTTCTTTTTTATCTGCCATGATCCACCTACTTTCCCGTGATCTCAAAATGCGGTATAACTCCCAGTTTTGACACGGAAGTTACGGCATATACACCGTCATAGGTGCTGTTCATGTAATCGTAAAATCCGTTCTCATAGTCATCATCCGCAATGGGATCTTCCGTCCATTCCCCCACATAAAAGAAATCGAATTTCTCCCCTGGTGTGAATGTGATTGTCTGTGGCAGAAGATCATTTGTCTGTCTGTCCCATGCTTTTGGAGTAAGATAGCTTTTTCCGGCAATCATATCTCCTGCATCGTACCGAACATTCAGAACCACATTGTCCTTGGACTCTTCCCCGTACTTCTGTACGATGGCAGAGCGGTCCGCCATGACATTTACGTCATGCAAAACAGTAGGGTACCACATATCCCCCAAACGGCTCTCATATCGGTTGAAAATCGTTACTGTATCGGAATACATAGCACCCTACCTCTTTACTCTTCTTTATTAAATCTTTTCCACAGTTCCGAGAATTTTTCCCAACCGAACATAGCCACAAATGCCACGATAAATCCTGCTATGATGGCTGCAAGGATCATGTACCATAAGATAGCCTGCCGGATGTACTGCATATATGCGATAAATACAACCACAGTCAGTCCGATGGACAGGACAAACACGAGAATGTCGGTCGGAATCTTGGAGAGAAAACTTACACCCTTGAATACCTGGGTAATCAAGGATACAAGGAATGCAAGTATCCCGATAATAGTTAATAGCTGCGCAATGCTTGTAATTGCAATTTCCATGTTACACCTCCGGATAATAGAATGGATATGCTCCACCAAACAGAAGATTTACTCCGTTTTTGTCTTTTGTACCTTTCAGGTATTCGTTGATGGTATCCGCATATAGTCTTGATTGTGCAGATTTGTCTGACAAGACCTTGCCTATCAGACCACTGCCAGTATCATAAGAGATACTTTCATTTCCTGCAGATACGGATTTCACCGTCTTATTGCCCTCTGCTTCTGTTTCTGCCTTTTCAATCTTTGCCATGATGTTTACCAAAGCACATTCACAGCGTTTGACCGCTTCGGCATCGTATTCCACATCCGGGAATGCAAAATCAAGCTTGCATCTACCATCAACACCCGTCACAGCATTCTTGACAAGCTTTTCAGCGTTCCAAATGAGCCGATTGAAAACCGTCTCATCAACAGTGGTGCCGTATAAAGTTTTGTAAAACTCATAGTCTACATACATACTGATTTACCCCTGCTGTGCTAAAAACTCGTCAATAATGTCTGCTTTCTTTGTCTTGGTTATGCTATAGCCCAACTCATCAGCCAAAGATCTGATTTCAGCAACCGTCATGCCATTCAGATCTTCGGCTGTGTATCTGCTTAAGCTATAGCCTGTTATTCCCCCAGGCTTGCCGCTGCCGCCTGAGTGATCGTACCTTTTACAACACCTGCGGTCATATCAGCAAAGATCTTGATACCGGACAGGATGGTGTCATCTGCGGTCAGACGGTCGTAATCAGCGTACTCATGAATTGCGATCATTCCAGTCTCATCAGATACAAAACTGAATGCCTTTGCAAGATCGCTCTCGTTGGCAGGGACATAGTAACCAACCATGTTCTGCTTTGCGGTTGCGAAGAATGTTCCGGCAGTGATTCCGCTGTTGATGATCACGGTACCAAGACCGAGGAAATTCTCAACATAGGAGAAGCCGAATGCATTCTGTACGGTGATCTGTGCCTTACCCAGATAATCAGCAATGTCGGTAGGATTTACAAAGTAAACCGTATCAACATTATCGTTCTCAAACGCAATCTGCAGCTTAGCCCATGCCTGTGCCAGTGCAGCCTGGATGCCTACACCAGTTGCGGTAGGCTGTCCAGAGATGGTAAGAGAGGAGATAATGCCGCTTCTGATGCCGGTCTGAATGTCCTGCAACATCTTGGTCCGGGTCTCATTTACCGCCTGATCATATCCCTTGTCCAGAATAGCTTCTGCGGAAGTGGCTTTTCTCCACTTGTCAAGGGTAATCTCTCCGATGAGTGTATCGGTGGTGGTGTACTGAGACAGGGGGATGATCTCACCCTCAGGAACAGCACCGCTCTGAAGCGTACCAGTTACTGTGTGTCTCTTAAGCAGAGTGCCTGCCTGCTTGGGAATCAATCTCATGACACCGAGCAGTTCCATCAGCTTCTTGGTGGAATAGCCAAAACTGGACACAAAATCAATCTGTCTTGCTGTCGCGAGGTTGGCATTTTTAATCAGATTCGCTTCTGCTGCTGTGGTAATATTATTGTCTGCCATAAATAAATACCTCCAATAATTTTTGTTGGTCAGCGATCCACTCAAACTGTGGACCGGTTAGATAGGTTACTGGAAGAGACTAGGATTATCCGCAATCAACTGTGCACGCTGTTCCGGTGTATACTTGAATCTTCCCTTGTCATCGGTAGCATAGATATCATCCTTAGACTTGATACCGCCACCATTGTTACCACCCTTATTTACGCTTGTAAAATGTGGAGTAACGATATCCTCTGCCTTAAACAGCATCTTGCTGTCCTCAGCTTCTGACAGAGCCTTAATAGCACTTTCGATATCAGATTTCTGATTCTTGGATGCTTTCAGTGTGGGAATGTCAAGGCATCCCATGATAGCCTTTTCATTCAGACCGTTGGCAGATTTGATAGCTTCTTTCAGCAGATCATCGAAATCTCTGTCGGCAATCTTCTGCTTATAATCTTTCTCTGCATCTTCTGCTTTTTTCTTCCAGTCTGCAATGGACTTGTTCAGCTTTTCAACATCAACCCCGTCAAAGCCTTTTAAGGTCTCTTCCGCGGTATCTGCCCTGCTTTTTTCCTTGTCACGCTCCACGACCATATCGTCCAGTTTCTTCTGAATCTTGTCGATATCCTTGCCGTTCTCAGCCATGACAAAATTAATCTGTTCCTGAGTTAATCCCTGTGCTTTTAATTCCTCTGTTTTCATACAATCCTCCATATTAGGTTGTTTTAGGTCTGTAACCATCGACCATGTTGTTGTGTATGCTTGTCATTTTAGGTCTGCCGACCAAACCGCGTGAACCGGATTCGAACCGATATTACACCATTTTCATAGTGCAGTTTTTGCCATTAAACTATCATGCAGGGCTTTCGCCTTTAGGAGAGGTCTGAAAGAATATAAGAATGCCTGCGATTTAATTTTATCACACTTGTTATTTTATGTAAATATTAAATATCTAGTGTTTTTATATCGCATGTTATTTCTCGTAAAAAGAGAGCAGTTTTACCTGCTCTCTTCTGATTTTACATTCTATCAAGCATCTTAATGTACTTGTCAATGGTCTCACGCTCTTCCGGTGTGTCGGCATCACGCTTAAGTTCCTTCAGTTTGTTGTGCATGTCTCCCATAAAGTCCTCGAGATCTGCAAGCATACTCTGCTTACTGGCCATAGAATGGTCATTCCGGTACATCCGCTTGCTGTCCATGTATCTTCTCTCAGAGTAATCACCGTCATCATATGAGTTCCCATCATCGTATCTGCGAGAATACCGTCCCATGCTGTCTCTCTTGGCTCTCATCCGTCCTCTTGCCTGGCTGTATCGGTCATCATCGTACTCTTCCATACTCTCAACAGTCTTGAGATCCTTGTACATATCAATCAGCTTGAATGCGGTATCAAGATTTCCAGTGGTCAACCCCTTGTCCGCAATCTTGTCGATTTCCTCGCAAATTACATCTAACATCTTGTCATGTCTCATCATGCTCACCTCACATTCTCGACACGCAGAGTGCCGCTTACTGTCACACCTGCAGTATCAATCTGCAAACCAACATTCGCAACATTAGGATACTGCGCCAGTACGGTCCTGATCGCATCTACAATCGGCACAGTCACAAATCCCGCCGCTGTGGTGGTGGCTGTTACTGTCGCTCCAGTAGCAACACCGTCTGCCAGTACCGACACAACAACATTCCCGGCAACCCCGGACAGTGTAAGCGCGGCATCAATGTCCCACAGACCACCAGTCCGCAGAGATAAAAGGCCGTTGCTGTTTGTGATTTTACTGTTGGTATTTTTTACTGTCTGAAATGGGATATACTGACCAACCACAGAAGTCCATCCAGTTACTCGTCCTAAAAACATAATATTCACCTCTTTCTGTCAGAAAAAGGGTGCACCCGCAGGCACACCCTATTCCCGAATAAGCCTTACGCTCCGATTACTCGCTATGCAATTGTGGTACCGTTATAATACCCGGCATAAGTCTGTCCACAGCAACAGTACGGGTTCTGTACCACGTATGCAGGTGTAGGACTGGGTCGCAACTGGTTTACAAGGTACTGGTTCTGTGCGCTCTGAGATGCCGCAAGCTGTAAGGAATTGATCTGCTGATTCTGCTCAGCAATACGCTGATTAAGAGCATCAACCTTGTTAGCCTGGATTGCTTCAAGGATTGCACGGGTTCCTGCGTTCTGACTTTCGATAATATCTCTAGTGTTGTTAGAGTTATTGAAATTCGTCTGGCAGAAGCCACTCTGAATCGCGTTGTTGGTGGTGTTCGCATTCTGCAATGCATCATAGCGGTTCTGGCAGCAACAATCTGCGATCTGAGTCTGCAAACCGTTGAATCCCTGCATCAGTGCCACATTGGTAGCATTGCCTTGTGTTAAGATGTTGGTGTTTACACCATTGATAAGCTGTGCCTGCGCGTAAAAACCATCACACATTCCGGTGTTGACACTATCAATCTTGCGCTCGATGTTGGCGAAGTCAGAAGTCAAAATGTATCCGTCTGTTACAGATCCCGAACCACCGCCAAAGCCGAAGCCATTTCTGCCCCAACCGAAAATCAGGAACAAAACGATCCACCATGCACCGTTACCGCCCCACATACCATCATCGTTACTGTTTCTGTTACCCTGTAAGAGAGCAACATCACTTGCTGATAATCCGTCTGTCATTATAATCTCCTCCGATTATGATTTATTTGCTTAAAGCCGTGTCGACCCGGCTTATTGCCGTAGTAAATATTGCATTTGCTGTGCCATCTGCTGTGCCTGGTTAAGCTGTTGCTGATTGATTTTTCCCGACCGGAGCATATCCATCACCATGTTTTGAGGATTAACTCCCTGCATCTGCTGTCGGAATTGATTAAACTGTTGGACCATAGACATAGGGCTGTTCTGATTAAGCTGATTGAATAAAGGGTTACTCATTCTCTGTCACCTCTTTCTTTCTGACAGCAGGCTTGTTGGATGATTTTACTTGTCTTTCCAACTCCTCATATTTTGCTTTTAAATCGTCAAATTCGTTCCGTGTGATAAAATTATCACCGGATTGATTTAAGACGCTCTGTGATCCTTGTGGAGCGTTCTGCGTGCGCTCTGTGTAATCAAATACACGTAGTGGCAAAGGCATACCGCTTGCATCTGCTGACTTGAGGTAAAAGCACTGGCTCTCGCTGTCCATCAGCAATACGGATTCCCCTCTGCCAACGATCCATGACTTCGCACCGCTTTCCCCCGACACCCAGTTAATACCATTAGATGAGGGAGCAGGATAGGATGCTTGCGATTGCATAGTCGGTAAAGCCTGTGGCTGATAGCCGGTCTGATAATTCATGTAAGGGTTCTGCGGATACGGCATTGTTCTTTTCCTCCAGTCTATTCAGTTCGTCCATGATATCCCTATCATCCGTGGATAAATAGAGATTGCTATAACCTTTTTTCATACTTTGATTTTAAGGCACAAAAAAAGAGCCTACCATTTCGGTAAACTCTCAAAAAAATATCATTATTATTGCTACCCGGCATTAGTTTGCTGTTAATAGTATTTGCGAAGAATAGAATGATTGCCGACATTCACTTACTTTTGACGTACGCTATTAACAATAATGATATATTTTTTCAACTTTTTGTTTTATGCGTTTATTTAGCCTATTGGCAGTGCTGAGAGACACATTCATGCGCTCCGCACATTCTTCCAGTGGTACATCCACGCACCGCATATCAAACAGAGTGCGCTCATCTTCTGTAAAATTACATTCTGCCAGCAGATATCTGATCTCCGGCATTGTAAATTCACAGATTTTCAATTTTTATCCCCTTTTACAGAAACAAATTATCGCGGCTGCATTTTTGGTAGACGTTTTTAATATGCTTGATTGCCATGACAGCTAGGTTATTCTTAAAATCCGGGTGCTCGTTGCAATATGTTTCATACACATCTATATCATACAGAATCTGGTCGAAATGCTCTTTTGTGTGCTTTACTTCGTGCAACAATTCATCATCAAACCGAAGGATTCTGTATCTCGATGACACAGCAGTGCTTTCTCCCACTTTTCTTTCGACATCGGCAAGGTTTTTTTCAATCTTATCCACCTTGCACATGACATTTTTGTTTAAAAGACCGCCAATCCATGACCACGGATTGATTTTGATTTTAGAAACCTCTAACAAGCTTGCAAGAACAACCACAGCGATTGTCGTTAATCCACTATAGCTGTTCATCAAGTCTAACACCTCTTTAACTGTCATCTTTTGTATCCCCTTTATAATTTTTTCTGCCAGTAATACAATGGTACTTCCCGCCCGGAATCCCACGAATCATAGTACACACCGTCAATCACGCAGACAACATGGCCTTGCAATGCAAGGACATAAATACCGTCCGTGTGCTCTTCGGCAAATTCCGCTACCGTACAGTCACAATCACAGATTTTACGGTGATATCCCTTGTCTGCAAGCAGTTTACCCCATACACGGTTGGCAGAGGGCATATCTTTCAGCCAGTAGGCATACGCTACCAGTTCCGAAAAGCACTTGTCCCAGTCCATGCCAAAGGCCTTGCACAGTGCCCGGACCACGCAGTCACCGACCGTGGCTCCGTTCGGATTCGGATTATAATATGTGTACATTATATCACCCCTATTCCCAGTCTGTCAGAATAATATGGCAGACCGTATTTTTTGCAATGTTCCTGGTACTTCTCAACAGCTTTTTTAATCTTTTCTGTCAAGAGTGCAATCTTTGCATCCGTATCCTCATTCCGTGGGATCTGCTGCAGTGCCTTCCGCTCGCCTTTCATTCTGCGGATGCTCCGCTCCATTGCCCGCTGTTCCTGCTCATGCCGATACCGCTCTTCATTCTCTTTCGGGTCAATCGGCTCATCATGATTGATATTGATTCCCGGAAGCCACATTTGAAACGTATGGCGGCAGTTTATACCGATGATTCCCTCAATTTGACCGTATCCGCAAGTCTCCACAAAGTCAGGGTAGTTATATTTCTTTTCTACCATTATTTTCTGTTTCAACTCCTGCAAATAACCGAATTCTTTGTCTTGTAAAGGCACAGATGCCATATTTTTAATGAGCACATCCTTTGTCCAGTCAAGAGAGTATATCTTGCCTTGCCACCATGAATGGTTTGTGTAGTCATCATGTTTGGTAACTCTCGCTCCCAAATGCTGACTGACTTTTACATACTGGATTCCCATTTCTGAGCAGCGGGTAAGAATGATCTCGCTGTTTGCCTGGTTGATTCCAGTGCGGACCGCCCTTGCAATAGCAACATCAATCTTATCTGTGTGCCCGGTGGGATATTCTACTGTCGTGATTCCTTGTTTAGCAAGCTTTTCCACAACCTCATTGACAGCTTGCTGTACCGGCACTCCCGCCTGTGCTTTCATAAAAGCATCGTCACAAGCTTGTATATATTCATTCTGCACAGATATCGCAGTGGTCTTGGTCAGATTTCTGACAGTGCCGTTTGTGCGCTTGTATGCGTTTTCCAGTTTCATGATTTCCATCCGGGTCATGTTCAGATCCTTGGCAGACCTTGGGATATTCTCAAAAGTATATTCCGGCATCTCCCGGTTGATATTGTACTCATGGATCATCAGTTTGGAAAACTCATAGTTGTATGCTGCTATGGTGTTAGCAGATTCCAAAAATGCCTTATGGATCTCTGAAGATATGTCCGGAAATGCATCCTCTATGGTCTTGCGGATCTCGTCAAATGTGTATCCGCTCTGCACAATCTGATGCAATTTATGTATGGTAGACGGCATCAATATGTCTTTGCCGGAGTAAAAGGCTTCTACGATCTTTTTTACAACCTCTTTCAGCAACTGGTTGTTCAGACGATTGACCGCCAGTTCTACTCCTTGGATCACCTCATTCAAATATTCAGGAGTTATCAATTATTTAAGTCACTCCCCTCTAATACCCGTCTGACTACTTCCACCCAGTCATCACCGTATCTCTCAATAGCTTCCACATCCCACAAGGAGATTGCTTCCGGGTTTGTATATTTCAGCGGTTCTCCGCTCGGAATCTTACTTACACCCCTGCGGCTCCACCATTGTCCCTCTTTATCCGGCAATATACCGTAAAAACCGCCAACCCGCCACACCGGATCAATGTATTTCTCACCCATGTACATATAATGCGCATACGGAAGAGTAGGGTCATACACATGGACTTCACCTGATCCGGCAGACACTTCATTCAGAGCGTTGGTTCTACGGATCAACTCCCCGTCTCTCCGCGGTATATGCCGTTTCATATCGTCCCATACCTGGTTGTCCAGCGCAAGCTGTGCCCGGTCAAGAGCCGCTCCCAATGGCTGGAAGTTAATATCTATCCGAATACCCTTTTCTGTCCGGTGGATAGAGTACTTATGAAATTCTGATGCATAGTAATTCTTGTCATGTGCCACTCTATCACCCCTTTAGGATTTTTTTAGAAAGGAGGCTATAACCGCTTATTCTCTCACTTCTCGGTCAGCGCAAATGCAGAAGATGATAAGTTATTTGTGTTCTATCTCATGCTTAAATGGTAAAAGAGCAATCAAGTTACTCTGGAAACAGCATTTCTTCCTTGGGCTGGGCTTCATCCACCATAGCCTTGGCTTCTTCCTCGCTCATGCCCTCAAATTTTACAAAAAACATCCATGCAGGAACTTTGCCCGCTTGAACATATTGCCACCACCGCAGGCGGTCTTCTTCTCGATTATATGTAATATCTCCGAAGTCATATGTTACTTCATATGTTCCGGCCGGAGCCAGACCGTAAAGTGTAGCCATCACATCCAATGCATAGATGGTATCATCCAAACAGTCCTCTAATTTGTCCCGGACATCCTTGATAAACTGGATTGTTCTGCGGTCATCAGATTCTACCTGCGTGGCGGTAACCATGCCGGACTTCTGATTAAATACAAAATATCCATTGCTGAATCCAATCTTATATCCGATCTGTGACAGAATAGCATTAATTCCATCCAGTCGTGTCTGTGTCTGTAAGGTAGGATTGATCTCCTGATAGAAGTCCTCTGATCCGTTGCCCTCTACCACCTTGACATAATCCGGCATACCCATCTTTTCTTTCATCATGCCTGCAGCAATGGTGGGATCAAGTCTAAATAACTCTGAAGACTGGAACGGGAACAGCTTGTCAGAATCCATCAACACTGTGCGCTTGCTGTCCACGATTTCTTTACTGTTTCGACTGTAAGCAATATCAAGGTCTTTCAATTCCTCGATAGCTTCCGCGAAGATAGGCATGGACAGTGGACTACTGATGTCGATATTATTCGCTTGAGGAGTGCGCAGAACACCGTACAAAGGCTGTTCTATTCCACCTATAACAGCACTCTCAAGCAATCCATTCCACGGTGTCTCAGAGATATCAACCTTTTTGTAGATATCATCCTTGCTCTTTCCCTCATAGCACACATTTTCAATCAGATAAGAGCCATCATCGGCAAATCTGTGATATTCCAGTCGGGTGTACCACAGATCCTTTTTAACTTTTTCGGAAAAGTAGAAGATAACACCAGTTATTTTATCATTGACACATTCCGTCACCAAGAATCTGTCCGGTGTGAACAGGTCAATCCCTGTGCCGTTAGGCTTAAGGATCACTGTGCCGTACACGCAGCCATATTCTACCCAGTGTCGGAGGTTAAAATACACATTCTCAATCTGCTGTTGCAGCCAGTCCGCCCGTGCAGAGCCATCAACTGTGATCCCAATTGCGAGAGTGGCCAGTCGCGCAACCTCGGAGCAGATAGACTTCGCAAAGTTGATAGTTTTGACATGGTCTTTATCATCCAACCATTCCGGCTTACCCTGATAGATCTGCACACACTGCTTGATAAATTTGTCCATCGTGTCTGTGTTGATAGCATCCACCAGGAATTCATCTTCCGCTTTTCTCTTTAACAGCATATTTACCCATCCTTTTATAGTCTGAATCAGTCCCATTATGCGCTCGTACCTCGCTTGTTGCAGAATCTTTCAAGAGCATATCTCGTTGCATCTATCAAGTGGTTATTCTCATCGGGATAACCGCTGATTATTTCTCCGTCCTTGTCACGCTCATATTCATATTCCGTAAATTCCTTGTATGCATTCGGAGTCCTGCGTGGGTCAATTACAATCTTGCGCCCCTGCAGCCACTTCATTCCGTATTCCACAGATCCAGGGCCTTTGATTGCATTCTTGGCGGGGAGACCGGCATCTTTGTAATCGTTGGTAGATTTTTTCTCCGCAGAATCACAAGTGATCGCATAATCATTGTACCCTTTGTCAATGATCCACTTTGCATTGTCCGCATTTGTTGTCTTGTTGACATAATGCTCGTCTATCATGTATATGCATTTCTGTGCCGGATTGTATGCCAGCCGAATGAACGCTGCCGGATCTGGGAACCATCCCCAGTCCTGTCCTTGATAGATTCTATCAAACGTGCGAATCTCTTCATCTTTGATCTCCCTGATCTCCAAATATTCAAACACGTTGCCACCGTTGCCGTTTGCAATTCCCATGTACTCATGTTCGTATGCATCCGGGTTTACCTCTTTCAAATGCTCCGCTTCGTCAATAAACGGTTGCCCCAACCATTCCGGGGGCACATCTAAGTAGGTAGAGTGGTGCACGATCATGTTGTCCTTTGGCTCTGAGACATATTTATTCGCCCAGTTATTCGCAGTCTTGGGAGGATTGAATGACTTAAATATCCACGCTTTGTTACCGCCACGGATGGCAGACTGGGTAATGTTACGGATTTCTTCGGGCCCTGCAAACTGATCCAGTTCCTCAAACCACAGAATAGCAATATATCCAAACTCCGGGGAGATAGACTTAATCTTCTCCGGCTCGTCCGCACCACGAAAGTAGATTTTCTGTCCAGTGGCTCGATGCGTGATTTCCAATGGTGATTTGCGGAAATCAAACTCTTCTTCCAAACCTTGCTTATTTATAGCCCATTTGATCTTACTGTAGACAGAATCCTTTAGTGTGTTTCCAACCTTACGGCATACGACAGCATGGACATTATGGTTGTTTCTCATCAACTCAATGATGATCTGCGCAATGTCAGAGGATTTTGTTCCACCTCGTCCACCCTTGAATACATATTCCTGGTGCTTCTCATTGCGGATGTCACGGATCACCGCATGAAAGTTGTCGGGGATCATATCAAGGTCTAAATGGTAATGCTGATTAAGCTTTGCAATGCGCTCTGCTTCCGCTTTGGCTTCTTTGTCTTCCTGCTCCTTGATAAGAGCAGAGATGGCATTAAATGCCTTGCTGTCACCCCTTATGGCTGATTGCATCTGTCCTGCCATCATTGCGGATGCTATGGTGAGGTCATCGTCTTCTGACAAACCAAACTGCCGCTTTACCTTGTCTTTTGCTGCGCCTTGTAGTTGTGCATTGACCATAATCGATGCAAGAGCAGACATGGTCTTTTTCTGCCTTTTTGCTTGCCCTGAAGCAATTCCGCCCTTACGTCCATTCTCCGCGGCTTTTTCTCGGCTTTGTTCACTTGTAAATGGAGTTAGGTTCTGCTCTCTTGCCAATAGTTACTCACCCCTATTTATATTTGTACCATCTTGATTTTTTGCCTGCTCTTTTTATCAAATCATTTTGGAGATTATTAACTATTTTTTTAGCAGTTTTGTAGTCATTGTTAATAAGTGAATGCGTTATACGTTCAATATCGTCATAGAATCTGACATCTTGTGTATATCTGATTGTATGGGTGCGGAAGTTATAGGTTGTCTCGTCATATAACATATTCACAAATTCTGGCTTTGCTTCAATATTGCCATTTTTTACAGCTTTGTAAAATATACCTGCTTCATATTTTGTTATTTGACCTCTGTATTTTGGCTCATAATCTTTTTCGTATCTTTTTTTCGCATGATAATAACCATCCGTGGCTATATTTGCTCCAGCACCTCTACCGCCCATCAGTTTCTCCTGTTAATACTTTCTTGTAAAAAGTTTTCTTTTTACATAAGCTATAGTCTCATCATGTCCTACAGTTATTCTTGGTATGTCAAATCCTAAATCCCGAATATTTTTTAACTGCTTGTTCAATTTTGTAATTTCTCTCTTTGGATCACCCTTTTCTACCCCACTCAGATGTACCACCGCCGTATTCACTTTATCTAGCAGGGAATACTTATCTTTCTTATCTCCTTGTATATGCATTTCGCCTTTTTCTGTTTTTATAATTGCATGTGGTCTGCTTGCGTTTTCAATCCATATAGAATTTTTTGATTCTTTAGTTGTTTCTGAATAAGTAGAAAAAACACTTCCCTTGATACCATCAACCTCTCGCACCTGCGCGACTTTACTTTTACCGATTCCTGCGCTAGCACCCCTACCGCCCATACGCTACCTCCATTAAAATCTTGTCTTTTTCCGCTGCTCTCTTACTTTTCTTCTAAGTGTCATTAAAACATTGACATCGCCATCTTCGTCTTTCGCATATTTTATCAACGCAGTAATACGTTCATCCTCCTTTTTCAAAGCCAGTGCTGCCCTGTTTATTTGGTTGATGCTTTTGGCTTTATTCGCATATTCAATCAGCATATTGACTCTTTCAACCTCACTCGGATAATTCCATTTTAAAAGTTTTTTTGTATCAGAGTTCTGTCGGAACGCCACAACATTATCCTTTCCTATCCCACTACTAGCACCTATACCGCCCATTTCTTATCCTTTCTGCGTTGTGGTTATTGATATAGACCACCTTGCAATCACCAAAATCATATCCAATGTCACCGCCATACACCACTACTGCTGACGGTTTCAACCGCTCCATAGCCGCATCCATGCCGGCTACCCATATCTTGCTTGCTTCCTCGTCACGCTTTACCCCGATAGTGGATACGGATACCGTACCACCCGGCTCTATTCCATCAAAAGCAAAGTCAAAGGAGTTTTCCCCGCACCACTGCAGTGTAGGTATCACATTCATTCCGTAGTCCTGCATAATCTGCCCTATCAGCTTACTGCGGTATACATTCCATATCTGCATCGGCAGCGGCATTTCGGTATACAGAGAGAAGTCAGGTGTAAGGACACAGTCGAATTGCTTAAGAATGTCCATGTAATCATGTGGGGCATTCCATATCCGCTCAAACTGGTAATCGTCAATGTAAAAGTGAATACCTTTTTCAAATGCCTGAGAAGTCTTGGCATAATTAAAGCTTATCATGTCGGTAGGTATGTGCTTGCATTTCTTAAGCACCGGCATCTGCCAGTAATCCGTCAGTCTGCCGCCATCCACATCGTACAAATTGTACGCTTCAAACGTACGCTCACGCTCTGCACCGTAATATTCCGGCTCTTCTTCCAGATCAGGAACATCAAACCCGAAATCTGTCATGTCAATATCGAGAATATCAGCAAGTTCTCCGTGTAGTAAGTCCATATCCCACTCAGAATCCTCACCCACCTTGTTATCTGCCAGTCTGTATGCCTTTATCTGCTCATCCGTCAAGTCATCAGCCACCACACACGGAACAGATGTAAGGTGTAACTTCTGTGCTGCCTTGTACCGGGTATGCCCGCAGACGATGACATTATCCTTGTCTATCACCACCGGCACACGGAATCCAAACTGGTCGATGCTCTGCGCAACTTTATCCACGGATTTATCGTTCTTCCGTGGGTTCTTCTCATATGGAATTAACTCTTTGATATTCTTTTCGATAATCTGCATAAGCTACTCCATAAACAATCTATTATACATCAATTATATAACATACGTTATTACTTTTCAACAACAACCGTTATTTTTCACTTGACAACACATATTTAAAATAATAGTCGGAAGTCGCGCCGAAAACCTTTTGACATCATCCGACAAAAAGACCTATGATTTTATTGCAACAGATAACCGACCACCAAAGGAGAAATATATGGACAAACAGAAATTACTGGAGTATGCGCAGTATGGATGCGCTCAGAAAATGAATGACTATCGAATTCTAGCAGAAAAGGCAGGGTCCGCAATAAAAGCCGAAACGGCTTACACGCTCTATCAGCAAGCGCAGGAGGACTGCCAGGAGATCAACAGAATGATTGCAGAAAAATAGGGAGAGTGTTACGCTCTCCCTATTCTATTCACTTATCTTATGCTACTCTATTGTATTTGTGCTGCATCTCTTCGATGTCATCTATCAGGTAATACTGGACTGTCATGTCCGGCTTTGCATGTCCCAGTAATTTACTTACCAGCAATACATCCCCTGTCTTACGATAAAGGACGGATGCAAATGTCTTGCGGTACACATGCACAGTTTTATTGTGTAATAATACGTAGTATTATCCATATTTACCCAACAAAAAAACCACCGACCGATTATGGTTAGTGGTTATAATCTGCATTGTTAATAGTTATCAATGCTTTTTCAAGTTCCTTTGCTTCTTCATACCTTCTTTCATTGCAAAGCCGCTCAATTTTGGCTCTTACAACGATTCCGACTGTCTTAAATGATTCTTCCGCTTCTTTTCCAGCAGACACTGAAAAAGGATGCCCGTAAGTCTCAATCGTCTGCGTAAATTCTCTATCCATGAATTCGCACCTCCCTGATATTGAGAATACTATACCACCAACCATATTCAGTTTTCAAGGTTCTCCGGCTCTATGCCGGTAAATATTCATCCAGCGCCTTCTGGATCGCCCAGGAGATAGGTCTGTCCTGCTGGTGACAGTAAGTTACCAGTTTCTCATACTGCTCCGGATCCATGCTGATATTCTCCCGGATGTTCTTCCGGATGTTCTTCTTACCTTCTTTCTTCGGTCTCGCCATACATATCTCTTTTCTGTTACACAAATTTTCCGATTTTTCAGTTAACTTAACCAGCATATCAGCCTTAATCAAATCATATATAATATCTAGTGAATCTCTATAATCTTTGTATTTGCAATTTGGATTTTTATGTATTCGTGGATCATCGTCTTTCCAATCATTAACACAAAAAAGACAATTACTTACGAAAAGCATTTTGCACCCATTAGCAACGCACAAGTAGTAACATTCGCTTTTTCCTGCTATTCCTTTACAACGCTTAAATCCGTACTTTTCAAATTCTTTTGCTTCACAATTTGGTTTTAACATTTCCTACCTCCACTAAATCCTAAGAGCATTACCGCAAAATCTACAGTACTTTGCCAATATCACACACTTGGAACCGCCTGTATAATGGCTTTCCACATATTTGTGTACTACTGCTCCGCAATATTTACACGTTATTCTTGCCATAACAGCGTAGCTGTCATTTATTTCTTTCTGTTCATCGTGTGACCACATTTCTCGCTTAACTCCTTCGCTAAATCCTAATTAATCCGCATAAGACAAATCATCTTTGATAAATTCTACAAACTGCTCTTCAAATTTTCCCATCGAAGATATATCGAATTCATCATCTCCAAGTTCTAAAAAGGCTAATAATTCTGCCTTTAATGTTTCACTGTCCAAATTTGTTAAAAAATCCATACTCGTACCTCCATTAAATCCTAATTTAACTTATTTAAAACAACTCAAATAGAAACTCAAATTTTTAATTAAATTTTTCACTTTTTAACTCAAATTTTGAGTTATTGTGCAGGAACTCAAATTTTTTAGTTCCTAATTTCACTTTCTTGCTCAATATTTAAGTTTTTGAACATTGCACACATCACATCAACCACGATGCTGTTACCAAACTGCTTGTAAAGCTGTGTGTTGCTGTTGACTGCTGCCATCTTGGAGATATCTTCATCAGATACTCCCATAAGACGTCCGCATTCTCTCGGTGTCAGCTTTCTGATACGGTACTGTGTGGCAATGTGGCTATTTGCATACCCATGTGTGCCGGCTACAAGATTAGATTCTATGTCATTATCAGAGATTACCGTACCGCACTGCGAACCATCGTTAGAAATCTGACCGACTTTTTCAATCCGTACAATCTCTTGATTTTGTGCGGTTAGTGTGGGACACGTATTCCCATTATCTTGCACTCTCCCTCTTCTTGTTTGACTTTCCGGGTAACTTGCATCGAAACATCCACCAACTTCACATTCGATAGAACCGCTTTTCGTAGCCTGTTTAATCAACACCATATTATCTTTCTGCACCGTAGTAAGTGAGTTGCACATTCCTTGTGCATTCGGCTCTAATCTCTGTTCTGTCGGACTTCCAGCTGTTCTGTCTGAAGGATTATCTGGATTTCTGCCACGCATGGCAACTATCTGACTTTCAAGAATTTTTGGCTCTTGATTACCACCTTGCATTGTACTCAATGTTGGACTGCCCCCCCACACATCATAAATTCTGTTGGTACTCTCAAATTTTGCTTCAAGAGAACCCAAAACATTTACATCTGCCATAACTACTCCTAAATCATGCTGTTCAGCTTTTACACACCTTGCAATCGGATACACACCTCGCTGAAAATCTGCTGTTACTCCGGTGTATATACTGCCCATTACTTCCATCCCATCACTCCAGTATCATTCTTGGCTCTTTATATTCCATTGCAGTTATATACGGTGCTGTGGCAGCGTTCCGTTGTCAATAAACTGTTTTATTAGCTTTTCAGCTTTTTCATTGTTGATGTAATATTTCTCGTCAACATCATCTTCAAGATAGTCTTTCAGTTTCTTTTTCAATGGGACCGGTTTGGGAAAATGGTAATTGTATTCTCCCAAAAACGAAAACATGAAGCATCTTTCACGGTTCTGTGCCAATCCGTAGTTCTTTGCGTTTAAGTCCTGCCAGTAACTTACATATCCAAGACTTGTCAGAAAATCGATCCAGTTTTGAAAATCTACCATGTTTGCATCGGCATGGACTTGCGGAACGTTTTCCATGAACAAAATCTGTGGTAACTCACCGCCACCATCTCTTATCTCTTTCAGAATCCGTTCCACTTCCCACAAAAGACCTGACCGTGTGCCACTACCTTTTTTCATGCCTGCTTGCTTCCCGGCAACCGATAAATCGGTGCATGGAAACGAGTAAGTAAGTAAGTAAATGCTTCCGTATCGCAGATATTCAAATCATCCGCATGAACCTTTGTTATGTCCATTGTAGGAAAATCTGTGCCATGCACTGCGTTATAGCTTGATATGGCATACCTATCAAACTCAACAACTCTGTAATGCTCAAATTTTACACCGATTCTTTCCAGTGCCATTGCCTGCGAACCATATCCGGCAAACAGTTCTATCAGCCTTATAGGCTTTGTAATACGTATCGGTTCACGTATAATGTCAAAAATACTCATCTGAATCATGGCATCACCCCCGGCATAAAATCAGATAATCGCATTTGTGCCATTTCTGCATCTAATCTCTTTTTGGACAAATCATAATAATGCTTGTCCAGTTCAAATCCAACATATGGATGGTTGGTTCTGTAACAGGCTATTAAGCTGCTGGCACTGCCTACATGTGTGTCTAGGATAATGTCTCCTGGCTTTGCATAGCGGTTCAGAAGCCATTCATATAGTGCCACTGGTTTTTGTGTAGGATGAATACGGTTTTCTTTGTGTTTCATATTTTGCTGAAGCATTCCGTTCCACCTATATTTAATCTTCCTTACTGCAGTACTGAACGAAGTCCATGCAAGTTCACAATCAGCAAAATCATTATTTCCATTATCTTTATCCCAAACAATCCAACAACTACTATCAAACGGCATTTTGCTTATAAAATGATTTGCCCCCCAAATAATCTGATTTTTTGACACTCTAAACAGTTCATCGAAATATTTTTCGTTTGGTGGATTTATATCCATTCCGCTAAAACTCTTGTAATCCTTTGCTTTTGCCAGGCTACCTCTTGTATGGTTTTTATCCCCATTTTCTCCAATCCCATACGGTGGATCCACAATCGCAAGGTCAAAGTAACCATCCGGGAACTCTTTCATCCCATCCATGCAATCCATGTTGTAATATCCAAAATCCATTACGGCATCACCCCCGGAATATCCTCAAAACTAATCTGATTATCTCTTTCAAAGACAATCATCTCATTTTTGGCTCTCTGATAAAAATTGCGGTCAATCTCAAATCCGAATGCACTTCTCCCGATCTCTGCGGCTGCTCTTAATGTACTACCGCTGCCACAGCAAGGATCAATCACTACATCACCGGGATCTGTAAAAATCTCTATCAGTTTTTTCAGCACCGCTACCGGCTTCTGTGCCGGATGGATTTTCGGAATATC
>ERZ1106954.1139-NODE-1139-length-20762-cov-4.358478_pt1 | contig 20762 bp, 11 predicted proteins | sample MGYA00403678_ERZ1106954 | MGnify/ENA primary metagenome ERZ1106954 (study PRJEB35170, sample SAMEA104062445) | human gut metagenome | biome: human gut; feature: human-associated habitat; material: faeces | place: Denmark | collected 2012-08-20 ... | reverse complement strand
CGCAGCTATGGCTTCAAGCGCCATCATCTCGGACATGATATGATGGGCCAGGTAGGAACCCCCGTCATTGCCGTGGAATCCGGCTATGTGGAGGCTATCGGCTGGAACCAGTACGGAGGCTGGCGGATCGGGATCCGAAGCTTTGATAAAAAGCGGTATTATTACTACGCTCACCTGCGCCGCGGGCATCCCTACTGCGACATTTACGAGGGCAAGATAGTGGACGCGGGCGACGTAATAGGCTATCTCGGCATGACCGGCTACAGCACAAAGGAAGACAAAAACAACATAGACACACCGCACCTGCACGTGGGACTCGAGATAATATTCGACCCGAAGCAAAAGGACGGCTACAATCAGATATGGGTCGACATGTACGCGCTGACCGCCTTTCTGTCCGACAGGCGCGCCCCGACATACGCCGATGCCGAGAGCGGCGAGCGGCTCTCGAAGGTGCATTTCATATATCCCGAAACTCCCGACTGAAATATTTTCACCTTATCTCTTGCAATGAGCTGAAAAATGTGCTAAAGTATAGACATATAATCATCAAGGACGAAAATAATGAAAGAAACAATCAAAAAAATACTCACCCGCGCGGCGGCTTATTACACGGTCGCAACGGGCGCATACAGCTTTGTAATATTTGCAATGTATTCGAACGAGGAGGGCGGCGCGCTGCTTTCCGCAAAAAGAGTGTTCCTGCTCCTTCCCTTCTGCCTCTGCCTTGCGGCTGCCAACACCGCGCTTGCGTCAAAAACGCTCCCGCGCGGGCTGAGCTATCCGCTGCACTGCGCCGCAACGATGCTCGGCGTCTATCTCTGCGTGATACTGCCCGCGGGAATGGAGAGCCGCCAGCGGCTCGTTGGGACCATGGTAGCGCTTGTGATCTATATCGTGGCAATGACGGTATACGCTCTCCTCACGCGTCACATAAAACGCACGCTTGCCGAGGAGAGAAACTACCGCTCGCAGTTCGATGACAACGAAATTAAAAAGAAATAACAAAAACGGTCTGCCGCAGCGCAAATGCGCTGCGGCAGATTTTTTATGTAACGCTTTCGGTGTATTTCTCCGCCTGGAGCCTGAACATGGCGGCGTACTTGCCGTCCATCTCCATCAACTCGTCGTGAGAGCCGGATTCGATAAGACTGCCGCTGTCGAACATATATATACGGTCAGCCATTCTCGTGGTCGAAAGCCTGTGTGAAATGAAAATGACCGTTTTGTCGGCGGCATATTCAAGGATGGAGCGGTTAAGCTCGTATTCGGCGATGGGATCGAGTGCCGACGACGGCTCATCCATGATGATAAGCTCGTAATCGCGGGCAAAAACACGCGCAATGGCGACCTTCTGCCCTTCTCCGCCGGAAAGGTTCGTTCCCTTTTTGTCGAATTCGCGCGTCAGCGTCGTATCGACACCCTGTTCAAGCGTTGCGAGCTTTTCGGAAAATCCCGCCTTGTCAAGCGCCGCGATAACGGTCTCACGGTCATGCTCGGGGTCATAATCGCCGTTCATCACGTTTTCGGCGATGCTTGCGGCGTATATCTTGAAATCCTGGAACACGACGCCGATCTTTTCGCGGTATGCGTCAAGATCATATTCGCGTATGTCCCTGCCGTTCATGAGGATCTGCCCCGAGGTCGGGTCGTAAAGACGCATGAGCAGCTTGATGAGCGTCGTCTTGCCCGCGCCGTTGTAGCCGACGATGGCGATCTTTTCGCCGCGCGAGAGCGACAGCGATACATTTTTAAGCGCCTCGGCGGACGAATGCTCGCCCTCGGGCTTTTCCCAGTCGGCGTCATGCCACTCGTACTTGGGTTTGTCCGAAAAATCGTATGTGAAGGTCACGTCGCGCAGCTCAAGCGACGAAAATTCCGGCACCTCCGCCTCGCCCGTTGTGATCCTCGGCTCGTATGCGAGAAAGCCGTAGTATTTTTCAAGGAAAAGCGAATGCTTCGGGAATTTTGCCGCCTTTTCAACAAAATCTATCACCTGCCAACGGAGGGTCCATATAACGCCGACGCTCGCGGCAAACGCACCGATGAGCACAAGACCGCTCTCCAGTTTGCCGAACATATAGAAAAGCACACCGAACTGCAGCCCGGTGGAAACGAGCATCCACCCGACACCGTAGAGCAAAAACCACTTCATGCCGTACTTTTTCGCGAGCTTTACCGATTTTTCGGTATTCTCGTCGTAATCACGCATGAGCAGATCGGTCACTCGGCTCGTCCTTATTTCCTTGGCGTGATCCTGAAGCTGAAAAACACGGTTTATGTAGTTTCTCACTCGGTGCAGCGGCTTCCAGTACTTTTCCTGCTCAAAACTCCAACGATTTCCCATCTGGTTTATCAGAACGCACAGCACAGACGCCGCCAGAATGGCTATCGCCACCGGAACGTCTATCGTAAGCATTACTGTGATGAGCGTTGACATACTCACAATGCGCGTAACGAGCTTGCCGATATCGTCTATGACCTCATCGGAGCGCTTGTTTGCCTCATCCATCGCCCATACAAAGTCATTGTAAAACTCGGGGTCGTCGTAGCAGGCGACATCCATGCGGTATGCCTTGAGAAACAGCTCGCGCTGAAGCCGCACATCCAGCTTTTGCTTTGACCACGGCTTGAAAACATAGAAATATATCCAGTGGAGCGCACTTGTGGTCAGATTCCAAACAGCCATGAGCGCGATCATAAAGGCAACATCACCGAACTCCGCCCCCTCGTCGAGCGCGTTGAACAGCTTTACGGTAAATACCGTATCAGCCGAGTTGGTGAGACCGTAGACAACTCCCATCAGGATATTGCCGATAAGGTAATCGGGACCCATACGCGCGACCTTGGCGATGATGCCGAAATTGTTCTTCATTATACGCGCCAAAGACTGCTTGGGCGTTCCGTCGCGGCGCATTTTCACTTTCTTTGCATTTTCCGCTGCCATCACGCATCAGCCCCCTTTCCCACATAATTTTCGGCTTGCAGCCTGAACATCTCGGCGTACTTGCCGCCCTTCTCCATCAGCTCGCGGTGATTTCCCTCCTCGGTTATCCTGCCGCCGTCCATAAGGAATATATGGTCGGCATCGACTGCGGACGAAAGACGGTGCGATATGAATATCACCGTTCTGCCCTCCGCCGCCTTCATCATGTTTTCAAACATGGTGTGCTCCGCTATCGGGTCGAGCGCCGAGGACGGCTCGTCGAGTATTATCACCGGCGACGTGCGGGCAAAGGCGCGCGCCAGGGCTATCTTTTGCTGTTCGCCGACCGAAAGATTGGCTCCGTGATCGTCGAATTCGCGCGTGAGCGTTGTTTCGATGCCGTGATCGAGCCGCGCTACGCGCTCATAGGCTCCGCTTTCACGCAGCGAATACTCGACAAGCTCAGCGTCGCCATCTTTCGGCAGACGCAAAAGCACGTTGTCTGCTACCGACATAGAAAACATTTTGAAATCCTGAAATACGCAGGCGTACTCATCGCGGTAGGAGTCGAGCGTGTAGTCGCGTATGTCTCTGCCATCGAGCTTCACCGAGCCGCCCGTGGGATTGTAAAGGCGCAACAGCAACTTGACGAGCGTGGTCTTGCCCGAGCCGTTCTGCCCGACGAGCGCGATCCTCTCGCCCGCGCCGATATGGAGCGATATCCCGCGCAGGGTATCATCCTCGGCGCCCTCATAACGGAAGGTGACGTCCTCAAGGTCGATATCGGCACAATTTTCGGGCGCGGGCACGGCATTCTCGCTGTCCTTTATCTTCGGCTCGTAGTCAAGGAAATACCGCACGTCCTCAAGGAAGAGCGCGTGCTCGCCGAACTCGGCAAAGGTCGTTACGAGGTTGCTGAGACAGTAGGAAACGACCGAGATGGAGTTGAGAACGACTATGCAGTCGCCTATGGTCATACCGCCGTCCGAAAGCGTGCGCCAGACGGCATAAAGCGTTGCGCCGAGCACCGTCACGACAGACATACCGATGTCAAGTATGTAATCCGCGATGGCGCGCTTCCAGCCGTATTTGCGTATCAACGCGCAAAAATCGCGCCGCGTCCGCTCAAGCTCGCCGAGCATTCGCGTGTGCATATCGCCGAGCCGCATCTCCTTGGCGTATTCGTTGAGATAAAATGTGCGGCGGACATATTTCTGCCGCCGTTCTACCGGCTTGCGGTCTGCAATGTGATCGTGCTTGAGCTTGTTCTTCCAGCTTCGCACAAAGCCGAGCAGCAGCGGCAAAAGCCCGAAGATTATCAGCACCGGGTCAATGGCAAAGAGCAAAATGAGTTGCAGAAGAGCGTCACCGTACGCCATATGAGGTTATCGAGAGTCCTCATGACCTTCATCACACGGTCGTACGCCTCGTCCATTGCCTTGACATACTTGTCGTAAAACGACGGAGTTTCATAACAGGCAAGCTCGACCTGCGACGCCTTTATGAACAGCTTGCGCCGCATGGCGGCGTCGATCTCTTGGTACTTTCCGGCTGATAAGACATTCCAGTAGTAGTTGTTTGACACATTGATAACGAGCGTTGCCGCCGCGATCACGGAAAGATATATTATTACATTTCTCCTCGGCTGACCGCTCTCGACGCTGTTAACGATCATGCGTATAAGAAACGAGCCGCTGAGAAAGTCGAGCGGTGCATAAAGGAATGTATTTACGAAATAAAAAATAAAGTATCCCGGCGACACGCTCCATATCTGTCCGAGCGCAAAAATCACGTTCGACAGCGTTCGCCCGCGCGGTAGCCTTTCTTTTTTCTTTTTCTCCTTTTCCTTTTTCTTCCGGGCTTTTTTCTCCGCACGCGCAGCCGCCTTCTCCACGCGCGTCGCCTTTTTGTCCTTGTCCGCTATGACGTCCACCTCTTTCATAAAAAAATCGGGTATCACTGTTCAACATTATAAACAAAACGAAACGGTTTGTCAATAAACTTTCGGTTGATATGCTATCTAAATATAAAAAAATACACCGGAGAGGTGTTTTACCCCCCCGATGTTATTTTATGTAATTTATTGCATCTCAATACTGTTGTGTTTCGACCTTGCTTTCGAGATCAGATGCCACACAAGCCCTGCGGCAAAGCCGACGAGCGCCGGGCAGACCCAACCGAGCCCGATATCGGCAAGCGGCAGCATGTCGCCGATCTTGTTTACCGTTCTGATCACGGGCGCATCCGAAAGCCCGTGCGGGAGCGATCCGGTGAGATCGGGTATCGCCGCAATGAGCGTGAACGCCGTCGTGCAGGCGTAAACTCGGCGGTCATGCCCGAAAAGCCTGCCTGACAATGCAAGCATGATTATAGTCATTGCAAGCGGATAAAGGAACATGAGCACCGGCAGCGACCAGTCGATTATGGCGCTGAGCCCGATAGTTGAAATGAGGAAGGAAACAACGCAGAAACCGACTGCCCACACAGGATATTTCGGACCGCGCGGGAAAAGCTCGCGGAACATCTCGCCGCAGCTCGTGATGAGACCGACGGCTGTCTTGAGGCAGGCGAGCGTAACGATAACGGCAAGAATGATGCCGCCGACCTTGCCGAAATAGTGTGTTGCAATGACGTAAAGCGCCTCTCCGCCGTCAGCAGAGAGCGGATAGGCCGTGCGGCTCTGCGCGCCGATGAGCGCAAGCGCCGCATAAATGACCGCCATGATAACGCAGCCGAAAAAGCCGGAGGTTATGGTGTTCCCCGCTATCGCGGCGGGATCCTCAACACCGAGACCACGTATCGCGGTGATAACGACTATGCCGAAGGCAAGCCCTGCGAGCGCATCCATGGTATTGTAGCCGTCAAGAAAACCCTGAAACACCGCTCCACTCTCGTATGAAGCCTCGGGAGCGACGTCTCCCGCAGAGCCTATCGGAGAAATGAGCGCAGCAACGATGAGCAGCCCGAGAGCCGCGAGAAAGAGCGGCGTCAGTATCTTGCCCACCCATGTGAGTATCTTGCCGGGACGCAGCGAAAACCACAGCACCGCCGCAAAGAACAGAAGCGAGAATATCCACACGAGCCATTTTGCCGTGCCGTCGTCTATCATAGGCTTGATGCCGACCGAAAACGAGGTCGAAGCGCAGCGCGGGATGGCAAAGAACGGTCCTATCGTGAGATAAAGCAGTATGGTAAAGAAATAGCCGTAGCCGCGCCCGACCTTGCTGCTCATTTGGAAAAGTCCGTCACTGCGGCTCATGCCGAGCGCCGCCACGCCGAGAAGCGGGATGCCGACACCGGTTATGAGAAATCCGATGACCGCACGCCATACGTTTGCGCCGGCGGCTTGCCCCATAAACACCGGAAAGATCAGGTTGCCCGCTCCGAAAAACAAACCGAACAGCATACTGCCGACGGCGGCGGTCTCGGAGATCGTAAGTCGTTTTTTCATAAGTGTAAATACCTTTCTGTATCACCGCAGCCGTCACGCGGCTCCCGAGCGAAAGTAATTATTTATTATTATATTATGGATATGCAATTCTGTCAACACCAAATTGCAAAATTACAGCGTGTTTTGCTCTTGACATTTGTCCGTGAAACGGTTATAATAAAAACGCTCACTCGGAGGGCAAGTTATTCATCGGAAATAACGCGCCGGATAAGGTGGCAGGCTGAGATGCCTGTTCCTTTCCGGTCTTTATTTTTTATATGCATCAAAGGAGGTAAAAATGGATCTTCTCAACGACAAGGTCGGTTATCTTTACCGCAAATTTCTCTTAAGTTCATTCGGCAGCGCGTTCATAACGAGCGTATATGGACTGGTCGATATGATAATGATAGGTCAGTACCACGGTCCCGACGGCTCGGCGGCAATGGCGGTGATATCGCCCGTATGGAATATCGTTTACAGCTTCGGCCTGCTCACCGGCATCGGCGGCTCGGTACTGTACGCCGTGGCGCGCGGTGCCGACGGAAACAAAAAACGCGCCGACGGTTATTTCACCGCCTCGGTGATATACGGCGGTGTCATCTCGGCGGTACTGTGGCTGCTTCTCTTTCTCCTCGAGGACCCTCTGCTCCGCCTGTTCGGAGCCGACGACCTTCTCCTCCCTCTCTGCCGACGCTATCTGCGCGCGCCGCTCCTCACCGTACCGGTGTACGTCTTTACCGGCATCCTCTCGGCGTTCCTGCGCAACGACTCCGACCCGGGACTTGCCACCGCATCGGTCATCATCGGCGGTGTTTTCAATGTTTTCGGCGACTACTTTTTTGTATTCACCCTCGACATGGGAATTGAGGGCGCGGGCATTGCGACCGCACTCGGCGCCTCGATATCCGTGCTGATAATGCTCCTTCATTTTGTGCGCAAAAAGAACACCCTGCATTTCACCCTGCCGGCTGCTCCTCTCCGCGCCGCGGCGGAGATATCCGCGAGCGGTTTTTCGTCCTTTATAGTTGACGTTGCGATGGGCGTTATGACGATGCTCTTCAATCTTCAGGTGATGAAACACCTCGGCTCCGATGCTCTTGCGATATACGGCGTGATAGTGACTGTCAGCACATTCGTGCAGTGCTGCGCATACGGCGTCGGTCAGGCAGCACAGCCGATAATATCGCAGAATTACGGTGCGGGACTGCACGAACGCACACGCACGGCGCTCAGATACAGCATCATCACCTGTGCGGTGCTGGGCGTGCTCTGGACGGCGCTCCCCGAAGCTTTTCCTAACGTCATCATCCGCCTGTTCATGACTCCGACGGAATCGGTGCTAGCGGCGGCGCCGCGCATCGTGCGCATATACTCGATATCCTTCCTGCTTTTGCCCTTCAATGTTTATTCGACATATTATTTTCAGGCGACGATGAAAACGCGCACATCTATGGCAGTGTCGATAGCCCGCGGCATCGTGATAAGCGGCGCGCTGATACTGGCGCTCCCTGCCGTTGCGGGCGGAGATGCGGTGTGGTTTGCAATGCCGATAACCGAGGCTCTCGTTGCCGCATATGCGGCGCTGCGCATGATAAGACCCGCGCGTACCGCACACTGACGTCCGGTTAATGCCGAATTATCCTCTCGAAAATAAAATCACCTTATAAATTTAATCGTTAATTATTATTTTCATGTTATAATCCCGATATAGAGAACATACGATAAAAGAAAGACCGGGATATTTCCGCGAGGGGGCGCACATGGCGAACTTTACAAAGCAGGCTATCAAAACGTCATTCATAAAGCTTCTGAACGAACAGCCGCTCAACAAAATAAGCGTCAGAAGTATAGTTGAGGACTGCGGCATCAACCGCAACTCCTTTTACTATCACTATCGCGACATTCCGGACCTTATCGAAGAGATCGTGAAGGAAGAGATAGATTCCCTCATTTCGAAATACCCCACGATAAGCTCGATAGATGAATGCGTGTGTGTTGCACTGAGGTTCACGCTCGAAAACAAGCGCGCGGTGCTTCACATCTACAATTCGGTCAACCGCGACATTTACGAGCGTTATCTCATGAAAATATGCGAGTACGTCGTTGCGACCTACCTTGACACGGTATTCGGGCGCGAGGACGTAGGCGAGCGCGACCGCGCCGCTGCAATTCGCTTTCTCAAGTGCGAGCTGTTCGGGCTTTCGTTCGACTGGATAGAAAACGGAATGAAGGACGACGCCATCGAAGAAATAAAATACATAACCTCACTTTGCCGCGGTCTTTCCGCAGAGCTTATCAACCGCTGCCGCGAACGCGGCGGCTCATGACCGGATCGCAGGACCGAAAAATAGGCAAAACAATACCCGCTGTCTGAAATTACGGCAGCGGGGCTTTTTTTGTCCATTGGCAAAACGCCCGCGCCGCTGTATACTTTGTGTTGTGAAAACGATCGCACGGAAGGAGGAATTCAAATGCGACTGCGTTCAACGGCTCCGATGAGGACAGCCAAGGTGGGCTACATTGTAATGTCGCTCGCGCTATGTGCGTTCGGGATCGTGCTCATCGTCCTGCCCGATATATCGGCAAAAATACTCGGCATCGTATGCGGTGTCATAGCCGCCGCGTTCGGGTGCGTGAGACTTGTAGGTTACTTTTCAAAGGATCTCTACCGGCTGGCGTTCCAGTATGATCTGCCGCTCGGTATACTGCTCATCGTCCTCGGCGTCATAATGCTGACGCGCCCCGACAGCCTCATGACGTTCATCTGCGTTTCGACCGGGCTTTATATCCTGACCGACAGCCTGTTCAGAATGCGCATATCCGCCGAGGCACGGCGCTTCGGCATACGCGAGTGGTGGCTGATACTTGCTCTTGCGATAGTCACCGCGGTGTGCGGGCTGCTTCTGCTCATTCGCCCCGGCGATGGCAGCAGGCTGCTCGTCGTTCTCCTCGGTATATCGCTGCTTGCCGAGGGCATCATGAGCCTTTCGACGGTGCTCACCGCCGTAAAGATAATCCGCCATCAGCAGCCCGACGTCATTGAAGCGGAATGGACCGAAGAATGACTGAGGGACAGCTCATCACATCAAAGAAAGGACAAATATGAAATGCGTTTTTCAAGAGCGGTCGTAAAATACCGCGTTCCGATCCTGATCCTTGCTCTCATTCTTATGGTACCGTCGGTATTCGGAATGCTCGGCACAAGGATCAACTATGATATGCTCGACTACCTGCCGGCCGATATCGACACGGTCATCGGTCAGAACGAGCTGCTCGAGGATTTCGGCAAAGGCGCCTTCTCGCTGATAATCGTTGAGGATATGCCCGAAAAGGACGTTGCGGCGCTTTGCGACAAAATAAAAACAGTCGATCATGTTGAAACGGTGCTCTGGTACTCGACTCTTGCCGACCTCAGCATCCCCATGGAGCTTTTGCCCGACGAGATATACAACGAGTTCAACACCGACCATTCGACGATGCTCGCGGTATTCTTTGACACATCGACCTCGGCCGACGTGACGATGGACGCGATACGCGAGATACGCAGCATCGCCGGCAAGCAGTGCTTCGTCTCCGGCATGTCGGCGCTCGTGACCGACCTCAAGGACCTCTGCGAGGCTGAGGAACCGATATATGTCGGTCTTGCCGTTCTGTTTGCCTGTCTTGCAATGCTGATGTTTCTTGACGGCTGGCTCGTTCCGTTCGTGTTCCTTGCCTCGATCGGCATGATGATACTTCTCAACCTCGGAACGAACTATTTCTTCGGCGAGATATCCTATATAACAAAAGCGCTGTCCGCGGTGCTCCAGCTTGCCGTAACGATGGACTATTCCATATTCCTCTGGCACAGCTACAACGAGCAGCGTGAACATACCGAAGACAGAAATGAGGCAATGGCGGCTGCGATACACGAAACGCTCACCTCGGTCATCGGCAGCTCTATCACAACGGTCGCGGGCTTTGCGGCTCTCTGCTTTATGACCTTCACCCTCGGGCGCGACCTCGGCATAGTAATGGCAAAGGGCGTCGTCCTCGGCGTGATCGGCTGCGTTACCGTCCTGCCCGCAATAATACTTGTCCTTGACAAGCCGCTGCGCGCAACAAAGCACCGTTCTCTCATCCCCGATATGACAAAGCTCTCGCGCGGCGTCGTAAAGATATTCCCCGTATTTCTCGTTATTTTCGCCCTCCTCATCCCGCCCGCATATTACGGCTACCGCGAGACGAACAACGAGGTCTACTATGACATGGGTCAGTGCCTGCCCGAGGATATGGAGTACGTTATCGCAAACTCCAAGCTCTCAGAGGATTTCGACATTGCGTCCACGCATATGGTGCTCGTCGATTCAAAGCTCCCGTCAAAATCTGTGCGCGGAATGATCGACGAAATGGAGGATGTCGACGGCGTGAAATACGTTCTGGGTCTTGAGTCCGTCCTCGGCTCCCGCGTGCCCGAGGAGATACTGCCCGACAGCATCCGCGAAATACTCAAAAGCGACAAATGGGAGCTGCTTCTCATCAACTCCGAATACAAGGTCGCAAGCGACAGTGTGAACACCCAGATAGACAGCCTCAATAAGATACTCAAAAAATACGATCCCACCGGAATGCTCATCGGTGAGGCGCCGTGCATGAAGGATATGATAGAAACGACCGACCGCGACTTTCAGGTCGTCAATGCCGTGTCGATAGCTGCAATATTCATCATCATAGCCATTGTCGAAAAGAGCATATCACTGCCCTTCATACTCATAGCGGTCATTGAGCTTGCAATATTCATAAACCTCGGACTTCCCCACTACCTCGGTCAGTCGCTGCCCTTCATCGCACCTATCTGCATCAGCACGATACAGCTCGGCGCAACGGTGGACTACGCGATACTCATGACCACAAGATACAAAGCCGAGCGCCTCGGCGGTAAACCTCAGCGGAATATATGTCGACTGCGTAAGCTCGTCTATTATCGGAACTGTGTCCATATTCTTTTTCTCGCCGTTCACCTCGTACGCGCTCTGGTTTACGGTGAATTTAACCGTTTTGTCGCCGAGCGTTGCTGTCGCAGACTTGCTGTTTTCGTCCCAGTCCACCTTTGCGCCGAGCAGCTCCGCAATCTCGCGCATGGGATAAAGAGTTCTTTCCTCCTTCTCGATTATGCGCCGCGTAAGCGTTATCTTTTCGCCGTTTAAAAAGCAGTCTGTCGGCTTTTGTGAAATCGGCAGCATTACCGAGGTTACAGCCGTATTCCCGTCAATCAGACCCGTTCCGAAGCCGACCGCCTTATCCACGCCGTAGAGCAGACCGTCCTGTGTTCTTGCAATACAAAAGCCGTCGCCCGCAAGCTCTATCGAATACATCGGGAACGCTACCTCTGTCGAGGTGAGGTTATTCCCCTCCTGAACATTTCTGTATAGCGTGTCCGCCTGGTCGAGTACATAGCCGTCCATGCTGCCGCGGCGGAGCTGTGTCGCCGCTCTGGAGTTCTGCATAAGGTTGTTTTCCTTGTTGTACCAAACGCCGAAGCTCCTTCCCGTGTTTATATACACGCAGTCGCCATAGACAAACAGCGCGTTTGTCAGCTTAAGGCTTTTTGTCACCTTGCCCGCGCGCAGCGCGCTGCGGTCGTACTCCGACCACTCGTTTCCGATTATTACGCTGTCAAGGCTGTTGCAGCTTGTGACATTCTCGTCCAGCTTCAGCTTTTCGTAGCTGTACGCGAACGCGCCCTTTAAAAGCGGAACAAACCAACAGGTGTTTGCCTCGTCAAGAACAAGGTACTCGCCGTCCTCGCCGTAAATCCCCTTCGCTCCGCTCACAAGCTCGCGCACGCTCATTGACGTGCCGCTGCCCGCAAGCAGCGCAGCCGCCGTGCCGTCGCTGCGCAAAACCATGTTCCCGTGTACGTCCGCCACGCCGTCGCACAGTTTTGCCGCCGCATAGCCGCCCACCGCGGGAAGTCTTAAGCTGCCGTCAGCCGCGATATACGCGTATTCGCCGTTATACACGCCGTCAACGTATACCGCGCTTTCGACTACGCTTTTCGCGCCGTCCGCAAGCCGCTGACCGTCCATGGCGTAAAGTCCGCCGTCCGCCGTCACATATGCCGAATTGTTGAAGTCAACCACTCCGACCGCAACGCGCTGCGGAAGGTTATTTTCCGCCTCGCGGTACTTTACAAGCTCGCCGTTTTCGCGCAGCGCATATGCGTCCGTTATCTTGGTGACGCCTATATACTGCGCCGACACTACTGTCGGCGCAGTCGCCGCCACGCATACCGCCGCAAGCAGTGAAACCAATCTTTTCAACCGTCCTCATCCTCTCTTTAAACAAATTATCCGTTTATTCCGCAGCCGCGGTTTCGGTTTTCGTTCGTACTTCCGATTCCGCGGATTTTATCTCTGCGTCCGATTCCGCTCTGACCTCCGAATCGGAATCCGTATCCGATGCCGTCTTTGCGCCGCCGCCGGAGTCATTTTCAATCACGATATAGTCATAACCCGTATTCAGCGGGGTCAATGAATCCGACCAAACAAACGCGCGCAGTGCAGTGTTCGCCGCCGCCGAAAGCGTAATTGTGACCTCCGTGTTGTCGGTCGCGTTTATGTGCCTGTTTACGGCTGCCGCGTCAAGCACTCTTCCGCTTTCCTTGTCGCAGACCGCAACCATGACCGCCGCGTCATATGCTCTGTCCTGGGTGTTCCACAGCCTTAGCGAATACGTCACGTCATATATGCCGTCCTCACCCTCGCGCGCGGCTGTTTCTATCCATTTATCCGTCACTGCGATTTTCTCGTCCGTATACTTTTCATATTCATATACAAACGTACCCGCGGACGTTCCGGATGAAATTCAAGCGTCCAAATATCCCTTGCCGCCGGCATACCGTTTATCCGCCGCCATGTTTCGCCGCCGTTAAAGGTTTCAAACAGTCCGCCGCTCCTGCCGTAGCTGATGTTGTCCGTTCCCCCCGCAACAAGATGAAGTCTGTTTTTGGGGTCCTGTGCAACCGCCAGTCCGTAAAAGGACGTACCCTCGGCGCTTGTGTCGGTTTTAGGTGTTATATTCACAGGCGTACCGTCCGAAAGTATCTTTGTCAGTCCCGAATACGAGCCGACATAAAGCACATCCTTTTCAAACGCGTCACAAATCATGCACTCCGCGCCGATGCTGCCGCCGTACGCCGTCCACGTTCTGCCCTCGTCCTCCGACCTTGCCGCAAAACCGCCCGTGGTACTGTAAACCGTATTTCCGTCAAACAGAGAAACCGCAAGCACCGTCTTTTCAAGAGCGCTCCAGCTTGCGCCGTCATCGTAGCTGACCAGATTCCCTGCATAAATTGTCTTGTTGTTGTCGGCATTAAATTCAATAAGGCCCACGCCCGTGTTCTCCGTGCCGTTCATCGCGGTAAAGGTTTTTCCGCCGTCAAAGCTCTGTTTAAGAATAAATTTACCTCCGCCGCCGACACAGACGATTATTCGGTTTGAATCCTTTGGGTCGCGCGCCACGGCGGTCATTGTCTTTGAGCCGTTGTAGCGGATTCCCCTGCCGTCCTCGCTCGGGTCATAGTCCACTATCGGATATTGCTCGCCCTTGTCGAGGTTTACCGTCCTTACAATGCCGCGGTCAATCGAGGTAATAAATATATCGCTGTCATCCTCATCGCTGAACAGAAAATCACTCGCCCTCATTCCCGAATATCCGCTTGACGATGCAAAGTAGGTATCTCCGCCGTCCGTACTCTTGTAGATTTCGCCGTCAAATGACGCAATCACTGTGTCGGGGTCGTTTCTGTCAAGCGCGAACGGCTCCGCGCCCCAGCCGCGGTTATCCTTTATAAACTCGGTACTTTCCGCCGCCTTTTCAGGAATTACAAAGCTCCGTCCGTTATCCGTACTGTAGCGCAAAGGGAAATGTGCGGGGCCTATCAGGACGTAAAGTCTTGGGTTTTCGCCGTAGCCGTACCTGACCGCCGCGACCCCGGGAAGTCTGCCCGACTCCTCCGAAAACGTGTATACCTCCGTCCAGCTTTCGCCGCTGTCCGTTGTTTCGTACAGCTTTTGTCCGCTGCCCGCAATCCAGTGTCCTCCGTCCTTGGGGTCAACCGTGACGGTAAAGCTCTCGCCCGCAATCGGACTGCGCTCCGCAACGGTATCTCCGCCGTTGGTCGAGATGAATATCCCGCCGCTTGTTCCGAATACGACCGTTTGGCTGTCGCCGCCGTCAACGTCCGTGTCAAAGAGGACTATGTCGCGCGTCACAAGTTCCGCAAGTGCGCCGCCCGCAAGCGCGTTCCATGTTTCGCCGTCATTGTCACTGTACACAGCGCCCGCGGCGTAGCCGTGACCGCCCGCAAAAATCCGTCTTTTTCCGTCCGCGCCGCGTTTTCCAAAGCGCAGAATCCTGTTATTCGATATGCGGTGGTAGCTGTTTGCGAATATCCGCTCCCATGTGTTGCCGCCGTCCATACTCCTGTAGATTCCCGTGTATTTTCCGTCGCCCTTCTTTTCGGTTCGTCCGACCCCCGTACCCGCAAGCGCGTACACGGTTTTTCCGTCCTCGGGGTCGACCGCTATATCGACAACGCCCATGCTGTTAAAGCCTGCGCTTACGCTGCGCCACGATTTGCCGCCGTCCGTACTGCGCCACAGTCCGTTTGTGTCTGTACCCGCGAACATCATGTTTGAATCCGCGGGGCTTATTTCAAGCGCCCAGTTCATCTGGCACGCCTCGCCGCCGTAATATCCCGCGTCAAGCTGCATCTTTTTTGTCATGTGCCAGTTCAGCAGCCACGGCGCATAGTAGGTTGTCGTGTAACGGTCGATTCCGTTGTCAACCTCCCGCGCCTCGGTCGGATAGTATGTGAACGATGTTCCCACACTGCCCGCAACGCCGCTTACCACTGCGGTATAGCTGCCCTCCGCGCCCGACATTCCGACTTTAAATTCGTACTGACCGCCCGCCGAGGTCGCCGCTCCCATGTAGTAAACCGAGTCAGGGTCGAGTGCGGAATAGTCAATGTCGATTTCGCCGCTGTCCGGCTTGAATATTGTCAGCATTACCGGCTCGGTATCTGTTCTGTTCATTCTGCCGTGGATACGTACAGTCTGCGTTCCGTAGTCCACGGAGGCATACACAATACCCGCCGCGCTGTCAGTCCGCACAAGCTCAAACGTCCTTGTCACGGTTTCCTTACCGCCGAATGTGACCGCCACGTCATAGCTGCCCGCCGCCATTTCGCTCATGTCAACACCGAAATGGTAGTAGGTTTCGTCCTCGCCCAATTTGCAGCTGCCGCTGTAGCAGCTTTCGCCGTTTGGGTTTCTTACGTCAACGCTTACCGCATTTTCACCCGTTTCGCCGCTTATACTGAGCCTGTGCGAATTGTTTTCGTGAAGGAAAACTATGTTTCCGCGCGGCTTTGTGAGCTTTAAATACAGCTGCGGATGGTTGGTGAAGTATATTGTCGAGTCGTAGCAGGGGAACATGGCATAGCCGAACTCCGTTTCTCCCGCCGCGATTTTGCCGTTTATGTATTCCGTAATATCCACCGCGCAGTCATCATTCCCGCGTGCAATCGGATAAAGGCTTTTCACCGCGTCCGTGCCGATATTCGCCTTTGCGTAGTCCAAGTTAAGAAAGGCGTTTTTCTCCGTTAATGCCGGTACGGTCAGATAATTCTGTCCGTTCTCCGGCAGCGCGTCCGCACAGTCATAAAATATCACCCTCTGACCGTCCGGGCCGTCCTGAAGCAGTACCGCGCTGTCAATCCGCCACCCCTCGGCAATGTACCCGCCGAGGTCAAACCGATAATAAAGCACCCGCTCCGGCTCGTCAAGATGCAGCGGTCCCGAAGTGTTCTTCGATTTTATTACGTAGTTGTAATTGAATTTCTGGTCTGTCTGTTCCTCCTCGCCCCAGTGCGTATACACCACCGCGGTCGGGGCGGAGATACGCTCCGCGGTTACATACTTTTTGGAATCCGCCGCACCGCACGGCAGAATTCCCAGTGTAACCGCCGCAATAACCAAAGCTGCAACCGTTTTTTTCATAGTCCCGCTCCTTTGCTGCCCGTATCAATCAGCTTTTCGCTTTTAAATCCGTTTGTCACATACACGCAAATCCGTACCGACTTCAGCTCCGTATCACTTGGCAGGGTCGCCGCCGCGTGCAGCGTCTGCGTGTTCTCCGCCGCCGTCAGCGCTGCCGTGCCTATGCCGAAAGTCTTCATTATGTTATATCTGTCATACAGGCAAACCGTAACCGTCACAGGCAGCTCCTTTTCTACAAGGCTTGTAATATCTACCGCAGCATTCACCTTCCCGCCTGCCTTTAACGCCTTTAAATCAAACTCGCCGCCGTCCCCGTCCGTGAGGACTGCCGCGCCCGCCGTATAACTTCTGCAATAAACCGTTTTTGTCAGCGTACGCTCCGCGCCGCGGTCGTCCGCCGCATATACCGAAATCTCGTGCGCGCCGTCACCTACGTTGGTTGCCGGAACCGTCACAGTATACATATCGTCCGTCCGTGCCGTCGCGTATTCCTTGCCGTCAAAGGTCACCGTCACCTTTTCGACCGTTCCGTCAGCGTCCGTCACCTCCGCCGCAATTCGTATACCCTCACCGCTTACCAAATCCGATGTTTCCGGACTTTTCAGCCGTATCACAGGTTTGGTGTTTGCGTCATATCTCAGCCACAGCTGTGCGCCGCGGCCGTCCAGTACCGCGCTGCCGCCCCATTTTGAATAAAACATTACCGAAACCGAGGTCTTTCCCACATGAATTTTGTTTTTCAGATAGGAGGTAACGTCAAACGCAAGGTTGTACCCCTCCGGAATCCCCGGGTAAGTACCGCTCAAATCGGGAGATGTCCCGCCGCTGTTATACGTCCTTGCCGTTATAAGACCGCCGACAGGAATCCTTTCCGGTACGTCCGACCCCTCCGCACGGCTCAGGCTTAAATCATCGCCCGGCACGTCAAACAGGGTAAAATTCTTATGATTTCCCGATTTCCAGACAAGTACCGCTTCCTTTATGTCGTACTCCGAATAGTCGGAAATGTCATATCTGAAAAATGCCGGCTGAAGGTACTCGCCCGCGGGGTCGTCCTTCTCTATAACATTAAGGCAGATATGTCCGTAACCGGCATCGTAAACGCCGCTGCCGCTTTTGAACACTGTCTGAACTACTCTGTCCGACGCGGTAAGCACCGCACTTTTTGATTTGCTGCCTCCGTCGTCTGCCGCAGCCGCGCCGCCGAAGGCGCAGACCGCCGTGCATATCGCAAGCAGCAGGCATAGCTTTTTCATACAGATTCCTCCATATGTACAATTCTGTTTCAAGGTCAAAGCCGTATTCACAGGCTTTGACCGTTAATGGGCGGCGCCGCTCGGCTGCCGACACTTAGGTTTCTTTGCCGTTCGTGCCGCCCCTTTTCTTTATTCCGCGCTAAACTCCGCAGGCTCGGCAAGCAGATTCATTGCCGAAAAACCGTCTACCGCAAAAGCCTTAACCCTTGCGCCGAGGAGGTTTATATTCGGAACAACCATGCTTGCTGTCACGGTTTGCGCTCCGCCCTCCGGGATACTTGCCTTTGTAAACCTAATTTCCTTTGCGGTGTTATATGCGTCATAGAGTACAAGCACAACCGCCGTTTCTATTCCGCCCTTCTTTGCCGCCGCAATGTACATACTTACGTTTATTGTTTCGCCCGCCTTTAAAGTCGGCTTTGCGCCCGCCGCGTTTGTAAACTCAACCGAGTTCACAGAGTATTCGCTGACATACACAGTCTTTTCCACTGTGCGCGTGCCGCCTATCCAGTCCGATGCCGTAAGCCGCAGAGTATGCGCGCCGAGTGTCGCCCTGTCTGCCGCAACGGTTGCCGTAAACATATCTCCGTCCGCGGTCAGCGGATATTCCGTACCGTCAAAGTACGCCTTGACCTCGCCAAGCTCCAGACTGTCCTCGTCCGTTACGCGGAACGCTATATCAATCGCGGTATTCGGTAAAAGTGCGCTTGCCGTAGGACTGATAAGCTCGATTTTCGGCAGCTTGTTCGCCGTATACGTCACATAGATTTTCGGAGGATTGCTCGTGTTGCCCAGCGACCTCTGACCGTTGTTTACCTGGCGGAACAAAAATCCCGTAACATTATTGCCGCCCTCGACCTCGCTTACAACCGCTGATGTAACGTCAAACGCTACCTTATATACGTCGCCGTCTATCGCATAACCCTGCTCGCAGAGCGTTCTGCCGCTGTAGTTCACGCTTGCGGTGTATTTGGAATCGTACATTGTTCCCGACTTGTCAAAGCTCGTCGTGTTTGAATCCCACTTGCTGTTATCGTAAATCCTGTGCGCCATTACGTTGTAGTTTCCGTACTGGGTACCCCAGTCGGTCACAACCTCTACCTTTTGTATGTCATAATCCGCAATATCGGTCATATCCAGCTTTACAAGCAAAGCTGTCGAATAGCCTACGCCCGAGCCGTTGTTGTCGCCCTGGATATTGTACTTGCCGAGCGAGCTGCCGACCAGTGCAACGTCCGCCGCGTCAATCAACTTGTGCATAACTCTGTTGTCCTGCTTAACCACTGCAAACGTCCGCTCCGCGGTCGCCGTCTTTACGCCGTTCGTTCCGTCATATCCGTAATCCTTAACCTCCGCCTTCAGCGTGTAGTCGCCTATGGCAAGCTCGTCAACGTCAAGACTTGCTGTGTATATGCCGCCGTTTTCCTTTGTTTCAAGCTCTTTTCCGTTCAGATAGAGCTTTGCGTCAAACTCGCCGTCATCTGCCGCGGTGAACGCAATATCCACTGTTTTGTCCTTGCCCTTTACAAACGCCTTGCTGTCATCGGGAGCGGTAAACTCCACGGTCGGCGCGGCATTTTTGCCCGCATATTCGATGCAGATTGCAAAATCCTTTGTAAAGGTGTACTCCGCATCCTCATCAGATGTTGATACGCGGAACAAAGCCTTTCCGCCGTTCGCCGCCGCGTCCCTTACAAACGCTGTTGCGTCCGTTTTGAAGTTGTAGTCCTCTATCCTAAGACCCGCATCGTCAAGGTACAGACCTGCGTTGGGGTCGGATATTCCGCACTCCTCTTTTGTCAGAGGGTCAAGGCTGTCCACAGTCACGCTTGCGAATGCCGCCGCGTCATACGCGGGCATTTCCGCAAACTCGCCGTCCGCCGCAAAATCCTCCGTAACTCTGTAAAACTCAAGTGCCGCGCCCTTTGCGCCGCTGTCCGCCGCGCCTATTATCCACGCGTTTTTCACGTCATAACCCGCGCCCGACAGCGCCGACACATCGATTGTGTAATAAAGCGCCCTTTCAAGCGCTCTTGACGAAACCGCCGCGTCACCCTCAAGAGGTGTGCTAAGTCCTTTTTCAAGATTGAGTCTTACCGAAGGCTCGATAATATCGCTTTTCTTTACAAGTTCGCTTGCCTCGACCTCGAAATCCACCGAGTCCTCCGCGCCCGACTGCGCCGTTGCCACCACGCGCAGCGAGTGTTTACCTATGCCCTTTACCCGTACATGACCCGAGTATTCTCCGTCACCGTCCGCAGTCAGTGTGCCTGCCTCGTCATTTGTCGCAGTATCGATAACCTTTACGCTTTTTACGTTGGTTACGTTTTCAACCGTTGCCTTTACGACAAACGGTACGTTGTCATACACTGCGCTCTCCACCGAGCTGTCGGAGTTTACCGCCATGAGTTTCACAATCGGATTTTTTGCGACCGTCAGGCGGAGCTTTGGCGCAGCCGCGTCAAGGTTTCCGTAGCTTGGGTATTTTATATAGGTCATCAGCGAGAACGAGCCTTGCTCGCGCTTTCCGTTCACATAGTCCGTTATATCCCATTTAAGATTCCAGTCTGACGGGATTCCGTCATAGCCGAAGGGTTTGTCGGCAAGTCCGGTTTCGGAAAAGTATCTGTCGGCTACCTGTATACGCTTTGGCATATCCTTCTGTGCCGCACTGTCATAGCTGTATTCCACGGTAATATCGTTGCCCGGAACGTCAAGCAGAACATAGGTTGCCTTATGTATTGCCCTCCATAACAGCTCCGCGCCGATTATGTTGCTGCCCTCCGTCACATAGTCGGAAATATCAAACTTCATAAATGCCGGCTGCTTATATTCCGCAGTGATGTCCGCCATCTGGCTTATATTCTTGTCCATAAGAAGGGTTGTGTTTGCAGAGGTGTTTGTGTTTCTGTCGCCGCTTATAAAGTTTATGTTCTTTACAAAGTCCTCCGCGTCAAGCATCACCGTGCTGACATCGGAATCCTGCCCCGCGTCCGCCGCCGAAACAAGTCCGACCGTGCCGAAGCTCGTCAGAATCATGCACACAGCCAAAATTAAACTAATACGCTTCATAATCATTCCTCCATATTCCACGGCTGCGGCGG
>ERZ1106954.1137-NODE-1137-length-20779-cov-5.459950_pt1 | contig 20779 bp, 25 predicted proteins | sample MGYA00403678_ERZ1106954 | MGnify/ENA primary metagenome ERZ1106954 (study PRJEB35170, sample SAMEA104062445) | human gut metagenome | biome: human gut; feature: human-associated habitat; material: faeces | place: Denmark | collected 2012-08-20 ... | reverse complement strand
GACGCAGGCGGTATTTCCTGTACCGTGACCGCCTCTCCGCGGTTTCAGCCGACCTATGCGGTTCCATGTTTTATCGACAAACGGGCTGACACGATCCACGAGCGGCAGGTTGCCAACGCAATCACTGCGACGGAGGATCGTGGGTTGAGTCAGCGGAGCCAGGTCGGGACCGCGATCCTGCTTCCTGTTGGCTGCATCGACCCGCAGGGCAGAAAAGACCGTGCCGTGACCCTCTGCGACACAGCTCCTACCCTCCGTGCACAGTCCCATGGGAATGAGCCGGAGATCGTTATGCCGGTCCTGAACCCAGAGAAGAAGGAAAGCAGGCAGAACGGCAGGCGGCTCAAGGATAGCGGAGATCCCGCCTTTACCCTGACAGCCCAGGATCACCACGGAGTGGCGATCGGGATTCCTAACCCGGACGCGGCAGACGAGTCGCATCCGGGTATTTTTGTGCAGCTATCCGAGGATCTCGTGGTCTACGCCATCTGGTACGAGAAATACCGATGCTATATTGTCATCCGAAAGCTGACGCCGCGGGAATGCTTCCGGCTGCAAGGCTGGGAAGACGAATACTTTGACCGTGCCGCCCTGGTAAACACTGACAGCCAGCTCTATAAGCAGGCCGGAAACGGTGTGACCGTACCGGTGGTATATGCCATCGGCTGTGCCATCCTAGACATTATGAATCATGACGCCCCAGGCGTCGGAAAGGAAAACAAATGCCCAACCATGTAACAAATATTCTCACGTTCAGCGGCGATCCGGAATCGATCTGGAAAATGCTGGACGCAATCAAGAACGACGAAGACGGCTATGGCAGCATCAACTTCAACAAAATCATCCCTATGCCGCCCGAACTGAACATTGAATCCGGTTCCCGTACAACTGACGGACTCAAAGCCTACAGTGCCTTCGCGGAAATCTATGCGCTCGGGCAGGACCCGGACAAGGTTGATTTGCTCAACATCCCGGAGGACCGGGAGAAACCGTTCCTCGAAAAAAGGAAAGATATCGACAAAAAGACCTGGAATCTCGGCAAGGCCGCGTTTCGGAATCTTCAAATGTTTGGGGCAGCCACGTGGTATTCCTGGTGTACGAAGCATTGGGGCACCAAATGGAATGCCTACGACTGCAGTCACAACGGCGAGACGCTTTCTTTCCTTACAGCCTGGTCCGCCCCTCGCCCTGTGCTTCGGGAACTGTCCCGGCTCTATCCGGAAATCGAGATTACCCATTCCTGGGCAGACGAGGATATCGGCAACAACTGCGGCAGGTATCAATATCTGGCCGGCGAAATCACAGAGGAGTTCTTCCCTGATTATGGGCGCGAATCCTACGAGTTTGCGGCTTCCGTGATGAATACCGACCTGTCAGATTACGGGCTGGTTCTCAACGCAGACGAGACGGACTATATCTGGGCCGGCAGCAATCAGTACAAGGTCATGGAGCTTCTCGGTCAGCGGGTTCTCCATTCGGATATGGAGATGGGCCTCTCTGAGATTCCTTTGGGGATGTACCTCTACCATCTGGGAACCACAGACAACCGAGACCGCTGCAATTGCGTCTCCGATGTCCGGCCGGAGAACTTTGGTGGTTCTGTCATCGCCTTGCAGCCCATCGAGCTGGAGCCGGACGGTGAACGCCAGCTTGCGGAGGACGAGGACCCCAGGTTCACCGGAGAAACGCTGACCATGGAGGAACTGCTTCAGGAGAGCATCACGGAGGATGAAGGAATGGGAGGAATGAATCTGTGAGCATCAGAACCATCAGTACGGACGAGCTTCGACGGATGAACGGGCAGGAAGCCCTGATCCTGCAGGGCTGCGGCGGCAGTCTGCAGGAATGGGTGGACGGCATCAACGACATGCTGACGGAGGACGGTATTTTGCTGGGAGGGACGAAATTCCACGATTGCACGACCTTTGAGCATGACGGGATTACCTGCCTCGTCTTTCCGTTCTCCGACGATGTGGAGCTGGATGTCGGCAAGCTCGCCATGTGGCGGCTGGCTACCCACAGCAATTTTGTCGGGACCTGGCTGTCGGACTACGTTCCAAACCGTCTGGGAGGCTTCATTCAGGAATCCTCCGAAGAAAAGAGGCAGGACGCCTCGACGCAGGAACCTGCCCAGCGGGAGAAGCCAGACTGCCAGCTGATCGGGCAGGACGGGAACATCTTCAACCTCATGGGCATTGCTTCCCGGACGCTGCGGCAGAACGGCATGGTCTCGGAAGCCCAGGAGATGACGAGCCGCATCACCTCCCAGGCCGGGAACTACTATGAGGCCCTTGGCATCATCGGCGAGTACGTCAACATCACCGGTCCGGATGAGGATCTGGACGAAGGCCCTGAGCAGGCGCTGGAATGACCGGGCAGAAAGGAAAGCAGCGGGAGCCGCTGCGGATCAAAAGCCTTGCCGACCTGAAGCGCCGTATCGAGGTCGGAACAGAGCTCGTCGCCACCTATCACAAGAAACACCCGGATCTCGTGGGGCTCACCCGTGTGGTCACGCAGGTGCAGACCAACGGCTTCTATTCCAAGATCAAGGATCAACCACATCACAGATGGTCCGTGTGCAACGGCGGGATGGGCTTTCGGTCTGACTTTGAAAAGGCCAGCGCTTATCGCTTCGACGGCGCAAAGATTCAGGTGCTCGATGTCCGGGCAAAGGACGGCAGCGTCCTGTATGAAATGGAAGTCTTTCCCCGCGATATGAAACTGAATGAACAGAAGGAGGAAACATCTATGAACGAATGGGACCGCCTGCGCTTACAGGCACAGCGCTATAAGCAGGATTACCCCGCAGGAACCCGCATCCTGCTGCTCCGCATGGGGAATGATCCCTGCCCCGTGGAGGACAACATGAGAGGCACCGTAGTCGCCGTGGATGACATCGGCACCGTCCATTGCAAGTTCGACAACGGCAGGCAGCTCGGCATCATTCCCGGCGAGGACTCCTTCCGCAAGCTCACCGATGAAGAACTTGCCGAGGAACAGGCCGACAGCGAGGACATGGACGAGGACAACGGCCCCGTCATGGGAATGTAGGAGGTTGCCTATTGGAACACGATATTCTTATACCGCAGCCGCAGGCAGATATGCTGCTTCGGGAAGCCGCCGAGCGTGAAGTGTCGGCAGAGGAACTGCTTGCGGAAATTATCAAAAAATATATAGAAAGGAACGAGCGCAATGGCGGATGAAAAGAAAGGCATCACCGTAAAAATCGATGCCGACCTCCATGCCGAAATCAGAGAATATCTCGAACGGCATGAAGGAATGACAATGGCTGAGTTTATCACCCTTGCGGTGGACGATGAGCTCCACCCGAAAATACAGCAGAAAGAAGGAAATAACATGGGCAATATGAGAACGATGGCATTTCAGGTGCCGGAGGAACTGTTTCAGAGGATCAAGGATTACCTGCACCGCAACAATATGAGTCAGAAGGAATTCGTCCTCGGACTTATTGAAACCGAGCTCGACCGAGAGCAGGCCGAGCGTGAGAGCCAAATTGAGGGAGAAAGCCCCACAGAGGATATCTGCGAAGAAACGGACGAGGAAGCCGCAGAAAACGGCTTTGCGGGCGAATGTGAGGGCGACAACGGCAACGATGAGGAAACAGAGGATGAGGACGAGGCCGAGGGCTTCGGTATGACGATGTAAGGAAAGCGAGGCGGAACAGAAAAAACAACGGTATCGGTCGGATGACCTATGCCAATCAGATTTTTGGATATGTTTGCAGGAATCGGCGGCTTTCGGTCGGGGCTTGAACGGCTCGGCGGTTTTGAGTGCGTCGGCTACTGCGAGATAGACAAATACGCAAAGCAGGCGTATGACGCCATGTACCCCACGAAAGGAGAATTGTATTTTGCAGACGCAAGAACCATTGACCCATACACCTTGCCGGATATCGACCTTATTTGCGGCGGCTTTCCCTGCCAGTCTTTCAGTATCGCAGGGCTCCGCAGAGGATTCCAAGATGACACAAGAGGCACTCTCTTTTTTGAGATCGCCCGAATTGCCGCCGTTAAAAGACCACCTTTTTTGTTGCTTGAAAATGTTCCCGGTCTGCTGTCGCATGACAAAGGCCGGACTTTTGCGACCATCCTCGGTGCGCTGGATGAGTTGGGGTACGATGTCGCATGGCAAATCCTTAACAGCAAGGATTTCGGTGTTCCCCAATCCCGAAAGCGCGTGTATATTGTCGGATATCTTAGAGAAAGATGTGCCGGAGAAATACTATCTTTCACAAACGCAAATGCAGCGTCTCTTATCCAACTCCTTGGAGGCACAGAGGGCAATCGGGTCTATTCGGACGAGGGAGTCGGCATTACTCTCACAAGCAGTGCCGGAGGCTTCGGAGGAAAAACCGGACTCTACGATGTAGCACTGCCTATCAAGGTAGATACAAAATCCGGCTTTCAGCTCGCACACCCCGGCGACAGCATAGACCTTGCCTACCCGACAATGAATACACGGCGAGGCCGGGTCGGAGAAAAGATCGCCCATACCGTAACGCCCGGCAATACGCAGGGCTATTTTTTTATCGACATGAACGCCGGCGCAAAGCTTACCGAAACGGCTCGGTGCATTACCGCCCGACAGGACAGCGGCATCAGTAAGCACAAAGGCGAACACTCCGCTGTGTTTATTGAGGATGAGCCGAGAGCCGTAGTGACGCCTGACAAGAAAACTATCCGTCAACAAGGCCGTTGGATAAAAGAGCCTAACGAGCCGATGTTCACACTGACGGTGCAGGACAGACACGGCATTCTCCGCTACGGCAGAGTGCGAAAGCTCACGCCGAGAGAATGCTGGCGACTGCAGGGCTTTACCGACGAACAGTTCGACAAAGCCAAGGCTGCGGGACTAAGCGACGGACGGCTCTACAAAATGGCAGGCAACGCCGTGAGCGTGCCTGTCGTTTCTGCTGTCGGTGCCGTTATTAAGCGAATATACCAAGAGCAAATTCAGAAAGGATAAGCGAGAATGAACTATAACAGAAAAATCATGAGGCTTGAACTATCCGCCGAAAAAGCACTTAACGGCGGATATTATTATGCCGAATTGTTGCTGCCTGCGGCGGACTATGAAATCAAGGACGCTATGCATAGAACCCGTGCCGTCGGCAGAGAAAACACGGTTGAAGTCAGTATCCTTGAATGCGATATCCTGCCGGAGCTGCAGGACATTCGCTTGGACACCTTCAGCATGGACGAGCTGAACTTCCTTGCCAAACGGCTTTCCTCTCTTTCCGATGAGGAACTGCCCGTGTTTTACGCCGTGACCGAGCAGATATTCAACGACACAGACGAAAACCCCGTCAGCATCCAAGATCTCATCAACTGCACCTACAGCTTGGACACCGTTCCCGTTGCTCATAATGTAGGCAACCTTGCCGAGCTCGGTCGGTTTACCTTTGAAAACGAACTGCTCTCCGACCTCGAAGGTATCCCCGAAAGTGCCGTTCCGTTTTTGAACGCAGAACAGATCGGCAGAGTGCAGCAGAAAAACGATAGTGGCGTGTTTGAGGGCAGGCTGTATATCCCCACCGTGCATTATGACCGACCGGAGATATATGACGGCGTGACCTTGCCGGACGAGGAATCCGAATCCTCCGACTTTGTCATCCGTCTGCTCGTATCGGGTACGCCGGAGCATATCAAGGGCGATCGGCAGATAGGGCTATATGGCTGAGCCTCCCAATGGCAAGCGACATACTCGCAAATTATGCCGCAGCATTTAATGAAGCAGAGATCGGCGATTGCGTGTACTACGATTTTGAATCTGTAATCCCGCAGATTACCTCGGAGATGTTCGGCAGCATGAGTGATGTCCAAACGCTCAATAAGCTTGCTGCGGAAATCAGCATCATGAGCGAAGCCGAACAGGTCAAGTTCAAAGCTATTTTGGACGCTGAAAACACGGCAAGCATTCATGACGCACTGAATGTAGCACAAAACCTGTGGCGTTATGAATTCACCGCCGAACCCGACACTGCGGATGCCTTCTTCAAGAAGTATATTTTTGAAAACACAAGCACGGAGTTCGACAGCAAGTGGCTTGAAAACCTGCTTCCGAGAAATGAAGCGGATAAATTGCTCGGCCGCATCGGTGCAGCCGTTACGGATTACGGCGTTATTTCCGCCCGAAACGGACATCTGTTCAAGCCCGTGCCGTATGACGAGCCGGAGGCAAAGGAACTGAAAACGCAGGCGCTGACCGATGAAAAGCTGGATGTTATTGAGATACTTGACCGCAGAGCGCTGTTCAGCAACGGACGGCTCATGCCCGAACAGATCCCCGAAGGCTTGTACGCCTATGACCTCCGCCACAGCGACGACGGTGACCGCTTCTGCTCCATTGAGCCGAAGGTCGGAGTCAACCACGGCGGCACTGTGCTGATGCGGGATATCCTCGATTTCGGCGAAAGCGGATATATTCCGCTGGATGAGGACACCGAGCCAAACTTTTTGGGCGATGAAATGACGCCGTCCGAATTCGCCGAGGAAGAAGCACAGGACGAAACCTTACAGATGGGAGGTATGTAATATGAGCATCAGCACCGTAACCACCGACGACCTTCGCCGAATGAACGGCAAGGAAGGGCTTGTTTTGCAGGGCTGCGGCGGCGATCCGCAGGAGTGGCTTGACGGCATCAACGGTCTCCTCACCGATGAAGGTATTCTGAAAAACGGCAGCAAGTTCGAGAATATCTCCGTATTCCAAAACGGAGAAATCACCAATATCCTCTTTCCCTTTGAGGACAGTGTGGAGCTCGACATGGGCAAGCTCGCTATGTGGCGCTTGCGCTCCCATGAGCAGTTCGGCGGCACCTGGCTTTCGGACTATGTGCCAAACCGCCTCGGCGGGTTTGTTGACAAAGCCGCGCCCGAACGGGAAAAGCCCGACTGCAAGCTCATCGGTGAGGACGGAAACATCTTTAACCTTATGGGGCTTGCTGCCCGAACTCTCCGCCATAACGGACTTGCGGAACAGGCAACGGAAATGACCGGCCGCATTCATGAGTGCAGCAGCTATGACGAAGCCCTCTGTATTATCGGCGAATATGTCAATATAACGGGAGGCGATGAATCCGAGGATGAGGACGAAGGGATGGGTATGCGCCTATGACCTATGATGAACTGCAAAAGAAAACTGCAGAGCTTTATGCATCCGGCGAGGTCTATACTTCGCCGGATTTTCAGTGCGACCAAACAGGCGGCTTCCCGACCTCCCTTTGCGTATGTTGGGAAAAGCAAAAGGCTTGGCTTGAACTGAATGAAAGCCTCCTTATGGACAGAGATGATATGGAGCTCGGCTATTACAGAGATCTGTGTGCCGAATACGGTATCCGCCAATGCTGCGATATTGAGCAGTTCAACGCTCTGCTTCAAGGACTTGGAGAGGATGCGGTGCAGTCCGCCGAGCTGTTCCCCGATGAGGATGAAAGTATAACGATGGGAGGAATGTAAAATGGAGATCGCCATGCTCATGATCGGCCTGCTCCTCGGCGGGTGCGTCAGCTTCTGTATCCTCGGTTGTATGCAGATCAACCGCATCAACGACTATGAGGACGAGATACGCAGGCTCCGTGCCAAAGAGAGAATTAAAACAGAATAAGCAATAAATCCACGGCGGTATCGATCGTTTTGAAAACGAAAGATACCGCTTTTTTGTTTTCGGAACGGTTGACCGCCTCAAAGTGAGGTGATCAAAATAAAATCCCCTGTAACATGGATAGGCAACAAAACCTCTATCCTCCATATCCTGTATGCCTTGTTCCCCATAGGCTGTGACCGCTATGTTGAGCCGTTCGGCGGCTCCGGTGCGGTACTGCTGGGAAAACCCGTACCGGACAAGTTCGAGGTGTTCAACGATTACAACCACAACCTCGTCAATCTGTTCCGCTGTATGCGTGACCGTCCGATGGAGTTCATCCGTGAACTCGGCTTTTTAAGCCTGAATTCCCGTGACGATTTTGCGGTGCTGAAGAAGTTCTTCGAAAAAGAGGAATTCACCGAGGACTACCTAAAAGCACAGCTTGATCTGACCGAAATAATGCTGCCCGAAGTGACCGCCAAGGAAGTTCGGACGCTGTATTCGGCGGCAAGAAACGACCATGACCTGCGCAGGGCTGCCATGTTCCTAAAGCTCATTCGCTACAGTTATTCCAGCGGATGCAAGTCCTTTGCTTGTCAGCCGTTTTCGCTCAGAACGCTGTTCGCACTCGTGCAGGACTTTGCCAAGCGGTGCGAGAATGTGGTCATCGAAAACCAGGACTTTGAAACTCTTATAAAGCACTATGACCGACCGACGACCTTCACCTATTGCGATCCGCCATACTTCACAAGCGAATATGTGTATGACTGCGGCTTCACATGGGAGGATCATCTGCGGCTGTATCACGCCCTTGCGGGTATGAAAGGTAAATTTCTGCTGTCGTATAACGATTGCCCCGAAATCAGAGAGTTATATAAGGAATATAACTTTTTCGATTTCAAGCGGGTGCATAGCATGGCGCAGAAATACGAGGCCGGCAAAGAATTTCCCGAACTGCTCATAGCCAATTATGACCTCTTTGAGCGTGAACGGCAGCAGCCACACCAGCTCACCTTGTTCGATTCCATCGACAAGCCACTCGACTACGAAAAAATATTGAAGGAGAACATTGTATGCCGAATAAAAAGATAAAAACCGAAATCATTATGCTTCCCGTGCCTGCCGAGTTGTTCCTCGAAGCCGGAATGTTCGAGGGCGACCCCATGCAGATGTACGCGGACGGACATAAGATCGTCATCGAAAACATCGACGACCCGAAGGACATCGTCTGTGACGGCGATTGCGAAAATTGTCCCATTGCCGACATTGACTGTGACGGCGACTGCGAGGACTGCCCCTGTAGCGATAATTGTGATGAAAGCGAGGCGAACTGATATGACAAAGCTATACCGTGTCCTTGGCAAAAGAGGGCGCATCACTATCCCGTTTGAGATAAGACAGCGTGTAGGCTTCACCTATAATGATGTGCTGTCCTTCACCGAATCACCGGACGGCAGAACTGTCACCGTCAAGCGTGAAAAGATCTGCGATAACTGCTCCGGCACCAAGACAGCCGACAAGGAAACCGAGATGACGCTTGAGGATTTCCTCGACAGCCTCTCTGCCGAACAGCAGCGTGTAGCCCTTGTCCATTTGTCCGTCAAGTGGGCTGAACAGAAAACCCAAAATACCAATATATAATCAGGAGGAATTACTATGGCTACCAAGAAAGCAAACACCTCATCCATACCCAAGCTGTCGGTCAGCGCTAAAATCGACCGCATGATCGAGCGTGAGAACGCCACCGTCAAGGCGTATGCAAGTGTGAACATCGGCGGCGCATTCGTCATTAAGGACATCGCCGTTGTGGACGGTCAGAAAGGGATGTTCGCCCGAATGCCCTTTCGCTCCTACAAAACAGGCAGCGGCGAAACCAAGTATTCGGACATTGCCTTTGCCCTCACCGATGAGGCGCGGCAGAGCCTCAACGACGCCGTGCTCGGCGCTTACCGTGAGGCTTTGGAGGAATCCGAGGACGAATTGCCCGATGAGGACGAAAGCCCTGCACAAAAGATGTGACTTTTTTCTGAAAAGTGCAGATTTCGCTGGACTTTCCGAATTTTTTCGGTATCCTGTAGGTAGAGGTGGTAAATATGAGAAATACGAAAATGCTCGCAGCCCTCCTCGCAGGACTAATAACGCTGAGCCTTGCGGGATGCGGTGCAGATAAGGCGGAAAATACAGGCAGCGATCCTGCAAGCACAGAAAGCGGCATCACGGCAACGGTAACGGACAACGCTTCCGAGTCGACCGCCGAGAGCAGCCTGCCTGTGGAGAGCGAAATAAAGCAAGACGAATCTATGGCAGAAAAAGAAAAGGCCGAAAGCAATGCCCCTGCCGACAGCGGCAGTAAGGCAGACATCAAAAAGCCTGCCGAATCAAATCAGCAGGCCAAGACGCCGTCCAAGCAGACGGAAGCTCCGAAGCCTGCCGAGGAAAAACCGCAGACGCCTGCACCCACAGAAAAGCCCGAAGCTCCTGCCGAAACACCTACCGCCAATGAGGTGGCAAGGAAAACGGCAGAAAAGATAAATACACTCAGGCAGGCACAAGGCTCACCGGCAGCAACCATCCTGCCCGGACTCGGCAAGGTCGCAACCTATCGCTCCGAGCAGCTTATAACAAACTTCTCGCATGAATCAAGCCCCGACGCCTGCACCGTATTGAAATACGGAGAATATGTAGATATGTCGGACTGCGGAATGCCGGAAGCCAGCTACTACCGAGGATACAATGCCGAAGCCGCCGCCAAAGGAAATTGGACGGGTACGGCAGACGAGATAGCCGATAAAATAGCCAACGGATTCAAAAACAGTGCAGGCCATTGGCGCTATGTAGGAAGTGCAGAATACACCTACATGGCGGTCGGCATCACCTACAAAGGCGGCACATGGTACTGCTGCGTATGCGTAAGTAGCCAAAACTACGGCGGATAACCGCCCGATATATTCCACAATGAACGCTTGATAAAATCAGGCGTTCTTTTTTTATACCATCAAACTTGAAAGGATGAGTCAATATGAACAGAAAGAAATTGTTATCCTTGCTCCTTGCATTGGTAATGATACTCAGCGCTTTCCCGATCTCGGCGTTTGCGGCACCTGCCTCGGACATCCCCGATAAAATGCTCGACAACCCCATTGTCAGAGCGCTTGCCTATACGGGCTACAATGTGCAGAAGCAGAAGGATAACGGCACGATTTATCAGACCGGACACTACGGCGGCGCACTGAAACGAAACGCACCGAGTATCCTCTCGGATATTCATTACAGCACTTCGCTTACGGGTAAGGAAACGGTTCCCGATTCCTCAACCGTAACGGGTAAAGCACCGAATATTGCAAGGTTCGAACAGTACGGTCTCTGCTGTGCAAGCTTCGTGACCTACTATATTTGCAACTATCTGCCTAACATTGAGGGTGTGGATACGCAGTTTATTACCGACGCCATCAACGCTACGGGAACGAACTCGCAGGCCGTTGTGACTTGGCAGAACGCATTAAACAAGCTTGCCTCGCAGGGTAAGGTCGAAAAGGTCGGCACGAGTCCGAGCAATGTGGACTATTCCAAGCTCACTCCCGGCGATATTATCATCTTCGGCAACAGCTCAAGCAGCCATGTCCATGCGGCTATTTTTGCAGGCGTATATAACGGCAAGCACTTCATTATCCATGTAGGTAATGAGAGAGGCCCCGAAATCAACACCACCGAAGGTATGGCACACTCCTCCAACGGAGATAAGGCATCCACGCCGAACGGATATTATCATCTGCCGGACGAACTCTTTATTGAAAACGGCTTCATGGAAGTTAAAAAGACCGATGAAAACGGCAAGGCACTTGCCGGAGCCGTATTCGTTGCCACGAATCAAAAGACGGGTAAAGCATACAAGATCGGCCCGACCAATGCCTCCGGCTATGCCAAGGCTGCCGATCCGATCCCGTTCGGCACTTATACCGTCAAGGAAACCGTGTTCCCGAAGGACTACCGTGCTTACGGAAAATCCGAATGGACAGTCACACTCAACAAGAACACCCCGAACGCCACGATTACCATTAAAGCTGTCAACGAGCTGATCCCCGGTAGTGCCAAAATCGTCAAGGTCAGCGAGGACGGCAAGGTGGATGGTATCACATTCCGCATTCAGGGCAACGGCATCGACAAGACCGTTAAAACCGCAAACGGCGGCGTGATTCAGGTAGACAATCTCAAGCCCGGTGTGTACACCGTGACCGAAACCGAGTATGACAAATATATTCCGCAGGAGGTTCGCCGTGTAACCGTTGTCAGCGGTCAGGTGTCAACCGTCAATTTCAGCAACAAGCTCCGCCGCGGCGACCTTACAGTCAAAAAGACCTCTGAGGACGGACTGACCGAGGGCATGAAGTTCCGCCTCTACGGAACATCACTCTCCGGCATTGAAGTCAACGAGTATGCTGTGACCGATAAAAACGGCATTGCAAAATTCAAGGATGTGCTGATTGGTTCGGGATATACCCTCGAAGAAGTCGACACTCCTACTCGCTATGTCGTACCCGAAAAGCAGGCCGCCGCTGTTGAGTGGAACAAGGTAACGAACAAGTCCTTTGACAATGTCCTCAAGAAGTTCAATGTTACCGTAACCAAGAGCGACAGCGAAAAGGGCTTGCCGCAGGGCGACGCCTCCCTCGCAGGTGCCAAGTACGGCATCTATAAAGGCAATCAGCTCATCGACACCTACACCACCGACGCAAATGGTCAGTTTACCACCAAGTATTATATCTGCGGCGATGATTGGTCGCTGAAAGAAATCAGCCCGTCCGAGGGATACCTGCTCAATACCGAGAGTCAGCATATCGGTGCGGAGGCAAAACTCTATACTGTTGAATACAACCTTGCAAAGCCCCTCGATTCCCTCGAAGATGTTATCAAGGGAAAAATCGCTGTCATTAAGCATTGCGATGACGGCACTACCAAAATCGAAACACCCGAAAAAGGTGCGGAGTTTGAGGTGTATCTGGAAGCGGCGGGCAACTATGAAAATGCCAAGGAAACCGAGCGAGATATCCTTGTGTGCGATGAGAACGGCTTTGCCGAAACCAAGGATCTGCCTTACGGCGAATACACCGTGAAGCAGACCAAGGGCTGGGAAGGCAAGGAATTGCTTTCGCCTTTCAATGTCTTTGTTAAGGAAAACGGCGAAACCTATCGCTTCCTCATCAACAACGCAACCTTTGAGGCACTCATTGAGATTGTTAAAAAGGACGCGGAAACAGGTAAAATTATCCCTGCGGCGGGTATTGGCTTTAAGGTGCGTAACACCGACATTGGCGAATATATCGTGCAGCACATCAACTACCCGACGCCTGTGGACATCGATACCTATTACACCGATGTAACAGGCAAGCTCATGATGCCCGAAAAGCTGCCCTACGGTAACTATGAGATTATCGAGCAGTGTACGGCTTACGGATATGTTCTCGACTCTGCTCCCATCGCATTCAAGGTGGACGGCAGCAAGACGGTTGTAACCGTAGAAAAGCACAATATGCCGCAGAAAGGTATCATTCGCCTTACCAAAAACGGCGAGATTTTCTCCTCTGTAATTGAAGCAGACGGACTGTATCAGCCTGTATTTGCAGACGGCGGTCTTGCCGGTGCGGTGTATGAGATTACCGCCGCCGAGGATATTATCACGCCGGACGGTACGCTCCGCTATGCCAAAGGCACGGTGGTGGATACCGTAACGACCGATGAAAACGGCAATGTGGAAAGCAAAGCGCTGTACCTTGGCAAGTACACCGTCAGAGAAACGAAAGCGCCTTACGGCATGGTACTGAACGATGAGGCAAAGTCGGTTGAATTGACCTATGCAGGCGAAACCGTGGAGATCACCGAAACGGCGGCGGAGTTTTACAACGACCGTCAGAAGGCGGTGCTTTCGCTCTCCAAAATTCTCGACAAGGATGAAATTTTCGGTATCGGGAATAACGGTGAGATCCTCTCGGTGCAGTTCTGGCTTTATGCCGCAGAGGACTTGACTGCCGCTGACGGCACGGTCATTCCAAAGGACGGACTGCTTGAAATTGCCAACTGCAATGAAAACGGCAGCATCACATTCGAGACCGACATTCCCGTAGGCGCAAAGCTGTATGTAAAGGAAATTGCGACCGACAGCCACTATATCCTCTCGGACGAGAAATATCCCGTAATCTTCGACTATGCCGGACAGGATACCGCCATTGTGGAGATCAAGGCAAACGGCGGCGAAGCCATCCGAAATGAGCTCATTTACGGCTCGGTCAAGGGCTTAAAAATCGACCGTGAAACCGAAGCAGTGATTGCAGGTGCAAAGTTCGGACTCTTCCGCAGCGGCGAAACCGAGTTTACTGCCGAGAACGCACTCCTTACCGCCGAATCCGGCGAGGACGGTATTTTCCTCTTTGAAAATATCCCCTACGGCAACTGGCTCATCAAGGAATTGCAGCCTGCGGACGGATACCTTGCCAATGAAGAAATCTATCCTGTCAGCATTGCGGAAAACGAGCAGACGGTAGAAATCACCGTGGTCAATGATCGCATTCCCGAAATCGGCACAACGGCAACCGTAGACGGTGAAAAGGAAATCTGCGCAACCGAGGTGTTCACGCTGACCGATACCGTGTCCTACAGCCACCTCATCCCCGGCAAGGAGTATGTACTCAAAGGTGCGCTTATGGATAAGAACACGGGCAAAGCCTTTGCCGAAAACGGCAAAGCTGTAACAGCCGAAACCGTTTTTATGCCCGAAGTTCCGAACGGAACGGTTACGGTATCCTTTACCTTCGATTCAAGGCTCATCAAGGAAAACACAAGCCTTGTGGTATTTGAAACGCTGTATAAGGACGACAAAGAGCTTGCCGTACACGCAGACATTGAGGACGAGGATCAGACCGTCAAGATTACCGTTCCTAAAATCGGAACAAAGGCAACCGTGAACGGAGAAAAATCCGCTACTGCCAAGGGCGACATTACCATTGAGGACACCGTTTCCTACAAGAACCTTACGGTCGGTAAGGAATACACCGTTAAAGGCATCCTTATGGACAAGGCAACGGACAAGCCGATCCTCGTAAACGGCAAGGAAGTGATCTCCGAGGTCACCTTTACGGCAGAGAAAAAAGACGGAGAGATTACCGTCCGCTTTACCTTTGACGGCAGCACCGTAACCAAGCAGACAGACATCGTAGTGTTTGAAACGCTCTATCGTGACGGTGTGGAAATCGCAGCTCATGCCGACATTGAGGACGGCGGCCAGACCGTAACGCTTACGCCTCCTGCTCCTCCCGTTCCGCAGACGGGCGACAACTCCAACCTCGGCTTTTGGATCGGACTCGGCGCTGTGGCGCTCGGCGGTCTTGTGGCAGTCATCATTACCCGTGTGAAATCCCGAAAGGACGAGGATGACGAGTAATGAAAAAGGTGTATGTCTGCGCTCCCCTCGGACGGAATGTTGAGGAAAACCTCAAAAAGGTTAAGACATATACCGAATATGCACTGAGGTGCGGCACGGCTCCAGTCGTGCCGCATTTCTATGCTCTGTGCCTCGACGATAATGCCCCCAAAGATCGGGAAATCGGCTTGGCAGCGGGAATGTCGCTTCTGTGGCTCTGCGATGAGGTGTGGGTATTCGGAGATACCGTCACGGAAGGCATGAAAGCAGAGCTGCAGTTTGGCAAAAGCCTCAATATCCGCATCCGATATATAACCGAAAAAGAAATTCAAAATGTGTTAGGAGGTAAAACCCTATGAAAAAGAAACCCATGAGAATTCTTCTCACTCTTCTGCTCGTGGCCGTCCTTACGACGGCATTCTCCATGACCGCATTTGCGGCCGGAGATGTGGCAGGCGCAATCGAAAGCACTTGGAACGCTGCCAAGAGCCAAATTCAGACGGTCGTCAACAATGTTGTTTTTCCCGTGTGCGATATGATCCTCGCCATCCTTTTCTTCGTGAAGGTCGGCACGGCGTACTTCGACTACAGAAAGCACGGGCAGTTTGAATTCGCCGCTCCGTGCATTCTTTTTGCCTGCCTTATTTTCACGCTGACAGCACCGTTGTATATCTGGTCTATTATCTGATACAACCGGTTACGAAACGGAGGTGATGACTTATCTTTGACTGGTTAGGCGATATCTTTTCGGGGATCGGCAGCGCCATCGGCGACGCTATGGACTTCCTCGGAACACAAATATCCAATGCCATTTGGGATGCAATGCTCAAATGGTTTTATGAAATCATCTACGGCGCTATCGCCGACTTCTTCGAGATGATGGGCAATATGGGTGCGGATGTGTTTGACCTTGAATGGGTAAAGGCGACCGTAAAGCTGTTCACGCTGTTCGGCTGGGGCTTGTTCGTGGCCGGAACGGTTGTGGCGATATTCGATGTTGCCATCGAGTACCAATGCGGCAGAGCCAATGTGAAAACAACGGCACTCAACATCATAAAAGGCTTCTTTGCCTGCTCTCTCATCGGAGTCGTGCCGATAGAATTATACAAGTTTTGCATCAGCCTGCAAAATACTTTTTCGCATGATTTATCCCGAATTTTTGCAGGAACACAGTCGCTGGATCTTGCAGGACAAAGCACCTCGGTGCTACAGGGCTCGTTTATGGTGGCGGCCACCGCGGAATACAAGCTCTTTAATCTGCTTGCGATGATCGCCTTTGCCTACTGCATTATTAAAATATTCTTTCAGAATATTAAAAGAGGCGGAATCCTCCTCGTGCAGATGTCTGTCGGTGCGTTATATATGTTCAGTGTACCAAGGGGCTATGCCGACGGCTTCAACCAATGGTGCAAGCAAGTCATCGCAATCTGCCTTACGGCATTTATGCAGACAACATTGCTTTTCTTGGGGCTTCTGACCTTTCCGCAGAATATGCTGCTCGGCCTCGGCATTATGCTGGCGGCCAATGAGGTGCCGAGAATTGCGCAGCAGTTCGGGTTGGATTCAAGCGTCAGAGTAAACATGATGAGCGTAGTCCACGCCACCACAACGGCAGTCAACCTGACCCGCAGTGTGGCAAGAGCCACAGGCAAATAAGGAGGTGCGCTATGAAATACTATACGCAGGCAAACAGATTTTTGCAGAAGTACGGCTCGGACGCATTCAAAATCATTGCCGCATATGAGGAAGCGGCAGACATTCCGCAAACCGAACGATATGCAAATTGGTATGGCGATTACGGTATATTCGAGCCGTCATTAAACGAGGATATGACCTATGACAAGCTCCTCTCCCGTTACAAGGCAGGGCTTAAATATCTCGGCATTATCCATGAGCAAGCAAAAGCAGTGTGCGGCCGATTCCTCTCGGAGCAGCTTGCAGAGCATATCCGTGAGCAGTTCGGACGGCACAATGCCGATGCCGAATACCGTCCGGCATCCGTTATAACTAAAATGGATACGCCGGAATTCACAAGGGATATGCTTGCAGTCGACCGAGATATGGAGGTGGACTGCGACATCGGGCATCAGATCACCTGTTATCTCGAAACATGGTTCGATGTGGACAAGAAATTCGGAACGGACACGGCTGCGGACGATGACAAGTGGCTGAATCTGTACGCCAAATACGATCCGTTTGCCGACACGCTCCGGCTTGAATTTACCGTTACAACCGCCGACTCCTGCGAGGAAGGCGAATATGTGCCGACCGATGCGGAGTCGCAGCTCATCAAGGATATGATCGCTGAGAAGCTCCGTGAGGAATACGGACAGACGCCCAAGGAATTCTGCGAGGATGTCGGCGGCATAGAAATCGGAGGAATGACGCAATGACACAATATATCTATCCGCAGAACTTAAAAGCCACAGCCAACCTGTGGCTTTGGAGCTTGCGGGACTTTGTAATTTTAGCGGTAGCCGCACTGTTGTCGGTTCTCGCCCTTGTGCAGCTGCACATTTTCTTACCGGCCGTAGCTGTTTTATGCTACGGCTTTTTAACAATTCGCATGGACGATACCACCGTACTCGACTTCATGCGTTACGCCGTGCGGTATTTAATATCCACACAGCAATACTTTGAATGGAGATGATAATAATGAAACAGCAGAAAAAGAAAAAAGGCCGTTCGGTGCAGGATCTGCTCGGTATCAAAACCTTTACGAAATACGGCCTCTCAACCAATAAGGGCGAGCTGCTCTTCTACCTTGTATCGCCCACCAATATCTCGGTGCTGTCCCACACCAATATCGAAATCAAAATTCGCCATCTGATGATGGTGCTGTCGGCTCTGCCCGACATTGAGATCGTCTGCACCGACTCCTCGGAATGCTTTGACGATAACAAAGCCTATCTGACCGAACGCCTTGAAGTTGAGGAAAATGCAAAGGTCAGGAAGCTCATCAAAAAGGACATTGAATTTCTTGACACCATTCAGGTAGAAATGGCAACGGCGCGGCAGTTTTTCTTTGTCGCCCGAATTAAGGTGCAGAAAGAAAAACAGGTCTTTGAAACCGCAAACCGAATTGAAAGCAAAATCGCCGGCGAGGGCTTTGAGGTGCATAGACTTAAAAAGCCGGAGATCAAACGCATCCTGGCTCTCTATTTTGAGGCAAGTATGCAGGGCGAAGCAATGCCCGACATTGACGGTGAACAGTTTTATGAGGGTACGGACGATGAGGGCGAGGAATAAACCCGTCCTCATATTTTTCTGTCTTCTGCTGTCGGCGGCTGCCGTCCTGGCAGGCGCAAATATCTATTCGGAGTTAAAAGAACGGCAGAAAGAAAAAGAGGACTTTGCCGCCGTCTCACAAATTGCCGAGCCTACAGTCACGGCAGCACAGACAGAATCAGAGCCGACCGAGCAGCCTGCGGCAGAGCGTAATATACAAGCTCTCATTGCAGAAAACGCCGATTGCATCGGGTGGCTCTCTATTGACGGCACAAACATCAGTTATCCCGTAATGCACACACCGAGTGAGCCACAGAAATATCTCCGCCGAAACTTCTACGGCAAGTACAGCCAAAGCGGTGTGCCGTTCCTTGACGGGCGGTGCGATATCCGAAGCACCAACCTCATTATTTACGGTCACAATATGCGAAACGGCACAATGTTCTCCGACCTCAAAAGGTATGTGGACAGAGATTTTTTGAATGCACACCGGACCGTAAAATTTGAAACCGCAGATGGAGTGCAAACCTTTACCGTAACCGAGGCGCTGAAAACAAACACCTCGGACACTTGGTATGACCGCATCGCCGCCGAGGACGGCAGACAACTCATCCTCTCCACCTGCTACGGATCGGGCAAGGACGGCAGGCTGCTCATTATCGCCGCAGAAAGCTAAACGGCAGAAAGGAAAATATTATGCTCAAAAGAAAACCGAAAGTATTGACGCCGGAGCAGGTAGAGGAAATCCGCACCAAGGGCTTCTTCGACATGATCCTGCCCGGCACTATCAAATTTTTATCCGACCATTATATCGTCGGCGACAGCTACCGCTGTGTGTGGGCAATCCGTGAGTATCCGCCGTCCACCGAGGAACAGGCGATCCTCTCACAGCTCGCCGACCGCAACGGCGTGACGCTCCGCATTTACCACCGCTTGGTGGAATCAATGGAACAGCGTAAAATCATTCAAAATGCCACTCGCCGCAACAGGCTCAAAAGCGGCGGCAACGATGTCAACGAAACCATCGAGGCCGAAGGCAATTTGCAGGATGTAATTGATCTTCTCGCCAATCTCCGCAAGAACAAAGAGCCGCTGCTCCATGTGTCGGTGTTCATCGAACTGAAAGCCAGGAGCATGGAAAAGCTCAAGGAATTGCAGAGCGACATCGCAATGGAACTCACTCGCTCCAAGATTTCCGTTGATCGCTTAACCCTTCGCCAAAAGGAAGGCTTTTTGTCGGTCATCCCGACAGGCTGCAATCAGTTCGGCGCACAGTATGAACGAGTCCTGCCTGCATCCTCTGTTGCCAATATGTACCCGTTTAATTTCAGCGGAAAGACAGATCCACACGGCTCATATATCGGCAGAGATAAGTACGGCACGAATATCCTTGTGGACTTCGACCGCAGAGCCGAGGACAAAACGACCTCCAACATTCTTATTCTCGGAAACAGCGGTCAGGGCAAGAGTTATCTTCTAAAACTCATCCTCACCAACATTCGTGAGTCGGGCAAGCGCATTATTTGTCTTGACCCCGAATCAGAATACGAGGATCTGTGCGAAGCGCTCGGCGGCTGCTATATTGATTTTATGTCGGGCGAATATACCATCAATCCGTTAGAGCCGAAGGCATGGACGGACAGTGTTGAGGATATCGACGCTACTACACCCGAAGCCTTCAAAAAGGTCACAAGGCTCAGTCAGCACATTGCCTTTCTGAAAGACTTCTTCCGCAGCTACAAGGATTTCACCGATTCGCAGATCGACACCATTGAAATCCTGCTCTCCAAGCTGTATGCCCGATTCGGCATTACCGACAGTACGGACTACAGTGTAAAGAAGCCCTCGGACTTTCCGGTCATGCAGGACTTTTACGAACTCTGCGAGGAAGAGTTTATGGCTTATGACAAGCAGAGAAAATACCTCTATACCGAAGAAACACTCCAAGAGGTCTGCCTCGGAATTCACAGTATGTGCGTCGGTTCGGAAAGCAAATACTTCAACGGCCACACCAACATCACAGACTCCAACTTCCTCGTGTTCGGCGTGAAGGGGCTTATGGATACCAACCGCCGACTCAAGGACTGTATGCTGTTCAATATCCTGTCATTCATGAGCAACGAACTGCTCGGCAAAGGCAGCACGGCGGCATCGGTGGATGAGCTGTACCTCTTCCTCTCGAATATGACAACAATCGAATATCTGCGTAACTGCATGAAGCGTGTGCGCAAAAAGGACTCCTCGGTGATTCTGGCAAGTCAGAATATCGAGGACTTTTTGATTCCGTCGATCCGTGAATTCACAAAGTCGCTGTTCTCCATCCCAACCCATCAGTTCCTGTTCAATGCCGGACAGATAAACCCCAAGGAGTATATGGACGCCTTGCAGGTCGAGCCGAGCGAATTCGAGCTCATCAAGTATCCTGAAAGGGGTACTTGCCTCTATCGCTGCGGCAACGAAAGGTATCTACTGCAGGTTATCGCACCCGAATACAAGGCAGCTATCTTCGGAAAGGCAGGCGGGCGATGAGCGCAA
>ERZ1106954.1136-NODE-1136-length-20780-cov-11.699011_pt1 | contig 20780 bp, 20 predicted proteins | sample MGYA00403678_ERZ1106954 | MGnify/ENA primary metagenome ERZ1106954 (study PRJEB35170, sample SAMEA104062445) | human gut metagenome | biome: human gut; feature: human-associated habitat; material: faeces | place: Denmark | collected 2012-08-20 ... | reverse complement strand
GAGTCAATGGATATACCATTAGTGTTAGCAGGATAAACACAACTATTCATATGTAGCTGACCGTGAGGTCGGGAACAGACTCGTTGGGTGATGTTCCCGGTGGGCTTTCACTGCTGCATACATAGCGGATCTATACTGTCCTTCATATTGTTCCAAAGTTCATGTACCACTTAAAGGCAGGAAATAAGATTTCATGATGGAAACGCAGGAGGACAGGCAATGGGAAGTTATTTGGTGATTATTGCTGTGCTGATTATCTTTTTCTGTATCAGGAGAAGAAGGCGAACAGCAGCGGTTGCGTGGCAGATACTAAATCGATGTATCGCATTTTTATCGTGGAAGATGATGAAATCATTGCAAGAACAGTAAAAAGTCATCTGGAAACGATGTCGGACGAATTGAGAAAGAGTACGATATTCCATTAGAATAAGATTTAAGAAAGAATTTTTCGAGAATCCGAAGACAGACCGGTTACGGAAGTTGTTACAAACTTTTACTTACGAGAGTGGAGAGGATAAAGAACGGACATACTAACAAAAAAGTTGGAGGTATGTCATGAAACCAAAAAATTACACGAATAAATCAGCGATGCTTGTAGGAACGGATGCAGATCCGGTTACCGCAGGACCAAAATATTTTGCGGAGAACACACCGGAACAGGAAAAAGAAAATGCCGCAATCCGGCAGAGCAGTATGTACAACGACAAAAACCGCGCACGCATAGATAACAACCAGTTTTTTGAAACAAGAAGTAATCCTTTGAGCAGCAAGGGGAATTGAGGATTTGCTTGACAAAGGTTCTGTCCGAACATCATAATAAATGATAGAGATATCATGTAAAACAGGACGGAGCATAGTATGAATCAGATTTGCAGGGACATTTTCCGGGCGATTCATGAGGGAAAGTGGCTGAAAATCGAATATCGGAACAAAGCGGATCAGATTACAAAATACTGGATTGGAATCCGTGATCTTGATCCGGCAAAACGTACCCTCAAAGTAGATGGTCTGCACCTCGGAATGTATACACTGGGGGAATATGACAAAATTTTTGTGGATTCCATTCTGTCCACGGAAGTCATTGAAGGAACGTACTGTCCGGAAAACAGGCAGCTGATCGAAGATATCGAGATGCATCCGGAGCGTTATAAAACTATTTTTTCCAGCTCTGCAAATCTGAAAATACTAAATTATCTGGAACTGTGTAACCGCATGGATACGACACCTTACATCACCGATTATGATCTGATCCATTATATCGATGGGGATCGTGTGAAAAACGGACGGTATGCACTTAACGATCAGCAGTTTCAGGAGGTCGTGTCAAATTTCCAGTATTCCCTGTCTCACGAAAAGAAAAAGAGCACCAATTTAAGAATTAAGAAACTGGCACTCAATGTATTGAGTATTCACACGACGAAGGGGCTGTATGTTCTGGCATACCGGAACCTGAACCTTGATGTGAAAAACAGAGTGTTTCAGCCGGATGAAGATATCACAGTCTGCACACAGTTTGGCATTGACGGACAGACGGAAAATGCGCGTAAATTTCTGGATGCGGACGAGTACGAACTGCTGGAAGATTTTGAAAACAATCTGGAAAAAATCAAAGATGCGATTACCGGTCATGGCGGGCAAAAGCCAGTCGTAGATGATATGCCGTATGTGCTGGGGCTTGGGATGGATGTAGTGCTGAATCTGCATGACGAGTACAAAGCCATACTTGATATGTTTGAAAAGCAGCAGGTTACTTATCCAGTCAAAGCCTTCTTCGGGGAATTGTTAGAACGGCCGCGCCGCACCAAGGCGTATCCGATTGCACTGATCAATCAGAACATCAATCTGGATCAGCTGCTGGCAATCAACAACGCCATGAAATATCCGCTTGCCTACATACAGGGGCCACCGGGCACGGGAAAAACAAATACGATCATTAACACAATAGTAACGGCGTTTTTTAACAATACGACCGTTTTATTTGCGTCCTACAATAACGTTCCAATCGACAATGTATTTGAAAAACTGACACATCTTGAGTACCATGGACAGACCATTCCGTTTCCGGTACTGCGGCTTGGGAATATAGACAAAGTTAAAGCTGCAATCAGCTACATCAACCGCTTGCGCAATCAGGTGCAGACCGTAAAAATATTTACGTCCACGCTCGATAAGCGCAAGGATGACCGGGTTGACCGTGCAAAACGTCTTTCTGCGAGACTGAAAGAGTATGAGGAAATTCTGGATTTAAAGGAGCGGAAAGAGACACTTTCGCATCTGATGGAATACCAGGAACATATTAAAAATGCCATGAATCTGCTCCCGTTTCAGATGGATCTGCAGGGATACCAGATGCAGAAGCTCGATCAGAGAATCCATCAGATTGGCGAAATTTCTGATTCGGATGCCCTGCAGCTTCTCGACCGCAACGAAGAAGAATTTTATCAGTATTTATTTTATACGTCTGCGCGTTATATCAAGACACTCGAAGAACCCAAATATCAGGAACTGCGGGAGATTTTAGATTCCGGAGAAAATCCAGAGACACAGGCGCGGGCATTCAACAAATACATGCAGAAATCCGAAAATGTAAAAAAGCTGCAGCGTGTTTTTCCAATCATTATCACTACCTGCATATCGGCACATAAGATTGGGGAACCAGAGCCGCTGTTTGACATGACCATTATGGACGAGGCCAGCCAGTGCAATGTTGCGATCTCTCTTGTCCCGATTATCCGTGGAGAGAAACTGATGCTTGTGGGAGATCCGCAGCAGCTGAATCCGGTTATTCTGCTCGGAGAACTGATCAACCGCAAGCTGCGACGGCGGTATCATGTGGCAGAGGAATATGATTACAGAAAGAATTCGATTTACAAAACGTATCTGGCATGTGATGCGGTGAGTGATGAAGTGCTTTTGCGCAGCCATTACCGCTGCAACAGAGAAATTATTGGATTTAACAATAAAAAATATTACAATTCCAAACTGCAGATCTGTTCAAAAAGCAAAGAGCCGGAGCCACTTGTCTATGTAGATGTAAAAAGTGACCGTGCCGGGATCAAAAATACATCTCCGGCGGAAGCAGACGAGGTCATTGCATACGCGAAGCAGAACACGGACAAAAGTATCGCGGTGATCACACCGTTTGTAAACCAGCGGGCACTGATCGAGCAGGCGATCAAAGAAAACCACCTCGAAAATTTAGTCTGTGGAACGGTGCATGCTTTTCAGGGAGATGAAAAGGATGTGGTGCTTTTTTCCACGGCACTGTCCGACCGCACCAATGTCGGTACCTATCAGTGGCTGAAAAACAATAAGGAACTGATCAATGTTGCAACCTCACGGGCGAAAGACAAACTTGTTCTGCTTGCAGACAGCAAAGAACTGGAGCGTCTGCATGCAGGACAGGCAGACGATGATCTTTATGAACTTGCGCAGTACATCAAAACCAACGGGAAGTCAGAGATCACGGAAAAACATATCAGTTCCCGTGCACTTGGCATCCAGCCGTTTTCTACCGCTACCGAAAATGCGTTTCTCGAAAACCTGACGCATGCGCTCGAAAATATCTGGCTTTCCCAGAGTAAGTATGTGATCCACAAAGAAGTTGCCATATCGCAGGTGTTTCAGGACAACATGACATATGATGATCTGTTTTATATGGGGCGCTTTGATTTTGTTGTGTACGAAAAACAGGGAAAAAAGGAACTTCCGGTTCTGGCAATCGAACTTGACGGGAAAGAGCATTTTGAGGATGCGGTGGTGCAGGAGCGCGACCGGAAGAAAAATGCCATTTGTCAGGCACACAATATGGAGATTATACGGGTGGAAAATTCTTATGCCAGAAGGTATAATCATATTAAGGGAATTCTGATGGATTATTTTTCGAGGGTGCATTAAAAGAAAAATGCATTTTTTGTTATGAAAATATAGCAAATCCCAAAAATCAGTGCTAAAATATACACAATTCATCCGTGCAGAAATGCGGCCTTCGGGCTTTCACATGACACTTTTTTCGATAGCGTAGGCTTAGCGGTGTTATCATGTTGAAGCGGATGAATTTTTATGTTTACAGAAAAGGGAAACGTGTCAGTAAGGAGAAACTGGTGAAAAAACAAAAAGGAATGATCATCACTGCGGCCGTGTTACTTGCAGCTGCCGCAGTCGTAACCGGAAGCCGTCTGATCCGGCATCCGGAAAAATCAAACACAAAAAAGTCTGAGGTTGCGGATCAGGAGAACAGTGAAAAAGAACAGGATCACAGGACTTCAGGGACAGAACTGAGTGAGAAAAAACAAAACATGAACAAAAGTATCACAGAGGAAGCGTTCTATATTTCCAAAATCCCGGACGATATTTTTGAGAAGATGCAGGGAAAATCATACAAGGCAGATTGTACCGTACCGCGGGAAGATCTCCGCTATCTTCATGTGCTCCACATGGGGTTTGACGGTCAGACAAAAGAGGGAGAACTTGTGGTAAATAAAGCCATTGCAGAGGATGTCCTTGCCATTTTCAGGCAGTTGTATGAGGCAGAATATCCCATTGAAAAAGTCCGGCTGGTGGATGAATACGATGCGGATGATGAGGCATCCATGAGCGATAACAATTCCTCTGCGTTTAATTTCCGTTTCATTTCCCATACGACAACAATCTCAAAACACGGTCTGGGCATGGCAGTCGACATCAATACGCTTTATAACCCCTATGTAAAAACCGTCAACGGAAAGCTGTCGATTGAGCCTGCAAACGCAGAAGCATATGTTGACCGGAGTGGGGATTTTCCGCACAAGATTGATCACAATGATCTGTGTTACAAGCTTTTTACCCGATATGGATTTACCTGGGGTGGGGACTGGACACATTCGAAGGATTATCAGCATTTTGAAAAAGACTGATGGAAAGTTGTGGGGACATATAGAGAAAAAGATGTAATGTATGGTCCATAAGAACAAACGTGGAGGTCAATCAGAAAAGCAGATGATGGAAAATTTTTCTCTTGACATATTTTGTCAGGAGTCTATAATAGGCAACATAAAGAAAATATTGTTCACCGAAATTCGTTGACGAGAACAGCATCGTATCTTATCGTTATTTTCAGAGAGCCTGTGGGTGGTGCGAACAGGTAGTAGCCGGATATGGATGATCCTCTCTAAGAAGCGGGCTGAAAGCAGACAACTGTGAGTAAACTTTGCCGGTTTCCTCCGTTATGGGATAGCATATGTTGGTATGTGAAGTGTCACAGAGTTTTTCTGTGGAATCAGGGTGGTAACGCGGATTTTATTCGTCCCTTTCCAGAGTAGTATCTGGGAAGGGGCTTTTTTAATGTCTGAATTCGTTTTTCAGTGAACAGACCAAGGAGGAAAAGTTTATGAAAGCACTACAAAAACTCAGCAAATGGTTATCGGACTACACATCAATTGTGGTAATTGCAATTGCGGTAGTAACATTTATCGTTCCGGGAATGATGGGATGGGTAAACCATCAGTTATTTACCGATCCGGTTTCCAATAAGTTTACAAGTCAGTCAATCATCATCGGTATTATTATGTTCAGTATGGGTTTGACACTGACAACGCAGGATTTTAAGATTCTGGCACAGAGACCATTCGATATCTGTGTTGGTGCACTGGCACAGTATCTGATTATGCCGTTTTTGGCATTCGCACTGACGAAAGTGCTGCATCTTCCTGCCGGCATTGCACTGGGACTCATTCTGGTAGGTTGTTGTCCGGGTGGTGTGTCATCCAATATCATGTCGTATCTCTGTGGTGGAGATGTGGCATTTTCCGTGGGAATGACAACCGTATCCACGATCCTTTCCCCGATCATGACACCACTTATGGTTTCTCTTCTAGCAAGCGGAACCAATATTTCCATCAAGGCACTGCCAATGCTTGTTTCCATTGTGGAAACGGTTATTCTTCCGGTAGCACTGGGCTTCCTTTTAAACTATCTGCTGGGGAAAAAGAAAATGTTCAGTGAGTTACAGAAAATTATGCCGGGTGTGGCAGTACTGGGGCTGGCGTGTGTTGTCGGTGGTGTGGTATCTTCCCAGGGCGCGAAGTTCTTCCAGTCCGGAGCTGTAATCTTTGTAGCTGTTTTTCTTCACAATGGACTTGGTTATCTGCTTGGTTATGGAGCAGGAAAACTTGTTGGCATGAATACCGCCAAAAAGAGAACCATTGCCATCGAAGTTGGCATGCAGAATGCGGGACTGGCAACAAACCTTGCCACAACGACCGCACAGTTTTCCGCAACACCGGAGTCTGCGATCATCTGCGCAGTTTCCTGCACCTGGCATTCTATTTCCGGAACATTGCTTGCCGGCATGTTTGCAGCTTATGATAAACACAAACAGAAAAATGCATAAGTTTTTCTATTGACATAGACATGGGAATGATGTAACATAACGGTGTTATCTAACATAACAACGTTATGTTACATTTTTATTTACAGGGAGCGTACCATGGCAGGAAAGAAAATACATGACAGCGAGACGAAGATACACCTGATCCAATGTGCCAAAAAAGAATTTATGGAGAAAGGGTTTGCGGGGGCATCCCTCCGAGGAATCTGCCAGAAGGCGGGTGTGACCACAGGAGCACTGTATTTTTTCTTTCAGGACAAGGACGATCTGTTCTGTGAGGTGGTAGGAAATTTTATGGATCGGCTCAATGAAATTCTGCGGGAGCATTTTTCTTTTGAAGTCAGGGAGATGGAGAGCGGCAAAGCAAAAGAGCATGATGACAGCAGCGATTTTGAAGCAGTCGCACAGGTTGTCCATGAACTGTACACCTACCGGGATGAAGTGCTTTTAGTGCTGACAAAAGCGCAGGGATCAAGCATGGAACGTATGCCGGACCGGTTGGTCGACCAGATGGATGAGCACAATGCATTTATCTGTGAAGCGATGTGCAAAGCTTACCATGTGCCGATGGTGGAACAAAGCGTTGTACACTGGATGTCCCATTCACAGATCGATATGTTTATATTTATGGTAACGCACATGGATGACGAGGAAGAAGCACTGCGGTTTGCGGAAAAAGGTGTAAAATATCTGCTGGCAGGCTGGTACGGACTCGTCAGACCGTAGGCTGTCCGCATGTTTTGACGGAAGTTCGGGAAAAGAAGCACAGATCGTCCGCGTTTGGACAGAAGGTTCAGAAAAGAAGCACAGGTCTTTCGCTTTTTGCGGGAGACCTAAAAAAAGAACCAAAGGTTAGAGGAAACTAATATTAGTATGAAAAGTAAAACTAAAAAAGAAAGGGAGTTTCTATGTCAGAAGAAGAAAAGAAGTTTTTGGAAATTGTAGATTTAAAGAAAGGATTCGGAAGTGGACAGACGCGGCAGGAAGTCCTGCGCGGCATGAATTTTTCCGTTGCAAAAGGGGAGTTCTGTGTGTTGTTAGGACCATCCGGTTCCGGAAAATCCACACTGCTCAATATCATCGGAGGCATTGATAACGCCGATTCCGGTTACATCAATATCAACGGCGATAAGTTAGAGGATATGAGTGAGAAAAAGCTGACACAGTACCGCAGAAAGCATCTCGGCTATGTATTCCAGATGTACAATCTGATTGGAAATCTAAACGTGAAGGAAAACATCGAAGTGGGAGCGTATCTGTCAGACAATGCGCTTGATATTGATGATCTGTTACATACGCTTGGACTTTACGAGCACCGCTACAAACTGCCGAACCAGTTGTCCGGAGGCCAGCAGCAGCGTGTTTCCATCGGCCGTGCGATTGTAAAAAATCCGGATATTCTGCTCTGCGATGAGCCAACGGGAGCACTTGACTACAATACCTCCAAGGAGATCTTAAAGCTGATTGAGGAGGTCAACAAAAAATACGGAAATACCATCATTATGGTTACACATAACGAGGCGATCAAAAATATGGCAGACCATGTGATCAAGCTCCGTGACGGTGCGGTGCGCCACAACGACATCAATACAAACAAGGTATCCGCGGAAGATCTGGAATGGTAAGGGGGCTGCTATGAAAAAGAAAAAAATCAAAAATCCCCTGATCAGGAGAATACCGAAAGAACTGATCGGGGACTGGAAAAAATATCTGGTTGTATTCCTGTTTCTTGTGCTCACGATCGGCTTTGTGTCCGGTATGTATGTGGCAAACGAGAGTATGATTACTTCGGCAAACGAAGGCGTGACAAAATACAAACAGGAAGACGGTCATTTTGAGTTAAAAAAACAGGCAGATGCCACCTTGCTTTCGGCAATTGAGACCGGTGAAAAAGCGGATTTTAAGGCAACAAAGACAACATTGTATGAAAACTTTTTCCGAAATGAGGAAGAAGATTATAATAACGATGGGAAAAAGGATGGAACGATCCGCGTATTTGCAAAGACAAAGGATATCAACCTGGCATGTATGCTGCAGGGAAGTTTTCCACAGAAGGCGGATGAAATTGCCATTGACCGTATGCACGCCGACAATGTAGGAATAAAGGTGGGAGATACCGTCACAGTTTCCGGAGAGACTTATAAAGTTGTGGGACTGCTTGCGTATGTCAATTACTCCACCTTACACGAAAAGACCACCGATCTGATGTTTGATGCACTGAAATTTGATGTGGCAATGGTGACACAGGACGGTTTCGACCGGCTGCACAAGAGTATTCACTATACTTATGCATGGAAATATGAAACGGAGCCTGCGGATGAGGCCGGGGAAAAAACACGCTCTGATAATTTTATGCGTGCATTGCTCACACAGGTGGTTGTTGCGGACAATGAGCTCGAAGATTACACACCGAAATACGGAAATCCGGCGATCAATTTTGCAACCGATGATATGGGATCGGACAAAGCCATGGGCGGTGTGCTGCTGGATATCCTTGTGGTAATCATCGCATTTATCTTTGCCGTGACGATCAGCAATACGATTGCAAAAGAGTCCTCCGCGATCGGAACACTGCGCGCGTCCGGTTACACGAAAAGAGAGCTGGTGCAGCACTATCTGTCCATGCCGGTTATTGTAACACTGCTGGCTGCGATTGTCGGAAATATACTCGGCTATACGGTGTTTAAAAATATTGTTGTGTCGATGTATTACAACAGTTACAGTCTGCCAACGTATTACACGATCTGGAATCCGGATGCATTCTTTAAGACCACGGTGGTTCCGGTGATCCTGATGCTGGTTGTCAACCTGATTGTGATCGTGCGCATGATGCAGCATACACCACTGCAGTTTCTGCGTCATGACCTGAAAAAGACAAAGAATAAAAAAGCCATGCGTCTGCCGGGATGGAGCTTTTTTGGCCGGTTCCGCCTGCGGATCATGTTCCAGAATGTCACAAATTACCTGATTTTATTTGTCGGTATTTTCTTTATCATGGTCATGCTGGCCATGGCAGTGGGCATGCCGGATACGCTTGATTATTATAAGAGCAACACGGATGGCATGATGTTTGCAAAATACCAGTATGTGCTTAAATCCTATGAAGATGACGATAATAAACGGATTACAACGGAAAACAAAGATGCCGAAAAGTTTAACATGACATCGCTCGTAAAAAAGAGTGATGCGATCGATGAGGAAATTTCCGTATACGGAATCGCGGATGACAGTAACTATGTAAAGATTAAAAAGTTAAGTTCCCTTAAGAAAAACGAAGTTTATATTTCCGCTTCGTTTGCCGATAAATATGGGCTTGCAGCCGGCGATACGGTATCGCTGGATGAAAAGTATGAGAACAAATCTTATAAGTTTAAAGTAGCAGGACTGTATCATAAATCCCAGAGCCTTGCGGTCTTTATGTCCATTGACAATTACGGAAAAGTATTTGAACTGAAGGAAAATGAATTCAGCGGATTCTTATCCGACAGTAAAATTACCGATATTGATGAGGATAACATTGCAACAACCATTACAATCCATGATATTACAAAAATGGCAGATCAGCTGGATCATTCCATGGGTTCTTATATGACATATTTTCAGGTATTGTGTATCCTTCTGGCAGCCGTTATGATCTATCTTCTGACAAAGCTGATCATTGAAAAGAATGAGAATGCAATTTCCATGACAAAAATCCTTGGGTACGAAAACAAAGAGATCGCGAGTCTGTATCTGCTTTCGACGAGTATTGTGGTTGTAATCGCGGATCTCATCAGTGTGATTCTTGGAACACTTGTTATGGCCGCGGCATGGCGGATGATGCTCTTTTCCTACAGCGGCTGGTTCGCTTTTCGCGTAACACCGATTGGTTATGCAAAAATGTTTGGATTTGTGCTGATCGGATATCTGATTGTTATGGTATTTGATTTCCAGAGAATCAAGAAGATTCCGATGGATCAGGCTTTGAAAAATGTAGAGTAAACAAAGAAAATAAAAAGAACTGGTACTTTGGAGAGGTACATAAAACGCCCCGGTAGTTGTAGCTGCCGGGGCGTTAATTTATGTAATGTGGGATTACGCCTGCTCACCAAGAGAGGTATTACGCAGTACCGCAAGAATGATGATAGCATATACCCCGCCGATCAGAGCGGTAATTAACTGTGTGACAGAAAATTGAAGCTGCAGGACATGTAACATTGGCTGCATTTTTGCCGGGAGCATATTCGGCAGAATGATAAGAGAAATCAAAATTCCCATAAACAGAGCCTTTAATACAGCGCCAATTACAATGGATACGGGCAAACCGGCTTTTTTACCGAATTTACTGCGGAGCAGGGCAACTGCCAGAACGAGAATGATATTTCCAATCATAATACATGGGAACATTGCAGGAATGGCTGCCATAATCGGGCTTCCGGTGATGAAAAAGGAAGTGATTGGAGTGATCACGCTTAAAATGATGCCACAGGCCAGACCAGCGTATACCGTGGTTAAAATCAGAGCGGCATTGATGATCGGGCCTGTGATGTATACATTCAGGTTTTTGAAAAACTGGCTTACAATGCAGATTGCGAGTAAAATTGCTGTAACGGTGATTTGTCTTGTTTTTAATTTCATAAATTTATCCTCCTAAAATTCGTATCATGGTAATGATACTCTTAAAGGCACTGAAATGCAACGACACGGGGATTTTGTCTTGTGTTACCATAAAAAATGAGGTAGAGTAAAGGCAGTGAAAAGATATTTTGCTCCTACAGGGGGATAAAAACTGTCGAATGTTTAGAAAGAGGAGTGTATATGAAAAAGGGGATAGTATTTCTAATTGTATTTTTGATGGTCATCAGTTTCCCGATATGCGGATATGCGAAGGGGAAGGAGAAAATTTATCTGGACTCTTCCTGGAAATATGCGGATCATGCCAGAATTACATCGGGCTATGCCGTTATGTACAAGGCGAAAAAGAACCGGAAGGACATTGTGATTGCAGTCAATGCGGGACATGGAACGAAAGGCGGTTCATCGGTCAAAACGCTGTGTCATCCGGATGGCTCTGCAAAGGTGACCGGAGGAACGACAGCGGCAGGCTCTGTGAAAGCAGTGGCGGTTTCAGATGGAATGGCATTTCGGGACGGAACGGCAGAACGTGATGTGACGCTTCGTATGGCACGGATTCTGAAAAAGAAACTGCTGGCAGAGGGGTATGATGTGCTCATGGTCCGGGATGGAAAGGATGTACAATTGGATAATGTGGCGCGCACGGTTATATGTAATAATGTAGCAGATTGTCATATTGCGCTGCATTGGGACAGTGACGGACTTTCCTATGACAAAGGATGTTTTTATGCTTCTGTTCCGAAACAGCTGAAAAACCGAAAACCGGTTGCTTCTTATTGGAAAGAACATGATGCTCTGGGAAAAGCTTTGATTAAGGGATTGCGTTCTAAAAAAGTGAAAATAAGCGGGACAGGAGCTGCGGAGATTGACCTGACGCAGACTTCATACAGTACAATTCCTTCTGTTGATATTGAACTGGGCAACCAGTGCTCGGATCACAGTGACAAAAAAATGGAAAAATTAGCAGACGGATTACTGCGGGGAATCAATAGCTATGCGAAAAAATACATTCATGTAGCGCCTTTAAGCAGTCTGTGAGATTTATATGAAATAAAAAATGGAGGTAGCATATGGAAACATGGTATTATGAAGTGGTCAGCATTGATGGAGATTATGCAAATTTAAAGCGGACAGATATTGAAAGTGATGATTTAAAACTTGTGGCGCGGGCATTGCTTCCACCGGAAATTATGGAGGGAAGCAGACTCAAATATGAGCTGATGCAGTATGAAATCATAGCGTAGCTATTTGGAAAAGAGGTTTACACAATGGACGTAAGAAAAATGAGAAATGAAAAACTGGGAGCGCGTGTTGTGGCGGCACTTAACTCCCGCAACATGGAAGCATATTATGTAGAGACAAAAGAAGAGGCTGTAAAGAAAGCACTCGAATTGATCCCGAAGGGCAGCAGTATCAACATGGGCGGTGCAACTTCTGTAAAGGAGTGTGGCCTTTACGATGCCATTTCCAACGGTGAGTATGAATTTTATGACCGGGATAAAGTAAAAACCCCGGAGGAAAAAGAGGAGATTGCGCGGAAAGCATTCAGCTCGGATTATTTTTTAGGCAGTGTCAATGCCATGAGCGAGGATGGCGTGTTTATCAATATCGATGGAAATGCCAATCGTGTGGCTGCGTATGCCTATGGACCAAAGCATGTTCTGCTGATTGTGGGTATGAACAAAGTCGTAAAATCCGAGGAAGACGCCCTGCACCGTGCGCGGAATGAGGCGGCACCGATTAATGCACAGCGATTTGGCATTGACACACCATGTTCCAAAAACGGAAGCTGTTTTGACTGTAAAAGTCCACAGTGTATCTGCTGTCAGATTCTGACAACCCGATTCAGCAGGGTCAAAGGACGGTTTCAGATTATTCTGGTGGATGAAAATCTGGGCTTTTAAGAAGAAAGACGGGTTTTCTTGTGATGATTACGGGCATATAGCATTGGCAGTGGTGGCACTGATTCAGCTGATCCGGCAGGTTTGTAAGAAAAATGAATAATAAAGGATAAAAAGTTCTGGGAAACAGATGTTTTCCAGAGCTTTTTTATTTCTGGAAATATTACCTCGCAAAATTTTCAAAGGCCTTTATGAAACCCAAGAAATGGCATTTCTGGAAATCAGTATTGCGGTCACGTATGCGTGATAGTTTATGCTGAAAAGTACGGGGAAAGGTAAAGGCCGTAATGAAAAAAGTAAACGAAGTGAGCCGGCTGGCAGGAGTGAGCAAGAGAACTTTGCAGTTTTATGATGATGAAGGACTATTGCCTGCCCAGCGGTCGAAAGACAATTATCGACTGTATGATGATGCTGCACTGGAACGTCTCTGGGAGATCCTGGTGTATCGGGCAATGGGGCTTGATCTGAAGGAAATCAAGTATCTTCTGACACTTTCGGAGAAACAACAAAAACAGTATCTGGAAAAGAAAATCCGAGGGCTAAGGCAACAGATCAGACAGCTTAACGGACAGATGGAATTTATTTCATATGTACAGCAAAATGGGATGTTACCGGTTCCGACAGAAAAAAACACCGAGGAAAAAACGTATATGGATTACATAGCGGTGTTGAGAAAAATGAAACAGGATCAAAAAAGGGAGGACAAAGAGAAATGAAAAAAAGATTAATGATGGTAATGTGTTGTGGAATAATGATTTTGGGAAATCTTAGTGGTTGTAATGCTATGAAGACGAAAGAAACAGAGTATCATTGGCCGACAAGTACGTTGGTAAAATCGTTGCCTGTTCCGGAATCGAAATACGGAGAAATTGTATTGGATGCAGAAGATTCTTTTGAAATTAATGTTTTTCATACATCAAAATCACAGTTTGCAGATTATATAAATGCATGTAAGGAAAACGGATTTAATGTGGATTATTATGGGACGGAAGATTCATATGATGCAGAGAATAAAGATGGATATACGCTCTCGCTGAGTTATGATAAAAGGAAAAAGACAATGAATATAGATATCTATGACCTGGACGATGATACGGAGGATACGCAGGAGCCGGAGGAAACGGAGGAGCCGGAAGAAACAGAGGAGCCGGAAGAAACAGATGACTCGGAAAACGCAAAAGATACATCCAAAGATTCCTCAAAGACTGATAAGAAGGAGAAAAAGAAAACCAGTTCTAAAAAGAAAGATGGGGCAGTTGATGCGGATTTTAAGAAGATGATGGATAGTTATGAAGATTTCTTTGATGAATATATCGAGTTTATGAAAAAGTATGAAAATTCTGATGATGTGGCGGGAATGTTAAATGATTATGCGGATTATATGACGAAATATGCCGATTACATGCAGAAGTTAAATGACGTAGATACGGATAATCTGTCGACTGCGGATGCCGCCTACTATACAAAAGTGCAGGCACGTATTGTGAAAAAGCTTGCAGAAATCCAATAGGATCTGCTTTATGATGGTGGGATGAAGAAAAGGATCGAAAGGTCCTTTTCTTTGTCATAAACAATAATTTATGAGGAAAAGAAAAATGAAAAGAAAGAAAATAGGGATTATTACCATTTGTGTACTATTGTTTTTAGGAGCGATGATTTTTATTGTTATAAGGAATGGACAAAGAAAAGATAAGGAGGCCATTGTGGAAGATACAGAAAAAGAACAATATGCAGTCACGTATGTATGGCCTAAAAATGATCTGACTGAAAAAATACCAGAGCCAAAGTCTAAAAACGGAGCGGTTTTACATGCAGATGATCAAAAAACAAAACTGAAAATTTATAGGACTTCCTATGGAGAATATAATGCGTATGTAAGGGATTGCAGGAAGCAGGGATTTATTGTTAATGATTCGAAAAAAAGTAAAACATTCAAGGCACACGATGTGGAGGGCTACAAACTGATCGTGACTTATGAAAAAGATAGCGCAACAATGCTTTTATCTGTGGATGCGGAAGATGTAAGGAAGAATGCTTTTGCAGAAGGAACATACAGCACATATACATATAAAAATTATCTTATGGATATTCCAAATGAATGGGAAGTAGATAGTACAACAGAGGACAGTCAGCAATTTATTGTTTGCTCCGATGAGAAAGCAGGAAAGCTCAGTTATTTTGGTGTAAGTTATTCATTGGATGATGAGGATCAGGTAAGTTTAAAGGCCCTTTATGAAGATAATGACAATATGATTGATATGTTAGAAGAATCTATTGATCATTGTAAAGTGACAGGAGAAAAGGAAGTAGTGTCAGATTATGGAGTAAAGGGAATTGTCTACCTATACAACCATTGGATGGATACGGATATTGGACGGATGGATGGTAAAGGTTGGTTTTACTGTTTTCCTTCGCCAGAGGATAAGCGGTGGTTTATTATATATTTGATGGAGTTTGGAGATATAAAAGAGGATACTTATGAGGATGCGTATTGGAAGGTGCTGGCCTCTATTCGATCCAAAGAATAGTTTGGTGGTGGGTATTTTACATTTGTAATATATAAATGCAGTTTATTTGCAATAAAACAGGTTGATTTTAACACAAATATATTATAATATGAAAAAAATTATCACAACAAAAGAGGGGAGATAGAAAATACAAATGAAAAAGTTAAAAAAAGCCATAATTGCAATTGTTGTAGTGGTTATTGTGCTTGGTATACTGTCTATAAGCGGAATATTTGATCAAAAAGAGGACGTACAGATTGTTACAGAATCGAATCTGCACAAGATTATTGAAGTAAGTCAGTTATCTACATATGAATGTGTATATAATGATATTTGTACTGTTATGGATGAAGATGATCCTTCGAAAGTAGCTTATTATTGTAAATACAAAGGCCGAGTAAAAGCGGGGATAGATTTTACAAAAGTTGATATTAAAATGGAAGAACAGGAATCGGGAGAGCATTTGATTACGGTGACTTTGCCTAAGGTAACATTAGACGATCCGGAGGTTGATATTGATTCCTTAAAATATATGTTTCAAGAGAAAAAAGCTAATGATGGTACGGTTTCAGGAGAAGCATATAAAGCATGTATTCAGGATATCAAAGAAAAAAGTAAGTCTGAAACTATGATTTATGAAACAGCACAAAAGAATGCAGAAAATACTATTAAGGGTTTGGTGGAACCGTTTGTAAGAAATGCAGAGACATCAGAAGATCACTATAAAGTAAAAATTATAACAGCAGAGGAGAATGCAAAATGAAAAAAACAATAGAAGTGCTGGTCATTGTTGCAATGATAGGGTTGTTTTGCAGCTGTGGGGTAGAACAGGAAGCTGCTGATACTATGCAGATGGAGCCACAGCTTTCACAGATGAAAACAATTAGTGAATGGGCAACGATGGAATGTTATTATCACAACGTAGCGGAATACTACCAAAAAAATGCTTCTGGTTATTTATTATGGAAAAAAGATAAAAATTTTTGGATCAGTTATGATGGGATAGTTACACTTGGCATTGATAGTTCAAAGTTAGATGTAAAAGTAGATGGTGAAAATGTAAAAATACATATTCCAGAAGCAAAGGTATTAAGTTCAAAACCAAATCCCGACAGCATTACCAAGGATTCCTATTATTATGCAAAAAATTCAGCAATAGCGGATGCAGATGATCAGACGAAAGCCTATAAAAAGGCAGAGAAAGAAATGGAGAAGACAGCAGCAAATGATACTGTTTTATTAGCACAGGCACAACAAAGGGTGCAGTCTATGTTAGAGGATTATGTAAAAAATATGGGTACGATGTTAGGAAAAGAGTATACGATCACATGGGATATCAAAGAAAATCATGTGAAGTCGGATACGGCAGAATCGACAGAATAGTAAGCTTTTTACGATGGCTTGGAACAATGTATTCTAAGCCATCAATTTTTATGCAGGTATGCGTTACAGTTGGTAAAAAATTAACATTTGCCTAATTAAACAACATAAAAATTGATAGAAACGATCAAGATAGACTCTTGAAAAAAGTAAATTTCCTCATAAAAATGTAAAAAATAAATATAATTAGCTCATAAAAATGTAATATTGAAGAAAAAATCGCTCATAAAAATGTAAATTTTTATAGAAGTTTGCATGAAAAGGTGTATAATAGATACACTTAAACTGTGGAGGTACACAATATGGGATATTTAGTTCGAAAAGCAGACGCATTTTTGAGGGAGTGGAAGAAAAATCCAGATCGAAAACCTCTGATAATAAAGGGCGCAAGACAGGTCGGAAAAACAGAGACGATCAGAACATTTGCGCGGGAAAATTATAAAAATGTAATTGAGATTAACTTTATTACAGAGCCATCTTATAAAGTTATTGTTGAGGAAGGGTTTTCAGCAGAACATATTATCAAGCTGATCAGCAGGATTGATCCGACGAAACATTTTGAAGAAAACGAAACACTGATTTTTTTTGATGAAATCCAGGATTTCCCGGAGATTGCAACCGCGCTTAAATTTTTTAAAGAAAATGGAAAATACGACGTTATATGTTCTGGATCATTACTTGGGGTGCAGTATCAGCGAATTGCAAGTATCAGTGTGGGGTATAAAACAGATTATCAGATGTACTCCATGGATTTTGAAGAGTTTTTGTGGGCAAAAGGGTATTCGGAAGAAGCAATATCGGATATGCTTTGTCATATGCTTGAAGGAGTTGCTTTTTCCGAAGCAGAGCAAGTGATTTTTTCAAACCTTTTTCTGGAATACTGTATCTTAGGGGGCATGCCTGCGATTGTATCAAGTTATATTGAAAGAGAAACTTTTGAGGGTTCGCTTGATTTGCAGCATCAATTATTGGTAGATTATGAAAATGATATTGTAAAGTATGCACAAGGGCTGGATAAGGCGAAAATTCTGAGTGTATACCGGTCAATTCCAGCACAGCTTGCTAAAGAAAATAAAAAATTTCAATATTCGAAAGTCTCTAAGGGCGGAAGATCTAAGGATTATATGGGATGTGTAGAGTGGTTGAAAGATGCCGGGCTTATTAATGTATGTGAATGTTTGCAATTTCCGGAATTGCCATTAAAAGGAAATGTGGATGAAAGCAAATATAAAGTATATATTTCGGATACCGGATTATTGGTGGCAAGTCTGGACGATGAATCACAAATTGACTTGCGTGCAAATAAAAATCTTGGCATTTATAAAGGTGCGCTTTATGAAAATTTTGTGGCAGAGGCATTGGTAAAGCAGGGATATGGGCTTTATTATTATTCGAAGGATAATTCGACATTAGAAGAAGATTTCTTTATTCGAAGCGCAAATGAACTGATTCCAGTAGAAGTAAAAGCAAATACGAATCGTGCCAAATCTATGCGCCAACTAATAAAAAGTGATACTTATACAGATATTAAGCATGGAATTAAACTCATGGCGGGGAATGTGGGAATCAGTGAGAATATAGTCACGTTTCCGTATTTTTGTACTTTTTTATTAAAAAGATATATGGGGAAACAAAACCTGTTTCAATAAAGCAAGTGAAAGTCATCTATGGTGAAAACCAGATGAAGCTGGTTACCGAAGAGATTACAAAAATAGGAAAGAAATTTATTGCGCGAGTGCGGATAAGGATAAATCTGCAAAGAAGCGCCAGAACAGGCTTCATCTGTCGGATCTGGCGTTTCTTTTTCAGAGGTGTTTTACAACTGATAATTTGAATTATTTTTTCTTCACAACACAGCGTTTTTTATAGAATGAAATCCCATAACAAATGACTTCATCATAATCATCTTCAAAGGATTTGGCATACATGAGATCATCCATCTGCTGCACAGCTTTTTCACATGCGGTGTCTAAATCGTTGAGAGATTTGGCGTACTTGGCTTCAAAGACAGCAACGCGGCCATTGAGGGAGTCGTACACAACCACATCACTGCGTCCTTCCCCATGTTCTTTATTGGAGTCTACCATATAACCGGCTCCGGCAAATATGCCAGCTAAAAAAGCATGATAATAATCTTCTTTGTAATCATGGTAACTGATTGTTTTGCGCAGAAGTTTTGTCATTTCAATAGAAATTGTCTTTGCATCCTGATTCCATACGGCATGAAACAGAGTTTCACGGTTCCAGGTCAGGGCGCTCTCCTGAAACCATTTTAAAATGGTTGTCTCAAAAATTTCCCGGATTTCTGCATTCGGAATCATCAGTGCGGATATACCATCCGGCAAATTTTCAGGGAGATCTGCATTGCGGGCTTTCGTCAGATAACCCGTGAGATAAAGAATACTCCAGAGATTGTCTTCGGAAGAATGCAGATAGTCGTAAGTAAGATTTTCATCAATCTGTTGTGTAATATATCCGCCTGAAAGCAGGGCTTCCAATTTCCGGGTAATGGTATTTCCGGCATAATCAATAAAAGAACGAACAATAGCATTATCACTGGTGTTTTTCCAGTAACTTGCCGGCCTGACATCGGGATTGTATTGCAGATCTCGCATATAATTCATGACATCCCACGGACAATAGACATCGACATCTCCAAAGTGATAACCATCATACCAGAATTTCAAATCTTTGGAATGTTCCATGGCATCGGCATCCCGCAGAAGCTGTTCTACATCCTTTTGTGTAAATCCAAAATATTCATTCAAACGGCAATCTGTAATGGTGTCAGATACAAAATTATTTGTTCCGGTAAAAATGCTTTCTTTTGCAATCCGAAGGCATCCGGTGATCACTGCAAACCGGAGGGCAGCATTATCTTTTAAGGAAGTACTGAGCATTCCTTTGATAATCTCAAGCATCTGGTCATAGTATCCATTAGAGCTGGCTTTTGCAATTGGTACATCGTATTCATCTAACAACAGAATGACTGGTTTTGCATAATATGAAGCTAAAGCTTTTGTCAGCAATACAAGACTTTGTTTGATCTCAGAGACAGTGGCTTTGCGTTCTGCGATATGATGTATGATTTCTTTATCATAATCGTTTACAGAATCACTTTCTAACAGATAAAGGTGCTGCTGGTATAAATCGGAGATGGTGTACATCAGCATGTCGCAGGCACTGGAAAAGGTAAGTCCATCCACATCTTTAAAAGATAAAAACAAGGTTGGGTACTGATTCATCCATTCATCACATAAAGCAGTATTTTTGGAAATTTCCAGCCCTTCAAATATGGTTCGGCTGTCTTTTCGAATATCAAAAAAACTTGCCAGCATACGCATGCCAAGTGTTTTCCCAAAACGCCGGGGACGTGTAATTAAGGTTACTTCAGCAGATTTCGTCTGTAGTAATTTAGAAATAAATCCGGTTTTATCGATATAGTAATAATTATTTTCCCTAAGCTTTTCAAAATCCGAAACGCCGACGGGAATGTTAAGATCTACCATATACCTGTCTCCTCGTATACATCATTGCTTAAAAACCAAGTATATCATATCATGAAGAATTTTAGATGACAAGAATTCACAAGACAACATTTCACAGTTGACTGTAACATGATAAAAATTGAAATTAATATTGCGTATAATCAAAGAATGTAGCAGAATAAAGGTGCGCATAATCAAAAAGTATGGAATTCTGTGCATTTCTCCATACATGGTAATGATGCTGTATAGACACCCTGCGTGCCAACCGGGAAATCTGTGTCTGAGGAGGTGAATGTGATGTTGTCGATTGCAATATGTGATGATGAAGAATATTTCCGAACAACAGAAAAGAAGCTTATATCAAAATATATGGCAGGGAAAAACTGCGAATGTATGATTGATATGTATGAGTCAGGAAAAGAATTATTAGCATTAAGATCAGCAATTTCTCAATATAATATTATTTTCCTTGATGTGAATATGGAAGAAATTGATGGAATAGAGACAGCAAAGGAAATACGGA
>ERZ1106954.1126-NODE-1126-length-20855-cov-5.130769_pt1 | contig 20855 bp, 20 predicted proteins | sample MGYA00403678_ERZ1106954 | MGnify/ENA primary metagenome ERZ1106954 (study PRJEB35170, sample SAMEA104062445) | human gut metagenome | biome: human gut; feature: human-associated habitat; material: faeces | place: Denmark | collected 2012-08-20 ... | reverse complement strand
GCTCGAACCTATGACCCTCTGCTTGTAAGGCAGATGCTCTCCCAGCTGAGCTAAGCTTCCATGTTGCATCCTGAGGTTATCACCTCAAGATTACCTTGTTTCCTTACTCCGTTTGCCGAAGTTTTTTGTGCTCTCTTCAAGCGACTATTATATTATACACGCTTTAGAGTGATTTGTCAAGCGTTTTTTATAATTTTTTTGAAAAAAGTTTCATTATTTTTTCAAACGGCTTTGTTATGCGGTTTTCGGGACGTATAGCCCTCGCTTATTCCCACGTTTTCCACACGTCCGGACAATATCCTACCGTTGCCTGCCTTCCGTTTCGCACTATCGGCGTTTTGAACATCGCAGGATTTTCAAGCAGCTTTTCTATTTTATCGCCCTCATACGCCAGATATTGCAGCGTGCTGTCCTTATATGCCTTTGAAGAAGTGTCGATGAGCTTTTCATAGCCGCCGACAGCCGCCGACACGCTGTTGAACTCGCCCTTCGACATACCTTTGGATAATAGATCTATCGACTGAAACTTTATTCTGCGTTCCTTGAAATAACGCTCCGCCTTTTTCGTGTCAAAACACTTAGCTTTACCGAAAATCTGTATATTCATATCACGATACCTTTTTGCCGTCATTATTGCCGATGAAGAAATAAACCTGTGCTGATTTCTTATCATTTCACGGCATTCCCTACCGTTTTCAAGTCTGTCGAGAGCGTCTTCTATGCTTCTCCCTTTAAGCGACAGGCTCATACCGTGACTTTCGAAATATCTGAGATTCCTCGTTTCACAGCCGGGTATAGACGGTATATGTATCATCGGCACACCCGTCACAGCCGCCTCTGTGGAGCTAAGACCGCCGGGCTTTGTTACAAACACGTCCGCCGCCGCCATATATCCGCTCATTTGATCTGTATAGCCGATTATCCTGAACGCATCGTTGCTGTCGGTCATATCCGTCAGTGCCTTCTGCAATTTTTTATTTGTACCGCAGATTACAACAAACTGCGTGTCGGTTTTTTTCCTGCCGTAAACCGTCAGCCTTTTCACGAGCCTTTTCATATTGCCCGCACCCATACTTCCGCCTGCAACGATCACGCATCGTTTGTCGGGATTAAGACCCAGCCGCCTTTTAAGCTCAGGCTTATCCGTTTCTTCCGGCTCAAACGCACGGCTTACCGGTATCCCGTAAGGCAGTAGCTGTTCACTTTTCGCTCCCTGATTTATATATTCGTCACGCAGATCCTCTGCAGATATTACATACTTATCGCACTGCGTTTCCATCGTAAACGGAGTGCAGGTATAGTCCGTTCCTATAAAAACCGTAGGCGGCAGGTCATATCCCTTACGCCTGAGATATGTAACCATTTCAGCCGCATAAAAATGCGTCATTGCTATCACGTCATATCGGTTTTCCTGAAGATATTCGCCCAGCTTCTTTGCCGCTTTACGATTGGCAAAATACATAGGCGAGGTTATCGGCAGACGGCTAAGCCAGGTGCCAAGGCAGTACGCCGCACCGAATGCGTAAGGAAAATATTTCGCCGTAAACACATAGAAGCTGCCGACGTGAGCCGCCTTCCATGTCGGATCAAGCGTGTACGGGTCAAGCATCACAGCATTATGACCTCTCCTGAGTAGCTCTTCTTTTACCGCACGGGCGGCCGCATTATGACCTCCGCCCGTACCGCACGATAAAATCAGTGCTTCCACAGCCATCTCACATCGAACTTCTCACGTTCTTCGGGAACGCTGAGCATCTTTATCGAGCAGGCTATAGTTATCATAAGCATACCTATCGACACTGCCTTCACAGGCTCTATAAAGAACGATACAAGCGTTGTACAGCAGTAGGTGATAATAGTGCAGTAGCAGTGAGGGGTTATCTTTATCAGCGTCATAAACAGAATAAAGAAGAAGCACAGTGTCAGTACGGTAGTCCAGTTGGGCCACATACCCGCAAGAGAGCCGAATGTGACCGCAATAGCCTTTCCGCCCTTAAACTTTGAGAATATCGGCAGTATATGTCCTATCACGGGCGCAACAAGCACGATAGGGAGCATGACCTCCGAAGGATTTTCCGTGTGCATATAAATAAACACAGGCAGAAAGCCCTTTCCCATATCGCAAAGCAGCGTCAGCGCACCGCACAACACTCCGCCGTAACGGAACGCATTAGCCGTTCCGTAGTTCTTGTCGGGGCTTTTCGATATTATGTCCTTGTGAAACAGCTTCGAAATAATGCTTGCAAACAATATACTTCCGAGCAGATAGCCCGAAACCGCAAAAAACAAGCCTGTAAGCATATGTATCCCTCCGTATCAGTCTATAATGATTAGATCCTTTGTTGTATTTGTAAGGTTACGACAGCCGTCATTCGTGACAACCACCATATCCTCCGTTCTCACTCCGTATTTGCCCGAAATATACGCACCCGGCTCAACTGTCAGTATCATACCCTCCTTGAGCGTATACTGTGACGAAGGCGATGCCGACGGTGCCTCGTGTATCTCAAGACCTACACCGTGACCAAGCCCGTGACCGAAATACTTGCCGAATCCCCATGCGTCAAGAGTGCTTCTTGCAACACTGTCTGCCACCTTTCCGCTTATATCCACCCTTATCGCCTTCATAGCGTCAAGATTTGCAAAAAGAACAGCGTCATACATCTTCTTCATATCATCCGTCACCTTGCCTATAGCGATGGTTCTTGTCATATCCGAATGGTATCCGTCATAGGTCGCACCGAAGTCAAGCGTCAGAAAATCTCCGTTTTCCAGCTTCTTATCCGTAGGTACGGCGTGAGGCGAAGCAGAATTAACGCCCGATGCCGCAATGGTATCAAACGATTTTCCGTCCGAGCCGTATTCAGCCATATAATATTCAAGCAGTGCCGCAACGTGCTTTTCGGTCTGTCCCGGCTTTATGTCACGCAGCAGTCTTGAAAAAGCTCTTTCGGCTATCCGCTGTGCCTTTACTATCTTCTCGATTTCTTCGGGTGTCTTTATTATTCTCATCTTCCCGATCATCTCCGATAACCCGCACGAGCTGTCGAATGTGACAAACGTATAGTTTGCCTTGTATTTTTCAAGCTCGGTCACCGTCATAGCGTCGCTCTCCACGCTGACAGTGGTTATACCGTGCTTTATAAGCAGGTTCATAAGCTGGGTCTTTGCGTTTTCGAGCAATATTACCTCGCAATCGCTGACACGTTCCTTTGCTTTGTCAAAGTAGCGGAAATCGATCAGAAGATAGCTTGCTTCCTTTGTGACAAGTATAATTCCCGCCGATGATGTGAATCCGCAGAAATATCTCCTGCTTATATCCGATGTTATCAGAGCGGCGTGTCTTTCATCCGAAAGTTTGTCTGCCAACTTTGCTATATTACCGCCGTTATTAACCATATTTCCCCTCCGCTGCGATTATGACCGCATTTATCCAAATAATAATTTTAGCCCTTAATTATTAACCGAAAATCAACTGTATTGCCTGATTGCCTTTATCAGTCCATATTCAGCGCATAGAAAAGTGCCATCATATAACTCTTTTCGCCAAATCCCGCAACAGTACCCTTGCATACCGGAGAGATTATCGAATGATGCCTGAATTCCTCTCTTGCGTGTACGTTTGACATATGCACCTCAATCACAGGTATCTTTATCGCCGCAATAGCGTCCCTTATCGCATAGCTGTAATGCGTATATGCGCCTGCATTGAAGATAATGCAGTTATATTTCGCTCTCGCCCCGTGGAGTGCGTCGATCAATGCACCCTCGTGGTTTGACTGGAAGAAGTCTATCTCTGCGCCGTTTTTCTCGGCACACTCCTTCAGCCTTTCGTTTATCGCCGCAAGCGAATGGTCGCCGTAAACAGACGGCTCACGCTCGCCGAGCAGATTTAAATTCGGTCCGTTCATTACAAGTATCTTCATTTTCTTTTTCCGTCCTTATTTCAAATAGCTTAGATAAGCCTTCTTCATAAGGCTTGCGTCCTCAGCCTGTGTTCCGTCAGATTCACATATAACCGTGCAGTTGAGATTTCTCTTTGCCAGAAGTTCGCACAGCGGCTCATACTGCGGACCGTAAATCTCGTCTGCAAACGTCAGGTGCCGTCTTTCTCCGCTGTTTGTATATTCTATCTTCGAGAAATGTATGTGCATCTGTGAAAGCCTGTCGTGTCCGAGCGAATTTTCGATTTTGTCGAGCATCGCAGAATAATCATCTATCGTCTTAATTTCGCCGTGCGTTCTTGCGTTCAGATGTCCGAAGTCAACACACGGGAGCATTTCATCATCAAGAGTACACAGCTCCAGTACCTCATCAAGCGTTCCGAGCTGATTTATCTTGCCCATAGTTTCAGGGCATATAAACGCCTTCAAGCCCTCGCTCTGTCTTAAAGCCACAGCCTTTGCAAGCGTCTGCTTCGCAAGATACAGTGCCTCCGCCCTCGTCATCTTGGCACACGAGCCGGAATGCACCACGACCTTTGTCGCACCCAGCCTATCCGCCGCCCTGAGCGATTCTGCGATATAATTCACGCTGTTGTCACGCTTTTCCGCCTCAACGCTTGACAGAGAGATGAAATACGGAGCGTGGAGCGTTACGGTTATATTGTTTTCGCTTGCAAGCGCAGGCAGCTTTTCATAGGTCGCCGCCGCAATTCTGACTCCCCTGCCGCACTCGATCTCATAGCAGTCAAGCCCCATAGATGCAAGATATGACGGAAGCTCGTCGGGAAATTTTCTCTTGCCGAAGCTCAGCGAATTGCCGCCCGGCCCGAATTTAACAGCCATTACTTTTTCTCCTTGGTTCTAAGCTTCGAGTAGTCCCTGTGGAAAAACAAACTCTCCGCTTTTCTTTTCAGCCTGAACGTCCACGCACTTTCCATATGGAAAGGCTCAACAAGCACCGACACCGCACCCTTGATATTCCCTGCGATAACATCCGTGAATATCTGATCGCCCACGACAGCCACCTGTTTTTTCGGCACGCCCATTATCTTTATAGCCTTTGATATGCCGAATGTAAGCGGTTTACAGCCGTTTGCCGTAAACGGAAGCCCCAGCTTCTTCGCAAGCGGTGCTACACGCTTGTTTGTGTTGTTCGACACTATGCGCATCGGCACTCCTATGTTCTTCATATGCTCAAGCCATTCGGGTATGCCGTTTTCGGCGGCAGGATTCCCGTGCATCGAAAGCGTGTTGTCAAGGTCAAGCACCAGCGCCTTTATATTATATTTATCAAGAAAGTCCTCGTCTATGTCGAGAACTGAATTTATCCATATCTGCGGTTTAAAAATCATGCCGTATCCTTTAATAAAAAAATTAAAAGGCGAACAAAGCGTCAGCATGAGGCTAACCTTGTCCGCCTTTTATTACCGTAAGTAATTAATTACTTAAACTTGCGCTTACGAGCAGCCTCGGATTTCTTCTTACGCTTTACCGAAGGTTTTTCGTAGTGTTCTCTTTTACGAACCTCTGCGAGGACGCCGTCTCTGGCACACGATCTCTTGAAACGCTTGAGAGCTGTATCTAAAGATTCATTTTTGCCTAAACGTACTTCTGCCATCTATATCCCTCCCTTTGCCAAATGGCACAGGTTATAACTCATACAAATTTTATAAAGATGTATGCTAGTATTATACAATATCGCACCGACTTTGTCAATACATTTTTGAAAATTTCGTAAAAATTCTTGCAGATTATTCCGATTTTCAATCAAGAAACTGCTTTACATCAACTTCCTCAGCGTCCTGCCAGAGCCTTTCAAGGTCGTAGAAATCCCTCGTTTCCTTATAGAAAACGTGGAAAACAACATCTATATAGTCAAGCACTATCCAGTTACCGCTTGCCTTGCCGTCTATGGACTTTGGCTCTTCGCCCTTTTCACCGAGCTTAAAATCCACCTCGTCCGCAAGTGCCTTTACCTGTGTAGAGCTTGAACCGCTTACTATTACAAAATAATTTGCAAGTATCGTAAGGTCACGCACCTTGAGGATTCTTATATCATCTGCCTTTTTAGAATCGAGAGCCTTTATGCCCTCCTTCAGAATCTCTATATCAGTCATTCTTCGGATTTTTCCTTTCTGCTGTGCTTTTTTCAGTCTTCATTATCCTTGTGTAGAAATTATATCCCGCTATCGTACACGGCGGTATAAGTCCGCCCTTACCCAGCGTTTCGCCTATTGAATATTTTAACGCATTGTACATAGCGTTGTCAAGATTCTCAAAGCTCATCTCCCGATATTTTTCAACATCCTTATAGCTTCTGTCCGCACTTGTGAGATCTCCTAAGTAAACTATCTTTTCAAGCATCGACATATCCGCCCTGCCTGCCGTGTGATAACGCACCGCATTCAGAATATCAATATCCTTTATACCGAGATTTTTCGATATGTGATATGCCCCTGCCGGAGCGTGCCACAGTGCCGGAGTATAAAGCTCCTCGTCGCTCACGTCCATATTGCTCAGTATCGCCTGCGATTTCATCGCATTCGGAGTTTCCTCCTTCTTTATATCGTGAAGAAGCCCTGCGAGATATGCCTTTTCCTCGTCACCGCCGTGCTTTTTCGCAAGTGCCAGACACATTGACGCAACATTCATACTGTGGGTAAAACGCTTCTTTGAGAGCGTATTTTTCAGCATTTTCACATAGTCCGCATATGTTTCGGCATAACGCTGTTCGTCCTTATCCTGCTTTTCACACATACAGACCACGTTCCTTTATATAGTCTTCAACCGCTTCGGGTACAAGCCCTGTTATACTTTCACCGTTTTTCAGCTTCTCTCTGATTTCGGTAGAGCTAACCTCTGTGACGTGAAGATTCAGCACCTTTATCCTGCCCATTTCTGCGGCATATTCACACATATCGCTGTATTCGCTGTTTTCTCTTGCGGCGGCAACCACCTTACACTCGCCCAGAAGTGCCTCATAGCGATACCACTTGTCAAAATAGAACAGCATATCGCCGCCGATTATCAGATAGAACACAGCATCGTCGGGGTACTGTCTTTTAAGTTCACGGATAGTATTTATCGTGTAGCTTGTACCGCCCATACGCTTTTCTATGTCGCTTATCTCAAATTTGCCGTCTTCAATTTCTTTTGCAAAGGCAAGTTCACACATCTTAGCCCTGTCCTCAAAAGCAATAAGCCCCTTGTTGCTCTTGTGAGGTGAAACACAAGTAGGTATTATCAGCATTTTCTGAAGTTTAAGGTCGACGAAAGCCTCTTTCACCATATTTATATGTCCGTTGTGAACGGGGTTGAAAGCACCGCCGAATACGCCTATCTTAATCATCTAATTCTATCTTCCTTTTCTTAGCGTCCTTGTTCTGCCTGTAAAGAACTATCTTAGTGCCTATTACCTGCACAACAATGCTGTTTGTCCTTTCGCCTATCTCACCTGCAAGCTCCTTTGCACTGTATCCGCAGTTTTCAAGAACTCTTATCTTTATAAGCTCCCTTGCCTCCAGTGCGTCCGAAAGCTGCTTTATAAGTTCGTCCGAAATTGCGTTCTTTCCTATCTGAAAGATAGTGTCGTAGTTACTTGCAATGCTCTTGAGCCTTGCTCTTTGTCTGCTTGTTATCTCCATTTACTTTTCTCCGTTTCTTTTATCTCATAAAGAAATACCATATCGCAAATACAGCGCCAAGCTGCAGAATAATTATGACCGGTATCCCTATCATGAATCTCTTATGCTTTGTCTTATGATGAAATATCCTCATCGAAATATACATAGCGACCGAGCCGCCGAGTGCGGATACGATAAAGAGCGTCCTTTCCCTTATCCGCCATTTGTTTTTCCTTGCTTTGCTCTTATCCACAGGCGGCAGTATAAACCCGATTATGCTTATTATTATCAGGTATGCCGCTGTCAGAATATGGGGTAGATCTTTTATATCCATTACTTCTTGCTAAGTTCAGCCGCCAGCTTTTCAAGTGCTTTCGCCCTGTGGCTTATCCTGTTCTTTTCCTCGTCCGTAAGGCAAGCCATGCTTGTATCATCGTCTATCATGAATATCGGGTCATAGCCGAAGCCGTTTTCGCCAATAGGCTCCTCCCCGATAAAGCCCTCGCATTCACCCGTAACACATATCTCATAATCGTCATCACGGATAAAGTATAAGGCACACACGAATTTAGCGTTTCTGAGTGGCTTGTCAACGCCCTTCAGTTCACCGAGTACCTTGTTTATCCTGTCCTCGTTCGTTGCGTTCTCGCCTGCGTATCTTGCCGAATAGATGCCCGGCGCACCGCCTAAGAATTCTATCGAAAGTCCGCTGTCGTCCGCAAGTACAGGCGTATGCGTCATATCATATATAGTCTTCGCCTTTATATGAGCGTTCTCGCTGAAGGTCGTTCCGTCCTCCGCTATATCGATATTGATTCCCGCTTCCCTCATCGAAACAGGCTCATATCCCAGAGGTGTCAGCATTTTTTTGAATTCTTTTATCTTGCCCTCGTTGTTTGAGGCAATAATCAGTTTCATATATTGTCCTTTCGTATACAGGCTGTCATTCAAACAGCGCTTCAACATAATCCCGTGGTACAAACGGTTGCAGATCGTCTATCTTCTCTCCCACACCGACCAGCTTCACAGGTATACCAAGTTCCTCTTTTATAGGTATTATTATACCACCTTTTGCCGTTCCGTCAAGCTTTGTAAGAACGATACCCGTTATATCAGCCGTTTCCTTGAACAGCCTTGCCTGATTTACCGCATTCTGTCCCGTTGTAGCGTCAAGCACGAGCAGAGTTTCAACACGGCTGTCTGGCGCATTGTTGTTTACTATTCTCGCTATCTTCTTAAGTTCGTCCATAAGGTTCTTCTTGTTGTGAAGCCTGCCTGCCGTATCGCATATAATAACGTCCGCATCTCTTGCAATGCCTGCCTTTACAGCGTCAAACACAACAGCCGCAGGGTCGCTTCCCTCCGAGTGCTTTATAATATCAACACCGGCACGCTGTGTCCACACCTCAAGCTGTTCGATAGCAGCCGCACGGAACGTATCCGCCGCCGCAACGACAACCTTCTTGCCGCTGCTTTTAAGGTTATATGCAAGCTTTCCTATAGTAGTCGTCTTGCCTGCGCCGTTTACGCCTATAACAAGTATTACTGTCGGCTTTGTATCAAGGATAAGTTCGTTTTCACCCTCAAGTATCCCGGCGATTATCTTCTTTAACAGCCCCTTCACTTCCGCAGGGTCGGTAGTACCTGTAGCCTTTACCTCTTTTCTTAAAGCCTCGCAGATATTTGCGCTTGTCACAGCGCCTATGTCCGATAAGATAAGCGTTTCTTCAAGTTCCTCGAAAAAATCTTCGTCAATTTTCGTGAACGAGTTAATAACTCCCGTTATCTTGCTTGCAAGAGCATCTTTTGTATTCTTTAAGCCGTTTTTCAGTTTTTCAAATAATCCCATTGAAAATTTTTCTCCTACTTTATATATTCAACCAGCTTTTCCAAAGCCTCATCGGCATTTACCGTACAGTCGGGGATAAGCGGTTCTTCACTTTTGTTTATATCCACACGGTAGAATTTCTTGTACGATACACTCAGCACAAGCTTCGATTCCGGAAGCTGAAAGCCCAGCTTGTCACCGTATGCGGTCGGCATATTTCCGGGTATTTCACCTATCACCTTTCCTATGCCGTTATCCTGTATCACCGTTGCAAAGTTCATTGCCGAGCTGAACGTGTATTGCGATGTCAGCACATACACCTTGCCGTCAAAAGCGTTGTCTACAGGCTTGTTCGGCGTTATCTCATCACGGTACGAGATCAGATTTCCGCCGTTTCTTATATCCATTCCGCCGACCAGCTTATAGTCGCTTATATTTATATATCTCAGAAATTCGTTTATGACTTCTGTTGTTCCGCCTCCGTTGCTTCTTAAATCAACGGCGATATTTCCGATATTGTTATCTCTTACCGCACCGAAAAATTCTGACAACCTATCGGTGTATTCCTGTGACATTTCACAACGGTTGAGTGTGAAAATGCCAAGCGAATTCTCCTTGTCTATCTTATACGAGCATAACTCAAGCTGTTTTCTTTCGGGCGGCTCGTCCGTCATATCAAAATGCTTTGTTTCTTTATTACCGCTGAAAACAACATCTATCCCGTCGGATACATCCGCACCGAGAATCGTAAGCCAGCTGCCGTACTCCAGAGCCACGCCTAACATATAGTCCGCATAGAAGCTGACCTGCGGCTCGCACGGGAACACCTTTTTGAAATGTTCCTTCATACTGTCCGCCGATATGCCGTCAATTGATACAAGCGTGCCGTCATTATAAGCCTTGCTTATTTCGTTACCGCCGTTTACATACTCCGTACCCGATACGGTAACTATCGTATGTGCGTCGTCAAGCGTGCATACAAGCTTGGCAGATTTCTCCCACAGTTCCTTTACCGTCACGCTGTCCTTATCCATCAGTTCTCTGCGCAGCTTTATGTATACGTCGCCGAATCTTTTCTCCGCACCGTCGTCAATAAGGAACACGGGATGTTTTGCCCTCACCGTGTCATACAGATATTTTAAGTCCTTTTGTGCCTGCTCTGAGCTAAGTTCGGTATCAAGCGGCAGTGTCGGCTCAAAATCAGTCTGTGCGTCATAACCGCTGATTTTAAGCACTATACCGCCTACCGCAAGAATAACGGCAAGCAATAAAGCTGTTACTCTCAATTTGTTCATTTCCTACCCCATAATTTCATATACATTTTCCGTTTTGCTTGTCCTTATGCGTTTTCAACCTCGTTTAAAAATTCCTCGCTGAATTCCTGCCTTAACAGTCCCGATACGCCCTTTTCCTGCATATAAACACCGTACAGCACATCACACAGTTCGATCGTACCTCTCCTGTGAGTAATTACCATAAGCTGAGTGTTATGCGAGAAACGCTTAAGATATGTAGCGTACTTCTGTACGTTTGCCTCGTCAAGCGCCGCATCGACCTCATCAAGCATACAGAACGGCGTTGGTCTGTGCAGTAATATCGCAAGATAAATCGTCAGCGCTACCATCGACTTTTCACCGCCCGAAAGAAGCGACAGGCTCTTTATTACCTTTCCCGGAGGTGCGGCATATATCTCAACATCGGAGTTCAGCACATCGTCCGGGTCTGACAGCTGAAGCCTTGCTTCGCCGCCGCCGAATATCTCGCTGAACAGCATTCCGAAGTGATTGTTTATATCGTCAAAGCTCTCCGTGAACCTCTGTTTTATATCCTTTATAAGGTCTGCAATAAGGCTTTCAAGTTCCGTCTTTGAGGTTTCAACGTCCTTCAGCTGCTTTGCAAGAACGCCGTAACGCTCCGATACCTCCTCCAGTTCTTCTATAGAGCTGTAGTTTACGCTTCCCAGTGCCGCAATGCTTCTCTTTATCTCGGCAAGTTCCGCCTTAAGCATGAATATGCCTGCGTCATCGACAGGCTTTGCACGTTCCTTTGCCTCACTGCGTGTCATCTCGTACTTGTCCCACAGTCCCGAGATTATCTTCTCGGTCTGACCTTCCGCCGAGCCTTTACGCTCTTCCTGTCGGGCAAGGTCTGCACCGAACTTTTCCTTCGCCTCGGTAAGCTCCCTTATCGACTTGTTTATCTCGCTGATACGCTTTTCAGCCGCATTTGTGAGCGATACGTTATCTGCGATCGCCTTTTCGTTATCGCCTGCCGTCTTTGCTATTTCTTCGGTCTGAGCCGTTTTCAGAATAATGATTTCATTCTTCTGTTCAATGCCGTTTTTAAGTTCCTCAATTTTTCTTAGCTGTTCGCTTCCGCCGTCGCTCAGTGCAAGGATAGATGCGTCTATACCCTCTATCCTTGTGCGGATGTTGGATATATCGCCGTTTACCGTCAGAACGTCCATATTGTTTCTTTGTATCCTGTCGGCTATCTCTTTTCTCTTATCCTCCGCCTTGTCAAGTCCGCTTCTCTGCTCGCTCAGAGCCTCCTCGTTCTTTTCGATTTCGGCAAGCACGCTTTCAAGCTGTGACTTTGTATCAGAAAGCAGCTTCCTGCCGTCATTCTCGGCTCTTTCCTGTGCGTCAAGCTGTTCCTCGGCACTGTCACGCTGTGCGGTAAGCTGCGACAGCAGCTGCTTTATACCGTCACGCTGTGCCTCAAGTCTTGCTATCTTAGGCTCGCACTGCGATACGGTTTCGGAAAAGCCCTCCATTTCCTCCGCCATCTTTGCGACTTCCGCCTGCAAGGGCTTTAGCTGTTCGCTCTCGGCTTTTATCTTCACACCGAGTTCTTCAATCTGTTCGGATAATAAAGCAAGTTCCTGCTTTCTTGCGATTATGCCTGCGTCATTTCTGACACTGCCTCCCGTGAACGAACCGCCTGCGTTGATGACCTGACCGTCAAGCGTCACTATTTTGAAGCGGTATCCGTACTTCTTCGCAATAAACGATGCCGTATCAATATCCTCAACGACCGCCGTCTTTCCGAGTATGGATTTTACTATCCCGTCATACAGCCCGTCATATTCCACAAGGTCGCACGCCATACCCTCAAAGCCGTTCTCGTTACTAAGCCCTCCGACTTCGAGCATCTTTCCCTTTACGCTTGTAAGAGGTAAGAATGTCGCACGTCCGAGGTTGTTTTCCTTAAGATAACGCATACTGCGTTTTGCCGCTTCCTCGTTGTCGGTAACGATATTCTGCATTATACCGCCCAGCGCTATCTCAATAGCCACAGTATAACGCTTGTCCACGCTGATTATATCGGCTACCGTACCTCTTATACCGCTGAGCCGTCCTTGCCTGTCCGCCATTATTACCGACTTTACGCTTGACTGGAAGCCCGCCATATTCTTGTCTATCTCGTCAAGCACCTGATGACGTGACGCTTTCGTTTCGTACTCCTTGCGTAGCGTTTCAAGCGTCTGACCTGCCGTTTTCAGCTTGTCGTTCTTATTGGCAAACAGCTTTTTATATCCTGTCAGCTTGTTCTCGGCTTCGGCCTTTTCTTCCTTTGCCTGTTCAAGTTCCTCATCGGTATCGCTGAATTTTATTCTCTGCGTCTTTGCTTCAGCCGCCGCATTCTCAGCCGTTCTTGTAAGTTCCTCCTTACGCTTTGAAAGCTGTTCGGAGGTTGCCTCTATCTGCTGTACCGAAAGCTGCAGCTGCGTTCTTTTAAGATACAGCCGACCCTGCTTTTCGTCAAGTTCCTTGTACTCCCCCGAGAGCGTTTCGCCCTCAGCGTCGATTCCCGTCAGTTCCTCCGTCAGCCGTTCGCTGTCCGCCTTCAGCCGACCTATTTGTGCCTGCTTTTCCTCTATCTCGTTTTCAAGGTTCTTTTTATCTTCCTCAAGCCTTGCCTTGCCGCTCTTGCCGTCCTCTATCTGCTTTTCGGTTTCCGCAATAGCTTCTTCTGCGTGTGAAATATCGTTGCGCAGTACGGCAATCTCAGCCTTTATATCACTTATGCGGTCCTTTGCCTCGTCACTTCCGGCTTTCAGCTTTTCAAGCTCGGCACGGAGCGTCATTCTGCGGTTGTTGTTGTCTTCTTCCTCGGCCTCCAGCTTTGCAATATCCCTGTCGAGATTTTCGCACTCCGCCTTGCTGAGAAGTAATTTGTCCTCCGCTTCCGAAATCGTCTTTTCAAGTGCGGACAGTTCGTACATACTTACCGTTATATCAAGATCTTCTTCCCTCGAAAGCAGTTCCTTCGCCTTTTTAGCCTTTGCCGCCTGCTTTTCAAGCACAGGGAGTCTTGTTTCAAGTTCCGATGCTATATCACGGATACGGAGCAGATTGTCCTCGGTACGCTTCAGCTTGTTCTCTGCGTCCTTTTTCTGCGCCAAGAATTTCGATACGCCCGCCGCTTCTTCAAAAACCTCACGGCGCTTGCTTCCGCCCGATTCTACTATCTCCGACACCTTGCCCTGACCGATAACGCTGTATCCGTCACGGCCAAGACCCGTACCCATAAACAGTTCGTTTATATTCTTGAGCAGTGTCTTTGCTCCGTTTATCTTATATTCCGACTCGCCGCTCCTGTACAGCTTACGGGATATTACCACCTCGTCACTGTCTACCCTGAGCGCCCTGTCACAGTTATCTATAGTCAGCGTTACACTTGCAAAGCCCATCGGCTTTCTGCGTACAGTTCCGTGAAAGATAACGTCCTCCATCTTATCTCCACGCAGACTTTTAGCGCCCTGCTCTCCCATTACCCAGCGCAGTGCGTCACTTATATTACTTTTACCGTTGCCGTTACTTCCGACAACAGCGGTCATCCTCTTGTCAAAATGCAGTATGGTCTTATCGGGAAACGATTTGAACCCGTATATTTCCATAGATTTAAAAAACATCAACCGATCCTCTCCGCACGGAGATCCGTGCCTTTCTCTTCCTTTATCTTAAAGGAAATTCCACGCTGTGAAAGCGCATTGCGGTTAGCTCCGCCCTGCCCGATTATCTTGCTTATATTACGCTTGTCCGTATAAAAGACGTATTTTCCCCCGTCCTCGCACACAGCGTTCATCTTTTCCAGATACAATATGCTCTCGGCTATCTCACGCAGTGCCGGATGATATACTCCTCCGACCATTTCCTGCTCAACATCACGGCTTGCGTGAAGCCCCATACGGATAACTGTGACCCCCGCCTTGTTAAACATATCAAGCAGCCTTGCACAGAGCCTTGTTGTCTGCTCAAAGGTAAAGCTGTCATACACTCCGCTCTCGTGCAGTCTGCCAAGTTCGGTATTTTTCAGTATAACAGTAGGATATATCCTCACCGTGTCGCAGTGGAGTGCGATAAACTCCTTTGCGGTATCAATGCAGTATTGCTCTGTGTCCTTATACAGCCCCGTCATCATCTGAAGTCCGAGTTCAAATCCGCTCTGCTTTATAAGCCGTGAGGCACGTCTTACGTCCTCAGCCGTATGGCCTCTGCGGTTAGCTGTCAGTACCTCGTCATTCATACTCTGTGCACCGAGTTCTATAGCCGTCATGCCGTAGCTTTTAAGAATTCCGAGTATTTCCTCGTCAATGCAGTCGGGTCTTGTCGAACAGCGTATACCGTCATACTGCTCAGGATATGCGTCTGTATAACGCTTGGCTACCGTCAGCAGTCTTATCATATAATCCCTGTCTATTGCGGTAAAGCTGCCGCCGAAAAACGCTATCTGCGCCTTTGTACCGCTGTCTTTAAGATTTTCAAGCTGTCCCTCAAGTATGCTTTCAAGTTCCTTTTCAGTGACAGGCTCGCTGTGTCCGCTTATCGTTTTCTGATTGCAGAAGCTACATATATGCGTACAGCCGTAATGCGGTATAAATACCGAAATGTTAGTTTGTTTCATATCCCATAAGGCTTATAGCCTCTTTTGCGGCGCTCTGCTCCGCTTCCTTCTTGCTCTTACCCTTACCCGTGCCTATTATCTGACCGTTCAGAAGCACATTCGCCGTAAACTGCTTGTTATGCGCCTGTCCGCTTTCGTCACTTATCTCATAGGCAACACGTTCCTCCGGGTTCTGCTGGATTATCTCCTGCAATACCGTCTTGTAATCTCCGAGCAGGAATTTACCCGTACTCAGCTTGTCAAGCGGCGGTATAAACGGCAGTATGAAACTTCTTGCCGCTTCAAATCCGCCGTCAAGATATATTGCCGCAATAAGCGCCTCAAATGCGTCCGCCAGTATCGAGTGGCGATCTCTGCCGCCCGTATGTTCTTCTCCTTTTCCCAGAAAAATATACTTGCCTAAATCTATTTTTCTTGCAAAGGGATAAAGCGCATTTTCACACACTACGCTTGCTCTTATCTTGGTAAGCTGTCCTTCGGGCAGATTAGTAAGATTTTCAAAAAGATGTTCGGACACAACAATGCTCAGCACGCTGTCGCCTAAAAATTCAAGACGTTCGTTACTGCGCAGATGTTTTCCGTTTGTGTATGACGAATGAGTAAGAGCCTCTTTTAAAAGCTCAGGATTTTTGAACGTATAGCCTATTATCTGTTCAAGCTCTGTCATTTCTTTTCCTTTCAATAATTCTCACGGGAGGGAAGCCCCTCCCGCAAGCCAAAAATCAACCTTCCGTATTTTCCGACAGCACCTTTTCCATCTCTGCGATAACGTTTCTCTCAACGAAATCCTTGGCCTGTCTTACGGCATTCTTGAATGCAAGAGCGTCACTGCTGCCGTGCGCCTTAAGCACAGGCTTTGCCGTACCTAAAAGCGGAGAACCGCCTGTTTCCCTGTAGTCCATCTGCTTGCTTATTTCCTTGATGCCCTTCATAGTAAACATTGCGCCTATCTTTGTACCGAGGTTGCGGAAGAATATCTTCTTGAGCGAAGCCTTCATAAACTTGCCCATACCCTCTACTGTTTTAAGGTAGATGTTACCCGTAAAGCCGTCCGTTACAACAACGTCGACCTCGCCTAAAGCCGCATTTCTCGCCTCGACATTACCCGTGAAATTCAGTGTGCTGTTTTTGAGCAGAGCGTAAGTTTCCTGTTCAAGCTCCCTGCCCTTTTCTTCTTCTGCACCGACATTCAGCAGTCCGACCTTGGGGTTGTCAACACCCATTATCTTGTTCATATAAACACTGCCCATAACCGCAAACTGCCTTAACATATCAGGACGGCAATCAACGTTTGCACCGCCGTCAAGCAGTATATACATATTATTAAGACCGGGCATTACAGGTGTCAGTGACGGACGCTTTACACCCTTTATACGCTTTACTATAAGAGTACCGCCCATAACAAGAGCCGCCGTACTGCCTGCGCTTATCATAGCGTCCGCTCTGCCGTCAGCTACCATCTGCATAGCCACGCCCATAGAGCAGTTCTTCTTTTCCTTTAATATCATCTTGGGGTTATCCTCTATCTCGATAACTCCGTCAGCCTGCTCAAATGTGATGTGATCCTTTGAAAGCCCCAGTCTTTCAAAGCACTCGTCGAGCTTCTTTGTGTCGCCCGTCAGCACAATGTCAACTCCGTACTCCTTTACAGCGTCAACCGCACCCTTTACTACCTCGTCCGGCGCATTATCTCCGCCGAAAGCGTCTATAGCTATTTTCATAATCCGTTTTCCTTTCGTATAAAATCCGGTACTTATCGCTTTGCCTTTAATTTTTCACAGAAGGTCTGCCCCTCCCGTATCAAAACACCGACCGTTCAAAAAGCTGTTTTGTTGTTTTGCTAAACAGACAGACAGACCGCATTACCGCTGTGCAGCGATTCCCTGCTCGCAGAGTGCTTTTCTCAGATCCTCAAGTCCTCTGTCCGCAATCGTCCTGTATCTCAGCTTCTTGTCCTTTATCCTTTCAGGGAGCGCCGGAAGTATTCCCATATTCGCCCCCATCGGCTGAAAGTCCTTGTTCTCTGTGCTTATATGCCTTGCCAGTGCCGCTGTCATGCAGGTTTCGGGCAGTTCGAGCGGCTTTTCTCCGTCAAGCGCCCTTGCAAGATTTATCCCGGCTATAATGCCCGATGCCGCACTTTCGACATATCCCTCAACACCCGTCATCTGACCTGCGAAATATATGTTGTCGCTGTCGATAAGTCTGAAATTCTTATCAAGCAGTCCGGGAGAATTGAGGAATGTGTTCCTGTGCATAACGCCGTATCTTACAAATTCCGCATTCTGAAGCCCCGTTATCATCGAGAATACTCTTTTCTGCTCTCCGAATTTAAGATTCGTCTGGAATCCCACAAGGTTGTAAAGCGTACCCTCGTTGTTTTCTTTTCTCAGCTGTACCACCGCATAAGGCCGTCTGTCTGTTCTGGGGTCGATAAGACCCACAGGCTTCATACAGCCGTAGCGGACGCTTTCTATTCCACGCTTTGCAAGCACCTCTACAGGCATACAACCCTCATACACTTTAAGATTCTCAAAGCTTTTGAGCTGTACGCTCTCTGCGTTTACAAGCTCGTTATAAAAGGCTTCGTATTCTTCCTTTGTCATCGGACAGTTGATATAATCCGCCTCGCCCTTGTCATAACGTGTAGCGAAAAACGCAAGGCTCATATCAATGCTTTCTGCGGTAACTATAGGTGCCGCCGCATCGTAGAAGCTGAGCGGACTTCCACAGCGCTCCTGTATCTTTTCGGCAAATATATCGCTTGTCAGCGGACCTGTCGCAATTACGGTATCGCTTTTGGGAAACTCCGTTATCTCGACGTTTACGATTTCAATATACGGGTGATTAGTTATCATTTCGGTCACAGCGTCGGAAAACTCCGTGCGGTTGACCGCAAGTGCGCCGCCTGCACCGACCTTTGTTTTCTCTGCGGCTTTCATCGTCACAGAGTTCATATAACGCATTTCTTCCTTAAGCATACCGCAGGCGCTGGCAGTATCCGCACTTTTCAGCGAATTACTGCACACAAGCTCCGCAAAGCCCTTGTACTTATGGGCAGGCGAATACTTTTCCGGCTTCATCTCGCACAGCCTTACATGAAAGCCTCTGTTTGCAAGCGCCCACGCCGCCTCAACTCCGGCAAGACCTGCGCCTATTACGGTAACAGTCTTTTTATCCAAGTTTATCCTATCCTTATCAGTTTTCGTTCTTCTTATCCTCATCGGCAGGACGCACATATCCGCAGCCGTCCTTGGCGCAGTATACCTGACCCTGCTTGCCGACCTTCTTGAAAAGCGTAGAACCGCACTTGGGACATTTATCCTCAAGCGGAGTATCCCACGTCATAAAGTTGCAGTCCTTGTAGTTCTCACATCCGAAGAATGGCTTGCCCTTCTTTGATTTCTTCGCAAGCATCTTGCCGCCGCAGTGCGGGCAAAGTCCGCCTGTTTCGTTTACTATTCTCTTTGTGTTCTTGCACTCCGGGAATCCCGAACAGCCGAGGAACTTTCCGTAAGGACCTATCTTTATGACCATAGGCTTACCGCACTTGTCACAGACTATATCGGTAGGCTCATCGGGTATCTTCACCCTCTTGCCCTCCATATCCTTTTCAGCCTTTGTCAGCATCTTGTCAAAGCCTGTGTAGAACTTTCCGAGTACGTCCACCCAGTCAGCCTTGCCTGCTTCTATCTTATCAAGGTCGCTTTCCATCTGTGCGGTAAACTTTGCGTCAACTATACGCTCAAAGTGACCTTTCATAAGGTCGGTAATAACTATACCGAGCGAGGTCGGCTTTAACTGCTTCGCCTCACGTTCAACATAGTGCCTGTCAAGTATTGTGGCGATTGTCGGCGCATAAGTAGACGGTCTGCCTATGCCGTTTTCTTCAAGTGCTTTGATAAGGCTCGCCTCTGTATATCTCGGTGGCGGCTGAGTGAAGTGCTGGTTGCCCGTAAGCTCTTTTACCTTCAGCTTTTCGCCTACTTCAAGAGCAGGCAGTGCGCCGCCCTCCTCTTCGTCATTATCCTTGCTTTCTTCATACAGCTTTGTAAAGCCGTCAAATTTCACTGTATATCCGTTTGCCTTGAACAGACACTCTCCGCAGGTAATATCTACCGCCTTTGTATCAAGGAGCTGATTCTCCATCTGGCTTGCCATAAAACGCTCCCATATCAGCTTATACAGCTTGTACTGGTCGCCCGAAAGCGCAGACTTTACCTTTTCGGGAGTAAGCGTGATTATTGTCGGACGGATAGCCTCGTGTGCGTCCTGAGCATTGTTCTTCGACTTGAATACTCTGGGCTTTGAGGGCAGATATTCCTTGCCGTATGTCGATTCTATCATCTGTGCCGCAGCCGCTTTTGCCTCATCGGAAATACGCAGGCTGTCTGTTCGCATATAGGTTATGATACCTACTGCGCCCATATCGGGTATCTCAACGCCCTCATACAGTTCCTGTGCCGCTTTCATTGTACGTCTTGCGTTGAACGACAGCTTTCTTGATGCTTCCTGCTGTAAGGTAGAGGTGGTGAACGGCGGTGCAGGTGTTTTCTTTCTTGTGCTGTTCTTGATATTGGTGATGATAAACTCGCCGTTTTCAAGCATAGCAAGCACCTTGTCGGTTTCTTCTTTATTGAGTGCCTTGAACTTCTCGCCCTTTACCTCTGTCAGCTTTGCAGGGAATGCACGTCTGCTCGAAGCGGACAACAGCTTTGCGTCTATGCTCCAGTATTCCTGTGCCTCAAAGCTCTCTATCTCCTGCTCTCTGTCAACGATAAGCCTTACCGCAACCGACTGTACACGGCCTGCCGAAAGACCTCGTCTGACCTTCTTCCATAAGAACGGGCTTAATTTATAGCCTACTATTCGGTCAAGTATACGTCTTGCCTGCTGTGCGTTGATAAGATCCATATCAAGCGTCCTCGGATGGCTCATACCTGCCTCGATACCGCTCTTTGTGATCTCGCTGAACGTTACACGCACAGGTGCGTCCGGACTTATCCCAAGGACGTGTGCCAGATGCCAAGAAATAGCCTCTCCCTCTCTATCAGGGTCGGTCGCAAGATATACTATGTCAGATGCCTTTGCGTCTTTCTTAAGCTCTTTTATAAGAGCAGCCTTATCCTTCTTGTTCTCATACTTAGGCTCAAAGTTGTTGTCAACGTCAACTCCGAGCTTCGACTTCGGCAGGTCACGGATATGACCTACAGATGCTACTACGGAATAATCCTTTCCGAGATATTTCTCAATTGTTTTCGCCTTCGCAGGCGACTCAACTATTACCAGATGGGACAAATTTTTCGTCTTCCTTTCCGTGCCGGCAATGTGCCGGTTCAAATTTGCCTTTCAAACTGCTTGTGCGTTTTCGCACCTCGTCTGACGGCGGGCGGCTCACGCCGCACCCTTCCGGCAATGTGCCGGTTCAAATTCGCCTTTCAAACCGCTTGTGCGTTTTCGCACCTCGTCTGACGGCGAGCGGCTCTCGCCGCACCCATTTAACATTTTATCTTTGCTTTTTTATTTTTTCTTAGCAAAAACGGCAATGAG
>ERZ1106954.1119-NODE-1119-length-20934-cov-7.659179_pt1 | contig 20934 bp, 18 predicted proteins | sample MGYA00403678_ERZ1106954 | MGnify/ENA primary metagenome ERZ1106954 (study PRJEB35170, sample SAMEA104062445) | human gut metagenome | biome: human gut; feature: human-associated habitat; material: faeces | place: Denmark | collected 2012-08-20 ... | reverse complement strand
AAGGAGGAAGGCAAGCTCCGCCAGGAAGGCCGCGACTACGTCATGCAGGACGGCGACATCGTGGAGTTCAAGTTCAACGTCTCGAAGTAAGTGTTTCTCTGGCTCCCCTCTTTGAGGGGAGCTGTCGCTACAAGCGACTGAGGAGCGGCACGGATAAGGCCTGAGAAGTCGTCTTCTCAGGCCTTTGTCATGACATTGTTCTGCAAGGACTGGCTGCTGCAGCAGCATAATGTGTGTTTTATTATTCGGCCTTGGCGGCTTGCTGGTCAATCCAATTGTTGACGTCGGTGACCGCCTCGTCAAGGGTTGCTTTGGCGGCTTTGTAGTATTTGGAATCTACAGGTTGACGATTTCCGCGCCGAACGGCCAGAGCGCAAGCTTGGCCATCTTGAATGATTGCAATCCGAACGGAATACCGATAATGGTGATGCAGTTGAGCATGCCGGCTCCCAGATAGCCGAGCGCCATCCACCAGCCGACCAGCACCACCCACAGGATGTTGGCCAAGGCAGAGCCGACTCCGCCGCCGTATTGCACGGTTGCGCCAAACGGCGTCAGGGTGAGTCCCGCCATCTTGAACGCTTGAATGCCGAGCGGGATGCCGATGATGGAGATGCACAGAATCAGTCCCACCAATGCCCATCCGATTGCGATGGCCAACCCACCAAGAATGATCCACAGGATATTGCCGAGAACTCGCATGATTTGCCCCTTTCCAATTCCGGTCGATGCCTCGCATGTTCAGCTTCACTATTTTTCCAGACAGCATGACGGAAACACGAGACGTAACCCTTAGCTCGCCCCTGATTCATTCTCGGACCGCTATTCAGGCGGATCGTATGCGGTAAGCCCAACCCTTTTGTGAAGATTTTGTGTATTGTCGGGCATACGTGGTTTTCACCGTCGATCTGAATGATGATAGGCTTCTCGATGTCTGCCGTATGAAGACCCATCAAGGAGATGCCATGAACCTGTATCGCTACGCGATGTTCATCGCACGCGCCTGCCGTGGGTCGTTCGTCGGCAATGTTCTGTTTGCCAATCCACAAATGGCCCTATTCTCGATGCTGGTGTAGCGGGGACACGCCTTATGTCGGGATGCACCGATGGCCCATCCGCAGTCGACATCGCATGAATCGCTCACCATAGCCATCAACTTACGCAAAGCCGCGAATCGTTTGCCGTATATGAATGCGGAACGGATGGCGGCTTTTCCTTTACTCCGGACTCATCAGTGTCCCCGCGTCTTGACACAAGTATGGGGCCGGATCGCCCATACATACCGTTACCAACAGAAGGAAATGCTGTGACCTCACAGAGGACCGCGGAATTCGGGTCCGCCGCCAGTTCCGTAAAGCCTATTGATTCGCACGCCCGATTCATCGTCGTGGGCGTGATCGTCGTCGGCTCGTTCATCGCGCTGCTCAACCAGACCGTCATGTCACCGGCCTTGCCGGCACTGATGCGTGATTTCAATATCACCACCGGCACCGTGCAGTGGGTGACCAGCGTCTACATGCTGGTCTCGGGCATCATGGTGCCGATTTCAGGCTATCTGATTGATAAATTCTCCACCCGAAAGCTCTTCGCCGGAGCTCTTGCCACTTTCATGGTCGGCACACTGCTGTGTGCCGTCGCGCCGAATTTCGTGCTGTTGCTCGTCGGACGCATACTGCAATCCGCCGGCTCCGGCGTGCTGTTGCCATTGGTCGCCGTAGTGCCGATGCTCGTCTATCCGCCGGATAAGCGCGGCACCGCCATGGGCATGGCCGGTATCGTCATGGCCGCCGGCCCGGCTATCGGCCCGGTTGTCGGTGGTCTGGTGATTGACAGTTTCGGATGGCGCCCGATGTTCATTGGCATCGCAGTTGTGGCACTGGTCATCCTTGTCGGAGGCACGATGATGCTCAAGAACGTCGGCGAGTTGAAGAACCCAAAGCTCAACATCCTGTCCGTGATCCTTTCGACCATCGCGTTCGGTGGCCTGCTCTATGGCTTCTCGTCTGCTTCCACGATGGGATGGGCCAGTCCGGTCGTCATTATTTCAATCGTCGTTGGTCTTGTGGCCTTCGTCGCATTCGTATACAAGCAAGTCAAGCTCGATGAGCCATTGTTGCGCGTTGACACCCTTGCCACCCGCAACTTCCGCAACTCCGCGATTCTGGTCACTCTGATCAACGCCGCAGTCGCCGCAACCAACGTGACGTTGCCTATCTTCATCCAGAATGTACTCGGCCAATCCGCCACCGTCACCGGCATGGTCATGCTGCCCGCCGCGGCGGTCGGCATCATCCTGAGTCCGGTCGCCGGTGCCGCATTCGACAAATTCGGCCCGCGCGGCGTGGGCATCGGCGGCCTTGCGCTCATGACCATCTCTCTTGGTCTTCTCGGCACCATCAACACCAGGACATCAGTGCTGTTTGTCGCCGTGTTCTGCGCATTGCAGGCATCCGGTCAGGCTATCGCCAACATGCCGATCAACACTTGGGGCGTCAACGCTTTGCCGAACGACATGATCGCCCATGGCAACGCCATCGCCAACACCGGCCGCCAGATCGCGGCAGCCATTGCGACCTCGCTTCTGGTCACCGCAGAAACATCCGTGACCGCCTTGCACATGTCCCAGGGTGTGAAGTCCGCCACGGCCAGCGGCATCGCGTTCTCCTACCTGCTGTGCGCCGCCATCTCGCTGGTCGCCCTGATCATCTGCATCTTCACCGTCACCAGCCGTGCCAAGGAGAAGGCCGCACGCAACGCCAAGGCCTACGAGGCGCAAGCCTCCGCCGAAGTCGCGGTCGAAACCACTGAAGTCCAGCCCGCCGAGCATCACTACGCCGGCGCATACGTGGCCCCCGCTGCCTCCCTGTTCAAGCAGGCCCAGGAACAGTCCATCGGCGGGATTATGGACGATCAGCCCTACAGCTGCCTGGACAGCGATGACATCACGCATGTGGTGCGCGAGTTCATCCGCCTCAACGTCTCCAGCCTTCCCGTGGTGAACGGCGATGGCAGGCTCGTCGGCTTCGTCAGCGACGGCGATGTCCTGAAATCGATTGCCACCTATGAATCCCGTACGGTTCCCACCGGCACCGGTTCGACGATGGTGGTGTTCGACGACGAAACCGTGGCCTCCAAGGTGCAGGCGCTCTCCGGCAAGAAGGTGATGGACATCGCCACGCGTAAGGTCGTTGCCGCCACGCCCGACCAGCATGTTGGAGAGGTGGCCCGAATCCTCGCCAAGAAGCAGTTCAAGAAACTGCCGGTGGTGGATGGTGATGGCAGACTCGTCGGTGTGATCCGCCGTAAGTCCGTGATGGAACATGCCTTCGACGCGTTGTTCCCAAAGGATGATCGGTGATTCGGCGTCATCATCGCTGAATAGAATGAATGGAATATGAGGCTTCCCTTCTCACGGGGAAGCCTCATTGCTTTGTCCGCGGAGTCTTACGGCACCTGCGCAAGGGCAACGTCACGCCTTCATGATGCACTATTGAATAGTGTGTTCCTATCGTTGCATGGTGACGCTAACGCATGGCGTCACGATACTGAAGCCTGCCATCTAACGGCGGGTACGGCTCGTTGCTGGAGTCGTGCACGCATACGCGCGTCGGCGTGCGTATGCTGTGATGTGACCTTTGTAGTGGAATTGAAGAATTGAGGGGCTTCTGCTGTTTTCGTGGGTTAGGTTCTTGGTTGTGGTAGGTGTATGTCGAGTCCGCCGCAGCGGAGCATGACGAGCGCGATGAGGCTGCTGACGTGGTGGAAGCCATAGGTCATGCGGATGGTGACCTTGATGCGGCTGTGGGGCTTCATCCGTGGAGCCAGCGTGATCATCATTTCGACGATCACGGCGCTGTGGCTGTTGCAAGGCATTCCCGTGGTCGCCGGCACAGGCGGATTCGCGCACGTCGACGATGTGCACGATTCCGCATATGGTGTGCTCGCCGATGCCGTCGCCCCCGTGTTCGCGCCTGCCGGATTCGACGACTGGCATGCTTCCGCCGCGTTGATCACGGGATTCGTGGCCAAGGAGGTGGTGATCGGCTCCATGTCGCAGTCCTACCATGCGGACGGAGCGGATGATACGGCTTCCCAACAGGCCGGAGAGGGGACATTCGGCCAGAAACTGCGCGCCTCGTTCGAACAATCCTCGCATGGGCATGGCAAAGCCGCGGCCATAGCATTCCTGTTGTTCACGCTCGCGTACACGCCGTGTCTGGCGACGGTGGCGGAACTGCGACGGCAATACGGCACGAAAGTGGCCGCGCAATCGGTGTGCCTGAGCCTTGTGGTGGCATACGTGCTGGCCGTTGTAGCCTTCCAACTGTTGCGATTGGTGTGGTGACATGCCCTGGCATGGTCTGGGCGCGAGAGACTGGCGGCATACCGACAAGCGGCCTGAGGCGCAGCGGAGTGGCGGTTCGTCGGGGGATATCGTCATGGACGTGGCCTGCGACGTGGAAGCCGGATTGTCCATACGGCAGGTTGCCGATCGACGTCACCTGCCGGTCGATTTCATCGTCATGGCCATTTCACGCGCGCAGGAACGCGGTCTGCTGCAGGTGGCGGATCTTACGTCCCGCTCGGCGTGTGGGGAAACGACATGCCAGCCCGATCCTTCGTCGCTGATTTGTGCGGGGTGCCCGTTTCGGCCGTGTGCCGACGCATAGTTAGCCGTGCGTCCTTCAAGGTTGTTTGCACGACACGGCAGCGCGAGCGATGCTCGATGCCGATAGACAACATGCCGAAGCGAATACGCGTGTTACGCGTGCGCTGCGGCTACAGTATTCGTCGCGGGAGCAGATCGAGGAAAGGAATGGAACAGATGGGCGAGGCATTACGGCAGACGCAGGGTGACGGCGACGTGCGAAGCCGGGATGATTCCACGTATGAGGGCATAAGCGTATCCAGAACCATCGCCCGTCTGATGATGCTCGTCAATGCCGCCGTATGGGGTTCGGGGTACACCATGCTCAAACATGTGCAGGGTGTTATGACGACCCAGTGGATGATGTTCTTCCGTATGGCCGCATCGGTTATTCTCATGGCGTTGGTGTTCCTGCCGCACTTGCGCAAGATCGGACTTAAGCGCTATATCGTGCCTGGTCTCGTGCTCGCCCTGACCTACTGGATGGGATTTCTGCTGCAGCTCAAGGGGCTGGAGACCACGTCGCCCGGGCGTAACAGCTTCTTCACCGACACGTATTGCGTGATGGTGCCGTTCGTCATCTGGGCGCTGACGCATAAACGCCCCAGCATGCAGCATATTGCCGCGGCGTTCGTGTGTGCGTTCGGCATCGGTCTGGTCTCGTTGAGCGGCACAAGCGGGTCGGATCTTATCGGCATGAGTTCCGGCGATGTGCTGACGATCATCGGAGCGTTGTTCTATGCGATCAATCTGGTGGTCGTGGGCATGATGGGCAGGAAATTCGATGCGGTGGCGCTGATGCTGGCCGAATTCGCCTGGTGCGCGGTGTTCTTCGGTGCCGGCGCCGCACTGTTCGATGGTTCGCCTTCGGCCTCGTGGCTGCGTTTGGATGTGGTGCTGTGCCTTACCTATCTGGTGATTGGCTCGACCATCATCGCGCAGATTTTCCAGACCATCGCCGTGCAGAATCTGCCGGCTACTGAAGGCTCGGTGATTTTGAGCACCGAATGCATCTTCGCCATGGTGATCGCCGTGATCTTCACCGGGGAACGGCTCACCGTACCGTCCGTCTGCGGGTTCGCGGTGATTTTCGGCGCGATACTCCTTTCGGAAGTGCAGTTTCCGACACGGCGCAAAGCCAAGTAGCGTGCGATGAGTCGGTATATGACTTCATTGGTTCGGACGTCAGCCGTGCCGCCCGGTCTGCGCGTCGGCAAGCCGATGATGCCATGGCTCGGCTACGTTGGTAATCGATAAGCGCGGCCAAAACCGGACGTCATCTTGATGTTGCTGCGGTAGGTTCCGATAAGCGTAGCCGAAAACGGATGAAGAACGGGAATGTCTACGCTAACAGGCGACGAGCGTAACCAGATACGGATACCAACCGAATGCCGCCGCGCTAAGAACATGATAGGCGTGGCCAAAACCGGACGGCGCTCGCATCCGGCCACGTTTACTGGATTACTGGCACGACATACGTCAGCGTGCCGAAAGTGGACGCCATGGGGTACGGTAGGGTAGTTTGCGCAAACGGCGCAATACCTGAACGAAAGGCCACTGTGCCCAATATCGATAATTCTTCCGAATATTCCGAGCAGAGCATCGTGAACGGTGCCGCACCTACTTTCACCGAGCTTGGCGTGCCGGGCGCTTTGGCGCATGTACTCGCCAGCGACGGCAAGCGTACCGCTTTCCCCATCCAGGCGGACACTCTTCCCGACTCTCTCGCGGGCCGCGACATTCTTGGCCGTGGACGCACGGGTTCCGGCAAAACACTTGCTTTCTCCATTCCGCTGGTGGCACGTCTGGGTGCCAGCGAGCATGATATCGCCGCCATCGAGCGTGAGGCCGATCGCCGCGGCAGTGCAGGGGGCAAGGCTGCGACCAATCTGCCGCGTCCTCGCGCTCTGGTGCTTGCCCCCACCCGTGAGCTCGCCAAGCAGATCGACGAGGTGCTGTTGCCGCTTGCGCAGGCGTATGGCATGACTACCACCACCGTGTATGGCGGTGTGAAGTATTCCCGTCAGATCGCCGAGCTCAAGGCCGGTGCGCAAATCGTGGTCGGCTGCCCGGGCCGTTTGGAGGATCTGCTGCGTCAGAACGCGCTTACGCTGAGCAGCGTCGAATGCGTGGTGCTCGATGAGGCCGATGAGATGGCCGACATGGGCTTCCTGCCCGGCGTGGAGCGTCTGCTTGGCCAGATTCCGGCCGATGCGCAACATATGCTGTTCTCCGCGACGCTCGATCATGGCGTCGACAAGGTGGTGGAACGCTTCCTGCACGATCCGAAGGTGCACAGCGTTGACGACGCGACCAGCCCGGTCGATGAGATGACGCATCACGTGTTCGAGATCACCAAGGGCGACAAGCCCGAGATCGTACGCACCCTGGCTTCCGGCGCAGGCAAGCGCATCCTGTTCACCCGCACCAAGTTCCAGGCGAAGAAGCTTTCCCAGAGCCTGACCAAGCAGGGCATCCCGTGCGCCCAGTTGCACGGCAACCTCAACCAGAACCAGCGCGACCGCAATCTCGCGGCCTTTGAAACCGGCGAGGTGAACGTGCTTGCCGCCACCGACGTGGCTGCACGCGGCATCGACGTCAGTGGCGTGGAGCTTGTGGTGCAGGTCGAGCCGCCGGAGGATCCGAAGGCGTTCCTGCATCGTTCCGGCCGTACCGCGCGTGCCGGCAACCAGGGCGACGTGGTTACGCTTGTGTTGCCTGAGCAGCGCCGCGAAACCAGGTTTATGCTGCGTAAGGCCGGTATCAAGGTCAAGCCCGTTGCCGTGACGGCCAAGTCCCCGGAGGTGCTGGATCTGGTGCGCGAGCGCGCGGAGAAGATCGACGGCTGGGAGCTTTCCCCGCTGAAGAAGAAGACCAAGCCATTGCCGAAGAAGGGCAAGGGACGCAATAAGCGTGGCGGTGAGACTGAGGCTGCCGGCGGCAGGCGTTCCGACGCTCCGAAGCGCAGGAAGAGGCAGGAGCAGACCGGGCGTTTCGACCGTTTCGATGAGTCCGATTACAGGGATTACGACGGCTACGACGAGTATGGTGCGCGTGGCGGTTATGACGAATGGTCGGATGATCGCGGTTTCGGCAAGAAGGGCAAGCATCATAAGCGCACTAAGCGTGACCGTTACGATTGGCAGGATCGCGATGGCCGTAACGATCGCAAGGGCCGTGGCGGCTATCAGGATCGTGATGACCGCAAGGGGCGTGCCGATCGTAGGGGCCGCGGCGGCCGAGGGGAGTCCTTCGAGCGCAATGGTCGTTATGATGCGGTCGGGCGTGTTGTCGAGGAACCGCGTAAGGGCGGTAAGCGTGTGCATAAGAAGCCGATCCGCGTGGTCGAGGACCTGCGTGGTGAGGACGCCAAGCGCTATGATCGCCGCATGAACGCCAAGAAGGCGAAGTACGACGATCAGCCGTCGCGCAAGAAGGGCAAGCGTGGCGGCGAACGGCAGCGTTATGACGATAATCGTCGTGATCAGCCACGTTACGATCAGCCGCGCCGTAGCGATAAGAAGCGCAACGACGGCGGCAATCGTCGTTCCGCGCAGGGCTTCCGCAAGCACAATAAGTCGAAGCGCACGCCGTTCCGTAATTCGCACCGCTGATTCGGTGCCACGGCGGTAAGGTGGCGGCTCGGCTGCGGGGTCGCCGAAAATGCGTTGAGGCCCGTTCCGCAACCGTGTGTGCAGTATGTGCTCACGGTTGTGGAACGGGCCTCAACGGGTATTGGCTTGGGTCTACATTTCCTCGTGCCAGTGCGGGTCGAGCGCTTTGCACCGGCCTTCGGGATTGTCCATCAGCGCGATGTCGTGCATGTCCTGTTCGTCCAGTTCGAATCCGGTGATGCTCAGGTTTTCGTGTTGACGTTGCGCGTGCAGCGATTTCGGGATCGATACGTCTCCGATCTGCAGATGCCAGCGGAGCACGGTCTGCACTTCGGTCACGCCATGCTTGTGCGCTATGCGCTGGATCGTCTCGTCCCGCAGCATCTGATTGGCACGGCCCAGCGGACTCCAGGCCTGGGAGATGATGCCATGTGCGGCGTTGTATCGGCGCTGTTCGGTCTGCTGGAAGTAGGGGTGCAGCTCGATCTGGTTGACGCTGGGGGTCACTGCGGTGGCACGAATCAGCATATCGATGTGACCGGGCAGGAAGTTGCTGACGCCGATATGCCTGATCAATCCGTCACGCTGTGCGTCGACAAGAGCCTGCCATGCCTCGACGTAGAGGCCTTGGGACGGGTTGGGCCAGTGGATCAGATACAGGTCGAGATAATCGAGTCCGAGCCGGCACAGGCTTTCCTCGATGCAGATGCGGGCCTTGTCGTATTGGTGGAAGCGTCCGGGCAGCTTCGAGGTGACGATGATGTCGTCACGCGGCACCGATGCCATGCGAATCGCTTTGCCGACCGTGCCCTCGTTCTCATAGTTCACTGCGGTGTCGAGCAGTCGGTAACCGTTCTCCAGGGCCGAGGCGATGGCCTGCGCACCGGCGAATCCGCGTACCTGGTAGGTGCCGAATCCCATGGCGGGAAGCGCAAGCCCATCATGAGCGGTGCGGATCGGCAATGGCGCGGCGGAAGGGGTGGTGGAATCGTTGCTCATATTGTTCCTTTGGTGTGGAATCTTACGTCCGTCGATATAGCAGATGGGTGGCATGGCGTATGACCGGCCATACCACCCATCGGGTTCGTTATGCGTGTGCTGTTCGCGGGAGGCTCACTCCACGTTGGCATGGTTGGCGTTCGCGTCGGCATCCGACACGTTGTCGCGGCGGGAGAGCATCAGGCACAGGGCGTCCAATGCGATGTGCACGGACTGGTCGAACAGCGAGCTCAACAGCTGGATGGATCCGCCCGTCTCGCCCTTTACTCGTCCAGGCACCACAATCACGGCGTCGGCGGCATCGGCTAGGGGAGAGTCGGGCTTTGAGGTCACCGCAATGACCTTCACACCGAGCTTTTTGGCGGCTTCGGCGTCCTCCACGGTTCGTCGGGTCTTGCCGGATCCGGAGATGGCCAGCAGCACGTCGCCCTCATGCATGGACGGGCAGATGGTTTCACCCATCATGTAGCTCGTGTAGCCGATGTGCATCATGCGCATGGCGAAGCTGCGCGCCTGGAACCCGGACCGCCCTTCGCCGGCCGCGTAGACGCGGCTGTTCTTGGTGATCAGCGGCATGGCCTGTTCGAGGTCGTGCTCGTCCATTTTGGCGATGACGCCCTGTACTTCTTCGACGATCTGGTCGAGGATGCGTTCGTTGGTGCTCATTGCATTTCCTTCCTGCATGCCTGGCATGCTGCTGTGATGTCGTCGGCCTTGGTGATGGCCGAACCCATGATGACGATGTCGATGTTCTCCTGCACCAGAGCCGCGAGTTGATGCTGCTTGATACCTCCTGCGATCGCTATATGGCGAATCTGCGGGAATCGCGCCTTGAATGCGCGCACCTGCGCGACCGGATCGGCCGTGGCACCGGAATCCACGGAGGTGTGCAGGCAGTATATCGCGTTCTGGAAGCCGCTGATGCGTTCGATGCGCTGCTCGTCGCATTCCAGCAGGTCGATCATCATTACCCTGCCGTGTGTTTCGGTGGACTTGGCGCATGCCTCCAGCGTGCCCATCGAGGCCGATCCCATAACCGTCAGGTAGTCGAATCCGAGATCGAATCCCAGATCGAACTCGTAGGCGCCTTCGTCGCAGGTTTTGATATCGGCAAGCACCGAGGTGTTGCCTGCCGCTTCAAGAACAGGACGGAGGGCGCGAAGCCCGAACTCCTTGGTCAGGGACGTGCCGATTTCGATGATGTCGGCCTGGCCGTCGATCGCCTGTATGATGCGCACCGCCTGTTCCACTGGCACGCGGTCGATGGCGACTTGCAGTTTCATGATGATCCTTTCTGCTGATTGATTGGCTTGTTAGGCGCGGTTGCCGCAGACTCTACAGGGAGAGTTCCTTGCGCGGTGTGGAAGCGATGAAATCGCGAAGCTCCTCGGCGGTCGGCAGGCCTTCCGAATCGGAGACGCTGGTGACCTGGATGGCTCCCACCGCGTTGGCGCGTTCGAGCAGATGCCTGGTGTCGAGTCCCTCAAGCAATGCCGTGATGACACCGGAGGCGAAGCCGTCGCCGGCGCCTACGGTATCGACCACGTTGACCGTGAAGCTGGGGACCACGGTCTTCTGCACGGAACCGTTGCCGTCCAGCTCGAACAGCGCCGAGCCTTCATCGCCGAGCTTGATGATGACCTTGCCGACTCCCATGTCGAGATAGAACTTTGCGATATCGTGCGGATCGACGGCTCCGGAGAACAGGCGTCCCTCCTCAAGTCCGGGCATGAACACGTCGGATTTGGCCGCCAGCTTGTTGGTCGCGGCGATCATGGCTTCCTTGCCCGGCCAGAGGGTCGGGCGCGGATTCGGGTCGAACAACACGGTGACGCCATGCGATCGTGCCGCGTCCACCAGGTTGCTTACCGTGTCGTACGTGTTGGGGGCGAGCGCGGAGAAGATGCCGGTGACGTGCAGGATTTTCACGCCGTCGAAGTCGATGGTGTCTACGATGTCGGGCGTGGTCTGGGAGGCTGCGGAGCCTGAGCGGAAGTAGATGACTTTTGGCTCGCCGTCGCTGGAGCGTACTTTGAGCTGGTAGCCTGTTGCGGCTCCGGTCATGCGGCGGATGTTCGTGGTGTCGATGCCGATGCCGTTCATGTATTCGAGGATGAGGTCACCTTGCCAGTCCTTGCCGAGCGTGGTCACATAGCTGACGGTGTGGCCTTGGCGGCTGACTCCGATGGCCACGTTGAATTCGGCGCCGGCCATCTGCCTGGGCAGGGTGCGGGCTTCGAGATAGGTTTCGTTGGAATCGGCGATGAGGTTCACCATCGGTTCGCCGATGGTCATGACTTCTGACATTGGTGTTCCTTAGGGTTGCGGTCGGTTGGTTGTTGTGGTTGATGGTGTTTTAGGAGTGTGCGATGGCGTGGCGTACGATGTCGACTTGTTCGGCGACCTGTTCTGCCGGGATGGGGAATTCGAGGAAGACGGGGATGCTGGCGGACAGTCGGTCGAGCATGGGTTGCCAGTCGATGACACCGTCCTGAAGCATGGTGGTGGCGAGCTGGCTTTTGTCTTGTGAGCCGTTGACGTTCTTCAGGTGGAACACGGTGATGTAGTCCACGAGTCGGTTGAACGCCTGCTGTGCGTCTTCGTCGCGCCAGTACCAGTTGCCCAGGTCGAAGGTGTATCCGATGGTGGATCCGTTCGCCGTAATGTGGTCCAGCGATGCCTGGGTGCAGGCGAAGGTGCCGTTGTGCGGCGTCTGGTCGTTTTCGATGCTCAAGGTCAGGTTGCGTGCGGCGGCTTGGTTGTCGATGCGCTGCAGCACGGTGGCGTCCACGTCCTTGATGTCGCCTTGGTTGAATTTCACGTTGCATGCGCCCATGCGCGCCGCTTCGTCGAGGTATTGCTCGAACTGTGGGTTGGGCTCGCCGTTGACGGTGATCGATTCGGGTACTGAGTAGAACAGCGTCATGTGCTGTTGTGCGGCGGCGTTGGCGATGGCGTCGTATTCGGCGTCGTCTGCGATGTATTCCCGGCGTACTTCCGCGAGGGTGATGCCGTGCGCGGCGATGGTGGCGAGCAGTTCGGATTGCGGTGTGCCGTTGCGCAGCGCGTCCATGTATACGAGGGTGTTGATGCCGATGGTGGTCATGTTCGGTCCTTTGCAAGTGGTGTTTTACTGGTGGCGTTTGCCTGCGTGATGCATTGCGATGTAGGGGTGCCGGCAGGCCGGGGAAGGAGACCGGCCGGCCGGCATGGTGTTCGGAACGTTTCTAGAACAGCAGCAGGGAGGCGAGTCCCATGATGGGGAAGGTGCACAGCCAGTAGACCGGCACGCCGTTCTTGAGGAACGTCTTCGGCTCGAGCTCGTTGTATTCGACGGCCCACATGTTCCACGACTGGGTCACGCAGCTGGAGATGCAGGTCATAGACGGTACCACGAGCAGTGCGAACAGGAACCAGGCGTTGAACACGCCCATGCCCATCAGGATGCTGATGACTGCGGATCCTGCGCCATAGAGCTCGAGTGGGCCGCGGAACAGTGCCAGCGGGGCGAGGACGCACACTGCAATGGCGAGGATCATCTCGTTGTTGGGCACCACGGAGGTCAGCGCCGGGCCGAAGTCGGCCATCACGGTGACGGCGGCGTGCTGGAAGAAACGCAGCACGAGCAGCATGATGATGAGGCTGCCGATGTCGCCGATAGCGGTTTTTGCCGTGGAGTTGAGGATGTTGACGAATCCCTTGTAGGTCTTCATGTGGCCGGTGCCGAGGAAGGCGATGATGGAGGCCAGGAACAGTGCCGGCACGGCATCCCATTGGAAGATGATGCTCAGCGCGACCGGTACGACCGGCAGCAGGTAGGTCCAGATGGGCACCTGGGGGATTTCGACGTTGCGTTCGTCCGGGTCGCCCACTTCGTACGGCTTGCCGTTCTTGATGGCCTTGGCGTTGATGAGGATGAAGACGATCACGCCGATCATCTGTACGATCATCGCGGCGATGCCAAAGCGCAGATAGTGGCCGCCCCATTCGATGACCTGGCCGTCGGGGGACTTGTAATCCTGGTAGAAGGCCGCGAACTGCACGAACAGCACGCTGTTAATCCACATGGCGGCGCCGATGGAAAGCGTGAACACCGGCACTGCGACGCGCTTGGGTACACCGAGGCGGCCGAGGATGGGGAAGAGGATCACGCCGATGGCGATGGCGGAGCCGACGCCGTAGGCGCTGGTGAAGATGAGGCAGGTGACCAGGGCCGTGCAGATGGTGGCCAGCACCGGGCTTTTCTCGCCGACCTTGGCGGTGCGGTAGGAGATGGAGGCGGCGATGCCGGTGTCAACGAGCACACGGCCGAACCATGCGCCGCAGATGATCTGGATGATGGTCGATCCGTAGGTGAGCGCCGGCTGGGCGAAGGTCTCTTCGATGACGTTGAAGGGTTTGCCTATGCCGAACGGGACGCCGAGGAAGTAGACCAGCGTCCAGACGATGGTGAGGATGAAGAATCCGATGGTGAGATTGCCGCCCTTCATCGCGTAGATAACGAAGCAGATGAAAGAGGCGATCAGCAGCAGGCCCATGACCCAGATGATCATGATGCTCCTCCTTGAGCCGTGATGGTTGTTAGTTCAGTGTACTCGGTCGTTATGTTGACCGATTTAGTTTACCGGTTACGTTTATCGGTTAACAACAAGGGTACACCACAACATGTGTACCGGTTAACTACGGCGTGTCTAAAGCGGTTTCAGGGATTTTGTCCTATGAATATCAGATCTGGGTTGATGCGAACACACACAGGCGTGTGGGAATCTCATCCACCGAACACGGGTTCTTCGCACCGTCGTAGACGCGGGAGAACAGCTTCCGCGCGGCGGTGCGCCCCATAAGCACCGGATTCTGGTCGAGGCAGGTGATGCCGAACCCGCTGTACTTGGCCCACTGCTCGTCGGCGAACGCGCAGATGCCGATGCGCTCGCGCGTCTGCGCGGAGGTCGCCTCGAGCACATCGCGCATGCTCTCCTCGTTATTGGCGAACAGGCAGACCTTCTCGGCGCCGTGTGCGTCCAACAGTTCCTTGATGCGATCCGCCAGGTCATGCGCGTCGGAATCGTACACCAGCACATCGCCGTCCATGCTATGGGCGCCCACATACTCCTCGAATGCGATACGGCGCGTGGTACGCGTGCTGATGCCATCGCCCGGCCTGGTGACGAACGCCACATGGTCGAACCCACGGGATGCGAGATGGTCGAGCATCGAACGCACGGCTCCGGCATTATCGCTGGACACACTGTCATACGTCGGGGGAGTCATGATGCGGTCGAGCATGACCACGGGTTTGCGGTTCTTCCTGCCATGGAAGTCCGCAAGCCACGCGTCGTTGTTGCCTACGGTGTTGACGATCAGACCGTCGACCTGTGCGTCCAGCAGCGATTCGATGTTGGCGCATTCCAGCTCGGGGCGATTGTTGGCGTCGCATACAAGAAGCTGAACGTCGCGGGCCCGGCATTCCTCCTGCATGCCTTTGATGAGCAGCGAGCTGAACGGGTTGCCCACATCGGCGATGCTCACGCCGACCATGTGGCTTACGGTGGCCTTAAGCCCCTGCGCCATCCTGTTCGGTCGGTATCCGAGCTCGCGGATCACCTGCTCTATCTTCGCTTTGGTCTCCGACGACATGTAGGCGTACTCGCCATGCAGATACCGTGAGATTGTGGTTTTGGAAACACCTACAGCCTCGGCCACGTCCCCCATGCTGGGCTTTCGATTCATCTTGCTCGCGTTCACTCCCACCCCCGGGATCGTACGTTCGTTGTTCTTCCATCAACAATAGCGTGCCCGCGGGCGACATGGCGCTTACGGTTTGTCCTGCAGCGACGGAACACTGGACTTTCTATGAGAGAATTTTGCAAGAAGTGGTATCAACGCATTGCCACCAGAGACATGGCGTTCATCGGCGTACTGACCCTGATCGCCTCCTGCGTAGCCTCCTGGCTCAAACAGTTTCCGGTACTCAGCCTGTTTGGCGCCCTGATCATCGCCCTGCTGATCGGCATGGCGGCACAGTTCCCGGTCCGAAGCTGGTATGTCGGCGACTCGGCCGACCGCAAGGCCGGGGTCAAGGACGCGGCCGGGCTCATCTCCAACAAACTATTGCGGCTGGGCATCATCCTGCTTGGATTCAAACTCAACCTGCAGGTGCTGTTCACCCAAGGCATCAAATGCCTGCCGATTGCCGTGGCCGTGGTGACGCTTACCATCGTCGTGTGCTATGCCATCGCCCGCAGGCTCGGTGTCGACCCGCAGCTCGCCATCCTCGTGTCGGGCGGTACCGGCATCTGCGGCGCCGCTGCCGTTATGGGATTATCCGGCTCGATCAAGGTCCCGCCGGAACAGGAAAGCGAAAAAGCGGACAACGAGGTCATGGCCGTGGCCATCATCGCCATCATGGGCACCATATTCGCGCTTGCGGAAATCGTGCTCGGCCCCTTGACGGGGCTTTCCGCCACGCAGCTGGGCATCACCGCGGGGGCGTCCCTGCATGAGATCGCGCATGCCGTGGCCGCAGGCGCCGCGTTCGGCGCCGTCGACATCGCCACCATCATGAAGCTCTCCCGCGTGCTCATGCTCGTGTTCGCGGCCATCGTCATCTCCATCTGGTGGGACAGGCACCATTCCGCCGTGCCGGCCTCCGGCAAACGCACGGTTTCCTTCCCCTGGTTCATGCTCGGCTTCATCGGCGCGTCCATCATCGGCACCTTCGTGCCCTTTATCGCGTCCGTCACTCCTCAGCTGGTGGACATCGCCTATGTCGTGCTGGGCATGGCCATGGCCGCGCTCGGCATCACCGTGAATTTTGCTGCCATCGCGCAAAAGGGGCGTAAGGCGTTCCTCGCCAGCTTCCTCACATCGATTCTGCTGATGTGCTTCGCCGCCGGCATGGCCATGCTGTTCTTCTAACGTTTGGCATCAGCGGTTTGCCCATACGGGTACTTCGATACATGGTGCCTTCCGCCATCGGCAGCGGAAGGCACCACGTTATTCGCCGTCGGGCATGGCTTGTGCAGCGTCTGTCTTGCCGCCGCGCCTGCGCTCCAACAGGGCGCTGACGAGCCGGCATAATGGCAGCAGATACAGCAAACAGGCGAACAACAGGCTCGTCTCCGGCGCCCCCACCGAGGCAAGCGGCACCGCGCCCGCAATCGACCAGGGGATAAGCGGCGCCACCACTACGGCGGTGTCCTCAAGATCGATGGCCCGGCGCTGCCGGTCGGATTCGACATTCGCGCACAACTGACTGGTCAGCATAATCGACAGCGTCTGATTGCAGGCGACCGCGCTGGCGACCAACGATGTCGCCAGCGTCGCGCCGAACGCGCTGCAACGCCGCGCCAACGCGGAAACGATACGGTGCGCGCCATCCAACAGACCGGTCTCCTGGAAGATACCGGAATACGACGAGGAGATGCACACGATAAGCATCACCTTGACCATGGAGACGATGCCACCGCCATCGATAAGCGGTGCCACCCGCTCGTCCGCGCAGTGGAAACCGAACACCAGCGCACGTGCCAGCGCCTCCACATCCATATGCTGCACGAGAACGCACACCGGCAATGCGGTAAGAATACTGGCACACATGGTGATGCGCACATCCACACGCGCGACGGCCAGCACCACCAGCACCACCGCAGGCAGAACCGTCGTCCAATGCAGGCAGAACGCCTTGCCGAACAATCCGCGCACATCCAACGATCCCGCCGAAGGATGCGTGCATAGCGCCAAGGCGGCATACGCCGCGCAGGTCAGCGCGAAGGGGACGGCGGCGGTGCGAACCATGAGTCGGATGTTCTCGAAGATGTTCGTATACGTCAGCGTTTTGACCAGCTGGGCGCTGGTGGACACGGGCGAGCACCGGTCTCCGAAATAGATGCCGGACAGGATCGCGCCGCCAAGCAGCATGGGGGAGACCTGCATCGACGTGCCCAAGGTCATGGTGATCACACCCATCGTCGCAGCCGAGGCGAACGAGGAACCCGTCAGCAGCGACATGAGGCAGTTGAGCAGGAACGTCAGCAGAATCACCGCATGCGGGCGGATCAGCGATGTCGTGTTCGCCACAATGAACGGTACGGTTCCCGCGGCGCGCCACAGGGTGGTCAACAGGCCGATCAGCACGAAGGTGACCACCACGATGCTGGCCGCGCGCATAGTGGCAAGGCCCTTGCGGATCATCGCGCCCCATGCGTGCCCGGTCAGCCGCCCATGAACAAGGAAGATGGCCAGGCCGGCGACCAGCGCCGGAATAATGGAGATGCCGGTCGCGATGCAGCCGATAAGCGCCGCGCAGAACAGCGCCATGGTGATGATCTCTGGCATGGGTGCCTCTCTTCTCGATGATTCCCGTCGGGCATGCGACGGCTATGGCTTTGCCCACAGTAGCAGGGCGAACGCTTCAGCATTTTGCTTCGAATCACAGGCCAGACACGGTGGATCCATTCCGCCGGCGTGGCGAGCGACCATTGGGTGACCGGGGAGCAGGATGATTTCCTCGAATCGATGGCCGAGGCCGACGAGGCGGTGATCAACCACATGCATGCAAGATGATGTACCTGAACGTCATGAACCGCCTGTCCGTGGACTGCGATTGCCTCCCCAACCCGTCCGAGCCGGACATGCACGACATCGGCGTGCTGTCCTCGCTCGACCCGGTGGCGCTCGACCAGGCGTGCGTGGATCTCATCCATATCGCCCCCGACGGCGCGTCCGTCACCGAACGCATCGCCTCACGCCACGGTGAGCATACGCTCGAATACGCCGAAGAGCTCGGCATCGGTTCACGCTCGTACCGGCTGACCGTGCTCGACTGACATGGAGGCCACCATGACTGCGGAACCCGTAGGTATGGAGGCTGCCGTGCGCCGCATCGAGATGCTGCTTGCCGAACAAGAGCATGTGTTCGTCGCCATCGACGGCCCATGCGCGGACGCTGAATTGTGACGTTCGGGCGTGGCGATGCAACCACGTTCTGAACAAGTCCGACATTCCGGGAGTCAAGCCGTTAAGCTTGGCTCCCGTTGTCATATCGGCTCCGGGATCGAGGGAAGTGATCATGGTCGCAGGCGTGTCCGTCGTCACCTTGCTGTTGGTGCTTATCTCCGGAATCGGCGCGGGATTCGTGGGATATGCCGTCGGAGCCTCGTCGCTGATCTCCTACCCGGCATTGCTGGCGTTCGGCATCCCACCGGTGCTGTCCAACACCACGAACACCGTGGGTGTGTGCGGCACCGGCATCGGTGGACTGCTCTCCGCCAGAAAGGAACTTGCCGGCCAGCACAAGCGCGTGATCATCTACGCCTGCATCGGCCTGGTCGGTGGCATCATCGGCGGGCTGCTGCTTTTGGAGCTGCCGGCAAAAGTGTTCGAATGCGCAGTCCCGCCGCTCATCCTGTTCAGCGCGTTGCTTATTGCGCTCAACCCGCGCAAGAAAGCCGCCGCACGTGACGCCATCGCACAGGCGTTGCCGCAATCGCACCAAGGCAAGCGCGCAGAGCAGATCGCCAGCAGAATCGCCGGCGGCAGCCTGCGCAACGACCCCTGGTGGCTGTGGGTCGGCGTGAGCTTCGTCGGCATCTATTCCGGCTATTTCGGCGCGGCAGCCGGAACATTGGCGCTTGCGATTCTCGACCTGGGCAAGATCGGCCCGTTCCATCAGATCAACGCGCTGAAAACCGTGGTGGGATTCGGCGCGAACATCTCCGCCGCAATCATGTTCATCATCCGAGGCTCCGTCTACTGGCCGTTCGCCATCGCCATGTGCCTGGGCTGCATCATCGGCAGTTCCATCGCGCCTCCGGTCACTCGCCACATTTCCGAAAACATCATGCGTGCGGCCGCCGTGCTCACCGGCATCATCCTCGCCGTCAAGCTCGGCTGGAACACCTATTTCTAGAATTTCTTCGACTGGGTCAGCGCTTGTGCATGCCTGTGCATGTTTTTTCGCTGCCCGGCGCATTCCGCAGGTGGTGAGAGCCGATAACCCGTTTGGAAATGGCCTGATATCAAGCCATTTCCAAAGCCGGTTCTGAGGGCAACCACCTACGGAAGCGCAAAACCCCCTACGAAAACCTGGAACGCAGAAGATACTAAATGCTGTTATGAATGATTTGACTGATTTCGGATCATTACAGCTTTGTTAGATAAGCGTTGACAGCGCTCGCATGACAATATCCACGTCCTTGTTTTCTAATTCACGAATGACATGCAGATAGGTTTCCTGTGTTGTGGTCATACTGGCATGGCCGAGACGGCGTGACACACTAGCAATCGATACGCCGGCGAACAGCAACAGTGATGCGTGCGTATGCCGCAATCCGTGGATGGAAATGACTGGCACATCCACGTTTTTGCAATGTCTGGCGAGCACATCGTTGGCTGTTGAGTTGTAGACCTTACCATGCACGAAAATGGGTTTGTCGTGTGGAAGGTTCTTAAGTAACCCGGAAAGCTGCATGATGAGCTGCCAGTCAAGCTGCACCTTGCGCACGGATGATTCGTTTTTCGTGGGCACGAATCCGCCGCCGTTCTTGTAATCCCAGGTTTTACTGACGGAAAGCGTTTGATGGGCGAAATCGAAGTCGTCGGGTGTGAGTCCAAGCGCTTCGGAGAATCGGAGTCCGGTTTTCGCGATGAGGAGGATGAGCCAATCCCAACTTGCCTCAGCGCCAAGATCAAGATCGGCGAGCATAGCGTGCAGCTCAAATTGGTTGAGATACTTCATTTTCTTGATACGCGGCTGCTTGCCTTTGATGATGACCTTGCGTGTCGGATCGCGGGGAATGAGCCCTTCGTCAACGGCATCGAGGATGGCGCCTTTAATCTGATGGTGGAAATCCATGGTGGTCTGTCGCTCATGATGCTGCGCGTAACCGTTGATAAGCCGTTGATAAGCGGTCCGATCCATATCAGCAAGCTTCAGCTCGGGAATAAGCTTTCCGAGCCAGGATTGCGCAAGTCGGTATTTGCCCATGGTCACGTCTCGGATGGCGCCTTCCTTGTACGTTTTCACCCATTGGGTGTAGTAGTCGCAGAACAGCGATTCGGAAGTGATGGTTTCCTGCATGGCATGCACCTTTCTCAAGAAAAATAGGGGATAAGCGCAGCCATCATACTTACGCTGATGAAGGGTGATGAGCGAGTCGAGATCAGCGAAGTATTTCGCTATCAATCGCCGTTCGCCGGAGGATGGCAGCAAGATTCGGAAACTCTTAACTTTGTCGGCATTGAGATTCGCCTGAGTGCCCGTCGAAATCAAGGGGTTCCACTCGTTGTCCGTGTCTGCTTTTTCCAATCTTGTATATATAAAATCTCGAAGCGTTTCATCTTCAAAGACCATGTTATAGAAAGCTTGGCTTGTTGCGAGACTAACCCTATTAATTCCTGCTTTTCCCACGCTTGCGTACATTGCGAGACAGACGCTTCCTGCAGGAATAATCCATGCCGCACTATTTTCTAGACCTTTTTCGGTAATACTTTTCGCAGTGGTCGTAATATCACGATTCTTGATATCCGAAATCCCAAGAAAGGGGATGTCTCCTCCATAATACGAAGCATTCGTGGCGGATGGAGTGCCGCCGGAACCGCCAATCACGAACAGTTCACCCAGCTTACGCTGTTCCCAAGGGTCAGTGAAACCAGCGAAACGAATCTGCGGAA
>ERZ1106954.1115-NODE-1115-length-20961-cov-6.553764_pt1 | contig 20961 bp, 18 predicted proteins | sample MGYA00403678_ERZ1106954 | MGnify/ENA primary metagenome ERZ1106954 (study PRJEB35170, sample SAMEA104062445) | human gut metagenome | biome: human gut; feature: human-associated habitat; material: faeces | place: Denmark | collected 2012-08-20 ... | reverse complement strand
AACCCCTGACCCTCTCCATGCCATGGAGATGCGCTACCAGCTGCGCCATAGCCCCAATGTCTGCTCTGCAAACCTTGTATAAGATACAACACAGAGCAGAATCATGCAATTCGCGGCGTGTCGGGCACGTGGTCGAGGAAAGCCCCGGCCGCATGCCTCATAGGCTATTTCGAAGTGTCCGTCCCATTGCCTGACGTGCCGGATGATGTGCCATTGGGATTCGAACCGTTCGGCGTCGGATTCTGGTTCGTGGATGTCGAACCATTCGGCGTGGTGGTCGTCCCCGCGCCCGACTGTCCCGAATTGTTGGTGCCTGACGTCGATCCGTCGGATGGCGTAGTGGAGTCCGTGGACGAATCCGTCTTGTTCGAATCGTCTCCGGTGTTGGTGGACGAGTCCGAGCCGTCGGTGGACGTTCCGGTGCCGCCGGTTGTGGAATCCGTCTTCTTCCCGGTGTCCTTGCCGTTGTTCCTGTCGGAGTTCGTGGTGGAATCCTTATCGGTGTCCGTCGTGCCGGACTGGTTCTGCATATTGTCCTGCGTGCCGTTGTTTCCGCTGCCATAGGTGGAATCGCCGGCATTGTCATCCGACGGCGTCTGCTTGCTGTTGACCATGTCACGCACCACGGTATCGGTTCCATGTCCGCCCGTGAACGCGAGGATCAGTCCGGCGCTCACGGCCACGCCGATAAGCGCGCTGACGATCGCGATGACGATCGGCGCACGCTTGCCATGCAGCCAAGCGTCAAACGACGCCCGGCGTCCAGCATGCTGGATACTTCCGCCGGCATTGTCCGGAAGTATGTTCGAGCCGGCATTGTCCGGAAGTATGTTCGATTCGCGTCCTCCGGCCTGCGCGGAGGAGATGACACGGCCTGACGTTGCGGGCATCGCCGCGGTCGTATCCCCGTCCACGGACGTCATGACCGTGGTCTCATCGGATTCCTCCGCGGACAGCGTCTTGGTCTGCTCGCCCTCGGATTCGGCGGGAGCGATCACCGTGGTGGCGTCATCGCCGCTCTTGCCGGCACCGTCCGTACCGTCCTTGTCGTTGGCCACGAACGGTACGGCGTTTTGCAGCTTCTCCCCCGACGCCTTGAGCACGTTCTTGTACACCTGCGTCGCAACGGCCGAGACGATGGAACCGGCGGCGACGCCAATCACCGATCCCGCGATGCCGATTTTTGCGGACAGCAGGAACGAGGTCACCGCGGCAAGCGCGCCCGCGAAAATCGATGAAAACGATATGCCCTTGAAAAAATTCTTCACAGAGCATGACGGTAGCCGATTACGCTTTGAAAAAACTTGCGATTCTGTGAAAAGCTTGGAAAAAACTTGGGAACGGGACGCGCGTCATCCCCCGTTTTCGTCGGCGGCTATAGCTGCGGATGCTCCCACTGCTCGGTGTCGGCGATCGCCGGACCATGGTTGTAGTCGACCAGACGCCACCGCAGCGCGCCCTGCAGTTCCAACGGCGCCAGCCGCACCCAATGCGCGTTGCGCATCGACAGAATGTCGGCGAAATCGCCATGCACTTCGCTCAATCCCAGCAGCGTCTGCAACGTCTGCGAGATCCAGGCGCCATGCGAGAACACGTACAGGTCGGTATCGGAGCCGGCCTTCGACGCCCAATCGTTCAACGCCTCGACACCACGCCTGCCGACGTTCTGCTTCGGTTCTGCGCCATACTTGAGCTCGCCGCCGCGGAACTGGGCCCATGACAGATAATCCTCGGGGAACCGTTTGGCGAGCTCTTCGACGGCGATGCCTTCCCAATCGCCGAAGCTGCGTTCTCGCACACGGACGTCGGGATGCACGTCGAGTCCGAGCGGGTCGGCGAACGCGTGTGCGGTGGCGGCCGCGCGTTTGAGATCGGAGCAGACAACCAGCTGGCATGCCGCTTCGGGATGACGGTCCACGTACAGTTCACGCAATGCGGACGCGGTCTGGCGAACCTGCCACATACCCACTTCGTCGAGCGGAATGTCGATCTGTCCCTGCAGCCTGTGCTGCGCGTTGTATGCGGTGCGTCCGTGGCGCACCAGTGTGATGGAACGCACGTGTGGCGTCATGGTCTCATCATGGTCGAGTTCGACGTTTCTGGGCATGCCTCTCCCCTATCTGCCGGTTGTCTTTCCGATTTATTGCCTGTCTGCCGTCGTATTCGGATTGCTGGGACGGCGCATACCAAAACGTGCCTTCCGCAGGATTTTCGGGAAGGCACGTTTCGATGATGGATGAAAAATCACGCTTCGCTGGAAGCCGTCGGCTTCTGCTCGTCCTCGGCGTGTTCGAGCTGCAGGTCGATGCTCGGGCAGTCCTTCCACAACCGTTCGAGACGGTAGTATTCGCGGGATTCCTGGTGCATGACGTGGATGACGAAATCACCGTAGTCGAGCAGCACCCACTGGCCTTCGGTCAGGCCTTCGCGGGAGCGCGGCTGGCGTTTGCCGGCCTTGAGGTACAGGTCCTTCTCGATTTCCTCGGCGACGGCGAGCACCTGGCGTTCGTTCGAGGCGCTGGCGATGAGCATCGCGTCGGTGATGGCCAATGGTTCGGTAACGTCGAACGCCACGATGTCGGTGGCCTTCATGCGGTCGGCCGCGGCTGCGGCGATGCGGATGGCGTCGATGGAATCTTGCAATGCAGGCATGTTCAGCGCTCCCATTCGGGCTTCCAGCCCTCTACTACGTGTTGCGTGTTTTCGGAATAGACCATGGAGTCGGACGGGACGTCGTGGCGGACCACGGAGCCGGCTCCGGTGGTGACGCCGTCGCCGACGGTGACGGGGGCGACGAACAGGTTGCCCGCGCCGACATGCACATTCGATCCGATGGTGGTGTGGTGCTTGTGCACGCCGTCATAGTTGGCGGTGATGGTGCCGCCGCCGATGTTGGTGTGCTCGCCCAGGTCGGCGTCGCCGACATAGCTCAGGTGCGGCACCTTCGTGCCGTTGCCGATGTGCGCCTTCTTCATTTCCACGAACGCGCCGGCCTTGCTTCCCTCGCCGAGCTCGTTGCCCGGACGCAGATACGTCCACGGGCCGATGTTGGCCGCGCGGCCGATGTGCGTCTCCTGCACGCGGGAGCGTTCCACATGCGCTTCGGCGTCGATGGTGGCGCCGATCAGCGTGGTGTACGGGCCGACTTCGGCGGCTTCGCCGATCACCGTATGGCCTTGGAGGAAGCAGCCGGGCAGGATCACCGCGTCGCGTGCGATCTGCACGTCGTCCTCGATCCACGTGGTGTCCGGGTCGAGGATGGTGACGCCTTCGCGCATCCAATGCTCGCACACGCGCTTGTTGTGCGCCTTGGCGAGCGCGGCGAGCTGCACGCGGTCGTTGACGCCTTCCACGCTTAGCGGGTCGGGGGCGGCGAAAGCGCCGACGGCTCCATTGGCTTTGGCGGCTTCGAGCGCGTCGGTCAGGTAGAATTCGCCCTGCGCGTTGTTGGATTTGAGGTTGGCGATGGCTTCGGCGAGCAGTTCGGCGTCGAACACGTATACGGAGGTGTTCACTTCGCGTACGGCGAGCTCGCTGCTGTTGGCGTCCTTTTGTTCGACGATGCGCAGCACGTTGCCTTCGCTGTCGCGGATGATGCGGCCGTAGCCGGTCGGATCGTCGAGGATGGTGGTGAGCACGGTCGCGCCGTTGCCGCTTTTCTCGTGGAAGGCGAGCAGCTGGTCGAGCGTGTCGGTGTCGAGCAGCGGCATGTCGGATGCGGCGATCAGCACGGCGCCGTCCAGATCGTCCTTCTGCGTGAGCTGCGCCATCGCGCATTGCACGGCGCGGCCGGTTCCGGGGATGTCGTCCTGGTCGACGATGGTGACGTGCTCGTTGTAGGAGCGTGCGGCTTCAGCGACGCGTTCGGCCTGGTAGTGGACCACCACGGCGAGCGTATCGGGGTCAAGGGCCGCCACGGAGTCCATGACACGGTTCAGGAACGTTTTGCCGGCCAAGGTGTGCAGCACCTTCGGTTTGTTGGAACGCATGCGGGTGCCTTCGCCCGCGGCAAGGATGATTGCGGCGCTCAGTGCCATCTTTCGCCTTCCGTTTTGCTGGTTTTCGCGGGAAACGTCCATTCCAGACGGATTAGTGGAGGACGCTTCGGATTTCAACGCAACCGCGATTGTATAAATAGGGTTCGGACAATGCTGCAGCCGTCGGAAACGCCTTACGACGCCTGCGAAACGGAGCGTGCGACGCATCCGTACGCTTCGACGAGTCCGGGCAGGTCGGCTTTGGCGTTCGCCGGACTGGTGGATGGCAGCTGCGTCATCGGCATGCCGTCCAATCCATGCGCCCGAAGCAGCGGAACGCAGAGCTTACGGTACAGTTGCGCGGCTTTCGCGCCAGTGGTGAAGACATGGGCGATTTTCGATCGCATGATTATCGGGGAAAGATCATTGGGCACCGCATTACGGATACTGGCATCGCTCGCTCCATCGATGTCGCACGACTCAATCACATCCCATAACGCCATATGGTGACGCAAAGCGAAATCCCTACGCAACCCCACAATCTGGCCCGGGTCCCGGCACTCGCGCAGACAACCATCATCATGGAAAACAGCCGCCATGACCGGCCAGAAACGATTGCGCGGATGACCATAATAAAACCGCATCTCACGCGACTTCGGACTTGGCACGGAACCCAACACCAACACGCGCGATCCGGCATCCCAAACCGGACCGAATCCATGTTCCACACGCATGGGCCACTCTCCTACCACCGCATCGAATACCGCGATGCGCCTTATTGTATTGCGCAATGTTGCGGCACGACAAACGGACGTGTATGTTGATTGCGGATACGACATGAGCAGCATATTCAAAGGAGAAAACATGCTCGAACCGACCACCGTCTATACGCCATCGCCAAACCGATACGACAGCATGACCTACAACCATGCCGGCGAAAGCGGCCTCAAACTGCCGGCCATATCCCTCGGCTTCTGGCACAACTTCGGCGACACCACCCCATACGACACCATGCGCCGCATCGTGTTCACCGCATTCGACAACGGCATCACCCACTTCGACCTGGCCAACAACTACGGCCCCGAACCCGGATCGGCCGAAAAAAACTGCGGACGACTCCTGCACGAATACTTCCACCACCACCGCGACGAACTCATCATCAGCACCAAAGCCGGCTACGAAATGTGGACCGGCCCCTACGGCGACCTCGGCAGCCGCAAATACCTGCTCGCCTCACTCGACCAAAGCCTCAAACGCCTCAACCTCGACTACGTGGACATCTTCTACCACCACCACATGGATCCATCCACACCACTCGAAGAGACCATGGGCGCGCTCGCCACGGCCGTGAACAGCGGCAAGGCGCTGTATGTGGGCCTGTCCAATTATGATGGCCCCACACTCGAGAAGGCCACCGCCATTTTGGATGAGATGCATGTGCCGTTCATCATCAACCAGAACCGTTACAACATCTTCGACCGCACCGTGGAACGCAATGGGCTCAAGGAGACCGCGCACCGTCTTGGCAAAGGCCTTATCACTTTCTCCCCGCTCGCCCAGGGACTGTTGACCAACCGGTATCTGAACGGCGTTCCGGCGGACAGCAGAATCGCACATGACGGACGATTCCTGCAGCAGAGCGCGTTGACGCCGGAACGGCTTCAGCAGATTCGCGACCTGAACGATCTGGCCGCCGAGCGTGGACAGACGCTCGCCGAAATGTCGCTGGCTTGGCTGCTGCACGACGGCATGGTGGCTTCGGTGCTGGTCGGAGCGTCACGTCCACAGCAGCTGATCGACAACATCGGTGCGCTTAGAAACACTTCGTTCAGCGACGATGAGCTCCGGCGTATCGACAAGATTTCACTGTAGCCGGGCCGCCCCCGCGCGGCAGTCGCGCACGAGGAAGCCGGGCTCCGGACGGAACCGCAACAAATGAGCCGGGCGCGTACGACATCGATCGTACGCGCCCGGCTCATGGCTTATGCGGTCGTGGATCGCAGGCTCACTCCTGCGGGTAGGAGTCGTCGAAGAAGCGGCGCTCCAAATGCACGATGGTGCGGAACACTTCGGCTTCCGGACCATCGATGGAGCAGTATTCGTTGACCAGGGAGATGAGGTCGCCGACCCACTTGCGGAAGTGCGCGCCTTCATGCAGGTCGACCCAGCCCTTGTGCGCCGGCACCTGCTGGATGACGTCGGCGTCGACGGTGCGCTTGGCCCATGCGAGGTACAGCCATTCCATGCAGCAGATCGCGGTGATCAGTTCCGGCCAGCTCTTGTCGGACAGGCTGTCGAGGTATGCGCCGTACTCCTTGTTGGCCGGGGTCGGTTCGGTCGCGTCGTATTCCTCCTGGCTGACGTGATAGGCCTCGAGGAAGTGCTCGAAGTAGGTGGCCTCGTTGTCGGCGAACCACTGCGATTGCGCCGCGAGCATGTCCTTGGTCTCCTGACGTGGGGCGAGTTTGATGAGACGCGCCATCATGCCGTTGTTATAGAACTTGAAATCCTGAATCAGATACGCCTTGAGGATGGATTCCGGCAAGGTGTCGTCAAGCAGCTCGCTGACGAAACGCGAGTTGATGGCGTCGTACCAGTCCTCGGTGTTGAGCATGTACATGAGGTCGGCGACGGAGCCGGCTTCCGCGCCCAGCCAAGCGTAGTCTCCGCTGGCGGGTTTCGTTGCTTCTGGAACGTGGTTGGTCATGATTTTCTCTTTTCTTGGATATGCCGGCGGACGGCCGGCATGTTTTCTGTGTTTGTTGTTGGATTGTGAGTTGCGTGGTTCAGGCCACGACGTCGGCCTTGCCTGATTCGAAGCGGTCGAGCACACCGGTTTTGGCGAGCGCCTTTTGTACGAACCACATGAGCGCTCCGCCGAATACGGCTCCGGAGATGACGCAGCAGACGGTGAACACGACGCCTTGCAGTGTCGACCAGCCGGCGGTGACGACCCATTCGTACAGGCCATTGGATAGGCCGGTCAACGCGCCGGCCAGGGTCACGGTGAGCAGGTTCCACTTGCGGTATGCGAAGACCGCGAAGCCGATTTCGGCGCCGAGTCCTTGGGCCATGCCGATCAGCAGTGCGTGCGCCACGCCGAATGGATTGCCCAGCAGCGTTTCGATGACCGCGGCGATGGTTTCGCCGAAGAAGGCCGCGCCGGGCTTGCGGATGATGATGGCCACGAGCGGGCCGGCGAACAGCCACATGAAATGGAAGAGTCCGCCCAGTCCCGGGGTGAGGCTGTCGAACAGGGCGGTCGGGACGGCGTAGATGAAGTCCCAGGCCCAGAAGATCACGCCGGATGCGACGGCAACGATCGCGGCCACGACGATGTCGACCACACGCCATTTGACGTTGGGTTTGCGAACTGCGGAAGACTGGTTTTCTTCAGTCATAAAGGTATGTGCCTTTCTCTTATGCAAAGGCACGGGAAGTAGAGAGACGTCCGTGCGCCGGCATTATCCGGTATACGTTCATACGGTTGAAGCGGTCGCTTCCTCTCAGCCATAATGGCCCCCGTGTCCGCAAGCGATATTACATGGTTCGGCGCGTTTCCAGGCTGGTATTCCACATGTCGGCCAAAAGTCTCGCGAAATGGAAAAATGGGTTCCGTGTTTTTCCGAAAGTCCTGGGCCTTCGGGAAAACACGGAACCCATCGATATGTGGGAAAGCCGCTGTCGGCTATGCCAGGATCGACGCCGTGTCGGTTACCGTGATCAGCGGTTCGAACAAGCGCATCGTGTTGAGCGCCAGTTCCTGGTTCTCCGGGGTGCTGCCGGTGCAGGCGTCGGCCGGAACGCGCACGGCCACGCCGTTATCGGCCGCGGCGAGCACGGTGGTGAGCACGCAGCAGTCGGTGGCCACGCCGCAGACCGTGATTTTCTTGGCTCCGCCGATCGCGTCGATCAGCTGTTGTCCCCATTTGCCGAATGTGGTGCGGTCCACCACCTGATGGCCTTCGGCGAGGGCGGCGGTCTCGTCGGTCAGGTCGTACATCGGGTCGTCCGGCGGTACCAGGAACTGCGGCCAGTCCTTGAAGTAGTCGACCCAGGCGTCCTTCGGCGGAATCGGTGCGACGTAGCGCGTGTAGACCACGCGGTCGCCGAACGCCTTGGCCAGTTTTGCGAACGCTTCGTTGGTGTCGTAGTAGGTTCCGTCGGCGCAGGCCCAAGCGGACCATTCGCTTTCGGCGAATACTTTCTGACGGTCGATGACGACCAGCCACTCATCTTCAGCGATCATCGTATGTTCCTTCCTGTGCGATCGCGCCGTTCGTCACTTGGCTTCGATGGCATCCGCCATTTCGGATGCCGGCAGGTCGGCCTCCTGCTTGGCGATGTCTCCACGCTGGAACGCCAACGCGCCGAACAGGCCGACAAGCAGCGCCACGATCACGCCGAGGTTGGCGGATGCCCAGCTGCCGTCCTTGCCGCCGATCAGGAAGAGGAGGTAGCCCTGCCAGGTCAGCCAGTTCGCGGCGGTGTTGACCACGAGGCCCCATACGGCGTGGATACCCCCCAAGAGATGAAAAGCGCGCCATGGCTCGAAGGCACCCTGTTCATCGATATGACCACCAAACGAATCGTCTGGGTCGAAGAAAGCGAAGGCTGCTACCTTCCCCGGCTCATCAACGCCCTGATCGAACTGACATGGCCAGGATGGACCGCAATCTGGTCCCCCGAAGGCACACGCGGCACATTACGCGCCACCGGAGCCGACACGGACATCATCTACACCGATCATTCGTTCAAAGACCTCGGCGACTTCGACGCCGCATCGGATATGGCCCCATGGACCATATCCAACGAAACCGACGCATTCTCCTGCACAACAGAAAACAACAAAATAATCACTTGGGGAAACTACATCGACCTCGAAAACATAGCCCTACTCGGCCCCAACAAAATGCATACGCTCGTCAACAAAGTCATCCAAGGCTGCAACGAAGGCAAACCCTGGCAATGGAACCTCCACACACAACAAACAACCCGAAAAAGGCATCCACATCGACTACATAAACAAAACAATAAAATGGTGGTCCATCTACGAAGACGACTGGGCCATCAACCCATTCAACGCACTATGGCCCGGATGGACGCTACATTCAAAAGGCGACAACTACGAATGGCACGAAAACATCACCGGATATAAGATGCGCGACTGGAAACAAGACGTCGCACAATGCAAAAACTCACTCACACAAACCATCAAACAAGGCATAAGAACCAACCCCATCGAACGACTGACAGGAGCGCTCGCAAAACAGGGAGTTGACATGCGGATTCGTCCCGCCACGTTCCAATTCGTCCCTTCAAGAATGGAGCAACCGCCGGAACGCATCTTCGCGTATCTGGACCGCTTGGAGTCGGACGAGCCTCTGTCACCGGCGCGTTTCATCAACAGAGATGGCGAAATCATCCCGGCGTGCCAGTAGACGCGCCTCTATGTACGGCCAAATCTAATAAATCCATCACGGTTTTCTTATTTGAACAGGTCAAACAGGCTGAAAGTGGTCTTCCGGTAGACGGTGTTGTACAGCTTGCGCTTGGGATGCAGCCAGCCCATGCCCTTTTTGCCGTATCCTGGAATCAGCGCCTTTTTGACAGCACGCGTCGCGCGACCTTTCGTACGTGCCGACAGGCTCTTTTTCCAGCTTGGCTTTCTCATGCCGTATTTCATTTCGATCTCATTTCTTTCCTATGCTTGTTTCGACTCCGCTATTGACGCGAGCTGGCGCATGTACAGGCTTTCCGGCGTCTGGTCGTACGCGACCGGCAGAGGGTTGACGGGCAGCATCGATTCCACCGCGTCATACAGCCGACGGAAATCCTTCTCCTGCTTTTTCGTGTAGATCGCGCAGTACGGCGACTTGCGGGACTCGGACGCGCTGTCCAACATCGGCGTATCACCGTCCAACGTACGCACGGACAGGCAGAACAGGCCGTTCGTGAAGACCGTCGCCCTGCCGGGCGACACGTCCACGATGCTGCCGACCGGTATCTCGGTCCGTGCGAACCCATACATGGACGCGACGATTCTGCCGCGTTCGATGGTGACCACACCATCACACAGCGTGACCGTGTACCCATAGTCCCTCGCGCATATTGGCTCAAATCCGACGCCGGCTCTTACCATTTCCTCCGTCATACCCCCATTATCGCTCGGACCGACGGGTGAACCGCCCGGCACGATAGGAAGGCAGACACCAAAGACGTCATCGGAAAGCATGACTTTGGAACGTGCGTTCGCGACGAGACCGGAATGACCGCACGCCGGAGGAATCAGGCCATCGGAGCATCAGTCCAGCAGGTCGCGGATGCGGCGCATGGCGAGTAGGGTGTCGACCATCCACTGGTAGGCGTCCGTCATGTCGGCGTTGAAATCCGCATTGTGGCGGATCTTCAATAGTCGGTTCTTCCTGTCGGTGTCGGGATCGTTCCAATCCACGGTTCCCAGGTCCTTCAGCATTCCGGCGACCCGGTCCCTCATGCCGTAAAGCCTCGCGTACCTGGCCGTGTCGGTGAAATACATGTCGACCGCCACATACCCGTCACGGACGCTCACGATCCCGTCGAGATGGCAGTAGCTGGATCCGATGCCGAAACTTGCCCACGTGGTCTCCTTCGGCTTGCGTCTGGACGGGTCGCCGTACGCCTCGATGAAATCGGAGCGCGTCGCCGCGTACGCGTACAGGCCCTTCCAGAACGCATGCCTGACGGAGGCGGTACCGTCGTTCCGGCGCAGCGAATCCAGTGGCCGTCCGTCCGGAAGACGCCATGCGACCCAGCCGTTGACCTGCATGTCCTCGCCGGTCGCGAGCTCCCTCGCGCGCCGGAACGCCCCGGACGGGCTAGTGAAAGTCTCGCCGTTGGCCAGGCGGATCCGCCCGTCGCCGGTCACGGTGGCGGTGGCGTCCACGCCGGCGTAGCCGCTTTCCAGCACGTCGCCGGACTTGAGTATCCCCCGCCCGCACAGTGCGGCGAAATCGACGGCGCTGTTCCCATGCTCCCCCCGTCTGGCCGTGTCCGCGCTGTTCCAGCAGGGCCTGCCCGCCGGCCTCGGGCATGGGCCACACGTCCAACGCGAGCGTGGCGAGCCGTTCGCCCCGCCGTCGGATGGCGGTCTCGTCCCACCGGTCGGCCTCGCGCGGCTCCCTCGAGATGGACAGGTACTCGTTGCCGTATCCGCCGACCATGCGGTTCCTCTTCTCCGTGAAGGAGCCGTCGGACAGTTCGGAGTTGTACGCGGTCAGGGTCAGGTTGCCCAGACCGTTCACCAACAGCGGGAACCGGTCCGGATCTTCGAGTATGCCGCGCCATTCCGCGTGGGCCATGGCGTTCTGCGGCATGATGTGCTCTATCGTGTAATCCCTGAAGTCCCGTGGGTCCTTGGGATGGTTGCGGTTCTCCAATCCCGCGAGCAGGTGCTTGCAGCGGGACGCCGGACGGTACAGGTCCTCGCCGAGCAGCGCCTGCCGGAACTCGTCGTCCGCGGGCATGCGCGTGGACCTGGCGGTCTCCGTCAGCAGCATCGCGGCGAACGACTCCGCCGGATCCGCGCCATCGGCATCATCGGCGATATCGTTGTCGGAAGCGTCGCCGTCGAGGCGTCCGATCAACGACGGGACGAGCTTGTTCAGGCCGTTGCTGCTGACCTGGCATACCATGCGGCGGAACAAATACGATTCAAGGTCCCCGAGCATGCGCAGCAGACCGTCACGGTCCACGCGGCCATGCCTCCACATCGCGAGCATACGCAGGACCAGCGGGTCCGCGACAGTGGCGTCAAAATCCCGCAAAGAGCCCAGCCTATGGCCGACCATGGCGTCGCCGACGCCTTCCGCTCCCCTGACCGCCGCGTAAGACTCCGAATACTCCAGCATGGACGACAGCAGCCCGCGGACGCGGTCCATGCGCGGCAGGAGGCTGTCCGCCGCATGCCGTTTGAACTCCGAATACATGGCACGTCCCCTGGGGACGGGACGAGCGAGCGTGGCGACCATCCAGTCATGCAGGAACGCGTCGAACGACAATCCCCTCAAACGGCGTTCCATGGGCTGCCAGTAATCCCCGTACAACGCGGCCTGCTCGTCCACGGGACAGCCCATGAGCATGTAGTTGCGCACCAGGTCCGACGTCTCGAGGTCCAGGCCGGTGGAGTTCATCGATTCGAACACCAGCTGCGGCTCGTCGCGCCCCTGGTCCAGGGTGACGGACACTACCTCAAGCCGCTGCAGGCCGTTCCACACCACGTTCGCGTCGCCGATCGCGCCGACCCATCCGCGGAACAGGTCCAGGTTCCGTTCCAGATTCGAATCCGCGCCACCGGACGCGGGACGTCCGGGATCGACGAGCCGGTCGGTCAGATTCCGCAGCACGGCGCGGTCGTCGCCGGACAACGTCAGCTTGTAGCGGGCGTCGCCGTCCGAATACTTGTCGACCAGATAGCCGCGGTCGACGATCATGTCAGTGGAGAAGCACAGGCCGTCCGGATGCCGTCTCGCGTGCTCGGCCAACGCGATGAGCAGCAGGCTCACCGAGGCGAGACGCTGCTGGCCGTCGATCAGCAGGCACAGGCTGCGGCCGTCCGGACGGATGCCGCCGTCCTGCATCCACACGACCGAACCGGTGAAATGCGTGCGGTCCGGATGCCTGCCCGCCGTGACGATGTCAGTCCACAACTGGCGGCATTGCGTCTCGCCCCACGAGTAACGCCGCTGGTAGACCGGCACCGTGAAACGCAACGATCCAGCGAACAGGTCCAACAGGACCTTCTTGCCGGCATCCATACGGCCACTCCCCTCAACTCCGAAACGATTGCCTTCTCATTATTATGCGATAAAAACAAACACCCCTCATCAACGAAGAGACCCATAATCCCGGTCGGAATATGAATGCTATTTCTTCGCCACCGTCTTAAGCACCGTAAGTGCCGCCTTGCCGACTTTCGGGCCGTACTTTTTTAGCAAAGGTAGCGCCAATGCTCCTGCTGCCAATCTGGCTTTCCTTACGTAGCCCATGATGTTCTCCCAGCAAGCCGGGCAGAAAGGCAACTTGTTGTCGGAAGCCAACTTCATTTTGCATTTGACACAGAAACGCTCCTTTGCCGCAGGTTCCTTCTCATCAATCGTATCCACGGTGGTCTCAGGCTTTTTCTTCTTCATCCTGCATGTTCTCCTTGCCAGTACTGTGTTCTTTCGCATCGGCGCTCCCAACGATAAGTTTCGGGGACACCGTCTCGCCTAATTCGAATGAGCTGACCACTTTTTCGACGCTCGTCGAAACCTGTAGGAATTTATCCGCCAAATCGTTGGGTCTGTTCTGGTGTTGCACACTGCCCACAAGTTTAAGCAGCGTGTCCTCATCATTGAGATTGTGCGTTTCGATGAACCTGCTGAAATCCCGCAGACAATACATGGCCGCGGCCTGCTCGCCCAATACCGCATGCGACTGCGTCTGCACGTTCACCGCATTGGTGATTGCCACAAGATCCTGTACAGCCCTCAAAGCGGCATCCGATTTTTTGGTCCCGCCCTTCTTCAACAATCGTTCCTGTTGCATGAAATTGCGTACCAGCGAGGCTTTCGCACGCGTGGCCTCATTCAACGCCTCACGCAAATACTCGTTCCGGTCGCGGATTCCTTCGATGTAACAGGCCTGATGGAACATGTCAAAAGCCGCGTCTACACGAGCCAGTCGATCCTGTTGGATCTCCTCGCCGAGCTGTCGTACCGCACGATCGACCTGGTCGATTTTCGCCAATGCCATAGCGATGGCGGCCTGCGTCTCAAGATGCTGTAAGGATGGCAGAAGCGCATCGTTTACTACGACTTCTTCCAGACGGACCTGCTTGTAAATCTTGTTGCGCTCGTCGAACACCTCAGCGAGGATCTCGCCGTTCTTATCCGTAAGGAAATGGAGTTTGCCTTCCTCGATCATACGCATGATATGTTCCGGAAGTTTGGCTTCCAGATGCACGGTTCCGCCGAACATGCTTTCCAGCGTTTCCGCCAAGGCTGGAATCATGCTTGAAAGCCATTTCCAATCGGTCAGATGACTGAACAGGTTTGCGTTGTCTCTGTCAGGCAGGCGGATCCGATGGCTTCTGCCGTCGTCCATTACGATTTCGCAAGGCACAATCGGCACGGGATGGAAATCGCCTTGCAGGCATATAGGTTGGCTGGAATCAGCGCCTTGGAAACCGCAATACGGGCATATGGTCGCTGTTTCCGCCACACACGTACCGCATGAGGGGCATTGATTGTTCATGTCACATCCTCACTTTTCATCGATTCGCTGGTAGGCGATGGTGCATTCCCTGACGCGACGCAGCTGCTGGTTGCGGATCAGCGGGTTGAGCCAGTTGCCGTCATCGAATTTCTGGAAGATGTCCAGACCGCGGCCGGGAAGGATCAGCCAGCCCGTGTCCGAAGCGATGGAGCGGTCGTGCAAGGTGTCGCTGAACTCGAACGTGAGATTCACCCCGTACTGCGAATACGCCGATTGGAGTTGCTCAAGCCCGTCCATCTGCGCCGTCCTGTACTCGGGGTCGTTGCGTCCGGTCACCAGATGGACTTCCACCACATCCTTGTCCGGATCCTTGCATCTGAGGGCGGTCTCGAGGAATTCCGCGAAATTGCGCAGCTGGTACGGAACGCGCACGTAGGCGTCCTTGACAAGGATTCTGCTTGCTCCCGCCAGATACGGTCCGAATAGCCGGTAGTACGTGACGCCACGCTGGTTATCGAGCAGTTCCTTCCGTTTACCGTCCGCTTTCGCCGCCAGACGTTCGATCGGAGTCATCCGGGCCGGCGCCTCCGGCCGCACCGTGGATGGTGTTGCGTTCCCGGCACCGTGCCCCATGGGGACGGCGGCCGTAGACGCACCGTTCGGCACTGCGGCAAAGCCGTCGGGACCACCGGCATCCGCTGTGGCGTCGACGGCGGTGGCGGCAGCATTCCTGTCTTCCGGGCCCTCCGCCACGCGGCCACGCCAGTACAGTTGCGGATAGTCGAGTTCCTCCAAGGTGCGCACGGCGATGGCGTCCGGCCCGACAGAGCCGTCCCCGTCCACACGCCTGTACGTGAATTCGACCTCCTCCATGGTCTGGTCGATGCGGCACAGCTGGTCCTTGACGCGTTTGCGACCTTCTATGGCGCAGCACAGCAGCGGCTCCATCTGCTCGGCGGTGGCTTCCCCGGTCGGATAGATGAGCTTCATCAGTCCGGAGAACGTTTTCCTGATGCCGTCCTTGTCTCGCGTGGACAGGGTGGACGACAGTTCGAAATACTTCTCGAACCGGTCGCTGTAGTCCACGTCGCGCAGGTTGTGCAGGATCTCCGCCAGATAGTCGACCACGAAACCGAAGCCCGTGGTGAACATCTCGGACCGGATCTGCTCGAACTCCCATCCGGGCAGGTAGAAGTGGACGCGGTCGAGGAACGCGGGATCATGGTACTGGCTCGGCAGCTCCTCGAACAGGTCGGAGTTCTTCAGCATGTACGGCACGTTGTGCGACGTGTTGCCGACGAACACCATGCTCGCCTCGCCCTGGAACGTGTCCACGCCGCGGGAGAACGACTTGTTGGCCATGTAGTTCTTCATGATGTCGACCAGGTCGCGGCCGGCCTTCTTGGCCTTGCCGGCGAACTCGTCGAACGCGACCGTGTCCCAATAGCCCACGAGGCCAAGCTTGCTGGTCGAGTTGTTGACGAACAGTTTCGCCACCGTGACCTCGCCGCCGGAGATGAGCATGCCGTGCGGGGAGAACTCGGAGTAGATGTGCGACTTGCCCGTGCCCTTCGGGCCGAGTTCGACGAGATTGTAGTTGCGTTCCACGAACGGGACCATGCGCACCAGGTGGAGGAGCTTCGCGCGGTCGGAGAACAGGTCCGGATTGAACCCGATGGACTGCATGAGCAGGTCGATCCACTCGCCGTCCGTGAACCTGGCGCGCTGCGACATGTAGTTATCGCGGTCGTCGCGGGACATCTGCACGGGTTTGAGCTGGAGCAGCTTCCACGGCACTTCGCGCGGGTCGCCGGAATACGCGTAGCCCACGCGGCACATGCACCACACGCCCGTCACGAGCAGTTTCGGATTCGCTTTCACGATCGCCGGATCCACGACCACCTGGCCGATGCCGAGATTGGAGAACGTGGCCTCGTACGTGTCGGTCTTGTCGTTGAGCGTCACCTGGACACGGTCGATGACGCTGTGGCTGCCTTTCTCACGTATCTTCGACTGGATGAGGTTCGCCTCCTCGCGGTGCACGTAATTGTCCGCGAGGATGCCGCGCACGCGTTCCACTCCGGCCTCGATGTTGAGCCGGTCGGTGCTGGCGGCATACGAGCTGAGCAGGTATTCCAGCACGTACGTCGGCACGAGCGCGTTGCCCTTGACCTTGCTGACCAGGTCCTTGCGGACGGTGAATCCCGGGAACACGTCCGTGATCTTGCGGTCGAGCGCGTTCAGCCGCGGCCCATCCGCCGAGGCTTCAGCGCCGTCGTTCAGATATTCCTCATCTGCCATCCGTTCCTCCATCGGTCTTCTGTCCCATATGCTTCAACGACGTGTTTCGGCTCAGCCGAAGAAATCGTCGACGTCGTCGCCCATGCCCTGCTTGAACGCGTACCGGGCGCACTGGTCGAGCGTGACCCTCACGTTCGAGCCGGCGGTGTTCTCGCGCAGCCTCAGTTCGAGGGTGCGTCCGTTGAACCGGTCCGCGTCTGAGGTCAGCATGAGCGTCGCCGTGACGTGCCGTCCGCTGTTCTCCTTCGAGGTCATGTCGAACGCGACCGGCGTCTCGTTCGAAACGAGCACGGCCCGCCCGTCCGGCTCGCGGCCCCACAGTCCGGCGAACACGGTGCGGGCCTGGACCTTGCCTTCCACCGGCTCCTCCTGGAAGAACTCCACGGTCAGCTGCCTGCCGGTGATGCGGTCCGTGCCCTGCATGATCCTGAATTCGACCGGCCGGGCGTCTCCGGCGGCGGAACGGCCCTTGCTGACGTGCAGGACCGGCACGACGATCTCCGGCAGCGCGGAGCCGCCATGCACGTAATGCGAGCCGGTCCCCTGCTTGCGTAGACGCATGATGGAATTCGGGATCTGGATGGTTACGCCCTCGCCGTCCGGATCGTCCAATCCCGCCTGTGCGGCGGTGAACGTGATGAACGCGCGATCCGGCGCGAGCCGCGAGCCGATGGTGAAACGCCTCTTCTTGACCCATACCTCGTCTCCCTGCGGCTGCGTGCTGAGCCATTCGGAATCGTCCAGATCGAAGCCCTGGTACAGGAAGCCGTGGTCCGAGGTGATGATCATGTTGTTCACGTTGCCGCCGGCGAGCTTCTTGACCACATCGGTCAGCTCGCGGAACGCGGTCTCGCACGAGTCGAACACCTCATCCTCGGTCTTGTCGGAGTCGCCGTGCGCGTCGATGACGTTGTGGTACACGTACAGCACATTGCACGACCTGTACAGCGCCTTCACGTCGATGGACTTCATCTTCAGCAGCTCGCCGGCCTGGATTGCCTTGCCTCCGACATCGCCAAGTATCGCGTCGCGGTTCTCGGTGCCGGTCGCGCTGCGGCCGTCGACCAGCACGCCGTAATGGTCCTTGCCGAAGGCGAGCGAATCATGCGCGGAAGACGGATCGTGCGGCAGGAGCGCGGCCATGCCGAGCTGCGTGTATGAGGGCAGCACGCCGTACTGCTTTTTCAAGTCCGTGCTGAAACGGTTTTCCCGATTAATCCGTTCCGCAAGCTCCTGCGCGGCCTCATAGCGCAGCGCGTCGGAAACGATCACGGCGATCTTCTTTTTGGCCCCGACCACCGGACTGATCTCACGCTCGTAGAAGTCCGATTGCGCGTCCACGCCCTTGAAGCTCCAACGTTCCAGCTTGTCCACCTGCATCTGCCACGCCTGGCCCAGAGCATGCTGGTACGACCGGTACGACTCCTGCAGGTCCGTGTCCACGGACCTTGCTTCGGGATGGGCGCGCCTCCACGCGGTCACGTACTCGCGGTATGCGCGGTCGGCCTTGTACAGTTCGCTGGCGTACAGTTCGATTCCCCGTTCGGGCGAATCGACGGAAATCAGCAATCCGCTGCACTCGTTCAGAGTGGCGCGGAGTCTGCTGGCCGCGGCGATGCACGCGTACAGGGGCTCGTATTCCTCGTACCACAGTCCGCCCCTGCGGGCGGCGACGATCCTCTGTATCTCGTCATCCGTGATGGAATCGTATCCCAACCGCTCAAACAGCCTGGAGACCAGCGTGTTATCGACTTCTCGGAACAGATTCTTGCCGGCAAGCTCATCGACGCCCATATCCATGATGCTGGTGTTGAGACGCAAATCGTCCACCACGTCTATGGACAGGTCGCGCAGCACGCGTCTCATGTCCACGTTGCCGTACCAATCCTCCCAGTCGCGTCTGATGCCGGCGTAGGGCGCGGTACCCGATTCGCCGGCGAAGCCGTTCCATGCCAACTGGAACAGCCACAGCACGAAATCCCTCAAGGTCGGCTCGCCATCGGTCTCGACGTCGAAATGGTAGATTTTGCGCGTGCCGGACCAGTGGAACTCCCCCAGTCCCATCTTTTCGATCTCGTCGATGCCGGATTCGTCGCCGTCCGCGTACTCCGTGAGCAGTTCGGCCCATATGCTCTGCATGCTGTGCCGGTCGTCCTTCAGCCTGAGCAGCGTGGCGACCATTTTGGCCTGGAAGACCTCCGCATTGTCGCGCGGGGTGAGCCGCTTCGCGAAACGGTCCACACGGTCGGCGTTGTCGAAGAACTTCGGGGTCCTTCTCATCACGTCCACCCACTCGCCGCGGACTCCCGCATCGGGCTCGGGCAGTTGCCCGACGAGCACCATGGTGAGCTTGTCCGCGCTGAATATCGGACCGTACGCCAGTTCTAGGTCCAGCAGCCAGTCGTCTTCAAGGGCCGGAGCCTCGCCGGTCATGTACACGAGGAACTTCCGTTCCGGCGCCTCGCGGAACATACGGTACCGGGCATTGAACGGCTCATGTTCTGGTTTCAGAAGCTCAACCCCGCGCAATGTCTCGTCAGAAGCGTTATCCCCCACGAATGTTTCCAGACTGTCCTCGAACTCTCCTTTGACATCACGCCAGAACACGATACGGCCATGTTCGCCGGCACGGTTGAAACGCTCGGCGAGCAGTTTTACCACCTGATTGTTCTCACTCATGCGTCTCTTCCTTTTTGCTTAGCGCAACGTAGCGGGTGCTGGGACCTGATCCCAAGCGTGCGACGAACCCCTCATCTATGAGGTCCTTCAGCATTCTCTGAACTTGTCTCTTTTGAATGCCTAGTATGCGCACGGCATCCGCAGTGGTTATCCATTCTCTATTCCGAATCTCATCAAGAATCAGCTTTCTAGAGTCCTGCTCATTTGCGAATTCTTTCTCTGCAATCGCGTCATCAGAAGACGAATCGCGTCGTAATCGCGTCGTAATCGCGTCATCAGAAGACAAATTTACATTCGTACGATAGATATTGATACGCAGGTCCGTGTCTCCACCGAGAAACTCCGGTTCCGGCAATCCCGCATCACGCACTTGCTGCATTACACGCAGAATGCCACTGCCCCAATGCTCGATATAGCCCATGTACTCGAATGCCAATGCCAAGGCCTCGTTGCGGATTTTCGAATACCCCTGCTTCATGCGTTCGATGGTCTGCCCCATGGGAAGACGTCCCGGAGAGGTGATTTCGAGACGATCGTCATAAATGGCGATCTGGATACTGGAATGGTCGATATAGCTGCGATGCACCACCGCGTTGACGATCAGCTCACGAATGGCTTCGGGCGGGATCTCGTACACGTCCTGCCTGTACACGCCTTTGAACCGCGCGCCCATATGGATGTTGCGCAGCACGTACTGGTACGACGCTTCTATAAGCTCCTGAGGAGTGCCCGTGAATTCGCGGCGGTCCACGAACACGGCCTTCGTGGAACCTTTGAACACGCCACACTGCACCACTGATCGGACCACGCCGCTGCCGGTCAGGATCGCGTATGCGTTCGTCGGCTCAAGCTTCCCGTCCTGCTCGCATAGCACGCCCCATTGCAGCAGTTGCTTCTCTGTGACCGTTTTGACTGCCGCAGGATTTTCGGCATTGGTTTTCGCGGTCTCGGTCAGTTTCGCGCATAGAGTCGCGATATCCTCGTCCGTCACGGACAGGCCGAGGCAACGCACCTGGTCGAAGCTACGGTTGCTGCCCTCGATGGTAAGTTCCCGGATAGTGGGCTGGTCCGCCTGGCGCGTGGTGCCCGCCACACGCACGAACGTTCCTCGCTCCCGTCCAAGTGACTTGATGAAGTAAGGACGCTGCAGACCAGGAGCTATCTCGGCCACGATAACGGTCTTGCCGTCCACGTCATGCATGGTGATGTCGGGGACGATCAACGGCTCGCAACTGTCAACGATGGCATCGGAAATGGCGTCCATCACAGTGAACACCCTGTCTTCGGCGATGCCAGCCACACGCAGCGTCTGGTCTTCGATGCCGAATACTAAGCATCCGCCTTGTCCATTGGCGAACGCCACCGCGGTCTTGGTGTAGTTGATGCTCTTGGAAGGAGGCAGCAGCTTGTACTCCACATTCTTTGATTCACCGTTCAACAATGTTTTCAACTTATACGGCATTATCAATCCTTCTTCTCGGTTCGGATTGCAATCAACATTTCAAGATTCTCGCATAAGCTTGTTCTTCAACCAAGAAGCATCATGTTCGAAAAAATCGAAAAAATCCGAATACCAGGGTAACTGTAAGCTGCCCTCTCGTATTTTCATCTTCTCCATCATGAGAGTTTGGCCCGCAGATTGTTTATCGAGCTTTTCCTCTGCGTCACGAACTTGTACCGGCCAAGCTCCTGAAAAATGACCCAGAACCTTTGACAGATATCGGAAAAGTGAATACAAAACCGATACGCCCTCGATTTGAACATGCCG
>ERZ1106954.1112-NODE-1112-length-20974-cov-9.428462_pt1 | contig 20974 bp, 22 predicted proteins | sample MGYA00403678_ERZ1106954 | MGnify/ENA primary metagenome ERZ1106954 (study PRJEB35170, sample SAMEA104062445) | human gut metagenome | biome: human gut; feature: human-associated habitat; material: faeces | place: Denmark | collected 2012-08-20 ... | reverse complement strand
CCTTCCCCTTGAGGGGAAGGTGTCGGCGCAAGCCGACGGATGAGGTGAAATTCAAATCCGTGCGCTTGCGCACACCTTAATTATTCATTATTCATTCGCAGGCGCAGCCTGCGCCGCCGGGCAAGCGCAAATTTGCATCGCGCCTACGGTAAGCGGCAGCTTTCCGGTTTCCGCGGCAATTTCGATACCGGGCAAGCGCAATAAATGTATAGGTACAGCCTTAATTCGCTATTAAAAAAATGAGAGATTTAAATTTTTTATCAATGGTTATACGGATACTGCTGGCGGTGCTCGTCGGCGGGCTTTTGGGTCTTGAGCGCGAGCGGCGAAGCTCGCCGGCGGGCTTTCGCACGTATATGCTCGTCGCCATCGGCTCGTCGATGACGGTCATGCTCAGCCAGTATCTCGATCTGATGCTCACGACGCAGTGGAGAGCTGCGGCGCAGGCCGCGGGCGCTACACACGATGTGTCACGCTTCGGCGCACAGGTCATAAACGGCGTGGGCTTTCTCGGTGCGGGCACGATCATTCTGACGGGCCGCAGACGCATAAAGGGTCTGACCACCGCCGCCGGACTCTGGGCCTCGGCCTGCCTGGGCCTTGCCATCGGTGCGGGGTATTACGAATGTGTGCTCGTGTCGGTCGCGCTGATACTCGTGTGTATGTACGCATTCCCGGCGCTGGAGAACCGGCTGATCCTGCGATCGAGGTACATGAACATACTGGCGGAGCTCGAGGGGATGGAAAATCTCGGTCCTGTTTTGGGCATACTGCGCGAGCGGGACGTTACGGTGTTCGACATCGATCTGAGCAAGCAGCCCGTTGACCACCGCGCCCGGATCAGTGTGCATTTGAGCGTGTATCTGCCGAAAAATCTGAATCACACACGGCTGCTGGCAACGCTCTCGACGCTCGGCGGCATGGTGTCGATCGAGGAAAGCCAGTAAGGGGGGGCGAAGCCATGCTTTCATGCTTTGATTTTATCCGCGAGCCGACGACGCTGGCCATGGCGCTGCGCCTGCTGCTTGCGTTCATCTGCGGCGGAGTAATCGGCGCCGAGCGCGAGATAAAGCGCCGGCCGGCCGGCTTCCGCACGCATATCCTCATCTGCCTGGGCGCGGCGATCACAACGCTGACAAGCCAGTACCTGCTGCTCGGTCTCGGCCTGTTTACCGATATCGGCAGGCTCGGCGCACAGGTCATCGCCGGCATCGGCTTTATCGGAGCAGGCACGATCATCGTGACCGGCCGCCGTCAGGTCAAGGGACTGACCACCGCCGCCGGGCTTTGGGCCTCGGCAATTGTTGGGCTTGCCTGCGGAGCGGGCTTTGTCGAGTGTGCGGTGTTTGCGACAGTCGTAATTCTGTTTGCCGAGATCGTGCTCATAAAGTTTGAGTACAGATTCGCCAAAAGCGGCAGGATCTGCACGCTGTACATCGAATACACCGAGCCCGACACGATACAGAGCGTGCTGGAGATGATAAGCGGGCGCTCGCTCAAGGTCTCGAATCTTGAGGTCAGCCGCACGCAGGGCGAGGACGAGGAGCACCGTTACTATGCGCTTTTGTCCGTGCAGACCACGCCCAAAATGAGCGGCACAGAGCTCGTCCAGGACATCACCGCCCTTCCCAATGTCTTCGTTGTCGAGGAGATGTGAAAACAGCAGCGCAGACTGCTGTTTTTTCAATAGCCGATAGCTGATAGCTATAGGTGTGCGGCTGTGCCGCGCGGATTTGATTCCACCTCATCCGTCGGCTGCGCCGACACCTTCCCCTCGAAGGGGAAGGCAGGGTGCAGGCAACGATTTTGCACTAATATAGAACAATTATTGCGTACAGCGACCCCTCAGTCAGCTTCGCTGACAGCTCCCCTTACGCAGGGGAGCCAATGGAAGTGCGGAGCAAAATCTGCACCGCACTATCGGGAAGCGGCAGTTTTCCGGTTTTGCCGGCAGCTTCGATACCGGGCAAGCGCAATAAATGTATCCGCAGCTGCGTCAAAGCGCCTCTAAAGAAGCGTCATACAGAGCTTTTGAGGGCAGGCCGGTCTCTGCGGCGGCTTTTTTGCAGGCGGCTCTGCGCGACAGGCCCTCTGCGCGATAGCGCTCTACGAGGGCGAGAGCGTCGTCGAGCGTAAGCTCAAGCTCCTGCTCCGGTGCACCGTCGATGACCAGCACGAATTCGCCCTTGGGAGGCGCTGCTGTGAAATACTCGACCGCCTCTCCGAGAGTTGTGCGTATCGTCTGCTCGTGTATCTTTGTCAGCTCGCGGCACAGCGCGATGCGCCGGTCAGCACCGAAAGCATTTTTCATATCCTCAAGCGTGCGCATGAGCTTGTGCGGCGCTTCGTAAAATATCATGGTGCGCTTCTCGCCGCACAGACCTTCAAGGTGCTCACGGCGGCTTTTGTTCGAGGTGGACAGAAAGCCCTCAAAGCAGAACCTGCCCGACGGCAGCGCCGACAGCGCGACGGCCGACACGAGCGCGGCAGGCCCCGGCACGACCAGCACCTCAACGCCGCCTTCCGCGCACAAGCGCACGAGCTCCTCGCCGGGGTCTGATATCGCGGGCATGCCGGCGTCGGTCACAAGCGCGCAGCTTTCGCCGGCGAGGATGCGCTCGAGGATCTTCGCGCCGGAGGCATACTTGTTGTGCTCGAAATAGCTCACGAGCGGCTTTCGTATGTCGAAGTGATTTAAAAGCTTCATCGTCACGCGTGTGTCCTCGGCCGCGATAAAGTCCGCGTCGCGCAGCGTCTGCATTGCGCGCGGCGAAAGGTCGCCGAGATTGCCGATAGGTGTTCCCACCAGATACAGTTTACCGCTCATGCCCGTCCTCCCTGTGACAGATGCGTTTTATTTCCGCGCTCTCGCGCCCGTCGCCGCCGCAGATAAACAGCGGCGGCATTATTTTTAAGCCCGCGTTCGCGCCGCGCCGCCCCTCGACGAGCACGAGCGACGGCTCTTTTCCGGCCGAGTGCGACACCGTGCGCAGGCGCTTTGCCTCAAAGCCTGTTTCGCGCAGCAGACATATGACGTCGGCCAGACGCTCTGCTCTGTGCACAAGGCAGAACGCGCCGCCCGTTCGGCACAGATAAGATGCCGCGCGGCATATATCCTCCAGCGAGCACAGCTTTTCGCCGCGTGCGGCGGCCTTGTCCGCGTTTGGGCTCTGCCTGCCGCTTCCGGCGGCAAAGTACGGCGGATTGGAAACGACGAGATCGAACTGCCCGGTTTTGAACAGCTCGCGGCAGCGGCGGATATCGCCGCTAATGATATCGCAGCGCGTCTCCAGTGCGTTTGCGGCCATGTTTTCGCGGGCTACGCGTGCGGCCTCGGAGTTTATCTCAAGCCCCGTCATGTGCAGCCGCTCACTTCGCACAAGCAGCAGCAGCGGCAGTATGCCCGAGCCGCAGCCGAGGTCGATGCCGCGCCTTCGCGTGCCGATATTCACAAAGTCCGCCAGCAGCACGGAGTCCGTGCCCGGCCGGAAGTGCTTCGACTGCTCAAACTGCGGCCCGTTTTCCCATAACTCCATTTTTTCAATAGCGCTTTTTCGGTGGCGAATCAGCGCTTCTCCTATACGTTTATTGCGTGAACCCGGTATCAAAATTGCTGACGAAACCGGTTTTGCATCGCACTGTGTAGGGAACTTATCTTGCCCGTTCCGCCTGTTGAACCTTAGTCGGAAATTAAAACTATATCGTAGGGGCGAGCATTGCTCGCCCTCATGGTCGGAACAAGAGCTAAGTATAAATGCAAAAAAGACAGTGCAGCATTTACATTGTGCCGATACATATTTTGCACCAGCACGACCGTAAGCTATCGACAAAACCGTGGTAAACGGGCGAGCAATGCTCGCCCCTACGAGTTGACATCGGTTCCGACCAAGCCCATCACAAGCGGAATGGGCAAGCCCATTCCCTACAATAGTGCGCCGCAGCACAGCGCTGCGATGCAAAATCGCGAACCTGCCGCACACCTTTAGATATCCGCCCGCAATGTTTTTTAACGGTGCAAAGTCCCGTTAAAAAACATTGTAACAAATATGGCGCGGCGCGTCAATGCGCTTGACTGCACACCCCTGTTTGGGGTAAAATCATACCAAAGCATAGCTGAAAATTTAACGGAGGTAGAAACAATGAAAAAATGGCTGATCATAGCACCCATCGCCGCCGCAGCGGCGGCAGCAGGCGCGGCGGTTGCGCTCAAGGGCAGGGCCGGCGCGGATAAGAAGCCCGCGGCGGCAAAGGCCGCATCCAAGCCCGCGGCAAAGGCCGGAAAGAAGAACGCCGAGTTTTCGATAAAGAATCCCAAGTCCGGCGTCTACAGCTTTGCAAGCGGCTACAAGGACGCGAAGGAGATCTCCGTCACCGTCACCTATGACGCAGATAAGCACGCGTTCGGCGTCGTCTCCGAGGGCTATATCACAGACTCCGGCGACTCGCACGTAGCCATAGTAAACGCCGACGATTTCGCAATTCAGATCGAGTATGCGCCCTACTACCACGGCGAGGACTTCACTGCGCTCGAAAAATCAGTCGAGGAAAACTACAAGAATTTCGGCAGGGTCAGCTTCAAAAATGCAAGCGGCATCTGCTTCACAAACGGCGGCAGCTATTGCATGGCCTTCCCTGCGGCGGACTCCACGGCCGATTACGTTCTGGCAACGGTCGTCCTCATGGGTGACGACAACGAGGATGAGCGCGTTAAGCTGCGCTCGAACCCCGAGATGCTCGCTATCATGGACACCTTGGTTATAGAATAAGCAAGCGGCTGCTGCGTAAAAGCGCCTCTGAAACGAAAAAACACGAACGATTTTCTCGTTCGTGTTTTTTCCATAATTAAAGAAGAGAGGTGTAGATGTGAACAAAAGCCCGCACTGTTTTGATCTTTCCCGGCGGCGTCCTGAACCGCCGCCGGAGGCTTATCACATATTAAGGGAGGCTTTGTGATTTTAATTTACTACTTCCGCGATAGGATTTCAGCTCCAAAACGGCTCTCTCCTGCTCCAAACGGGCAAATCTCACTTGCCGCCACGCATTTTCTCCATATCGGAGACGTGGTTTTTGATCGCATTGAACGATTCGTCGCTTATGATGTGCTCCATCTTGCAGGCGTCCTCGGCAGCGGTCTCGGCTCCTACGCCGAGCATGCGCAGATATCGCGTGAGCAGGGTGTGCCGCTCGTATATCTTCTCTGCGACCTCCGCTCCGGCCTCGGTCAGGCTCAGGTGCCCCAGCTCGTCGGCGACGAGATATCCGCCGCTTTTGAGCAGGCTTACCGCACGGCTGACGCTCGGCTTTGAATAGCCCATGTACTCGCCGACGTCGATGGCGCGCACATCCTTGTATTTTTGCGACAAGACGTATATCGTCTCAAGATACATCTCGCCGGATTCCTGTAAAGTCATTCGTTCCTTCTCCGTGTTTACTGTAATTTAAAATGAATGATATCACATTGCTTTTATTAATTCAAGCAATTGCGCACATTATTCTTAATCCCTATAAAAACGATGTGATATTATGCACAATTAGTTAGCTTATGCTAACCGTCGGAATTGTGCAAACATACAAACCTTGCGTCAGGGACTTGACAAAGGAGAATACTGTGCTATTATTCAGGCAGTTAGCGAGAGCTAACTTAAATTCACCCCCGCGGTTAGCGTGTGCTAATCAAATGGAGAAAGGATATATGCAATGATGCCTTTAACATTGGCGGCGGTCGGCGAGGAAAACACGATACAGCGTGTTGCCGGCAAGCCTGAGGTGAAAAAGCACCTCGAAAACCTCGGCTTTGTTGTCGGGGGCGATGTAAAAGTATTGACTGCCGTTGGCGAGAATGTCATCGTCAAGGTCAAGGAAGCCAGGATCGCCATAAGCGCGGAAATGGCTCAGAAAATATATGTGTGAGGAGCAGAAACATGAAGACTCTGAGAGACGTTAAGATCGGCGAGACCGTAACCGTCAAAAGGCTCCATGGCGAGGGCGCGATAAAGCGCCGCATCATGGACATGGGTATAACCAAGGGCGCTGAGGTCTATGTCCGCAAGGTCGCTCCCCTGGGCGATCCCATCGAGCTCACCGTTCGCGGCTATGAGCTTTCGCTGCGCAAGGCAGATGCAGAAAAGATCGAGGTGGAATAATGGAAAGGAACATTAAAATTGCCCTTGCCGGCAACCCGAACTGCGGCAAGACCACGCTGTTCAACGCGCTGACCGGCTCGAACCAGTTCGTCGGCAACTGGCCCGGCGTAACCGTTGAGAAGAAGGAAGGCAGGCTCAAGAGGTTTGACGGCGTAACGGTCGTTGATCTTCCCGGCATCTACTCGCTCTCCCCGTACACCCTTGAGGAGGTCGTTGCGCGCAACTACCTGCTCGGCGAGCGCCCCGATGCGATACTCAATATCATCGACGGCACAAACCTTGAGCGCAACCTTTATCTGACCACTCAGCTGACCGAGCTCGGCATCCCCGTGGTCGTCGCTGTCAACATGATGGATATCGTCCGCAAAAACGGCGACATCATCAACATCAAGGAGCTGTCCCGTCAGCTCGGCTGCAAGGTATATGAGATCTCCGCTCTGAAGGGCGACGGCGTTTCCGAGGCCGCCGCGGCGGCGGTAGACGCCGCAAAGAACGGCAAGACCATCCCCATGCACTCGTTCTCGGGCGTTGTCGAGCACGCTATCGCTCACATCGAGGAGGCCGTCCTGCACGAGCTGCCCGAGGAGCAGCAGCGCTGGTACGCGATAAAGATCTTCGAGCACGACGACAAGGTCCTCGCAAAGCTCGCGATAAAGCCAGAGATCATGGAGCACATCGACGCGGATATCAGGGCCGCCGAGGATGAGCTTGACGACGACGCGGAGAGCATCATCACCAACGAGCGCTACATCTACATAGCGTCCATCATCAAGGCCTGCTATAAAAAGAAAAACGTCGGACAGCTCACCGCCTCCGATAAGATAGACAAGGTCGTCACCAACCGCTGGCTGGGTCTGCCCATCTTCGCGGCCGTCATGTTCTTTGTATACTGGGTCGCAATGGTCGCGGTCGGCGCACCTGCTACCGACTGGGCAAACGACGGCGTATTCGGCGACGGCTGGCACCTGCTCGGCATAGGCTCGGCAGATTACAACGACACAAATGACGAATACACTGCGGCGCTTCAGGCCGTCAGCGCATTCCTCGGCGAGGATATAGACGTTGAAGCCGACGGCTTCGACGCCGACGCACTACTTGCCGACATGAAGGCCTTCAAGACCACCGACAAGACGGCGACAGTCGATGTCGAGGACGAGGAGACCCTCGCGATAAACACCATGACCGCTTACTACGACACGCTCCCCGAAGGAGCTGACAAGATGAAAAATGTCGTTCAGATGACCTACGTCGACGCGGTGGCTTACCTTGAGAAAAACGGCTTTGACGCTCCCGACCCTGCCGACTACGGCGTATGGGTACCGGGCATCCCCGTTCTCGTGGGCGACGGCCTTGACGCTGCAAACGCGGCTCCCTGGCTCAGCGGCCTTATCAACGACGGTATCGTGGCCGGTGTCGGCGCGGTTCTCGGCTTCGTGCCTCAGATGCTCGTTTTGTTCCTTATGCTCGCCTTCCTCGAGGCCTGCGGCTACATGGCGCGTATCGCCTTCGTGCTTGACCGTATCTTCCGCAAGTTCGGACTTTCCGGCAAGAGCTTCATCCCCATGCTCATCGGCGTCGGCTGCGGCGTTCCGGGCGTCATGGCCTCCCGTACCATCGAAAACGAGCGTGACCGCCGTATGACGATCATGACCACCACCTTCATCCCCTGCGGCGCAAAGGTGCCGTTCATCGCGATGATCGCCGGCGCACTGTTCGGCGGCAGCGCATGGGTATCCACCTCCGCGTACTTCATCGGCATGGCGGCTATCATCTGCTCGGGCATCATGCTCAAGAAGACAAAGCGCTTTGCCGGCGACCCCGCCCCCTTCGTTATGGAGCTTCCCGCATACCACATGCCCACCCTCGGCAACGTCCTCCGCTCCATGTGGGAGCGCGGCTGGTCCTTCATCAAGAAGGCCGGAACCATCATCCTGCTTTCGACCATCTTCGTATGGTTCACCACCTACTTCGGCTGGGTCGACGGCAGCTTCCAGATGCTCTCTGAGGATCAGATCGACTCCTCCATCCTCGCAAAGATCGGCAACGCCATAGCGTGGATCTTCGCTCCCCTCGGCTGGGGCAACTGGCAGGCAACCGTCGCCTCCATCACCGGCCTTGTCGCCAAGGAGAACATCGTCGGTACCCTCGGCATCCTCTACGGCGGCGGCGACGGCACCGTCTACCAGGCAATGGCCGCGGCCTTCACCGGCGTGACGGCTTACAGCTTCCTCGTCTTCAACCTTCTGTGCGCTCCCTGCTTTGCGGCCATCGGCGCAATAAAGCGCGAGATGAACAACCGCGGCTGGACCTGGTTCGCGATCGGCTATCAGTGCGGCTTTGCATACGTCATCGCCCTGATTATAAATCAGTTCGGCAGCGCCTTCACCGGCAAGCTGAACATCATCGGTCTGATCGTTGCCGTCGCTCTGCTGGCAGGCATCATCTACATGCTCCTGCGTCCTTACAAGGAGGCTGAGACCCTCAGCACCAAGGAAGCAACCGTAGGCGCAAAATAATAAGCAGCATAACTTGAGAAATATTAAAGGAGGAAAAAGCAATGCTTGAATGGTTGGCTTCCAATCTCGGAACAATACTGATAAGCGCCGGTCTGATCGTCATTGTCGCGCTCATCATCCGGCTGATAGTTAAAGATAAGAAAGCGGGCATATCCTCCTGCGGCGCAAAATGCGGCGGCTGCGGCGCATGCGCCATGGCGGGCAAATGCCATGACGGTGCGTGCTCCGAAAGCGGCTCCGGCGCCCTCAGGGACGTAAAAGACCTGAAGAAAAAGAACAGTTGATTCTCTGACGGGAGGTGCAGACCCCTGCACCTCCTGCATAAAGCAAAAAGCCCTCGGCTTTTTACTTTATGCAAAACGCCGCATTTTTTGTGAAGCTTACACTTCACGAAAAATCTCGCTGCGCTCATCAAAAAGTCCTGCGGACATTTTTGACGGCTATAATCCAACTTGAGGCGGGCCTTGCCCCCTCAAACTCCCCCGCTGCGCGGATATTGTCCTCGGCGGCACAAATTTATTTGCAATCTGACGGGAGGTGCAGACCCCTGCACCTCCCTGTTTTACAAACAGGAGTAAGCGATGACTAACCCAAGGCTTGCGGTCTCCGCCTCGGTGGTTCGATATCTTCTTGCGCTTGACGCACTCAAGAGCTCGGGCGGAATACGAACGATCGATGTGGCGCGGCATCTCAACGTAAAAAAGCCGAGCGCGCACACGATGCTCAACAATTTAAGAGACGCCGGCATTCTGACGAAGGACGAGCTCGGCATAGCGCATCTGACGAGCCGCGGCATGGAGCTGACGAGCCGGTATCGCCGCTATTACTGCGCCGTCGCCTCGGCTCTTGCGCGTGCTCTGCCGCCCTCGGCAGACGTTAAAAATGCAGCCTGCACCCTTGTGGCCGAGCTTTCAGAGCAGGTGCTCGAGGAGCTTTGCGCGCAAAGCGGCACGGAAGGACATGCGGTAATGAAAAATCCCGATACGGAGGTCGTTTTATGCAATATGTGATTTTTGCTCTTGTTCTCATCGTTTTTGCCGTCCTTGTCATAAAGGACTACTCTAAAAAGCTGGCCTCCGGCTGCTGCGGCGGCACAGACGCGGAGAAAAAGATAAAGGTCGGGGACAAAAACAGGGCTCACTACCCATATGCCGCGATCCTGACCGTAGACGGCATGATGTGCCCGGCCTGCGAGACGCGCATAGAGAATACCCTCAACGTCATTGACGGCGTCTGGGCTAAGGCAAGCTCGTCCGACGGCAGGGTCGAGGTGCTCATGAAAACGCCCGTGGACGAGGAGGTCTTCCGCAAGGCCGTAAACGAGCTCGGCGTTTACACTCTTATGAAAGCTGAATACCGCGATGCAGAGCAAAGTTAAGAAATATTCAGGTGTCGACGGCAGCTACATCGTCGTAAGCTACGATGTTTTCCCCGGCATCGAGCTTATCTACAACGACATAAGCCTCTATGAGCACGATATCCAGCCCGAGGAGGATAAGACCCTTCTGGAGATACACCACTGCCGCTCCGGGCGAATGGAGTGCCGCATCGGCACGGACTTTTTCTATCTCGCGCCGGGTGATCTGTCGATAAGCCTGTCCGACGGTGCGATATCGCACTCGAGCTTCCCCACGGGCTCCTATGAGGGCGTGACGATACGCATAAACGGCAGGGACGCGCCGCGCTGTCTTTCGTGCCTGCTCGCCGACGTGAATGTCCGGCCCGACGCTCTGCGCGAAAAATTCTGCGCGCACGGTCAGTGCTTTGTCGCACGCTCCTCGGCGGCCGTCGAGCACATTTTTTCCGAGCTGTACAGCGTGCCGGCGAGCATACGCAAGGGCTATTTCAAGGTTAAGATACTTGAGCTCCTGCTGTTTCTGAGCGCAATGGAGCTCGACAGCTCCGCGCTTTCCGAGCGCAGGATATCCAACACACAAGTCGAGCTTGCCAAGAGCATCGGCGCGTATCTGTCGGCCAATATGGACAGGCGCATAACGCTCGAGGAGCTGTCGCGCACATTCCATATGTCGCAGACTGCGCTGAAGTCCTGCTTCCGCGCAGTCTACGGCGAAAGCGTGTATTCCTATATCCGCACGCAGAAGATGCAGTGCGCCGCGGCGGATCTCAGGCGCTCGGAGATGAGCATCATGGAGATCGCCGGACGCTACGGCTATGATAACGGCAGCAAGTTCGCCAAGGCCTTCCGCGATACCGTCGGCATGAGCCCGACGGAGTATCGAAACGCCGGCTGAGGCGGCTGCAATATAAATAAAAGGAGTATATGACTATGAAATTCCACATTGAAAACACCACGAAGATGTTCGGCTGCGGCCTTCTTTTCGGCACCGCCGGCATCAGGATCCTCAGAAGCCGCGACGCAAAGACCCTATACACCCACGTCACCGCCGCCGTTCTGCGAGCAAAGGAATCGGTCATGCAGACAGCCGACGATATCCGCTGCGACTGCCGGGACATCTACGCGGGAGCAAAGAACATAAACGAGCGCCGCGCCGAGGAAGAGGCGGCGGCAGTCATTGAAAACGTCGAGGCAGAGTAATGAAATGCAGGATTCTCAGCGAAATTGAAGGCAGGATGCGCGTGCGTCTGTGTACGCCGCGCATGACATTAAAGCAGGCCGACATCGTTGAGGAGTATCTCAGCGGTGTCTCCGGCGCAAAAAAGGTCAATGTATACGACCGCAACTGCAACGTCGTCATCGAGTATGCAGACCGTGCGGCGGTCGTGTCCGCGATGGCGCGCTTTTCGTATGACACCTGCGGCATAACGGAGCCCAAACCCACCGGCAGGGAGCTCAACCGAGAATATCAGGACAGGCTCGCGGGCGTTATCATGCGCCGCATTCTCAAAAAGGCGCTCCTGCCCGCACCGTGGCGTGCGGCGATCTGCCTCGCAAACAGCGCAAGGTATTTTATCCGCGGCGTGCAGTCGCTGCTTGCCCGCAGGCTCGACGTTGCCGTGCTCGACGCAACGGCGATAACCGTCTCCGCGCTGCGCGGCGATACCGACACCGCGTCGTCTATCATGTTCATGCTCAAGATAGGCGATATCCTTGAGGAGTGGACGCATAAAAAATCCGTTGCCGACCTTGCGCGCACGATGAGCCTGAATGTCGATAAGGTCTGGGTAAAGGCAGGCGATGCGGAGGAGCTTCGTAATATCTCCGACGTAAAGGTCGGCGATGAGGTTATCGTCCGCATGGGCAGCATGATACCCCTTGACGGAAAGATCAAATCGGGCTCGGCGGCCGTAAATCAGGCCTCGATGACCGGCGAGAGCATGCCCGTGCGCAAGGAGGAGGGCAGCTATGTCTACGCCGGAACGGTAGTAGAGGAGGGCAGCTGCGTCATAAGGGTCGAAAAAAGCCTCGGCTCCGGCCGCTACGACAGGATAGTCCGCATGATAGAGGACTCGGAAAAGCTCAAATCGGACGCCGAGTCGCAGGCGTATCACCTTGCAGACAGGCTTGTGCCCTACAGCCTCGGCGCAACGCTGCTCACCTGGCTTATAACACGCAATCCGACAAAGGCTCTTGCCATACTCATGGTCGATTTCAGCTGCGCGCTGAAGCTTTCCATGCCCATCGCGGTGCTCTCGGCAATGCGCGAGAGCGGCGTGCACGGCATATCCGTCAAGGGCGGCAGGTTTCTTGAGGCAATCGCCCGTGCCGACACCGTCGTTTTCGACAAGACCGGCACGCTCACCCACGCGAGCCCGGAGGTCGCGGATATCATCACCTTCGGCGAAAACGAGAAGGACGAGATGCTCTGCCTCGCGGCATGCCTTGAGGAGCACTATCCTCACTCGATAGCAAACGCCGTCGTTAAGGAGGCGCAGCGACGCGGTCTTAACCACGCAGAGCGCCACTCCAGAGTCGAATACGTCGTCGCCCACGGCATCCGGAGCACCGTCGACGGCAAAAGGATCGTTCTCGGCAGTCACCACTTCGTGTTTGAGGACGAGGGCTGCACTGTCCCCGAGGGTGAGGAGGACAGCTTCGATGCCCTGCCCACGCAGTATTCGCACCTGTATCTTGCCATAAGCGGCGTTCTGGCCGCGGTCATCTGCATAGATGACCCTCTGCGCGGCGAGGTGCGAAGCGTCATGAGCGCTCTGCGCGGACTGGGGATAGACAAGCTCGTCATGATGACCGGCGACAGCGAGCGCACGGCGAAGGCCGTCGCCGAGCACGCGGGCGTTGACGAATACTATGCCGAGGTGCTGCCCGAGGATAAGGCGGCGTTTATACGCTCCGAGCACGAAAAGGGCCGCATAGTCATCATGATCGGCGACGGCGTGAACGATTCTCCGGCACTCAGCGAGGCCGACGCAGGCATCGCAATGTCCGACGGCGCCGCCATAGCGCGCGAGATCGCCGACATTACGATCTGCTCGGACGATCTTGAGAGCCTTGTTGTCCTCAAGCGCATAGCCGACGGCCTCATGGCGCGCATCCACGCAAACTACCGCTTCATCATATCCTTCAACGCAGGGCTGATCGTCCTCGGCGTCGCGGGTGTTCTTCCGCCCTCGACCTCCGCGCTGCTGCACAATGTATCGACGCTGGGCATTGGTTTACGCAGCATGAAGAGCCTGCTGCCGTAAGCAAAGCTTCAAATTGTCCTTTCGGAGCCTTATTCGCCCTTTTCGGAGCGGATAAGGCTCCGCTTTTTATGGCATAATATCATATGAGGCAAGTGGGAATTAAACCGTATGCTGATTGAAAGTGCAATTGATACGTCTTGTGCTGCTGAGATAAAGTAGTAGAGCAGCGGGGGAGCTTGAGGGGTAGCGAAGCGGCGGCGCGGGAGTGAATGACATGCCGGTGGCATGTCAGAGCCGCGCCGTGACCGAGCCGCAGCGAGAAAAGGCCCGCCTCAAGTCGGATTATAGCCATCAAAATGTCCGGTACGGACTTTTTGACGAGCATAGCGAGATTTTTCGTGAAGCGTAAGCTTCACAAAAAATGTGGCGTTAAATTTTGACGAGACACATCAAAGCGGCAGACTTTGATGTGAGGAGGAAAAATGAGCGACGAGTTACTCGTCTCGCAATGCGCACCCACGCTTGCGGGACTTAAAACCGCGAATATGTTTTCCGCCGAGTATGAGAGCCGCGAAAAAATGACGGCTGAGCTTCGGCGGCTTAATGCCGTGCTCGTCCCCAGGGGTCTGCGCATACTGCCGATGCGGTATATGCAAAGCCGTGTGCTTTTGTATCTTTACCGCCCCGACGCGCTCAGGCGCGACCTTGAAAATAGCGACGCCCGTGATATCCTGCGCGACTGCGGCTACGAAGCCTGCTGCCGTGCGGAAAGCTGCCTGAGCTGTCTTATCGGCAAAATGCGCAGCAGCGCCGATTTTCCGCACGAGGTCGGCCTGTTTCTCGGCTATCCTCCCGAGGATGTGCGCGGCTTTATGGAAAACCGCGCCGCGGGCTTCAAGCTCATCGGCTGCTGGAAGGTCTACGGCGACGTGGACGCGGCAAGAGAAAAATTCAAAAGCTTCGAGAGCTGCACTCGCCGCAGCCGCGGCAAGGCTCTTGATGAGATCATACAGTGAAAGGACGAATTTTAAAATGAAAAAAGCAGTTGTATATTGGAGCGGCACCGGCAACACCGAGGCAATGGCAAGGGCGGTCGCGGAGGCGGCCGGCGCGGAGCTTTTCACCGCGTCCGGATTCTCCGCCGCAAAGGCCGACGAGTTCGATTCCATCGCCTTCGGATGCCCGGCAATGGGCGCCGAGGCGCTTGAGGAGACCGAGTTCGAGCCCATGTTCGAGGGCGTGAAGAGCCATCTTTCCGGCAAGAGGGTCGCGCTGTTCGGCTCCTACGGCTGGGGCGACGGCGACTGGATGCAGCTCTGGGAGGACGACTGCCGCGCAGCAGGCATAAACCTCGTGCACGATAGCGTCATCTGCAACGGCGAGCCCGATTCTCAGGCGCTTGCAAAATGCAGGGCGCTGGGCGCGGCATTGTAACAGACAGAGAATATGAGTAAACAGCGGAAATTGTCTCCGCTGTTTTTTACATTCTGTTTTCTCGGGCAAGGCCCGATTTCTTAAAAATCTTTAATCATATGTTAACAAATGCTTCACCGATAAAAATGCGCGTATGGTATAATAAAATTATACACTTGTTCAGCGGAGGAACGGAGAATGAGCGAATTGAAGAAGTTTTCGTTTGCGCAGACGGTGACGCCCGATCTGTGCGGCAAGGAACCCAAAATGCAGCCGCCCGCGGCGTTCATGCTGTTTCAAAACGCTGCCAGCCTGCACGCCGAGGACATCGGAAACGGTACTGCGGCGCTGGCCGAGCGCGGCCTCTACTGGGTCGCAACGCACTCGAGGATAGATTTTTATGACGACGCCCGGCTGATGGATAAGCTGACCGTATCGACCTGGGTAAACCCCGCGAAGCCCAACGCCGTGCGCGGCTACCGCGGCTACGACATATTCGTCGGCGACAGGCGCATCGCCGAGGGGCTGACCGAGTGGGTCGTGCTCAACCGCGAGACGGGCTTTGTCCGTTTTTCGGAGTTCGGCTTCCCCGAGGGCTTTGAATTTCAGGACTATGTCGCCTGCGGCGGTAAGCTAAGACGCTTCCGCGATGAGTTTTCCGACGATGATGAGGTCTACACCTTCGTTGTGCGCACCTCAAGCATCGATATCGGCCGCCACATGAATAACGTCGCCTACGTCCGCGCCTTCCTTGACTGCTTCACCGCCGACGAGGCCGCCTCAATGCCAGTCGGAACCATGGAGGCGCGCTACATAACAGCCTGCATGGAGGGCGAGGAGCTGAAGCTTTACAAAAAGCGCACCGGGGACGGCTATGTGCTCGGCGCCCACCGCTCCGACGGCAAATGCGCCGCATTCCTCGGAATAACGCTGAAATAGACATTGAAAAATCCCGCAGGTCCGAACGGACCCGTGGGATTTCTTTTTTTATGCTCCCGTTGCCGGGATGCTTATCTCGCGGTCATAGCCCGCGCCGTAGCAGAAGGAATGTATCTTTCCCTCGGTCGGATTTATGACGTTTACGACAAACGAGGTGTCGTTTGCGGTATCGTGCGTCTTTGCGTAGGTAGTCTCCTCACCGAACTCTATGCCGTTTGAGTCCGCGCCCTCGTTTTGGCCGAACTCGTTATTGTAGAAGTAGCACATGTTCGGCGTTGCGATGCGCAGAACGTCAAACTCCGTGCTGCCCGATTCCTGAACGTCGCTGAGCCTTGCGACCTTGAAATTGTGCGTATGGCCGTGGAAGGCGCCGTATATCTTCGCCTTGTTGCAGTTTTTGAAGGATACCGTCATGCCGGTGATCTTAAACGAGCCGCCCGTGACATACTGGTAAAGCACGGAGCCTGCCGTGCTCGCCGCGTCCGAGAGCTCGCTTTCTGTAAAATCCAAAGGATAGTGCGAAAGAATGACGACGCCCCAACCGGTTCTCGCGCCGACCTCACGCAGCTTCCGCGCAAACCAGAGCAGCTGTGCCGAGCTCATCATGTCAAAATTCTGCCCGTCAACGGAGGTGTTCAAGCAGAAAACGCGCAGCTTTTTCTCGTCGAAGTCGCGGTAGCAGTAGCCCTCGGTGGTGCTGCCGTAGGTTGCACCCTCATTGTATTTGCCGACGTAGGAGTATATCTCCTCCGACGACAGGCTTTCGTGATTCTGATCCCATGAATTTTTCAGCCCGTCGCGCTCGCCGGGAGTCCTGAACTGCGGGATATCGGCAAAGGCCTCCTTGAGTCCGGCGTTTATCTCCGCGAAATTCTGCCTGCCCTCGGCAAGGGTAGTCGTGCTGCTGCCGACGGTGTAGTCGCCCAGAAAGCAGCAGAAGTCGATATCCGGCAGGATATAGCCGAGCGCCTTCATTGCCATGCTTGCGTGCTTATTGCCGTTTACGACGTATTCGTCAGCGTCGAGCTGATGCGCGTCGGACGCGGCAATAAAGGAGATGCTGTCAGTCGTCTGAACGGCCTTCACCTTTTTTGCGACCTCAAGCGCCGCCGCCTTTACATAGTCGGGTACCTCCGTCTGAACAAACCTGTCTCCGGTTTTGAGCTCCTCGATCGCCGAGGCCATCTCCGAGAGCTTATAGCTCGTGCTCTCGCCGTTTCTCTGGCGAATGGCCGTCGCTATGGCCTGCACGTCTGTTTCCTCATAAAGCTTTTTTGCCATCAGTAGCTCACCTCGCTTCCGTCCTCCACATTGATGGTCTTATCGCTCGAACCCGTGTATTCATAGCTCTCCACTTTGTCGCCGAGGATTATAGTCAGCACCTTGTAGGGCGATACCTCCGGCTTGTCGATGGGCTCGTCGTCCCTGTCGGTTATGCACTCGGCGCAGCGGAACACCGCCGGGGTTGATGTGTGCAGCTGTCCTGCATACAGGCCGACGGCTATCCACGGACGCTTTTTGATAACGGGCAGCGCACAGCTCGTGCCGTTAAACTCCACGTCCTTGTACTTGCCGTTGCGGTAGCCAATGCGCATGGTCTTTTTATCGTAGGCATCCCACTCGGCGTCAAGCTCGAAATTAACGGTGTAGTCGCTGTTGCCGCAGACTATGAGCGTTTCGTCCCCGACCGCGATCTTGTCCTTAACTTTGATGTTTATGTCCATGCAATTCTCCTTATAAGCATAAGTGAGCCGAAGCCCAAAGCTCGAGGCCGCTTTTCGCTCCGGCGTATTTGATAGTAGCAAAAATGCATGATTTGTCAATGCAAGCGCTGTGCCGTTGCGCAAATTTTGTTTCATGGACAAGGTTCGAGATATGTGATATGATGTAGAAAAACGTTACGAGGTAAAAATACATGTCCAATTCCGAACTCAGTCAGCAGCAGATAGATCAGATATCCCGCATGGGGATAAAAAAGCTTATCGGGAAATACAGTCAGTCGCAGGGCAAGGACCGGCAGGCGCTGTCGATGCTGCTCGAGCAGCTTGCCAAAACACCTATGTACTTCGCCGTGCAGAAAAACAGCGCATCCTCGGCTATGCTCAATTTCATCACCCTGACCGTTAACAGCCAGGTGTTCATCCCCATTTTCACCGACCCCGACGAGCTGGGCAGGCTCAAGGATCAGTGCGACTGCGTTTGCTTAAAGCCCATGGATTACTTCCAGATGCTCGTTGACAACAATCGCCACGCCGTTGTTAATCCCTTCGGCACCTATTTTCTCATGTGGCCGGAGCTCGTGCGCGACCACATGCTGCCGTATATGAAGCAGGCCGAGGATTTCGACCGCCAGCAGCGCGAGCAGAAGGCCGGCTTCGAGCCCATATCGTGAGCATAAGAACCATAATGTTAACGCCCGTTGCTTGCGGCAACGGGCGTTTTTGCGTAAAAAAACTCCCGTCCGAAAACGGGAGTTTTTTTATTTTTTTATTCATTACTCGCACACGAGCTCGCCGTCGCGCACGTCAACCTTGATGACGTGGCCGGCGGGCATATCGCCTGCGAGTATCGCGCGGGCAATGAGCGTTTCGACGGTGCTCTGGAGATATCTCTTGAGAGGACGTGCGCCGAACACCGGGTCAAAGCCGCGGTCGATGATAAGCTGCTTTGCGGCATCGGTGATCTCAAGGCCGAGGCTCTTGTCCTCAAGGCGCTGCCTGAGCGCCGCGGTGAGGATATCGATAATGCCGTTAAGCTCTGTCTTGGTCAGAGGCTTGAAGCAGATTATCTCGTCAAGGCGGTTGAGGAACTCCGGCCTGAACTGCTGGTGCAGCGCGGCCATAACCTGCTGCCTTGCGCTCTCCTCGATCTCGCCCTTATCGTTTATGCCGTCGAGCAGGAACTGGCTGCCGAGGTTCGAGGTCATGATGATAATGGTGTTCTTGAAGTCGACCGTGCGGCCCTGCGAATCGGTCACGCGGCCGTCGTCGAGAATTTGCAGCAGGATGTTGAACACATCCGGATGCGCCTTTTCGATCTCGTCAAACAGCACGACCGAGTACGGTTTTCTGCGAACGGCCTCTGTGAGCTGGCCGCCCTCGTCGTAGCCGACGTATCCGGGAGGCGCGCCGATGAGTCTGGAGACGGAGAACTTCTCCATGTACTCTGTCATATCGATTCTGACCATGTTGTGCTCATCATCGAACAGGCATCTTGCCAGAGCCTTTGCAAGCTCCGTTTTGCCGACGCCCGTGGGGCCGAGGAACATGAACGAGCCTATCGGCCTGTTCGGGTCGCCTATACCGGCACGCGAGCGCCAGATGGCCTCTGTGACCTTCTGCACGGCCTCATCCTGGCCGATAACGGACTTATGCAGCACCTTATCAAGATTCAAAAGCTTCTCGCGCTCGCCCTCAAGCAGCTTCGAGACGGGGATGCCCGTCCACTTTGCGACGATGCCGGCTATCTCCTCCTCGGTGACGGTGTCGTGCACCATGCTGCTGGCCTTGCGCTCCTCGCTGAGCTTTTCGGCCTCCTCGAGCTTCTTTTCGAGCGCGGGCAGGTCGGAATATTTGAGCCTTGCCGCCGTCTCATACTCGTAGCGAAGCTGCGCGTTCTCGATATCGGCATTCATCTGCTCGATCTGGCTCTTGAGCTTTTTGACCTCGTCTACGCTGCCCTTTTCGGCCTCCCAGCGGGATTTCTGCTCGTTAAACTCATCCTTGAGGTTTGCAAGCTCCTCGGTGAGCTTTGCGAGACGATCCTGCGAGAGCTTATCGGTCTCCTTTTTAAGCGCCGTCTCCTCGATCTCGAGCTGCATGATCTTGCGGCGCATATCGTCGAGCTCTGCGGGCATGGAGTCTATCTCCGTGCGGATGAGCGCGCATGCCTCGTCGACAAGGTCGATGGCCTTATCGGGCAGGAAACGGTCGGTTATATAGCGGTTTGAAAGCGTAGCGGCGGCGACGATCGCGTTATCGTGGATGCGCACGCCGTGATAGACCTCGTAGCGCTCCTTGAGGCCGCGGAGGATCGAGATGGTGTCCTCAACGGTAGGCTCGTCTACCTGCACGGGCTGGAATCTTCTTTCGAGCGCCGCATCCTTTTCGATGTACTTGCGGTACTCGTCAAGGGTCGTTGCGCCGATGCAGTGCAGCTCGCCGCGTGCGAGCATGGGCTTTAAGAGGTTGCCGGCATCCATGCTACCCTCGGTCTTGCCCGCGCCGACTATGGTGTGCAGCTCGTCGATAAACAGGATTATCTGCCCGTCGGACTGCTTTATCTCCTCAAGAACGGCCTTCAGACGCTCCTCGAACTCGCCGCGGTACTTTGCGCCGGCAATAAGCGCGCCCATATCCAGCGAGAAAATGGTCTTGTTTTTAAGTCCCTCCGGCACGTCGCCGCGGACGATACGCTGGGCAAGCCCCTCGGCTATGGCGGTCTTGCCGACGCCCGGCTCGCCTATGAGCACGGGGTTGTTTTTCGTCTTACGCGAGAGGATGCGGATGACGTTTCTTATCTCTGTATCACGGCCGATGACGGGGTCGAGCTTATTGCTGCGCGCACGCTCGACAAGGTCTGTGCCGTATTTTTTAAGCGCATCGTAGCTGTTTTCGGGGTTATCGCCGGTTACGGGTCCCTTCTTGACCTTGCTGAGCTCCTCGGTGAATTTGGCCTTCGTGATGCCGTGGCCGTCGAAAATGCGCTTTATCGCGGGCGTGGGAGAGGCGAAAATGCCGATCATGACATGCTCGACGGACAGATACTCGTCGCCCAGGCTCTTTGCCGATTTCTCGGCCGCGTTCATGACGCGCTCTGCCTCACGCGAGAGGTATATATCATAGTCGCCGGAGACCTTGGGCATACCCTCGATCGCCGTATCGAGCTCGGACAGCACCGCGTTGCAGTCAACGCCCATTTTGCCCAGCAGCGACGGGATAAGTCCGCCGTCCTGATCGACGAGGGCATACAGCAGATGCTCCGGGGTTATATACTGATTGTTGTTTTCCATCGCCATGGATTTGGCGGTCTGGATCATTTCAAGTGTCTTTTGGGTGAAATTCTGTGCATTCATAAAAACACCTTCTTTTCTGAATTAATCTGTTAGATAAGGATATCGGCTTTTCTGAGCTGAGAGAAGTAGCAGGCTTCGATATCGCGGGCGTCAAGCCGTCCGCCGAGATAGCCCTTCATCATGGTGTCGAAAAGCTTGATGTATTCCGATATCACCTTTGCAAGCTCATCGGAGGTGCAGTCGCACGACGGAACGGATATCGAGCGGATGAATTTGCCGTCGTACAGGGCGTATTTCGGTGGCTCGGACTCCATAACGGGGCGCAGGTGCGCATCCTCTATGCGCTTCCAGATGCGGAAAAATTCCGTCATCGAGCGGATGAGCGG
>ERZ1106954.1105-NODE-1105-length-21045-cov-3.742068_pt1 | contig 21045 bp, 20 predicted proteins | sample MGYA00403678_ERZ1106954 | MGnify/ENA primary metagenome ERZ1106954 (study PRJEB35170, sample SAMEA104062445) | human gut metagenome | biome: human gut; feature: human-associated habitat; material: faeces | place: Denmark | collected 2012-08-20 ... | reverse complement strand
CCCCTGGCGGGGGAGTGTCGGGAGAGCGGGTCTGTAAAGCGGCTTTCGCGGCATATCCTCACCGCAAGGGCGGCGGTTCCGGTATTCCACGTACCGCTTGACAGACAGGCGCCGGGGTTACGTGAAGGGCAGGGAGTTAAGGTCTTCAAGGGCACGGTGCAGGTGATCCAGTGACCGAGCGACAGTATAGATCTGACTGTTCTGCTCCTGGATCTTTTTCCTGTTGGCTGCCATGCGCTTTTCATAGTCTGCCATATACTCTGCCCTGGTCTCGTCACCGGAGCGGTATTCTTCCAGGATCCGGCAGAGCTTGTCTGTCCAGGTCGTGCCCTTCTGGCTGTTTACATACTCGTCCAGGTCTGCCGGAAGCCGGATCGACTTCTTAATCAGATCATCCGGCACTGCTGTCACCTCCCAGAATATCCTCGAAAGAGAGCTGACCGCCATAGGCTGCTTTGCGCTTTTCCTCTGCCTGTTTCATATATGAATCATATAGATCCAGCATCTCATCCATGCTCTCAGAGGAGCGAATCAACATCTGACCCTGATCGGTAAAGCTATACAGCTTATAAAAGAGATCAGACTGCAGTCGTTCCACCACTACATGAAGCGTACTAGCATCCACTGATACGATACGGTTACAGCGATATAAATTAACGTGAACATCAATGAGCATCAAATTACCTCCTTCTTACCCGGATCGACTCCACACAGGGCTTATCATCACCGGTCTTTTAATATGCGCGCGTTTGTGCTACAATTTAAGGTATATATACTTTAGTAGGATAAATTCTGTCCTACAAATATAATATATCCCAAATAGTTGGGAATGTCAACAAATATATCCCATTTTATTGGGAGAAAAGAGGAAGAATGATAGATCCGGAATTTGGAAAGAGATTTACAGAAATAATTGAAAAATCGGGAATTTCCAATGCGAAACTTACAGAATTAGCGGAAATATCCAAAAATAATATCAGCAACTATAAAAACGGGCAAATTCCAAACGCAACAACATTATACAAATTATCCCAAATACTTGGGAAAAGCATGGAGTATATAATAGCTGGAAAAGAGCCTGAAGAACTTACACCGGAGGAGCAGCAGCTTATAGATTACTACCGCAAAGCAGACGATCGAGGAAAGCGTAGTATTTTACGAACAGCGGAGAGTGAGAGCACGGAGCTAGAGTCATCAGCTTCCAAGCTTGGATAAAACACCATAGATAAAAGGGGAATCACTATGAATGAAGGAATAGCAATGATGTTTTCAATTTTAATTGTCATGTTCGGGTACCTGGTATTTAAGATCTTGACGGATCAGTCCGAACCAACGACTACCAGCAACAGGAAACGGAACAAGAAGAAGGGGACAGGTAAGCCGGTTATCAAAAATAACTGGAATATGCGACCACTGGACACAAAAGATCCTGCAGACAAAGATCTGCGATATGAGGACTTTGTAGAATCATCCTGGAAGGAAATAGAGAAATAATTGTCCGACAAACATACATGCAGCATAGCCGGATCCACACTTCCGGAAATTATTTTGTCGGACAAAAAAACTTTACAAACCCGGGAACCCGTGTTATATTGAACTTAGCCAAAGAGAGACTAATGTCTAACTTCAAGACGCAGAAAACCCCGGGATGCTACCCCGGGGCTTTTTGTTGCTAGGCTGACTGTTGCTATTCATCACCGTCCAGCCATTTGCATATGTAGTAGCCGACTACACTTGCTATGACGGAGATAATAAAAGAGACTAATAACTCCAAGACGCTCACCTCCTTCCTGCTGGAAAGAGTCAACAGCAAGCCTATTATATCACACGGTTCCCGTAGCGTAAACCGCTAAAAAACGACTTAAAATACCCCTTGGAAGCCTTTTCTCTTAATCAGGGTGTCCAGGGTTCGAGCCCCTGGCGGTGCACTCAAGAGGACTGTTTTTGGAGACATAGGAGCTCCGGGGACGGTTCTTTTTTTGCATAGATATGCTGTGAGGAGATTTTATATGACTGCGATATTTGATACGCATGCGCATTATGATGATGATGCATTCAACGAAGACAGAGAACAGCTTCTGGCGGCGCTGCCGGGGCAGGGCATTGCCCGGGTGGTGGATGTGGGTGCGAGCCTGGCATCCTGCCGGAAAGTGTTAGAGCTGATGGAGCAGTACGATTACATATACGGAGCCATCGGAGTACATCCCAGCGAGACCGCGGAACTGACGGAGGAATCTTATTCCTGGCTGAAGGAACAGTGCCAAAAGGAGAAATGCCTGGCGGTGGGAGAGATCGGACTGGATTATTATTGGCCGGAGCCGGACCACGAGACACAGAAAAAGTGGTTCCTGCGGCAGCTGGAACTGGCGCGTGAGATCAAAAAGCCTGTTATCATTCACTCCCGGGATGCAGCGAAGGATACCGTGGATCTCATGACGGAGGCGCACGCAGAAGAGATCGGCGGTGTAATTCACTGCTATTCCTATACGAAGGAGACGGCGAAGATTTTCCTGGATATGGGATTCTACTTTGGAATCGGCGGCGTGCTGACTTTTAAAAATGCAAAGAAGCTGAAGGAAGCGGTAGAATATATTCCTATGGACCGCATCGTGTTGGAGACGGACTGCCCATATCTGGCGCCGGAACCGAACCGCGGCAAACGCAATAGCTCCCTGAACATTCCTTATGTGATCGCTGCCATGGCGCAGATCAAGGGGATCACAGAGGAAGAAGTGCGCAAGGCGGCATGGGATAATTCGCTTAAGCTGTATCATATGGAAAAATAAGCGGAATCAAAAGTAATAAAAGGTAAACGTTATGGAAACAAGTATAACAAAACAGCAACTATTTTCAAAAGATGATCTGAAAAAACTGATCATTCCGCTCTTATTTGAACAGGCACTGGCAATCACTGTGGGCATGGCAGATACCGTCATGATCTCTTCGGCGGGCGAGGCGGCGGTCTCCGGCGTATCCCTGATCGATATGTTCAATAATCTGATCATCAGTGTGCTGGCGGCACTGGCTACCGGCGGCGCCGTGGTGACCTCCCAGTTTCTCGGAGCCGGGAAAAAAGAGGACGCCTGCAAATCTGCAAAACAGTTGATCGTGTCATCGGTATGCATTACGATCGGTATATCGATTTTGGTCATGGTGTTCTGTAATGGCATCATTTCCCTGTTTTTCGGTAAAATTGAAGCGGACGTATTTCATAATGCTGTGATCTATATGATGATCTCTGCACTGTCCTTCCCGTTCCTTGCCCTGTACAATTCCTGTGCGGCGCTGTTCCGCTCCATGGGAAATTCCCAGATCACGCTGAAGGTCTCCGTGGTGGAAAATATCATTAACATCGGCGGTAATGCTTTGGGTGTTTATGTACTGGGACTGGGCGTGGCAGGTGTGGCGATTCCTTCCCTGATCTCCCGTGCAGTGGCAGGATTCATCCTATATCGTTTGCTGAAAAACCCGTCCAACGAAGTGCATTTATTAAAAGAAAGATTCCACATCGACTGGCCGGTGATCCATAAGATTTTTTACATAGGTATCCCCAGCGGGATTGAAAATGGTATTTTCCAGCTGGGACGTGTCATTGTGGTAAGCATTATCGCGGGTTTCGGAACTGTGCAGATCGCTGCCAACGGGGTGGCGAACAGCTTGGACAGCATGGGTTGTATTGTGGGACAGGCTATGAATCTGGCAATGATCACGGTAATCGGTCGTTGTGTCGGCGCCGGAGATTCCGGTCAGGTGCGGTATTATACGAAAAAATTATTGAAGATTACCTACTTGTGTACCTTTATGGTAAACAGCGTCATCCTGCTGTGTCTGTCGTGGATCCTGAAATGCTATGGATTAAGCCCGGAGACCACGCAGTTATCCTATATTCTGGTCATGATCCACAACGGTATGGCGATGTTTTTGTGGCCGGCGTCTTTTGTTCTGCCGAATATGCTTCGTGCCTGCAATGACGTACGGTTTACCATGGTGCTGTCTATTTTTTCCATGTTCGTGTTCCGTATCGGATTCAGCTATATCATCGGTGTGAATATGGGTTACGGAGCCATCGGTGTCTGGATCGCTATGGTACTGGACTGGATCTTCCGTGTGATCTGTTTTGTGAGCAGATATTTGTCCGGACATTGGCTGAAGACAGCCGGATTACAGGATAACAGATAGCAACAGTTCACGGATGAACTGTTATGAGGTATAATGTGGGAAAAAGAGAGAGAGGTATGCAATATGCAGGTAGTATTGGAAAATGAAGCTTTAAAAGTAACCATCAACAGCTTTGGTGCAGAGCTTGCAAGCATTCGGGGGAAAGCAACTGATACTGAGTATCTGTGGAATGCGGATGCAAAATTCTGGAAGAGAACTGCCCCGGTACTGTTCCCCTTTGTAGGAAGTCTGAAAAATAAGGAATATCATTATGAAGGAAAGACCTATTCCATGGGTCAGCACGGCTTTGCCAGAGACATGGAGTTTGCCGTGGATGTACAGACGGCGACAGAAGCATGGTTTTCCCTGCGATCCAATGAAGAAACAAAAGCAAAATTCCCGCTGGAGTTTATCCTGAAGATCGGTTATGAATTGGAAGGAAAAGATCTGAAGGTCATCTGGCAGGTGGAAAATCCGGATACGAAAACACTGTACTTTTCCATCGGAGGACACCCCGCATTTATGTGCCCTGTGGATGAAAAAGGAAAGCAGTCGGAATATTATTTTAAGTTTGATACGGACAAAGATCTGACTTACGGATTGGTGGCAGATGACGGACAAGGACTCATGGGACAGCAAAAGGATGTATTACCGGTGAAAAACGGTTATGCGCAGATCACAGAGCACCTATTTGACCTGGATGCCCTGATCGTGGAGGATCGTCAGGCTTCCGCAGTGAGCCTGTGCACTCCGGACAAAAAGCCGTATGTTACCTTAAGCTTTGATGCTCCGTTATTCGGGCTGTGGTCTCCCGCAGGCAAGGGAGCACCGTTTATCTGCATCGAGCCATGGTATGGCAGATGCGACCGGACCACTTTTGAAGGCAGTCTGGAGCAACGGGAGTACAGTAATACCCTGCAGGCAGGTGAGGTATTCCGCAAGGAGTACACTATCACAATAGAATAATTACGAGAAAGCGAAAAAGCTTCTGAAAAAAGCTTCGGACACAGAAAAAGATTGTGCCCGGAGCTTTTCTTATGTTGCTATTCAATATAAATTTATCGAATATCAATAAATTTATATTGACATTCGTATCATAGAGTGATATGTTAAGGCTACCAAGAAGGAAAGAGGTATTTATTATGGAGAAGAGAGAGTTGTCGGAAAAGGAGCTGCGGGAGAAAAAGTTATCTTTGGCGAAGGGGACAAAGTACCTGCTGGATTTCATGTTCTATGCGGGAATCCTGGTGACGATAAGTCTGCCGCTTAGTCTCAAATACATAGGAAAGTATCTGGAGGCGGTGGAGGAGCATTACCTTCCGGCGGTGATCATATTCGCCATCCTGGGTGTGCTGGCATTATTGTTGGTCAATGAACTGCGCAAGATGTTTGGCACGGTGCTTGCGGAGAACTGCTTTGTACCGGAAAATGTGGCGAGCCTTAGGAGAATGGGAGACTTAAGCTTTTTCATCGCGGCCATGAGCGCTGTGAGATGTGTGGTGTACCTGACCATTGCCATGCTGGTGATCATTCTGGTATTTATCATTGCTGGCATGTTCAGCAAAGTGCTGGCGATGGTATTTGAAGAAGCCGTACGCTACAAGGAAGAAAACGACTTAACGATCTAAAAATTCATTCACAAAGTGATAGAGCATGTGATACGCGACTATGTAAATGACGCCGGCTGAATGGAAATTCAAAATTAGAAAGGCATCTATTATGGGAATCATTGTAAATCTGGATGTAATGATGGCAAAGCGGAAGATCAGCCTGACAGAACTGGCGAATCAGGTGGATCTGACACAAGCAAATTTATCCATCCTGAAAAATAATAAAGCAAAAGCCATCCGTTTCTCTACACTGGAATCCATCTGCGAGGTGCTGCATTGCCAGCCCGGAGACATTCTGGAGTACGTAGAAGACACAAAAGAAGAGGAAAACAAATAAAACCTGAGAGGGGGAGATCATAATGCAGGAAAATACAGTAGTACAGGAAACAAATACAATAAATCAGGAACAGATTTCCGGGCAGAATGTAGTCCGGGTAGTGGAAAAGACAGAGACTGTGGAGACAAAGCGCTTGCAGGAGCACTATAATTTCTTCGGACCGGTGACTTTTCTCTATGCCGTATTCTATGCATTTTGTATGTTTCGGAACGGCTCGGGGATCACTTTCCCTTTTTTTCTCGCAGGCACTTTACTGTATTTTGTCTTCTCGCTGTCAAAACTGGGAATTACCTTGAAAAAAGGAAGCGCCTTTTACATGATCAGCATTCTGCTGCTGGGGGTATCCACCTTCTGCACCGACGGATGGGCGATCATAGGTCTGAACAAGCTGGCGGTGTTTCTGTTAGTGATGTGTCTGCTGCTGAATCAATATTTTGATACCACAAAGTGGAAGCTTGGGAAATATGTGGGGAGCATCTGCCAATTGGTGGTTATGAGCTTTGGGGAACTGGGGAAGCCATTTTCCGATGGCAAAGCCTATTTTCGTGAAAAGGGAAAAGTAAATAAGAAGGTATGGTACGGTCTACTGGGAGTGGTGATCGCACTGCCCATTCTGCTCATTGCCGCCGGACTGTTAAGCTCTGCCGATGCGGTATTCCGTAAGATGACAACGGATTTCATGAACTGGATCCGTCCGGACAATATATTCAACGTAGTCATCCGGGTAACGTTTCTGTTCTTTACTTCCTATGCACTGACTTCCTACCTGTGTAAGCGAAGCATCCCGGAAGAAGTGAAGGATCGCAGAAAGGGTGAGCCGGTACTGGCAATTACGATTATGTCACTGCTGTCACTTTTGTATCTGCTGTTTTCCGGTATTCAGATCTTCGGATTGTTCTTAGGAAAAATGCAGCTGCCGGAGGGCTATACTTACGCACAGTATGCAAGAGAGGGCTTTTTCCAGCTGCTGGTTGTCAGCATTCTGAACTTGATCCTGGTATTGGTGTGCCTCAGCTTTTTTAGGGAGAGTAAGGTACTGAAAGTGATTATGACGATTATGTCATTATGTACTTTTATCATGATCGCGTCCAGCGTAATGCGAATGACCATTTACATCCGGTATTATTATCTGACTTTCCTGCGGATCTTCGTATTGTGGATGCTGGCGGTATTATTCGTCATGTTTATCGGAGTGCTGATCAATATTTACAGGGAAAGCTTCCCACTGTTCCGCTATGGTGTCGTGATGGTGACAGTTCTGTACCTGGCATTGTCCTTCAGCCATCCCGACTATATTATAGCCAGAGTGAATATTGCCAATGCACCCGGCGGAGACTTCTCTTATCTGAGTGATCTCAGTGCGGATGCGGCACCGGTCATTATTCCTTATATGGAGAGTCTTGGGTATGATTTTGGCGCCTATGAACTGGAGAACCCTACGGATATTATGAGTGAAGATACGCAGGCTCAGTGGTGGGGGAGTTATCAGCCGAAGGGATTCGGATATTATTACCTGAACCATAATAAGAAGCGTCTGGATCAGACATCTCTGCGGACATTTAATATTTCCAGATATATGGCGCGAAAACAGATAGAGGCAAGAATCGATGGAAAATAAAGAAATGAATACGGAAAAAATAAAGTTTTATAAAAAGCATCCGGTGTTGCTTGCATGGCTGATTTCTATATTTATCGGACTGGGCTATGCGCTTTTTACGATCATAGCCTCTGTTATTCATTATGAGCAAAGAGATTATGTATGGGAGATCATTAAGGCTTTTACAGAAATGTTTACCTGGGCAATTTTAATGGGAGCGGTACTGGTATTTCCTGTGGTGCTGACGATCAGCGAAGGAATCTGCCTGATCAGTGAAGCATGGGAACGTCCGGTGAAGGGAGCCTGGCTGTTTGACCAGCATGTATTTTGGCTGGGCGGATTCTATGAACTTTGTTATTTGGGGTTGATTATGGATGTGACATCCGCTGACTGGCAGACGCAGTTAAGCAATTCCAATCAACATACACCGATTTACAGTGGTTCCATGGTTACTTTTATAGTACTCCTGCTGCTGGCATTTATAGGGTATGAGATTCTGCAGAGTATTCCGCTTCGGAAGCTGCCGCCCCTTGTGACAGTCCTGTCGATTTCCGCAATGTACCTGGGATTGTTAGAACTGATTCTGTTCACAGTACAGATATTCAAGCCGACGATTTTGCTTGATGGATATTTGTTATTATTTCCACTGTGCTGTGTGCTGCTAGTTGTGCGATTGCTTCTGAAGAAAATACGGGAGTGGAATGCACTGATGCAGAATGCGGAGGCGGAACACTTTGGGACGGGGAAGATTTATCAGAATCCCATGCTGCGTTGGTGTGACAACATTTTGCGGAAGGCTGCATGGTGGCCGGTGCTGGGACTGGTATTGATGTTCCCACTGTTGGGGATTCTGATCGCAATCCTCATGCTGTTTGGGCAGGCACCGGATTCTGTGATTAAAGCATTCACGGAGACCAGCGACTGGAATCTGTCTCTCAGGCAGGCACCGCAGAATGTCATGTATGATGAACATTATCTCTGCACGGTAGCTGCCGGCGGTCATAAAAAGATCGTAAAGCCCATCCGTCTGGGGAGGCGGCATGGGCATGAAGTCATTGTAAATCGTCAGCTGTGCATCGCCAATGCTTTTGAACAGGTGTTGGAAGAACGGACTCCCGGCTTCCACCGGGCACTGCGTCATTTTTATGATACTTACGGGTTCCCTGTGGCGAGACTGATCCACAGCCGGTACACGGCGGATCTGGTGTATTTTATCATGAAACCTTTAGAATGGATCTTCCTGTGTGTGCTGTACCTGACGGACGCGCATCCCGAGAACCGCATTGCTGTGCAGTATACCGGGAAGACGGCGGCGCAGGTGGAAGAGTTGTATTTGTAAAAATAGTGGCGTACGATGCAACTATGATGCAATGGTATGTTAAATTCTTTACTGTAATGGACGGGGGAAGCGTTCGGTTACAATAAAATACATAAGGAGAGATACAAAATGAGGGGAAAATTAATAGTTATCACAGGAGTTATGGCACTGGGGCTGTCTGCCTGCGGAGCACAGGGGAGTGATCCGGTGGGAGAGAGTAGTAGTTCAGAGGTTATCGGATCCGCAGAGGCTGCGGTGACGGAAGAGAGCACTTCAGAGACTGGTGGAGCCATGGAAGCGACGGCATCTACGGAGACAATTTCCGATACAGCGGCATCCACAACAGGTCCTTCCTACGAAGATGAGGATGCGTGGCTTTCCTGGGAAGACTACGGAGAATGTTCCAACACTGTAAAAGACTTCTACAATGACGATGAGAAAAAGACCTATTACTACGAAATGGATGAGTTCTATTTTTCCGATGAGAAGTATGCAAAAGTGAATGATTATCTACAGCAGATGTATGAGGAATACAGAGCGCAGTATGAGGAAGAAGGGGAGAATCACACCGGAGCGTATGAGTTAGTGGATGAAACTCTTTCCGAGGGACAGCGATACGATGATAATTATCTGGTATTCAATGGCATTACTTTAGCGGATGACGAGTATGTCAGCCTGCATTTTAATGACACGGTTTATTATGCAGGAGCAGCGCATCCATTATCCTATTACATACCCGTGACGATCTCCGTTGCCACCGGCGAAGAAGTCACCCCGGAGGAAGTTTTGGGGAAGACCTGGGACGAGATCCGGGCAGCAGGCTCTATTGAAGAAGAAAACGAAGAAAATTTTAATGCCGATTACGGCTTTTACATCACAGAGAAGGAACTGTGCTATCTCTATCGCACTAATTTCTTTGTAGAAGAGATTAGGATATCCCGGTAAAAGAATCGGATTGAACTGGCAGGGCAGAAGAGGTATACTTATTTCCGGAAACGAACGGAGGTACCGGGATGGAAAAGTTTACCCCTTCAGAGCTTTGCGCAGACATTAAGATCTATGATTATAAGAAAAAAGTAAAATATGATGAGAAATCCCTGGTGATTTTTGAGAAAACAGGGAAAATGATAACAGCCGGAAAAGAGTGCGAAGGCATGCTTTACACTCTTCCGGCTAATTCTATTGGCTTTTCTCCGATCGTATTGGGAAGAGTCAGCGACTATACCTGTGCGGAAAAGATGCTAAAGCAGATGCTGTGCCGGTATCTTGGCAAGGCATCATTTACGGGATACGGAGAAGGGCTTATTTTTATTCACGAGAAGCTGAACGAAGTGGAAATGAAAGCCTATTTTGATCTCCTGTATCAGGCGGGAGCCAAAAATGTGGTCTATGCGGATGAAAGTGTGAAAGGAATCCCGGAGGGAACTCCTTGGGAGGATGTGATCTGGGGAATGAAGAACACTTATAAAAATCTTCGTTTTGCAGTAGAGATCACGAAGGAACAGCCCATGGATTACCTCAGATATTCACTGGCGCAGTTGGCAGAGAACTGTAAGCGGTGGGGACTGGAAGAGGAAATGTCAAAATTGCATATTTAAGGAAATAGGCTAAGGGTAAATGATTTTATTTATCCTTAGCCTAAATTATTAGCTTTGTTGATAGTAATTATGCCGGTAAAGATGATCGTCTACCTGCTGCGCCAGGTGATTCATTTCTTCTTGTGCATCAGCACCCATGGCAATATTATAAAACGCATAGGAAAACTGCTTACTGAAGAAAGGATATGCGGGGGTCTGCGGTCTGGTAAAAGAGGTGTTCCGTAATTGTGAAAATAAAATATTGCTGTTGCCGGAACCAGCTTGAAAGCTGTCCATTACGTCATAAATCTCTTTTAAAACGGGAATACCCGTTAACTGACTGATCTTCAACTGGTTCTGCAGACTGAAAACATAACGGATAAATTCACAACATTCCCTGGGATATTGTGTCTGTCTGGACATGCATAATCCCCAGCTTCCATGGGGAGAAGCTGCTTTTATACCATGGGGAAGAGGGATTATGCCGATATTACTGTTCCTTTTTTGCGATTGAAAATAGGCACTGGGCAGTGAAAGACTCATGGCAAAGTTTTCAGGAAAATCGGCACTGAGATCCTCTACGTGGGTATAATGATATTTATGAAATAATTCGCCCAGCCAATTCATAGCAGCGACGGAAGCCGGAGAGTTAATATATCCAGAGGTTGCCGTCAGCGTATCGTTAAAAAAGCTGCCGTTGTTCTGCACGATAAATGGCAATCCGGCGTAGCTGTTCCATTCTCCGGATTTTGGAGAAAGACCGCGTCCGGAGTCCATAAGCAAAGGATAGGGAAAAGAAGTTTTGGTCTGTATTGTATGGCAGACATTCAGAAACTCACCCCAGCTCCAGGCATCTTCCGCAGAAGTCGGAATGCGGATACCAAGGGAATGGAACAACTCCTTGTTATACAGAATACATAAAGTGGATTCCGTATAACCCAGATGATATAGTTTTCCCTGATAGGTTCCCTGTGTCACAATGGGAGACAGAAAAGAGGATAGGAAATTCGAATCCATATATCCATCAAACGGCAGCAGAGAATTCATATATGCCCAATAGGGGACATCAGGACCGTCCAGGGACAGAATATCCGGTGCATTTCCACTGGTAAAGCTTTGCAACAGCGAGTCACGCAGAGGAGCCTTATCGTTGGTGAGAAAAGTCGGTGTTACAAAAAAACCGGAAGATGTCAGATTAAACTGTTCGATCAGAGAGATCCAAAAATGTTTCTCATTATCTTCCATAGGACATAAATAAATTGATAGGTTTATTTTATCTTTGGAGCGGTCTGCTACAAAAGTACCTTTTCCTTGCTGCCGTATAATATATCCTTCAGATTCCAGACATTTCAGGGCTTGTGTAATAGTGCTTTTACTTACATTTAAAGTACGCATTAATTCATTATCGGAAGGGATGAGATCGCCGGGACGATAATATCCGCTTTCGATTTTCTGGACAAATTCATTTTTTATAAGCATGTATTTTGGTGTTCTGGTGTTCATAAAATCCCCCACATTTTGAAAAGTGATTGACAATATATTTTTGTTATGCTAATATCATAGCATAAGTTATTCGAACAAACAAGATTAAATAAAAAAACTCTCTGCAAAAGCGGAGAGTTAAAAAATAAAACAAGTTATTCGAACAACCGAACAACTAAAAGGAGGAGAAGATGAAAAAGACATTTTCAAAAGAGAAATTATTTGACAGAACACCGCGGGTCTTTAAGCGGGATGCAACGGAAGTTCGTTTTCTGTTGGGCGGAATCGGAACAGGTAATTTTTCTGTAAATTCAAGAGGAAAGTTCCTGGACTGGGAAATTTTTAACTGGCCTTCCAAGAATACTAAATTTCCGCTTTCCTTTTTTGCAATTCGTACGGAGAACAAAGAACTGGAAAAACCTATATCGAAAATTCTGGAATCGAGAATGGTTCCGCCATATACCAGCTCACACGGATATCTTCAGGCTGAATTAGTAAATCTGCCAAGAATGGAAGATTCCGAACTGATTTGTGAATATCCTTTTGCAAGGGTGAATTTCAAAGATTCCGAATTGCCCGTAAAAGTGTCAATGGAAGCATATACACCGTTTATTCCTTTAAATACAGATGATTCCAGTATTCCCTGTGCAATTATCCGATACACGGTGAAAAATATTGCAGACTGTCCGACCAAAGTAAGCCTGGTAGGTACGCTTCCCAATGCATCCGGGTTTGAGGGATATGATGTTATTGAGAACCTGAAGCTGGCTGACAGCGTAAAAAATGAATATCGGGAATTTGATGATGTGAAGGGCTTGTATTATTCACCCGAACATTTGAAAGAGGATCATTTACGGTATGGAAATATGGCGATTCTGACCAGTGGATCCAATGTAACCTATAAAACACAGTGGTTTGACGGCGAATGGGTAGATGGAATACAGGATTTCTGGGATGACTTTACCAGTGATGGACTTTTGGAAAAAGAGACCGTATCTGACAGTGTGGGATGTGAATTTGCACAATTTCATAATTTCAGTTTCCTGAAAAGAAGAGAAAAGATCGGATCCATCGGAGCCTGGGAAGAACTTCAGCCGGGAGAAGAAAGAACCTTCGAATTTACCATTACATGGTATTTCCCTAACAGGGTAAAGGCATGGATCGAGTTTGATGAGGACTACGAGAAATTTCAGCGCGGTGAATACGGAACAGTAAGAAATTACTATGCAACAAAATTCACAGATGCATGGGATGTAGCAAAATATGTATACCATAATAAGGAACGACTGGAATCAGACAGCAGAAAATTTGCCGATGCGATGTTCCATAAGACTACATTACCTTATTATGTGATTGATGCTCTGACTGCAAACATTACGAATCTTCGAAGTAATTTATGTTTCCGGCTGGAAGACGGAACCTTTGCCGGATTTGAAGGAATACGTGACTACATAGGCTGCGGTTACGGTAGTGTGCCTCATGTATGGAACTATGCACAGACGGTTGCTTTTCTGTTCCCGGATCTTGAAAAAACCATGCGTAATGTAGAATTTTTGAGAGAAACAGATGAGACAGGGTGCATGTCTACACGAATGTTTTCCGTATTTGATCAGGAACGGTATGCAATGGTTCCGGCCTGTGATGGAGAACTTGGAAGTGTTGTTCGTGTCTACCGGGATTTCAAGAATCTTGGGGATGTGGAATTTTTGAAGACCATTTGGCCCAAAGTAGTGCTGGCAATGGAATATGCCCTGAAACAATGGGATCTGGATGGAGATGATGTACTGGACGGTCAGCAGAATACAACCTATGATATTGAATTTTACGGACCGAATCCCATGACGGACAGTATTTTCCTGGCAGCATTGAAATGCTGTGAAGAGATGGCTGAGATCGTAGGAGACGAAGAACATCACCAGCTATACGCAGATGCTTACGAAAAAGGAGCTGCAAGAGCCGACCAACTGATGTTTGACGGGGAATATTATATTCAGGTACAGAAGGAGATTGATAAATATAAGTATCAATTCGGAAAAGGCTGCCTGTCAGATCAGCTTCTCGGACAGTTCCTGGCATATATGGCCGGAATCGGGGAAATTTTACCGAAAGAGCATGTAAAATCTGCTATGGAATCCGTATTCAAGTATAATTATAAAACGGATTTTTATCATACGGACAGTGTACACAGAGCATATGCAATCAATGAAGAGCATGGAATGGTAGTAGCTACCTGGCCGAAAGGCGGCAGACCTAAATTCCCGTTATCCTATGCCGGAGAGGTGTGGACAGGAGTAGAGTATGAAGTAGCCGTTAATCTGATTTATTCAGGTTGTGTAGAGGAAGGTCTGACGGTGGTAAAGTCAATTCGGGATCGTTATGACGGATACAAGAGGAATCCGTTCAGTGAGATCGAGTCCGGTCATCATTATTGCAGAGCAATGGCAAGCTGGGGAGTGCTGAATGCATTATTGGGACTGCAAAGTGATATGTATCGCGGAACCTTGTCATTCCATCCTGCAATAGAAGGCGAAATGTCCAGTTTCTTCATCTGTGGAAAAGCATGGGGTATTTACAGTCAGAAGGAAGAGAATGGGAAAATGTGCAAACATATTGACGTCCTGTATGGGACGTTAGATGATATTCATGTACAAGAATAAGGAGGGTACAATTATGATGAAAAAGTATTGGAGAAAAATGATGGCACTTACTTGTGCAGCCGCTATGCTGTTTACAATGGCAGGATGCGGAAATGCAGAAGGAACTACTGACAGTGCAGAGACTGCACAGAGCTCTACGACTGCAGATGGGTCCGGAGAGATCACGATCCAGTTTGCAGAGCATGTTGCTGATATTCAGGCACAGGAGCCGCATCTGCAGAAGATTATTACTGCTTTTGAAGAAAGTCATCCGGGGATTAAAATTGATATTACGGGCAAAGAAGTGTCCGAGCATAATACGCAGATGACTTTACTGGCAGGAGAAAATAAGCTTCCGGATGTATTTTGGCTGGAGCAGGCAACCGCAAAGGAGTTTGCACAGAATGGGTATTTATATGATCTGACGGATGCATTGGATCAGTATGGCATCAATGACAGCCTTCTTCCCGGACTGGTGCATTCATGTACCGTTGACGGCAAAGATGTGGGAATGCCCAGTGAAGTTATGATGGTAGGATTTTATTATAACAAAGATCTCTTCCAGCAGGCAGGAATCGAAGAAGTGCCTGTTACCTATGAAGAGTTCCTGGATGTGGTAGATAAGCTGAATGCAGCCGGAATCACACCGCTGACCGTGGGGGCGCAGGATAATTACAGTATCTGGGCATTCGAGACAATGTTGGCAAGATATGGATTTTTTGAAAAGCTTGACGGTCTGAAGGATGGAAGCATTTCCTGGAATAACGAAGACTTTATTCACTATTTTGAAAAAGTAGAAGAAATGCGTGAAAAAGGAACTTTTACAAAGGACATTTCCAATATTGGATATTTTGAAGCAAAAGAGCAGTTCCTGGGTGGAAATGCAGCAATGTTCAATTCCGGAGCATGGGATATCGGTGATTTTGAGGGAAGTGATATGGCTTCTAAAATCGGATTTTTCTGGGGACCTACCTTTTCCGACAGCCAGTATGAGCAGCAGATCGGAATCAAGGCATCCGGCGGTGTTTATGTAGTATCTTCAAAGGCAGCAGAAGATCCTGCGTTGTTAGATGCAATTATGCAGTTCTGGCAGTTCTATTACGGCGAAGAGGGAACCAGGATCATTGCAGAGGATACCGCGGCATTACCGTGCTCTACATATAATGGACAGATTGATGAGAGTCAACATCCTGTACTTTCCACGATGATCACGGCATTAAATGATGACTGGAAAGCAGTAACTGAGCCGTTTAATTCACTTTCGTCCAATGTGGCGTATGGATATTTTGATGCTACCTTCGGTGTTATGACCGGAGTTTACACACCGGAACAAGCAGCTGATTATGTAGAAAATTTACAAAGTGCCGAAAGATAAAACTATAAGAGCGGTGTGAAATTAAGTAATACCGCTCTTTTCTATAGAATGGAAAGGGAGAAAGCTATGTATTGGTTGAGTACAAAGAAAGCAAAAATCATTATGCTGCTTCCGACTCTTATGATTTATGCAGTATTTATTATTGTTCCTGTGTTTATCGCATGTTACTATAGCTTTACGGATTACAGTGGTCTTGGAAAAGCATCCTTTGTGGGAATAAAAAACTATGTTGCTATGTTCCATGATAAGCTATTTCTGATCGCATTGAAAAATACATTTTTAGTATTGTTATTCAGTGTGATATTCCTGATCGTTGGATCTTTTATGGCAGCATTATTGATGAACAAGAATTTTCACGGAAACGCATTTTTTAAAATGGTGATTTTTGCTCCCTATGTAATAGCACCTATTATCATAGGAATTATCTGGGGATATATCCTGAATCCTAATTATGGGCTGGTAAATAGTGTATTGCGTAAAATAGGACTGGATATGCTTGCTATTGAATGGATCGGTGGAACTAAATGGTCTCCATTGTCATTGGCGATCGTATTCACATGGCAGGTACTGGGTTTCCATGGAACTATTTTTTTATCCGGAATCAAAGCAATACCGGGAGATATTTACGAAGCCTGTGATATTGATGGAGCCAATTTGTTACAACGCTTGTTTTATGTGACAATTCCTATGCTGAAAGAGACCTTTATTATTAATATTGTTCTGGTGGTAACAGGCGTATTTAAAATATATGAACTGGTATATCAGATGACAGGCGGAGGACCTACTCATCAGTCGGAGCTGCTTACCTCATATATGTATTTTACAGTATTTACATCCAGAAGGTATGGATATGGAATGGCAATTGCGGTTGCAATTCTGTTACTTTCAATTCTGGGCTCGTTTTCCTATATTAAGATCACAACGAGGAAGCAAAGGAGTTAAACATGAGAAACAAGAGAATATCGATAAAAAAAGTCATTTTTTACATATGTCTGCTGGGATTGATTATTCTTTTGGTCATGCCCATACTGTGGGCTATGTTACTTTCATTAAAGACAAATAATGAGATTGTCAACAGTCCGCTTTCTTTGCCGCAGACAATAAACTTTGAAAATTATCAGCGTGCGATCGATACTATTGATTTTTCCAAAATGTATTTTAACACGATTTTACTGGTAGTAATATCTACTTTTTTCAGTATTTTATTTACTTTTATGAGTTCGTTTGCAATTGCCAGAATGGTTTTTCGGAACCATAAGGCATCGGAAACATTGTATTTTTTCCTGCTGATCGGGATTGGCATCCCTATTTATGTACTACTGTTTCCGGTATATCGGATTGATTCATTGATGGGAATTCTTGGAACCCGTTTGGGACTGATCCTGCCGTATGTTGCAGTGAACATCTCGTTCAATACCTTGCTGTTTACCGGATTTTTGAGAGATATCCCCGGAGAATTGGAAGAAGCAGCAATTATCGACGGCTGCAATCTATTTAAGCTGTGTACCAAAGTGGTGATTCCGGTTATGAAACCCACGTTCGTGACGATCATTATTTTTAATGCAGTTTATATTTACAATGAGTTCCCGTTTGCATCAACCTTTATTCAGGATAATGCCTTAAACACCGTGTCATTAATGACATCTATGTTTAAAGGACAATATACCATGGATTATAGTGGAATCATTGCAGCGAGTCTGATGATCATGCTTCCTGAATTAGTATTTTATGTCATTTTGCAGAAGTATATTATAAGTGGTATGACTGCAGGAGCAGTGAAAGGATAAGAAAATGAGAGATATCGTAAGGCCATCCCTACATTTTACACCACAGAAAGGCTGGATCAATGATCCTAATGGCTTGGTGTTTTTTAAAGGACAATATCATTTATTTTATCAGTATAATCCGTACCATGATAACTGGGACAGTATGCACTGGGGGCATGCGGTAAGCCGGGACCTGATACACTGGGAAGAATTGGAACCGGCACTGGTCCCCGACATGCCCTATGATAACGATAAAAACGGCGGATGTTTTTCCGGATCGGTTGTTGTACATGATGATCAGCTATTTTTATTTTATACAGGAAGAACGGAAGATGAAACCGGTATTTTTGAGACGCAAAATCTGGCAGTGTCGAAGGATGGGATACATTTCGTAAAGGCAGAAGAAAACCCGCTGATAAAAGAAGTCCCGGAAAAGGGAGGAAGAGATTTTCGAGATCCCAAGGTGTTTTTTGCACAAGGGAAATGGAGAATGATCTGTGGAGGATCCACCGGAAGAATTGAACATCCGGACAGCTGCGGAAGAATTTATCTGTTCTCTTCTACCGATCTGTACCATTGGGCGTATAGCGGAATTTTGTACGAAGCAGAGCCCGGTGAGGGCAGAATGTTTGAATGTCCGGATGCCTTCTGCCTTGATGATGTCTGGTTTTTGACAACTTCGCCGATGTATGAAAAAGACAGTGTAACGACGCTGTATCTGTCCGGACAGGTGGATTTTGACAAATGTGAATTCCATAAAGAGATAAGCGGAACTTTGGATCTTGGAACTCATTATTATGCAGCACAGACATATCCGGTATTGCATGGGGAAATACGGTCTGTTGCCTGGCTGGGCGGCTGGCTGTGGATGCCCTGGATCCGGGATTTCGGTCCGGAGGAGGGGTATCGTGGAATACTGGATGTATCACGAGTGTGGTATTTAGATGATAACAGGCGCTTGTGCGCAAAAGTGGCTGATAAAGTGAAAGCTGAGATGAAGCTCTTCAGCAGAACATTGGAAAAACATTGGACCGGTGAAAACATACCACCGCAAAGTGAGCCGGTTATGGTAGAACTGAAGGGAAAGCTGCCGGGAGATGGAGAGTTGTTGTGTATTGATCTATATGATACAGATAGACATACAGTGACAATATGCTTTGATTCTTCAAATAAAGAAATGACCGTGAATTATAACCGGGCAGACAGAGCTTCCAGATATGGTATACGGACTGTGCCCTGTGAAATGATGGAAAAAGAAACAGATATTGATATCCTCATAGACGGAAATACATTTACATTATTGTGGGAGCATGGTTTATATCGCTATACAGGAAAATTATACCCACAAGGAAATATAGGCGTAGATATAAAATATAGGACAAAACGGCATTATGATATTACCTCTCTGGGAGAGATATTGATTGATTTTACCGGGAAAAAAGAGAGTGAAAGACAAACATTGTCTTATACACAAAATCCGGGAGGTGCACCTGCTAATGTTGTGGTTGCGGCACAACGGCTGGGTGCCCAAACAGCATTTATCGGAAAAATAGGAGAAGACTTCCTGGGTGATTTCTTAAAGGAAACCTTGGATAAATGCGGTGTTTCAACCGAAGGATTAATAAGTGATGCAGACTATTTTACAACACTTGCTTTTGTTAAACTGGCAGATAACGGAGAACGAAATTTTGCGTTTGCCAGAAAACCCGGAGCAGATATCGGTCTGAAGGCTGAGGAAATACGGAAAGATATCATCTGCCAAAGCCGTATTCTTCATGTAGGCTCTTTGTCGTTAACAGATGAACTATCCAGAAATGCAGAGTTTATTGCATTAAAAGCTGCGAAAAATAATGGAACAATTATTTCTTATGATCCGAATTACAGAGCCAGTTTATGGGATTCACAGGAAGAAGCCTGTAAATGGATGAGAAGTATTTTAGAATATGCAGATATCGTTAAAGTATCAGAAGAAGAGATTGAGCTATTAACAGGTTATACGGATGTTCGGAAAGCAGCAGAGAGCATAACAGAGTATGGCGCAAAAATAGTACTCATTACTTTAGGAGAAAAAGGATCGTTTGTATATCTGCAGGATCAGCAGGAAGCATATGTTTCAGGTTATTCCAGCAAAGTTGTGGATACCACCGGTGCCGGAGATTCTTTTATGGGAGGCTTTTTATATAAGATTTGTGAATCCGGTAAGCGTATAGAAGAATATTCTTTACAGGAAATGATAGAATGTGTCCGCTTTGGAAATGCGGTGGCTTCCCTATGTGTTGAGAGAGAAGGAGCAATACCTGCGATGCCTGTAATGGAAGAAGTAATTAAGAGGATCAATAGCTAACATAATCCGATCAATGGACAGTAAGAAGGAGCAACTCTGCAGTACCGGGAGATGCTCCTTTTTGATATAATTTATTGTCTGTGATATGCTTGCTTTTTACATAAATCATTGTCATAATAGGTGTGTTATAAAGAGATTGGAGAAATATAGAAATGTTACTGGATGTTTTAGGATTATTGTCAGCCTGTTCGTATGCTTTGGACTGTGTGGAGGCAGAGCTGGTACATGTGTCTGACAAACATGCGAAGCGTGTGGCATACATGAGTGTCTGCATGGCAGAGCAGCTGGGGATCAGCGGTGAGAGCCTGCAGGATCTGGCAGCATGTGCCCTGCTTCATGATAATGCACTGACACAGTATATTCAGGAAGAATTACATAAGGATGTTGCAAATGTTCCGCAAGCTTCTCAGGTAGGAATTCACTGTACCCTGGGTGAAAAAAATATACAGAGACTTCCCTTCCATACGGATGTGAAGAATGTAATTCTGTATCACCATGAAAATTATGACGGAACCGGGTATCCGGCCAATCTGGCGGGAGAAAAGATTCCGTTTGGGGCGCGTATCTTACGCATCTGTGATGTGTACTGCGCGCTGACCTCCGACCGCCCGTACCGGAGTGCGTTTCCGCGGGAACAGGCGATGGAGCTTATGACAGAAGAAGTCAAAAATTTCGATCTGAAAATGTTCCTGGCATTTCAGAGAGTGATCCACAGCGGCAGCCGGAAAGCGATCGAGCTTTCTGATGTCGATGAATTGATCCAGGAAATCATAAAGGAGAAAACAGAAAATGGCATTAATAGATATATTAGAAAATGATGAAAAAAACATAGAAGATGAAATCGA
>ERZ1106954.1092-NODE-1092-length-21191-cov-34.678511_pt1 | contig 21191 bp, 9 predicted proteins | sample MGYA00403678_ERZ1106954 | MGnify/ENA primary metagenome ERZ1106954 (study PRJEB35170, sample SAMEA104062445) | human gut metagenome | biome: human gut; feature: human-associated habitat; material: faeces | place: Denmark | collected 2012-08-20 ... | reverse complement strand
CGCACCAAGCATAGGTGCCGTTGCCAGCATACCAGAGCAACGTTGAGTCATCTGCTCCACCGTAGCCATAGGCAAGCGCGAGGCGAACCCGCTGGTCTCCCCAATACGCACTGGCATCAACGGAAGTTCCCGCGCCGGGGGCACCCTTGTGGGGTTCAATACAGTACGCCGGCTGGCCGTTGAAATATTTTACAACGGCACTGGAATAGGGTGCGAACTCAGCCATCCACTTGCTGTTATAACCCATGTCGTCACCGGTCGTAATGGTGCCCGATGCGCGAGCGGGAGCCCTCATTGCGCTGATAGCTCTGGGGGCGTTCTGTGCAGACCCGTAAAGGAAGGAAACGTTCACGGGAGTATTCTCTCCAGCGTAGGGGTCCTGAAGGCCCTCCTCCGTCACGGAAGATTTGACAGACTCATCCTTACCAGCTTCAGATTTAGCTTCACCCGGAGCAGGCTGCTCGTTTTCAGAGGAGCTCTCTTTGGAGGTGTCCTTCTTATCGGCACCTCCCTTAACATCATCCTCAACGACGGGAGAATCGGACTTCTTACCGTCATCGGGATTCTTCGCGTCTTCTGTGGCGTTGTAGACCAAATCGCCGTTGCCAGAACCAGTCTTTCCAACCTTCGCAGGGTCAGAAACACTTTCGAGAACGACCGAATCGCCGCCGCCATCCGCATCCGACGCATACACGGATGTGGGAAGCATTCCGACCATCATCACCAGCGTCAACAGCATTGCAACAACGCCACGCATCTTCTTGTGTTTCATGGTATTTTTTGTCTCCTTTCAATGAAATTATTTAGAGAAAACCAGCCTTCTTATATTTATCCGTTTCTTATTATTGCCAACTCAAAACGAATAATGTAAGGAGGCGGATTGCCCTCCATGTTTTCATGGTAGCATATTCAAGCATATTGTCAACACATCCGGACTCGCAAATTTTCAAGAAGTTTCTTTTTCATAAAAAAAGAAGGCAACGGATAACCCGTTGCCTTCTTCAATATTATTTCCTTTTATGCATAATAAACATAAATCTCGTGGTATCCAGCAGAAGCATTCCACCGAACAGAACAATTCACGGCAGATGCTTCACCTTCCTTTCCGTCCACGTGTGCATAAAAACGACCACAGTACTCAAGAGAACTCTTCACATAGTCAACAGCCCGCTTGATTGTGGCATCAACCCATTCCTGATTCCAGCAAGATTCAGGGCAATCGCGCTCCAGATAAATCGGAGGGAAATAGCTGCGGCATCCATTCCAAATCTCAAAACCGATGCTTTCTGCGTAAGCATTCCCTGTTGCAATAGCAGCCGCGCAGTCAATGTCCGCCTTGGTGGGCTTGGCGGGCTCAGAAGGAGGGGTAGGCGTCGTGGAACCACCGCCTGTGGAACCGGTGCTGCCAGTGTTTCCAGTGTTTCCAGTGTTACCAGTGTTGCCGCCAGAGGGGGTTTCGGGGGTGGTAATCTGCTTGTTGCTCTGGTAGTATGCCCACGCCTCATCAGCGGTGCGGCCACCGGCGGCCTTCTTGGAGCCTGCACCCCACTGACCGTCCGCGCTTACGCCGTACCAGCGCTGGAGCTCCTTCACCTGTGCGGTGGTCAGAGAACCATTATCGTAACTGGGCGTTGCGGGCTTCTGGGGCTCCGGCTTAACCTCAGGCTTCGTTTCGGGCTTGGTCTCAGGCTTCGTGGTGTCCTGCTTGTTGTCAGCGGGCTTCTGAGTTTCCTGCTTGGCATCATCCTTCTTGGTCTCGTCCTTCTTAGTGTTATCCACCTTGGTGTCCGTCTTCTGTGCGTCGGACTTGTTCTCGCCATCGGGCTTCGCAGTATCCTCAGGCTTCTGAGTATCTGCCTCGGATGCGTCGGTCTTGTTCTCCGCATCCTTTTCCTCGGACTTCTCGTAAGCCGTGATGTCCGCCGCCTTGACGACCACCACGCCCTGCGTGTCCACCACATTGCCTTCGTCGTCCAGCGTGTAGTCGGTCACGGCGTTGCCGTCCTTATCCACCAGAACCTTCTCTCCGGTCTCAGTCGTCTGTACGTAGCAGCCGATGTCCTCTCCGGTCTTGGTCTCCTCGTCAGTCTTGTTGCCGCAGGCCATCAAACTCATGGTCATCACCAGAGCCAGCAGCAGGGCGATAAAATTCTTCATCTTTTTCATAGTTCTTGTCCTTTCATTCATTTCAAAATTTGCTCAGGGAATGTAATTAAATAATAGACCGTGACGAGGTTTAAGCTGTGGAAAACTTGACATTATTTTTGATGTGCTTACAATAGCACAATTATAAAAAAATGTCAAGTGTGGTTTTTGGAAAATTTTTCGTTTTCTCATCTTAAACCACAAAGCCTTGTGCCTCGCAAAGACGGAAACCCCTTATATTGCAACGGTTTTGCACGCTTCCCTTCCTTCTGTTTTCAATCAAATAATTTTTTCAAAAAAAATAGACCGGAGCCAAAACTCCGGTCTATTTAATACCTTTGGTCCTACGTTTACTTATTTTTCTTTCTTCTCTTGACGTTGCTCACTACAACGACAATAATTGCAGTTCCCAAGGCAATCGAGCCAAAAGAGACATACTTGCCGACGCCAGCGTCTCCAGTCTTGGGAGATGCGGTAACAGTCACAGTCTGTCCAGCATCATTGATGTCAGTATGGCTCAGGTACGGAGTCCCGTCCACACTTCCTCCGACATATAACTCCTCAAACACGACAATCTTCGCACCCTTGATGTTCGACGCAGCGAAGGAGAATTTCATGTCGATGGAGCCATCGGAGGCCTTCGGGGTAAATGTCAGCTTGGAGGTTACTTCCCTGCCGCCCGCATCGCGCAGAGCTTCCCCCGTCTGAGCATCCATCAACCTGCCAACCAAGGTGTAATTCTGACCAACAGCCAACCCAGAATAACTCACGGTATCTACAACCACAAGGCGAGAGGCGTAACCGCTGGACTTCGAGCCATTGGCAAATGTCGCCGTAGTTCCCATAGTAGGCCCGCTATAATGGATGCGGTCAACAGTAACCGTTTGGCTCTCGTCCATTATGTCAACGTGAGTAGCGACACTCATGTTATTGTAGAGGAGCTCCTCGTACACAACGAGAGTTTTCCCCGCAACGGAACGAGCCCCAAACACAAAGGAAACCGTCGTTGTTCCTTCGGCCTTTTCAGGCGTAAAGGTCGCAGTAGCGGTCAAGGGCTTTTTGTCCTTGTCCATGATGGGTTTACCTTCGACCCAATTCCCACCAGATTTAACCTTTTCTACCAGAGTCCCGACCAAGGTGTACTCGTGACCGGGGATAAGTCCCTCATAGGTCACAGTGTCTACCAGCTCGGCTTTCTCATACGGAGAGAATGTCTTCTTCCCCGTAGAAGCATTGGCAGCAGAGGTCTTGATAGCAGGATTCGCAAAGGAAACGGTCTGTGCGGTGTCTTCCAAGTCCTCGTGAGTTGCCAAAGCCGTTTCATCTCCCTCGTTGTAATAGAGATACTCAAATACAACAATGTCCTTGCCAGCGAGCGAACTTCCATCGAACTCAAACAAGACTTCAACAGAACCGAAGAGGTTGTCGGGAGTAAAGAATGTGGATGCAACAACAGAGTTGCCGTCCTTATCCTTCAAGGATTCTCCAGTAGATTTATCCACCAGCTTACCAACAAGTGTATACTTGTGAGCAGTGGAGAGATGGTCGTATTTTACAGAATCAGTCAAAACGACCTTCTCTGTGGGGTCAACCAGCTTTCCCCCATCGACTTTGTTTGTTGCGATGGTTTCAACAATGACGGGCTTCTTAATCTCGACAGACTGGTTTTCATCGTTGATATCACGGTGAGAGGCGACGACCGTCTCTCCGTAGTACAAGTCCTCAAAAACGACCAGAGTGCGCCCAAAGAATTCTCGTGCATCGAATTTGAACTCGACTACCACAGAACCGTTCTCGCTCTCAGGCGTGAACACTTTTTCAGCGGTGATAGACTTCCCTGCTGCGGCCTCCACCGGTTTGCCCGTGGACTTATCCATCAGAGTGCCAATGACCTTGTACGTATGTCCAGCAATGATGCCTTCGTAGTCCACAGTATCCTTCAGGATAACCTCGCTGGCGGGCTCAAACACCTTCGTGCCGTCAGCAGCATTTTCAGCGCAGGTCTTGATGGAAGATTTTACCACGGTCACAGTCTGGTCAGTATCCTCAATATCCTTGTGCGCCGCCACAGGTGCCTCGTCACCAGCAGTAAAGAACAGTTCCTCGAACACCACGATATCGCGTCCCTTCACGGCAGAAGCGTCAAAAGCGATAGCCACAACAGTCGAGCCAGCAGTGCTTTCAGGCGTGAACTGCGACTCCGCAACAACAGGTTCGCCGTTATTCAGAACAGGCTTGCCGGTAGTCTTATCGACCAAGCTGCTTCTCAGTGTGTAGGTGTGTCCAGTAGACAGGTGACGATACACCACAGTATCATTGATGGTAGAAGTTTCAGAGGCATCAATGAACTTTCCTCCATCCACCGCGCTCAAAGCAACAGTCCGCACGATTTCAGGGTTGTGAACCGTAGTAGTCTGCTCCTCATCATTGATATCCTCATGGGACGCAATGACAGTTCCGTTGAAGAGTAGCTTCTCGAACGCCACGATGGTTTTGCCATACAACTCAGTTGCAGCAAAGATGAATTCAACATCCACCGTGCCGCAGGGAGCATCAGGAGTAAACTCCACAGAAGAAGCCACGATGCTTCCTGCAGTATCCTTGACAGGCTTGCCGGTCCCCTTATCCATCAGAGTTCCGGTCACGGTATATCTATGTCCAGTAATGAGATTGTTGTAAAACACGGTATCCTTCAGAGTAACCATCTGGTCCGGCTCAAAGACCTTGCCATTATCTTCTTTGTTCACGGCAACAGTCCTTACTTCAGGGCTTATTACAGAAACGGTCTGTTTTCCATCGTCGATATCCCTATGGACGGCGACCGGTTCAGTATCTTCGGAGTTGAAATAGATTTCCTCAAACACAACAATGTCTTTGCCCTTCAAGAAGGAAGCAGTGAAAACAAACTGCATATCCACAGAACCGCTCGCCTCCACAGGCGTAAAGGACTGTTCAGACACAACCTCTGTGCCGCCATTTTTGATAGGCTCGCCCGTTTCCTTGTTCATTAACGTACCGCGTAAGGTGTATTCGTGGCCAGCAGACAGATGTTCATACGTAACAGTGTCGGTGATTTTCACATTGTCTGCGGGGTCAATCAGCTTACCGCCTCCAAGAGTTCCAACCGCCGTTGTGCCAGTGATGTTAGGCGCATAAACCGTCACCGTCTGTTCCCTGTCGTTGATATTTTCGTGAGAAGCAATCTCAGTGTCATTACAGAAAATCTTCTCGAAAACAACAATGTCTTTCCCGTACAACTCTGTGGCCGCAAAGGTAAACTCAACATCAACACTTCCGCCAGCAGCCTTCGCCTTAAAGGTCTTTTCAGCGGTAATCGTCTCGCCACTTTCATCGACCACAGGATTGCCAGTTGCCTTATCCATCAGCGTCCCGGAAACCTTATAAGTGTGACCCTCAATCAGTCCAGAGAAAGAAACTGTATCGAGGATTGTAACTCTCTTATCCGGCTCAAGCATCTTACTTCCATCGACCTTATTGGAGGCAACAGTCTTCACCTTAGGATTGGAAACAGTAACAGTCTGGCCGACATCTCCAAGGTCCTTATGTGCTGCCGCAGCAATCGTTTGATTTTCGTAAAACAACTCCTCGAAAACAACAATTTTCTTCCCCTGCAGCCCAGATGCATCGAAGACGAATTCCATGTCGATAGAGCCTTCCGCTTTCTTCGCTGTGAAGGATTTTTCAACTACAATAGGTTTATTGTTTAGCAAAACGGGTTCTCCGGAGGACTGGAAAACAAGTGTTCCACGCAACTTGAAATCGTGTTTTATAGGTAGATGTGCATACTTTACAGTATCCTTGATAACCACATTTCTGGCTGCATCAATGTACTTGCTGCCGCCCTCACCGTTCACGGCGGTCGTATTGGTCAGTTCAGGATTATAGAATGTTGCCGACTGGTCAACATCGTTAATGTCCTCATGCTTGGCAATAATGTGACCGCCGTAGGAAACGGTTTCAAAGGCTACGACCGTTTTACCGAACAGCTCAGAAGAGTCGAATGTAAAATAGACATCCACAGACCCATCCATGGACTTGGGAACGAATACTGTTCTCCCTGAAATCTCGCCATTTCCGCCAACAAGAACACGTCCAGTAGCTTTGTCCATCAAGTGCCCCTCGGCGACATAGGTGTGACCGGGGATGAGGTTGTGATAAGTAACGGTATCTACCAAAACCGTAGACAGAGAAGAAACAAAGAACTGGTTCTTATCAGGACTTGCCTTCATGGTAGTTCCGATGCTCGGCTCCATTACCGTAACGGTTTGAGCTTCGTCACGAAGGTCTTTGTGTGTCGCACAAGGAGCAGCGTCCGTTTCGTTAAAGAACAGTTCCTCAAACACAACTACATTTTTACCAGCAAGGAGAGATGCATCCAATGCGAAAGTCACGTCCACATCACCAGACGTACGCTTCGGAGTGAATTTCACCCGTGTTGCAGTGCCGGGAATTTCCTCATCAGTTCCTCCATTCATCAATCGCCCCACTAAGGTGTACTCGTGACCGGGAGTTACATGGGAATAGGAAACGGTGTCTGTTATAGAGGTTCCCTTCGCCGCATCAAGCATCTTACCCTTGCCATCCGTATTCACAGCCCTTGTCGAGATGCTGGGAACATTGATTGTTACGGTCTGACTTCTGTCGTCAAGGTCCCTATGCTCCGCAATTACCGTTCCGTTAAACACGAGTTCCTCAAACACAACCAGAGATTTTCCGTAGAGCTGCGAAGCGTCAAAAACAAACTCCACCTTAACCTTGCCGGCAGCACTGCGAGCTATAAATGATGTTGTTCCGGTAACGGGGTTGCCATCCGTATTCAGAACCGGCGTACCGGTCTTTTTATCCATCAGGACACCATTTACCGTGTACTCATGTCCCTTGCACAGACCCTCATAACTCACGGTATCTACCAGTCTTACAGCGCTCTTAGGGTCAAAGAACTTGGAGTTATCTTCCGCATTCTTCGCACTGGTCTTAATAGCTGGTGTGTTGAAGGTCAGGCTCTGTTTCAGGTCGGAAATGTCCGTATGCGTTCCTGCGGGAGTTTCATCGCCCTCGTTGAAGTACAGATACTCAAAAACAACGAGCGTCTTCCCTGCCATATTGCTGGCGTCAAATGTAAACTCAACGTTGACCGCCCCCGCGACCCGCTGCGGCGTGAATACGGTTTTGCCGGTAATCTCGTCACCCTTCGCATCCAGCAAAGGAAGCCCTGTCATTTTATCCATCAGCTTACCTACAACGGTATATTCATGGTCAGGGGTTAAGTGGCGATAATAAACAGTGTCCACAATATGCGTTCCCTTGGCAGGGTCAATCAGGTTTGTATCGCCGTCATTATTCAGAGCCTTTGTACTCAGCGCAGGAGCGAAGAACACAGCCTCCTGTTTCTCGTCAGCGAGGTCTTTGTGCTCGGCAATAACTGTGTTGTGGTAATACAGGGACTCGAAGGCAATGACACTCTGACCATACAGGATAGAGGCGTTTAGCGTGAATTTAACATCAACATTTCCATCCTTGGTCGTCGGAACGAAGTCTGCCTCACCGGACACCAAATTTCCATTACCGTCGCGGATAACATCGCCGGTGTCTTTGGAAACGAGATTGCCCTTTACCTTGTACCTGTGACCGGGTACGAGGTCTGTATAGGTCACAGTATCCGTAATGGTAATTTCATTCAGCGGCTCGAAATAGTTATTCAGAGAGATGCTCTCATTGATGGTCGTGTGAATTGTAGGAGTGTTCACGACAACTGTCTGCCCTTCATCGCCGATATCCTTATGGATGGCACAAGGTGTGCTGTCAGATGCACGGAAATACAGCTCTTCGTACACAACAAGGGAATCTCCATCAAGACCAGAAGCATCAAATGTAAAGACTATTTCGGTGCTGCCCTTAGACGCAGACGGCGTAAATGTGTTCGTCACCGTTACAGTGCGTCCACCAGAAACAACAGCCTCACCTGTTCGCTTATTCATCACTGTACCGATGATAGTGTACTCCTGCCCTATGGTAAGATGTTCGTAAGCAATCGTATCCTTAATGACAACATTTTTCGCAGGGTCAATAAACTTACCCGTACCCTCACCATCAATAGCGGTAGTGCCAATCTTCGGGCTGTAGACATTCACGGTCTGCTCGGCATCTGCTTCATCTTCGTGGACGGTTAAGACAACACCCCTGTAAGACAGTTTTTCAAACACGACCAGCGTATGTCCATACAGTTCCGAAGCATCAAAAACGAACTCGACATCCACAGTACCGGCCTTCGCCGTGGGCGTAAATCTTGTTGTGCCGGTAATTTCATTTCCGGCAGCATCCTTCACAAACTCGCCTGCCGTTTTATCAAACACCTTTCCGGTCAACAGATAAGTGTGCCCCTCAACGACCTTTTCATACGCAACAGAGTCCCTGACCTTCACCATGTACTGCGGGTCAAGGAATTTAGTTCCGTCTTCGGCGTTGGTTGCATGAGTGGTAATCTCAGGTGCCTCGACTGTTACGGTCTGTTCCGCATCCTCAATGTCCTCGTGCGTTGCAACGGGGATATCGCTGCTGATGGCAACATGGTAGAGTTTCTCGAACGCGACAAGCTGCACACCCGCAATCTCAGTTGCATCGAAGGTGAAGGTCACATCTACCGAACCTTCCGTTGTCGCCGGAGTAAAGGTTGTCGTTCCGACAATGTATGTTCCGTTATCGTCCTTTGCCGGCTGCTGCGTGTCCCTATCCATCATCTGCCCCTTCAAAACGTACTTATGTCCGGGAGTGAGATGCTTATAGGACACCGTATCCACGATAGATACGCCGATGGAGGGGTCAACAACCTTCACATTTCCATCAGGGTTGACGGCGGAAGTTTTAATTTCGGGTGCGAAGAAGGATACGGTCTGGTCCGCGTCCGAAATGCTCTTGTGGGTTGCCACCTCTACACCGTCACGATGCAGCGTATCATATACAACTACAGCATCTCCAGCAATAAGAGAAGCATCGAATGTAAAGGACAGCACGGTGGACCCCTCAAAGTTGTTGCCGCCAACAAAGGTATTCGTAGCAGTTATCCTGTGACCGGCGCCATCCAGAAGAGGCTCGCCAGTAGACTTCAAAACCAGATAACCATTCACCGTATAGGTTTTGCCGGGAATGACATCGGTACAGGACACCGTATCCTTAATTGTCACAGATGTCAGGGGTTCCATGGTTTTCTCCCCCGCCTCGCCCTTAGCTACAGTCTTGATTTGAGGCGTTACAGGCACATCTGTCATCTTCACGACAACGACCTTTTCCCCGTCATTCATGGTTGTACTTTCAAAATCAACATTGAATATAACGGGAGTGGAGTTCAAGCGATAGCCACGAGGAGCTTTGGTTTCCACCAGCTTATAGCCGCGACCAAAAGGAAGTTCTTCGGGGGTTATCAAATTTCCGTCATTATCCGTCCTAAATGTATCTATGTTTTTAGCCCCAGCCTTGAGGGACACAAGAGTTCCATCTGGGTCGTATATCTGGAACTCAGCTCCGCTGTAAGGAACTTGAACATTGTCCATTGCGTCCTGTTTTACCACTCGAACAGAAGCATAATAAGGACGGTCATTAAGCACATAGAAATAAGTTTTCCCATTCTCGGAAATAGTCACCTCAAAGCCAGAAAGCATATCTGCGTGTTCAAAATGCTTTGTCTGCTCGATAACATATGTGCCGTAAGGCAGCGCCTTGGTTGTCGCATACCCGTCCTCGTCCACAACAATGTGGTCTCTATCGGTGGTCTTCGCAGCAGCGTAGCTTCCTGCCGCCTTCAGGTAGACATCGAACTCAGCGCCAACTTCGGGTGTGACCTTTCCGGTCGGGAGGGATTCCTCGACGCCGGTAGGACCGACATCCGAGTGCTTGAAAATCTTAATGTAGCCCTTGATGACCTTTTCTGTTACGCCCAAATCGGGGGCTGCATTGATTTCGATGACGTAGTTCTTCGCCTCAGCGCCTACTTGATATACACTGTCATCCAGCAGATAGCCGACGGACGGAACAATTTCCTTGATGGTCCAATTATCGCCGCAAACATAGACGTCCGTAGCAAACTTTCCATTCGCATCAGTGGTGTACTGTTTCACCAGTTCGTCGCCATTATACAGGCCATAAACGGCGCCCTGCAAGGTGGCGTTGCCCTGCGCTGTCGTCGTCTCGATATCGCGCTTTGTAACGGTCACAGACCACTTCTTCAGCACATTATGAACAGAAACAGTTGTGGTCTTATCCAGCTTTACATTGATGCCGCCCTTTACTGCAGGAATGACATACCGTGCAGCGGTGTCAACTTCCTCCAGCGTGTAGTTGTAACCCACAAGAACATTATCGAAGGTTGCAATGCCGGAAGCGTTCGTCACAGCCATCATGTCTACGCGCTGACCCTGTGCAGAAGTACCTGTCAGGTGGAACTTGATGCCCTCAACGATACCGTCTTCAGAGGTCTTGGTCACACTCACTGTACCGCGAGCCAACTTATTATGCACATTGGCGTTCGCAGTTCTATTCAGCGTTACATTTATGCCAGAAACGACATCCGGTACGATATACTTTTCGGCGGTGCCAACTTCCTGAACGGAATAGTTCTCGCCAATCAGAACGTCAGAGAAGGTTGCTACGCCTTTGGCATTGGTGGTAGCGGTCATATCCACCGCGTCACCATTACCTGCCGTGCCGGTCAATCGGAACTTGATGCCGGAAACCAGCCCGTCCTCAGCAGTCTTCGTAACAGTAACCGTTCCGCGAGCCAGCTTGTTGTAAACCGAAGCCTCCGTGGTTTTCCCCACAGTGATTACAATACCGTTCTGCACCGCAGGGACAACATAGCGGGCAGCCGTATCAACCTCCGTCAGAACGTAGCTGCTGCCCACCAGCACATTCTTGAATTCAGCAATGCCCGCTGCATTGGTAGTCGCATCCAGAGACACCGCAGCTCCAGATGTAGAGGTGCCTTCCAGATGGAACTTCACGCCGGACACAAATCCGTCTTCAGACGTCTTGGTAACGCGAAGACTTCCACGCGCAAGGTCATTGTGGAAGGACAGCTTCGTAGTGTCGTTGACCCTCACGGTAACGCCATCCTGCACATCCGGAACAACGTAGCGGGTAGGGGTGCTGGACTCTTGTACTGTGTACCTTGTCCCAATGGGCACATTGGAGAAGGTCGCAACGCCCTGAGCGTCCGTCTTTGCCGTCATGCTGACGGTCGTCCCCGCGTCAGAAGTACCTGTCAGCGTAAATGAAAGATTGCTCACAACGCCGTCCTCGGAGGTCTTCGTCACCTGAACGGCACCTACCTTGAGCCTATTCTGGACAGATACAGAGGATTTACGATTGATGGTCACTGTAACATTGACGGGATTCACGGCCTGATAATAGGCTGGCACGTTGACTTCCGACACTATGTAGCTTCCAATAAGGACGTTCGAGAATGTCGCAACACCGGAGGCATTGGTCACAGCATACAGGTCAACAGCGGTGCCGTCAATGGATGTTCCCTGCAAGCGGAACTTCACATTGGCAACTTTCCCGTCCTCAGAAGACTTCGTAACTTGAACCGAACCACGCGCCAACTTGTTGCTGACAGTCGCCCGCGCAGTCGAGTTATACTGCACCGTGACATTCTGCGCGGACACGGGGGCGTACTGCCTACCTGTATTTACTTCCGTCAGCGTATATGTACCAACAAGCACATTGGAGAACGTGGCCACGCCGCTGGCGTTGGTTGTTTCAGTAAGGTTTACTGTCTGGCCAGACAAAGACGTGCCCTTCAGATTAAATTGGACTCCGCTTACTTTTCCATCTTCGGAGGTCTTTGTGACAGTCACGTTGCCGCGAGCCAATTTATTTTCGAATGTTTTGGTTACAGACGTATTAGGCGTCGAAAGCGTAAACGTCTGGCTGGCAGGGGCTACATATCTTCTGGGCGTATTTACCTCGGCAAGAACATAGTTGGAACCCAAGGGGACATTGGAGAACGTAGCCTTGCCGTTCGCATCTGTGGTCGCAGACAGATTTACAGTATCTCCCGCGTAAGACGTTCCCTTCAGTGTAAAGGTGAACCCTTGCAGAACTCCGTCTTCCGATGTCTTCGTTACCTGCACGGTACACCGGGACACCTTGTTTTGGAAAGAGACACTCGCCGTACCTCCAATCGTAACTGTCGCAGTCTGAACCCGATTAACAGCATAGTATCCTAACGGCGAAGTTTCTGTAATCGTGTAAGCTCCGGGCTGCAGGTCTGTAATGCTGATTTTGCCGGATGTATTTGTCTTAAAGAGTCGGTTATACCCATTCGGCCCAGTTACAGTAAAACTGACGTTGGAAATGTTTTTCCCATTTTCAGACGTCTTTGTGATGTTCAGATTACCGGTTGTTTGCGTCACCTTCGCCCGCACATAGCAAGTTACAGGGTCAGGCGTACCGTTAAGGGCAACACAATTCTGCTTGCTTCCTCCCGCAACGAGAAGGTAAGCATTGACGCTATCAGGGTCAATCACATTTCCCTCGCAAGGAAGCGACACAATTCCGTTCAGCATACTCCTTGCAGCTTCCGGTGTGGCTGTAATTGTTAGGTTATTCCCGCTCCGTGATGTGCTTACACCAGACAGAGAGAATTTGAAGCGTCCAAAATTTCTCAGGACTCTGTTGGTGTCGGTTCTTGTCAATGACCAAGAAGTGCCATCCCATACCAACTCGAAATCGTTATATGTCTGAGTAGGTCTGCCAACAGCGAAACTTGGAATCTGTGCCTGCTGGTTAATCATGTCCCAGATATAATCGTGTGCTGCCTTGATAGGTTCAGCAACTTCAGGGTCATACTGATGACCGGGACCCACAAACAGGTCACTCAGGTCACTGTAGCCGCCGACGATTTCCCAGATAACTTCCTGTGTGGCGCACCAAGCATAGGTGCCGTTGCCAGCATACCAGAGCAACGTTGAGTCATCTGCGCCACCCCAGCCATAAGCCAAAGCAAGACGAACCCGCTGGTCTCCCCAATACGCGCTGGCGTCAACGGAAGTTCCCGCGCCGGGGGCACCCTTGTGGGGTTCAATACAGTACGCTGGCTGGCCATTGAAGAATTTCTCAACAGCACTGGAATAGGGGGCAAACTCAGCCATCCACTTCCTGTTATAACCCATATCGAGGCCGGTCGTAATGGTTCCCGATGCACGAGCGGGAGCCCTCCTCGGACCAGAAGAGTTTTGCGGTGAGCCATACAAAGGCGTAACGCTCACGGGAGTATCTTCACCGGCATAGGGGTCCGAAAGACCTTCTTCTTCATCAAAACTCTCTCCATCAGGAATAGATACTTCCAATGAGGATTCCGAGTCTGGAGAACTATTGTCCTTCACCTCATCGGGAGACTTACTATCATCCGCTGTACCGTCGTTGCCATCTTGAGAGGATTCCTCGCCACTTCCGACAGCATCTTCCGTGTTTCCTTCCCCTTTTTCGTCAGGCCCTCCGATAGATACTGTATCTTCTGCCGATTCACCATCACCCCTTTCCACCATACCGTCATCAGCAATTATCTCATTGCCGATGCCGTCCGCACCAGTAATCTCCTCCCCCGCAGCAAATGCAGACGTAGGGAGCATACCGGTCATCATTACAACCGCCAACAGCATTGCAATAATGCTGCGGACCTTTTTGCAACGATTTGTACTCATTCTTCCAACTCCTCTCGCAGTTTTTTTCGCTACGCCGTCTCAAACAGCCATCTATAACGCCTTAGAAAAAACAGAGAAAGGCATAGCGAACACCCTTACTTCTACACTACAACAATTAAGAATATTGTCAATTACCTTGAGAGGACAAATTTTTGCTACTCACAACGGGTATCTCAGTTTTCTTGCAAACCAAAAAAAAGAAAAGTGTGCAATCGTTGCACACTTTTCTTTATTTGGAATGAAGTTGGAGTTCTTATGCGAGGAGTGCATCATGCAGCGTGTCAGCCAACGCGGTCAGCAACTCCTTATTTCCAGAGCGGATGACTTCATTGATACGCTGGCGAATCTCATCATCATCGCCGCCAAAGACTTCTGTTTCATCAAACACGAAGGTAACGCGAATGCCCTCTCTGGGCGATGTTTTGGCTTTTCCGTCGATAGTCGTCCATGAGAGCCGCTCTTGCGGCTTCGCAATAGCCGGTTTGCATTCTCCTCCCGCACCAACACCAACGGTGTCGTTGCTTTCCTCAGAGGCAGTCATGGCGGAGATAGCTGCATCCCCCACAGCGGTATCCGTGTCCGTCGAGGCATCGTGCGACACACCGCCGGAGGGCTCACATCCTTCGGGGTATCCACCGACAGACAGCTCAAAGTCACGAATTTCCTCAGGCACGGGAGCCGGCGCCTGATGCGCTCCTTCGTCAGCTTCTGCGGAAGTCTCCAAAGGTCGTCCCTCATAGGCGTAGCGGATGCTTTTGGCGGCATCCTCGTTCAGCGTGCGCTCAGGCTCGGAAGCCATCTGCCCCGCCACCTCATTCTGCTGCTCGGCGGACAGGAACGAGAGCTGGTAGGCAGCCGTCACAGTCATTCGTCCCGCATCACAGAGAGACAAAACATCTTCGGTGCAATCGTTCAGCTTGATATACATATCCAGCATACGCGCAGAGATACCGAACCTCTTACACGCCACCGCGCTGGTACGACCCTGCACAGAGGCATCATCATCACCCGCACTACGGCGCCCTGCCTTAATGTTCTGTTCCTGCCTCACGGCATCCGTCCACAACTTGAAGGACTTCGCCTTTTCAGACGGCAGCCACTCAGGGCGCTGGATATTGGTTTCCACCATGATTTTGCTGGCAGTCATGTTGTCAATGTTCGTAACGAGGCAAGGCACTTCCTTCAGCCCAACATCACTCGCTGCACTGAACCTACGATGCCCAGCGATGATTTCAAAGTCACCAGCCAAAGCAGGATGAGGGCGAACAATGAGAGGGACAGAGACCCCACTGTTCCGAACGCTATCCACCATGGAGTCATAGTCACTGTTCTTCACCACGCGGAAAGTGTGTCCATTAAAAGGGTGCAGCTTGCTCAGTGCGATGTCCTGCACACGACGGTCATCTACCCGCATGGCATCCATCGGGTTCTTGCCGAGCAAAGCATCCAATCCATTCCCCTTAATGGCCGCATTTGCAGCCAGCTTGTCTTTCAGCGAGTTTGCCATTTCGCAATTACCTCCTTCGCAACGTTCATATAAAGTTCACCAACACGGCTTCCCTTCTTGGCAACACAGGTGCGATGCTCGGTAGGCGCATCAGATACCTCCTTGAGATAGGGAATCATCGTTTCCAGAACGACATCTCCTCCCAACGCTTCCGCCAAGTCGTCCCGCGTTGTCTTGACGTTATTCCTGCGCGTATCCGCACGGTTGATAAGAACACCGTCGATAGTCAGCTTCGGGTTAAGCGAGCTTTGAATGCTGCCGATAGTGCTCAGAAGGTCCGCCAAACCGTTGACTGCGTACTCCTCTGCCTCAACAGGAATGATGATGCTGTCAGCAGCAGTCAGCGCATTGGAAGTCAGAAGGTCAAGACTCCCCTTGCAGTCGATGATGCAGACATCGTAATCACATTGGTCAGCTACCGCAGCAAGGGCATTTGCCAGCACGCGGTTCCCGTCTGCCACATTCGCCAAGATAGTGGGAGCAGAGGAAAGCGCAGGAGAGGCGGGAATGAAATCAACCTGCTCTGTCTCGTTGTGCCGGATAAAAGCCCGCAGGTCAATGGGCATATTGTATGCTGTGAAATAGATAAGCTCATTTGTCGTTGTGGGCGTATTGTCCTGAACAAAACCCAGCGTATCAGATAGGTTTCGCTGCGGGTCAATGTCTGCCAGCAGCACCTTCTGTCCCAGCCGAGCCAGAGCCGCGCCCAAGTTTACTGCGGTTGTGGTTTTGCCCACTCCTCCCTTTTGGTTGCAAACTGCTACGATTCTCATTATTCATCCGTCCTTTCTTTTCCTGATAATTATACATATGGACTGTTAAACCCTGTTGTTTCATGCGCTTATACACCAACACAATGCTCGATTGGGTATACAACCCTGTTATTTCTGGGTGGTATATACCGATAGTCAGTGACGTGGTAGATTTTATCCCGGTATAAAACCCTGTTATTTCTGGGTGGTATATACCCCTCTCTTTAGAAACATCGCTGAGGTACTTTGTATACAACCCTGTTATTTCTGGGTGGTATATACCAGCTATAATTGCCGCCAGCCCCTTAGGTGTGGTATACAACCATGTTATTTCTGGGTGGTATATACCCAGCACAGGTATTCAGTCCCAAAAGTGCTGGTCGTCGCCTCTGACACAACAAACCAGCCAACAGAGTATTCCTGCTTCCGCGACGACCAAGCATCTCCACAGGCGTTAATTCCGGCTATACCGTCCGTACTCATTTCTTATTGCGTGCAACGATTGCACACATTTTTTCTCACTTCTTCCCCGCCTTCCCATAATAGCGAAGCCGGAAAGATGCCTTCGCAGCAAGGGCCACCAAGAGACACATGACCGGAACAGCAGCCACAGCAAGTACAAGGACCCACCTTGATGTGTGGTAGCCAGCCTGAGGAGAGACCGGTGTAACGCTGGAGGTCGCCTCAGAGACATCCGCCTCAGGCTTTGCGTCCGGGCTCAGTGCAGACACGGGGTGAGCAGCGTCGCCGACAGAAGAAACCTTTTTAGCGTCGCCCCCGCTCACACTCATATCTCCAGTGATGCGATTATAGCGTAAGACAATCTTGTTTTTCCCGCCATCGGCAACCGCAGCAATCTTAGAATTAGCGGCATCAAAGGAATACATTTCCGCGTTAAATGCGGCGCACTTAAAGGCGCACACAGACTCAGCAATAACGCTGATGTCAGCATTTACAACATCTCTTCGGCTGCCCGCCATCTTTCCACCGTCGTAATACTCCTGCACAACGACATACTCAGGGCCAGAGTCATTACCTTTCTCTCTGCTGTAGCGTACGGTGATAGTATTATCCTCCCCTACCGCCAGCACACGGGACTTCGGCTCCATGGTCATCGAAGTGTAAACCTTTTTGTTGCAGAAGGGCATCTGATAAATGTCGGTTGCGTTAATCACGGTTCCCTTAGCCCCGTCCAGCTTTACAGAAACCTCGGACTCCAAGACACCATCGCAGTAGTATTCATGCCGAACAAGGTACTGAATTTTTTTGGTGCCTGTTTCAACCACAGAATCACTCGCGGCTGTGCGGTCATAGCGCACGACAATCGCATTTTCGCCGCCGACCATCAGCTCAACAGAAGAAGGGGATGCAGATGTGAAGGTATATGTCTTCTGATTCTGTACGGGCATTTTAATGACATCATCAGCCGCCACCACATCACCGTCGGCACCATCCATTTCTACAGGAATGACACAGTCGAGCTTGCCATTGGTGTAGTATTCGTGCCGAATGACATAAGGAACCTTTGCAACAAAATTCTCTTCCTTCCGGTCATAACGCAGCACAATTTCATCTTTCCCTTCCCCAGAGACAATGAAACTGTCACAGCTTGCAGAGGTGAACGTGTATGTGTTCTCGCCGAACGTAAAGGACTTCTTCATATCAGAAGCAGCGACAGTATCTCCAACATTTGCGCTGACTGCCTCACTGCGACTCCCCCACAGCTCGCCGTTGGTATAATAGCGATGAGTGACAATATACTTCGTTCTTACGCCTTCAGAAGAAGACCGGTCGTAGCGCAGGACAATTTCGTTATCCTCCCCCTCGATTAAAACAAGAGAGTCCTGAGAAGCGGAAGAGAAAGTATACTCTGCCCCACCTGCATATACCTTCTTGAACAAGCTCTCTGCGGTAATGACAGACCCCGCATCACCCGCGTATGTCTCCGAGGAGGCATACTCCTGTTCACCATCGCAGTAATACTCGTGGGACACGACATAGGGAACCTTTGCAGGCGCAGCTCCAACATCTCCATCCTCTACAACGACCACGTCGGTATCGGATGTGGCATAAGCCGTAACGCCCACACCGCTCAACATCACACAGATAAGCAAAACCGCAGTGATAATACGGTTAAGAGTCTTAGTATTTTTCATATTTTCTTGTCCTTTCACTTTCAGTTTGTTCCCCAAAGTGTGCAACCATTGCACACTTTGTTTCGTCTTTTTTTGGCTTGCCTTAAATCGTGCAACCATTGCACAATTTAGCCCCAGAAGCCGACCTGCTTGTAATAGAAGAAATCACGCATAAGCTGATTTCGGTTTGCCGGTGTGTCCGGCATCGTGTAACCTTCACGGTAATTGCAGAGGAAGAGTTCACCATCCTCAACACCGCAAAGTATGCCTGTGTGTTCATCTCGCGCAAAAACTACCGTCATAGTTTCACTCCTTTCTTTTTTTGTGTGAACTTTTATACGTTTCCAGCAGTGGACTGAACCACAACCGGCTCCACAGGATTTTCTGGAGCCATTTTATTTTCCACCCACTTATCGTGGGAATCCATTACAGGTCCGGTGATGAACAAATCCTTCGGCCACATCGGATAGGCGCGATTTTTGTCGGGTGTGCCCTTCACAATCAATGCAGGGTTTACAGCAAATTCCCATCCGTCCTTATCCTTCCGCACCACATAGATAAACCCGTACTTCTGCAAGGACGTAATCCACGCAGTAACACTGCGGAGCTTTCCACCCGTCGCGTCACAAAGCTCATCACGATGACAGTAGACAATGTTCTCCTCGTTCATTTGTCTGGCGAGATGCATTACAACTGCCATCGCCCCTTTCGACTGGAGCGTCAGCGCAGCGATTTGTTCAAGATAGTAGTTGTTGAGGGAGTACACAGCTTCCGTTTTTTCACACATTTTCATCACTCCTCACTTCTCAAGAGGTCTTTTGAGTCTGTTCTCTTGCTGCCTGTTTCAACACCTGATTTTTCCAAACGGCAGAAGGGATTTTTTGTTTCTTCAGGGGGAGCCCCCCGAACATGACATCGACACGGGGCCCAGATATTCCTATACTCGGCGGAAATGCACTTCGTTTCAGCGCCGAATATGTCCCGCTCCAGAAGATGCGATGGTTGACTGCATATGTACCAGCACCGCCTCGGCCTCCTCTTTTCAGCGTCACGACGTACCCATACCTCTTGAGCACGCTCATACCCTCGCACAACATCCGGTAGCAGATACCCGTATTTTCTTCTATCTCGGAATAGGAACACGTAATAGAATTATGCTTGTCCATATGCTCCACAAGATACAACAAAACAGCAGATGCGGTGGGGCACTCCATCGTCAGTCCACACAGGTTCCCGATATAATTGTCGTTCATCTGGATGAACCGCATAAACGGGCAGTGAGCACGGTTGCTGACAACCACTTCTTCAGGCTTCCCATCTTGGAAAAATTCCTGTAACACCGCCGCCTGCATTTCCTTTGATTGCTCGTCGAGGGAAATAACAACATTTGCTTTAAGCTGACAGTAGTATTTCCCGTTGCCCCAAGAATGCCATGTCACATCACCGTTCAGGACATAAATCGTCCCATAACCGGAGCGGAGCGTAATGAGCCAGCCTCCGTTACGCAGCTCGGCAATGCAACTGTAAATCGTCCTCGTTGTCAGGCTCAGGCAATCAGCGAGGACCCTCGCCGAACAGATGCAGGCGTTTTCTCCGCCAGCATTCGCCCGCAAAGCCAGATACGTAACAAACGCACTGGGAGAGTTCCGTGCCAACGCGGAGAGTTCCGCGCTCTTCTCCGCGTTTATCTGCGTCCACGCATAATAAATCGGCGCTTCCACGTGGGCTGGCGAACAGTCAACGGATTGCCTTTCACCTGTTTCTACATAGTCCAATTTATCATTAGCCATGCATCCAGTCCTCCCCGTTTCGTAATCACAGTCGTATACTAACATGATTATAAGATAATGTCAAGTCAATATATGCGATGTTTCTTGATTTTGTCAATTCTGTGCATGATAAAAGAAAAATGTGTTGTTCAATTTCACATTGGTGTGACGCAGAAACGCAGGATAAAAGAAGACAGCCGGAGGAGAGAAAGCAGGGTTATTTTTTAACATACGGCGAAACGATTTAAGACTGTGAAAAATTCACTCATGTTAAAAGTTTTTGAGAAACGCCGTAAGCCTTGCGGCGCAACGGTTTGCGCGATTTTCAAAAGCCGTCCCCCTCTATATATATTTACATTATCTAAAATAAAAGCACTTCCTTTTCGCGTGTTTCAGCATTCCCGCACAAGGATTATTCTCTCAGGCAGGGGATGAAAAGCAGGGGGCTTCCGTTCGACCGGAACACTCCCCCTCCACGCTGCGGGAGCCACGCTCCCGTGCCTGAAAAAAACGTAAGAGCAGAAGTCTTCCGGAGCCCGCACAATTTTTTCGACGTTGGATATCTAAAATTTGATGTGGGATTGGGGGAAGCGAGCGTGGTCGTTCCATAAGCGAATGATTGTGTTTTCACCACCAAAAAAAGAAAGACTGCATTTTCAAAGTTATGTGCTACAAAGCACGCACCTCCTGTTGTAGAATTTTCTATGACAGGAGGTGTTTTTATGAAAAAAGGTACGCCGCATTTCCTTTACACGAATAAGGATAGTCCAGACTATGTGGCACCCTTCGCGCCGTTTTACAGTGACAGGCAAAAGGCAATCCTTTCTGGTGAGCTCCCCGTTGAAGAAGTAGAGCTTCGTGAACTGGGACGCTTGCGAAACAAGGCTCGTAACATGGGTGACGAGGAAAACCTTGAAATCGCAAACATACTCTATGAGGAAAAGAGTAATCCATCAGCAGGCCTCTACAAGCACTACACCGCCGAGGAAGCGGCGGAAATCCTTCGGAAGCTGACACCACCGGGGTTTGAGTCGTAGGCGGTAGAGGGCAACTCCGATGGACACGAGCCACAGAAACAATGTTCCTCTGTGCGAGGACGACGATGACCTTTGGTACTGGGGCTACTCCATATTCGTGCCGCATATTCCCAACACGCGGGCGTA
>ERZ1106954.1087-NODE-1087-length-21215-cov-5.194140_pt1 | contig 21215 bp, 7 predicted proteins | sample MGYA00403678_ERZ1106954 | MGnify/ENA primary metagenome ERZ1106954 (study PRJEB35170, sample SAMEA104062445) | human gut metagenome | biome: human gut; feature: human-associated habitat; material: faeces | place: Denmark | collected 2012-08-20 ... | reverse complement strand
CAATCCCTCCGAGTGCAACAAGTTGCACCCACCTCCCTTTGCAAGGGAGGCAAAAAGGTTTATTTATTTTATTCGGCGCGCTTTAGCCACTTTGTCGACAGTCAAAAAGGGCAACTCCAAAAGGAGTTGCCCCTGATTTTTATTTCGGCTAAAACTTTATGTTTATGCCATTGTCTGAAGAAGGTCTACAAGAGAAGCAATAACTGTATCAGTATCACCCTTAAGAACAGGAAGAACCTGATTAACAACTCCGGATACAGTTTCGTTACCGCCTACAAGACCTGTGATAAGATCACTTATGTTCTTGAAGTTATCGCCTGTGTTAACAGTTTCGATTAAGTAGCCGAGTACTGCAATGAGTGTTTCTGATGAATCACCTTCAACATAAATTCTTGCACCGTATGTAGCAGCCTGTGAAGTGTCTGTAATTACTTTACCGTGGCTTGCAAGCTTCAACCAATCTACATCATTAAGCTTAATTCCGAGTGGTGCGCCCTTAATCTTAATAAGACCAAGGATATTATTTACAAGAGGAATAATAGCGTCACCGCCAAGGAGTGGCTTAAGTGTTGCATTAAGGTCATAGATGTCAAGAGAGAAGTTTGTAACACCAATCTTACCGAGAAGTGCATTAAGGTCAACTTTAAGTGCCTTAAGAAGTGCAGGTAAGAGAGTATTAAGATCAACTATTGGTTTGATAGCATCAACAAGAGCTGAAATAGGAGTGAGGAGGTTGTCAAGAATCTGGCAAAGTCCGTCATTACCAATGAAGAGTGCAAGGTTTGGAAGCATTGCAAACAATGTTTCAAGAGGAGCATTAAGTATATCCTCAACCTTATCCCAAAGAGGATTGATAATATCAAGAAGAATATTATCGTAAGCTTCGTTTATATCTTTTCTGTATTGATACTGAGTTTTGATGTTATACATTGAGAATGCTTCCATAAGAGGAACGATTGATGATGTATAACCGTTTGAACCAGGAATTCTTACTATGTCAAAGATTCCGAGTGATGCATCATTAAGAAGTACATCGAGTACACCGTAGATAGGACGGAGAACTGCAACAAGTGCGTGGAAGAATGTATCTGCATCCTTAACACCCCACTTAAGTGATGCTGTGTTAACCTTTGACCATGAACCTGCCTTTGCGATTACGCTTGCATTTGCAGCATAAGTTTGACCGTAAGATTCATCTGTAAGAAGTTTAGCAACATTGCTTGTTGAGAAGTCAATGTTAGTTTGTGCAAGGAGAGAAACGAGTGAACCGTCGCCAACCTTAACACCTTCAACTGCACCGTAAAGTCCGGTAAGAAGTGAGTTAATAATGTCATCCTTGAAGATAAGACCGCCGATTAACTTGGTAAGACCGCCGTCAACCAAACCGCCTACAAGTCCGTCAAGCATTGGAGGAAGATTCTTAAGGAAGTCAACATCAACACTTTCAGGATAAGAGAAGTCATATGAACCTGTCTTATAAGCTGTGTAATCCCAGAATGCATTAGTAGGTTCGCCTGTTAAGAAGTAGAATAATGCACGAACAATATCATCCTTATCAGCAAGGCCGATTGTAGTGAATACAGTTGAGATGATAGATTTGAGCATATCATTACTCTTAATAGCTTTAATTGAAGTAATAAGTGATTTGATAGATTTTGAGTTCTTAACAAGAGTATCTGCAATATAACGGAGAACTGCAACAAGAACTTCGCCCTTATCAGCAATTACTTCCTTATTTGTAAACTTGCCTTCGGCATTCTTAGCCATTGATTTAGATGTAACAACCTTACCGTGTGATGCGATTGTTGACCACTTAAATTCAGGAAGTTTAATACCGGTCTTCTTAAGTAATGAGTTAAGAAGAGGAACTACAATATCTTGAATGTTGCAAGACTTAAGGTTTGCAAGTTTGATGTTAAGCTTAACACCTTTAACCTTGAGTGCGTTTGTAACAACTTTGCCAAGGTCCTTGCCGAGTACCATTGAAAGAATCTTATCAACATCCACACCTGCTGATTTAGCAGTTTTAAGAATGTTTGTAACAGGAGCAAGGAGATTATCGAGTAACTGGCCTATGCCGTTGTTATCAATAAAGTATGCAAGGTTTGGAAGAACAGATGTGAGTGTATCAAATGGCTTATCAAGAAGTGTATCTACAAAGCTCATAAGAGGATTGAGAACATCAAGAATTACATTATCTTTAGCCTTCTTGCAATCTTTTTGATACTGCTTAAATGTTTTAATCTTGCTGTTGCTTACTTGAAGAACATCAAGAAGAGGAACAATTGCGCCTTCATAACCGTTAATACCGTTAACGCCTACATTAAGAGCGTTAAGGTCAAGCTTAATTGTTGAAAGCTTTGAGTCAGGGTTCATATCATCCTTAAGGGTAAGAGTGAGAACGCCTTTCTTAAGCATATAAGTAAGTGCAACTTTGCTTGTTACTTTACCGTTGCTGTCTTTAATATCAAATGAAGTTGAAGCCTTCTTGATATTGATATTGCTGAGGTCAATCTTTCCTTCATTGAGGAATACAGCAAGAACGCTGTTTACAGGACGGAGGATTGCTGCAAGAGCATTGATAAAGCCCTGCTCTGCCTTTGCTGAACCATCCTTGAAGCCCCAGTTAATTGTTTTAACTTTCTTCCAGCTCTTTGCCTTCTTAAGTGTGTTGGCTGCTGAAGTGTAAGTTTTGCCATAGCTCTTATCTACAAGGAGATTAGCAACACCCTTTGGTGATACTGCAATGCCTGCCATATTGAGATATGGTGAAATCTTCTTGGTATCAAGTGCACCGTAAAGTGCCTTTGCAAGAGATGTGAGGTTAGCGTTTGTAAATGCCAATCCGCTGACAATGCTCTTAAGATTTGATGCGTTAACTACACCGAAGTTGGCGAGAAGAGCCATAACTGCATCAACTGCTGTGTCAAGCTGTGAAACAGCGTTATTTGCATCATAAGCTGTAATTCCGTCAGGATACTTAAAGTTTAATGATGTACCCTTGTAATTCTTATAAGTCCAGTAAACTTCTGTTGGTGACTGAGTGAAGTCAAGAAGCTTGCCGATAACTTTAAGAAGTCCCATAGCGTCAAGCTTACCTGTTTCGATGTACTTGATAAGCTTTTGAATTCCCTTGCTAATCTTGTTGTTGCCCATAATCAACTGAATGATTGTGGTAAGATTGTTGTTTGTCTTTACGAATTCAATTACATAATCAAGAACATAAAGAAGGGTTTGAGCAGGAGAAGCTGTTTTGCCGAGTGCATTCCAGTTAATGTTATTAAGCTTAATGCCTGTTTTAGCAAGAAGTGTATTTATAATAGGTATAATATTATTACCTGAAAGAAGGTATCCCTTTACTTCAATACCGATTTCCTGCTTATCATTAACTGTTACCAATTTACCGAATGTTTTAGTAGCAATGTTTTCAAGGAATGAAGCAAGAGTAGGTGATGTTGCACCAAGAGTACCATTGCTTATTCTGAGGATTTTTGCAAGTCCGTTAACTTCATTTGAAATAGGTTTAACAGCGTTTGCAATTGTTGAAGCAAGTGTAGGAGCTGTTGTGTCATCTAATATAACACCGATAGCTGATACAAGGTTCAACAATGTAGTTACAGGTTTTTCAAAGAATTTGTCAAGTAATGCAACGATTGGGTTAACAATTCCTACAAATACTTCATCACGGTATGGATTGCTCTTGTCAGCGAACTTTTCAGGAGTATCAACTGTGATGCCTGTTTTTACTGCGATTGTATTAAGAACCGGATAAAGTGCATTTTCGTAAATGCCTGTGTCAATAAGAAGTACGCCGATAATAGATGTGAGAAGTCTGAGTGATGTTGAAAGACCATTCATAAACTCATCTCTGTTGCCGGCTGAAACACCCCAGTTAATGCTTACATTGAGTGTTCCGTTGTCATTAACAGCATCGCTCCAGCTTGCAAGCTTCTTAAGTTTACCGCTGGCATTCTTAATATCTGTGTCTTTAATTCTTACAGCTAATGAGTCAGGAGAAATAAGTCCGTTAACTGCTTCGCTGATAAGATTGTATTTAGCTGAAACATTGTTTGCACCTGTGTATGAATAAGCGTACTTATCAGTAAGGTTTGCAACAAGTGATTCAATGAGTGCATAAGTTCTTACTACTACTGTGGTAAGTCCTTCATTTGTGTAGATATCCTTAGGGTTAACATTACCGTTAGAATCAGCTGAGCGTGAATCTTCACCGTTAAGGTAATATAAATAGGTATTAAGTAAATCTATTACTGCATTTGCTGAGTTAGCACCGATGTAATTTGAAAGTAATGAAATTACGCCGACAATAATATTATTTGTTTTGTTGATTGAATAGCCATTGATTCTTGAATCAGCAAGGAGAGATGACAATGCTTTATCAAGCTTTTCAATTGTGCTGTCAACACTCTTAACATCTTTGCTCTTATACGCTGAAATGTCAACTGATGAGTTAGAAGTTTGAACTGCCTGTGTAGGAGCAGTTGTTGTATTATTATTTGTATTATTATTTGTATTGTCAGTCTTCTTAAATGATTTAACAAGACTTTGAATTACATCTACAAGCTTGCTTACATTAGTAATAAGGAAGTAAGCATTGTTTTTATCAAGTCCGACAAATCCGCTTGCCTGCTTTTCAAATGTAAAGCTGTATTTGCTTTCACGGGTGATTTGGAAAATGCTGTTAAACAAGTCTGTAAGTGCGCTTGTTTCGCCAAATCCGCCGATTGACTGAAGAACACCTGTAATGAGAGGAAGGTTCTTTGCAAATGCGCTGTTGTCTGAATCAATAACATTGTTTACAAGACCGAGGATTGCATCAAGCCAATCTTCTACAAAGATACCAACGAAAGTATCGAAAATCTTTGTTGAATCAGGATTTTGAGCATATGACTTGAATTCAGTTACCTTTGTGTTAGAAACAGCGGTATAGGTTTTACCCGATACTGTAATTTCTTCAGTTTTAAATTTACCGTCGTAGCAGTATGTCCATGCATTTTTGCTGACACCGTACTTATCTGCTCCAAGGTCTTCCATAATATCGAAGAGCTGTGGAATAGCAACCATTAAGTTGTTAAGTCCGCTGTTAGCAATATTTCCGTTGTTATCTTTACCCTTAACTTGATTTCTGAGTGATGGGGTATTTACATAAGTGTCAACTGCTGTTGTAAATAATCCTGCAAGTTCGTTAATTACTTCTGCAAGTCCGGTTGCAAGCTGAGCGTTTGTGTCTGAAAGAACGCCTTTATCATCTGTAAATGCTTTCTTAAGAACCTTATCAAGTCCGCTGAGCTTAGCGTCCCTAAGTGCTTTATCGGCAATGTAAATTCCTGTGATGTAAGGAACTTTTGCTTCATATTTACTGTAAACAGTAAATTTAGCATTTGTCGGAGCTTTTGCAAGAGCTACTGAAATATCATTGCTTGTTACACCATTATATGTATAGTATGTAACATCTTCGGTATATTCAACTGTCTTTGCAGTACCGTTTTCATCCACTTCTGTTTTTGTCTTCTTTTCTGTTACAACTTTAGAAGTGATTTCGTTGCCTTTACTGTCAACAATCTTTTCATATTTAGTAACATATTCTGGTTTGCTGATAACAGTACTTGTTGTAATATTCTTTGTCGTAATTTTATCAAGTCCGCCTGATAAATCGGTATATTTGGTGATTTTGAAATTCTTTTCAGCACCGTTATTCCAATATGTACCGCCCATCTTGTCATAAGAACCGTCATTCTTGAGCCAATGCATAAGCAATGGAAGCATTTCATTAAGGTCCCAAGCAAGTGTGTCAATACCGATGTATGAGCCATAATCAGCAGTTAAGTCATAGAGAAGACCATCATGTGTGAAGTTATAAAGCATATTGTTTTGCTTGGTTTCACCTGATTTAGCACTGAAGAATATCGGTTCAAGTACTTCATTTACAAGAACAACAACAAGCGGAAGAAGATTGAATATTGTTTCAACCGGTGATTCAATAAGGTTAGCCCAAATATTGTAAGTTGCTTTGACAAGGTCAATTTTTGTTGAAGCAAGTTCGTCAAGAGCACCGTTGATAATATTACCTATTGTTGAACTCGGATCGAGATATGTGGAAATAATAGAGTTAAGAACTATATTTGTAAGCTGTGTACCACCGTTACCACAAAGAGCTGCAAGTGCATTGTTGATAACAGGCTGCTTTTGAGCGTCTGTAAGAGTTACACCTGTTGTATCAAGATGTTCTTTAACATAGTCATTGATAAACTTGCTAATATCCAAAGAACATTTGATTGAATTGTTATCATAAGTTAAGTCGTCAGACGCAGTGCTTATTTTTGAGCAAAAATAAGATGTAAGAGTTGACATATATGAATATTTAACCCATTCATTTAAATCTGCTTTTGAATAAGTATTGCCGGTATGCTTGTATGCATAAATACCGGTGTTAGGATCTGAATTTTCTGTATCTAAAAGAGTAGCATTTTGAATATAATCACTTGTTTTATTGCTTCTGTTGCTAATCCAGTTACCTGCAAACAAGTTGATAACCTTGTTACGCTGTTGTGCATCAGAGTTGTTATTCTTTCTGCTGTACATCTTCAAGAATGTAGCAAAATATTCAATAGTGGCTGTATCTCTGAGATTCTTAGGAAGAATGAAAGTTTTAGAACCGTCTGTATCATTAAACTTCATACTACCGTCAGCAAAATATCCGTTTATTGTTTCAGGGAAATTGTTATCTTGAGTAGCAACCAAGTTCAAAATTGAATACATCTGCTCAAGTTCATCATCTGTAAGGAAGAATTCATCTCCGTCTTGCCAGTAGAAGTTGAAGCCTGCAGGCATATCCTTATCAACTGCTTGATTTATATCTTCAAGTTTAAGTCCTTTAAAGTCAACCAATGCTCCCTTTAAAATATATTGAGCATAAGGAGCGTTTTGTCGTCCGCCGCCATTTACATCATCAACAAGTGAAGCGTATGATAATATGATATAAAGGCTTGTGATATAATCCTTTACAGATGACATTGATAATGCATCTGTGGATACACTATCTCTGGTGAGCATTTCGCTTACTGCAGTGTCAAGACTGTCGTATCCGAGAGCTTGAGCAAAGAATGGCTCAATCTGTGATAATAATCCGTCAACAGTTTTAAAAGTTTTAATACCGGTTGATTCAATGGTGTATGGGTCTCCGGTAGGAGATGTAACTTTTGGGTTCCATTGGTCATTAAAGAAATCTGAATCAGCAGAGAGTTTGAAATCTGCACCGCCGTCAACAGCAAGTCTAATGTAAGGCATGGTTCTTGCTAAGTTACCGCCAAACATATTTGTGAAAGTATCTGTTTGAGGTGAATATGCATAGTAAATACAATCAGCAACATCAGAGGCATTAAGATCAATACCAAAAACTTTATAGTAGTTGTTTAAGTAACTACATACTTCATTTACGGTTTTCTGCTGAGCTTCTGTGAGTGTGTAGGTTGCGGATTTAAGCTGTGAAAGGCTTGCCATCATAGATGTTTCGCCTATTCTTACATGTCCGCCGTCACCGTTGAAGTCCAACATATCTGTGATTGAAGAAAGTTCAACAGGTTTGATTTTACCATCTGCAACTTGATCGTCATATTGCTGTGCAATTGCAGGCAAAATATTATCAACAGCATCGGAAATATCAAAGTTAGTAGAAGTATTTGAATCTACTAATGTTGTTAAATACCACAAACCTTTGGTGTTGTATTTAATGTTAACATAGTGCTTGTGCTGACCTGTTGAGTCAACAGTGATTTTTTTGATTGCTTTACCATCAAGGTTGCGATCGCCTGCACCATAAAGAATATCTTCAAGTGCTTTCTTTGTTTCTTTGTTTGCAGAAATGTTGCTTACACCGTCATAAATGAGCTTATGGCACATACCTGCAAGCTGGAAGAAATTGATGTCGTCACTGAAATTGTTGAGGTAGTCATAATTGCTTACATTTGATGATGATTCACCAATAATGTCTGTGACAAATTCCGATTGGCTTGTAGATACAGCCATTTTGCCGACAGCATTGATAAGCGTAGGCTGAAGTGCCTGCAACATCTCAGGAAGAGTCGTATTCTCCTTAATTGATTCTTTCTGGTCTTTAGTCAACTTGTCTGAAGTTGTACCAAGACTGATTGCCCCTTTGTTATAGACTACTTTTGAAATTGCGTCTATACCCATGAGAAGGGACGGAAGCTCATCTGCCAAACCGTTGACGGTTTTATATGCGGATGAAGCATTAACGCTGGAAGTGTTCCACAATGGGTTGTCATTACTGTTTTTTGCAAATGCAGTAAATCCAACCGAACAAGTGGTCACGACCATTACCACAGCTAAGAAAAAGCTGAGTATTTTTTTGCTCGTTCTCATATAAATTTTCTCTCCTTTACAATATGATTTACGAACTTTGTCGTATGGTAACGCATTTTGGATTATGCGCCGAGCAGTATTTGTTTATTACACAGTTTCTACACAAAAACTGCTTTTTAGGCGCAGGATATCCACACGCGTATTAACAAATACAATATATTTATATCAAATAAAATCTAATAAGTCAATAATTTTATAACATATTTTGAATTTATTGTGAATTTTAACATATTTTGCGTTTTGAATTTGACAACGGAGTGCTTGTAAATGGACTTAATCGGAAATTATGTCTAACAAGCGTCGATTTTATTAAGAACAACTGAAAAACGGATAAAACAGAGAAAAAGTGCATTAAAAATTTTGCAAAATGTAAAGCTTCAGCCCTTTACAAATGTAAAAATTGTGTAAAGTATTGTTGCTTTACTCACCGTGAAAAGCTTATTTTTCTCCTTAAAACTATTAACAAATTGTAAAATTTTCGTAAACTAATTGTGCAGAGTGACAAAAAAACGAAGTCGTTTTTGGCTAAAGTTACAAAAATGAGGATTGTAGGTTTAATTTATTGACTTTCGGGTGGCCGTATGTAATAATTATAATGTGTTTAAAGCACATATTGCGCCAATTTAATGCTGTGGCTTGTAATGAGCCTTCATTCTAATTCAGATTGCCTGATGGTCAGAGATTGCGACGGGCATTACGCACAATATGTTAACACTTCACTTTAAATTTTTTAAAATTTTACGGAGGTAAAAAATGAAAACGAAAGCAAAAAAGTTTTCCCATAAGCTGCTTGCGTTGTTTATGGCTGTTCTTATGGCTGCTTCTTGCTTAACATGTGCATTTTCAGCTCACGCTGCACCTGTTAGTTCAGAAAAGCAGTATACAGATGACGCGTTAGAATATAACGACCTTGCTTGGAATATTCTTTCTGACGAACAAGCCGCAACAGCATTGCTTGACTATGCGGACCTTATGCTTCCTACAGTTGCTCCAACAGTTTACAACCTTCTTGCAAATCTCCCATCCAGCGTTACAGCTTATATGACATGGGATGCCGCTCAAAAGCATCTTAATATCAACGCGTTCGGTATTATTAAATATACCTTAACAGTTAAGCTTGACAGCGTTGATGATGTAATGCTTACACTTGAGAGTGTTGCAGGTCTTCTTTCTAAGTATGGTAGTTATGTTGGTGACGCAGGTAACATTCAGCTTAAATCATTAGCTTCAAGTGATGCCAGCAAGAATTTCTGGCATGTTACAAGAGAAAACTATTCATCAACTGAGATTGTTAAGAGAGCTCTTGCTCTTCTTCAAATCAACTCAGCTGACTATGCCGGTAAGGATGTACTCGGTCAGGTATTAAGAGGTGATTTCAACCTCGGTGTTCTTAAGAGTGCGGTTAATATCTACAAGCTTCTTGCAGGTCCATTAGGCTTCAGCGATGAAAGTTATGCTAAAAACCTTGTTTATAACATTGTTCAGCAGCTTATTTTCAACTATACAAAATGGTATACACAGGATGAAATCAATGATTTCAAGAGTGGCAAAACTCAATGGGTATATGATGACCAGCTTTTCGATAAGCTCTCTACCGAGCTTCTTCAGAAGATAAGCGTTCTCGTTACATATAACCAAGAATATAATGAAAAGAACGAAGATGGCTCACTCAAACCTATCCAGGATACATCAGCTACTCGTTATCTTGAAATCAAGGCTGAAATGAATAAGTCAGGCTCGGATTATGCAGCAGCAGCTGCTAAACTCGGTTATGACCCTAACCTTGTATATTCAAGCGAATTTAAAGATGATGACGGCAATCCGCTTAATGTTCTTCTTTTTGCTTATGGACATCCGGATGCAAACGGTTATGCAACAGAGCAAACAACAAAGCTTACATTTAAGCCAACCGATTCTCTTTTCAAATTAGGTTATACAGCACTTGATCTTGCTTGGGATACAGTTCTCAAGGGTACAGTCAAGCTTCTCCATGTAAACACCCAGGGTGACAGAAATCTTGATAATGCATACTATTATTATTTCGACAAAAAGGGTGAATGGAATTCAAGCGATATTGCTTCTAACTATACTCAGGCAAAGATTAACGAATGGGCTGAAGCTAATTACGAAGCTTATGGCGATAAATCAGCAGATGACTTTATTGCAAAAGCTAAGGAACAGCTTTCATTTGACCGTGCAGCTGCTGAAACATCAACAGGCAAGTGGTCAGATATTGATGAAACAAAGCTCTTTGCTAAGTTAAGATACAGCCCTCTTGCTGACTACGGTTTCAATATGCAAACAGGTCCTATCAACCTTTACTTTGCACAAACCGGAACAAAGAATATTGACGATTTCTTTAAAAATGAATATTCAAATTACGGTTCAATGGTAGCAGGCTTTAACGATGCACTTGTTGCAGCAGTTAATGATTTGTTCCCACAAAGAGATAACATTATCGGCAATCGTCCGGAAATGGCAAAATCTAAAACAACAAAGGCAGACGGTGTTGAATCAATCAATGATGCAACAATCAAGAAAATCACTTCAACACTCGTTGGCAATGCACTTAAGATGGTTCAGTACACAGCAGATGCTACTGACGCTAACATCCTCAAGGCATTCTATGATGCTAACGGTACTGATGCTGTTCTTTCAGAAGCAAATCTTGAATCAGCAATGGTTCCTATGCTTGTTGCTTGTATCGGCCAGGTTAACCTTGGTGCAGGCAAACTTCAAGATATTATCCACCCAGCAGAATGGGATGGTTGTAAGGATGCAGAAGCAGTTGCTTATGTATGCCTTAAAGAATACTTATCATACGTACTTCCTAATAAGGATTATTCATCACTTGTAAATGTAGCCAATGACGGTACAATCAACGCAACACTTGAAGGTACAATTCTTCCTATGGCTCGTGATGCAGTTGCATATGTACTTGAAGGATATGTTCCTGTAACATACAAAGGCAAAACTTGGAAGACAGAAAACGAAGATGTTAATTCAAGTGCTACAATTTTTGACCTCTTGAATTCAGTAATTCTTTACTACGGTGGAGATTACTCAATGAAGAAGGCAACTAACTCAGGTGAAAGAGCAATGGGTGTTGCAGCTCTTCTCGGTATTTGCGATGAAAAAGGTAACAGTGCTCTTACAAATAACCTTTGGGAAAATATTGATAAAATTGCTAACAAGTTCCTCCCTATTCTTGGTACACTCCAAGGCAAGGAATACGGTAAGTTCGATTCACATGATCTTATCTGGAACGATGTAGTTCTTTCAATTCTTAATATTTCTGATAAGAAAGACAGCGGTTTCTGTGGCGTATCTAATTTCGTTTACAAACTTATCACAATCGTATCTGCTGAACCGATTCAGTCAAAAGGTTTTGTAAATACTGTTTATGATTTGCTTGCTGACCTTATCAACGGTCTCTTCGGTAAGCGTTATTCTTCACAGCCGCAGGATTTCACAACCATAATTCCTAAGTCAAACGGTGACAACAAGCCATTTGATGATTTACTTCAGGTTAAAACTATTGCAGGTACCGGCGGTACTGACCTCGGTGCAATCCAAAAGGCTATTTGCAACTTTGTTGAATTCACCGGTTATGGTGCAGACAGCACCAAGGGTGATGCCGGCAAGTATGGCGATTCAGTAATGAGAGGTATTTTCTTTGCTCTTTCAGCAGTTAACTCTTTCGTTCCTGAAGCTATCACTCCAATCGGAACTCAGCAGCTTAAGACTGCTTCAGCAAGCTTTGCTACACCTTCTATGAAGACAACAGCAGGCGGCGATTGCAGCGATACAGTTTCATTTACAAATAACTGCACAGGTCTTAACCGTGCATATATCTCTAATGGACAGCTTGTTCAACTTTCTCGTTACTATTACAAGCTTAAGTCAGCTACTTATATTGGCAGTAACAACGAAAAAACTGATATTACATCTCAACTTAAATCAGGTCTTATTGCTCCTAACGAAACAATAGTAACACCTAAACTTCCTATTACTTTCGACTCAGCAGCAGGAGAATCTAATGTAGTTGAAGTTCAGTTTGTATACGACATCGTACTTAAAGATGGCACAGTTGTTGCAGCTGATAACAATGTTTCAGCTTATAAGTATATGACAACCGCAACAGGTTGGAAAGAAGCTATGTATAATAGTAACAAGCAGTTCCAGCATGATACAAATAAAGCTGATCAAACAGTTGGTGTTGAGGGTGCTTATGTAAAATCAACATCTACATTTAGTAAGGATAATACTCTTCTTGCTAACTATCCTGAATACATGGTACTTGATTCATCAAACCTTGCTGATATTTCTACATATTCAGTTAGATATAGAAGTAACAGAAATAAGATTTTGACCGGTTCAAAAGCAGTTGACGGTATCTACTTCTATGATGAAGATTCAAATTATCAGTCAAACACACTTGATGCAAATAATGTTGTAACAAAGTATGATAAAAATGCTGCTTATACAACAGTAAACATCACAAGTGAAAACGCTATCCCTGCTTGGGATAAGACAAACGGTAACCTTCTTAAGTATAATATGTATGACTACCGTGTTGAAACTACTCCTGGTTCAGGTGAATTCGGTGAATGGAACCGTAACGAGGTAACAGAAGCAACAGCAGGTAACAGCGATAAAATTACTTATTATAAGGGTTACACAAGCGATGAAATCGAAGCAGTTAAAGCTCAAACTAACCCTGATGGTACCACAGCTGCAAATATTAAGGCTATTCAGACAAGAACTCATGTAGTTTACACTCTTTCTGAAGCTATTGCTAAGAATATTATCGCAGGTTACCATGTTGGTGACGGTGATATTTACGAATCAGTTTATTTGCAGAACAATGGCGGTCAGATTAACTACGATAACCTCTTCAACATTGTTTCAATGGGTAACACCAAAGTTCCTGGTTTCTACATTGAAAGTGAGAAGAAGCAGATTCCAAATGCATCTGCTCTTGAAGTTCAACCGTTCCGTTATGATGGTGAAACCAACATTCAAGGCGGCGAATATCCGGTTGATATGTGTATCTACAATGGTTCTAAGTCAGCTTATGCTCACTTTACTATCCTTGTAGGTGATACCAGCCAGCTCAGCGGTATGAATACTGCTTATGATAATTTGGCATCACTTGTATCACAGTATAAGTCTTCAGACTTTACTAACTCAACTGTTTTCGAGCAAGCTAAGCAGGCTCTTCTTAATGTACTTTCTATTAAGTCATCTGCTATGACAGTTGCTTTTGCACAGAGCATTAACAATAAGACTCAGCTCACAGCAACAACTAAAGAAGTTACATCAAAGTTTGGCGATTTAGCTTATGTTCCTTATACAAAATCTGCTCCAACAGTAACATCTAAAGGAAAAGAATATACAATTCCAAAGGATGTTTTGGCTAACGCTTATGTTGGTGGCGAAGCTCTTGCTGACGGTTCAGGTAAAGTCGGCGGTGTTGCAGGCGTTTACTACTTCGATGCTGCTGGTACAATGCCAATCTATTCACCATTAGCTCTTTCTGATGATAATGGAAAGGTTCGTACAACAGACCAAGCCGGAATCAAAGTAATTAAGAATGCAGATGGTAAATACTATCTTGCTAACTCAGTTGTTTATGAAACAACTTGGGACAATGCTATTACCACAAATGGTAATCCTTGCCAGATGCCTACTAAAACTCAGGCAACTGACTCACAGGGTAATCTCCTTTACAACCAGGTTCAGTATGTATACCGTGATGCCGATGGCAAGAAGGTTAACTCAAATGAAGATTGGTCATGTAAGTTCCCTGTAACAGATTATACTATCGTTCCTAACGAAGTTAAGTCTGACGGTTCAATCGTTGATAACCGTGGTGCTGTTGCAAAGGCTGTTGATAGAATCAACTATGTAACAAGCATTATGAATGATACACTTAAGCCGGCTGCAGATAATGCATTCAAAAACATTTCTGTTGCAAGAACCGGTCTTAATGACACAAACTTTAACATCTTAACATTCTCTAAGATGACTGACATTGCCAGAAACATTGAAAAGAACTTTACTGTTGATCTTGAATATCATTATGATAAAGTTGTTTTAGGTGCAGATGGCAACCCGGTAATTGATGAAGCTACCGGAGAGGCTAAAACTGAAGATGCAGTTAAGAAGGAATTAGGCGTTTCTCCTGCAAGTGCAGCATCAACTGTACAAAACTGCATTGACAACGGAAAGTCTTATACTTATGTAACTCATTCATCACTTTCATCAGCAGCAGTAGCTGAATATACCAGACTCTTCAATATCTTCGCAAGCGCAGCTGTTGAGCGTGGTTACCAGGGTGCACAGCTTGAAAAAGAAATCAAGTGTGCATCAGGCAACATCTATTCAACTCTTACTGCTACTAAGGCTGTTTATGCTGAAGACGGTAAGACTGTAACAACTGAAGCTTCAGTTTCAAAGACAACAGGCGCAAACGCTCCTCGCTTTGGTAAGTGGGATGCTGAAGGTAAGCTTGTAAACGATGGTTCTTACTCTGCAGAATCATGGACCAGATATGTCAGAGCTCTTGCAGCAGCAGTTGCTCTTGCACAGTATGGTCACGGCGATTATGCTCATAAGGATCCAGCTAATTTTGTTCTTTCTGATAAGAAGGGCTACGATGCTTCACTTACAAATATCTACACTGTTGATACAGAACTTCAGGCTGCAGAGATTGCTCTTGCTCCTGCTGAAACTACAAACAACACTGTAACAGTTAATGCTGTTGAAGGTGCTACTGTAACAATCAATGGCGCTGCTTACACAGCTCCTGTTTCAGTAGAAACCGGCTCAACAATCACAATTGATGTTAAGGCAGCTGAAGGTTACCAAGTTGTTAATGAACTTACAATCAACGGTGAAAAGGTAACAGTTAATGCATTCCCTTATGAATATAAGGTTGATGGCGATGTAACAATTGCTCCTTCAGTTAAGCAGGCAGCAGCTGATACAATCACTGTAAGCGGTAAGGTTCTTATTGCAACAAATGTTGACGGTACTGAATCATCAACAGGTGTTGCAGGAATTGATGTTATCGCAAACGGCGAAGTAGTTGCTACTTCGGCAGCTGACGGTTCATTCACTGCTACTGTTCCAGTTGGTACAACATCACTTACTGTTCATAGACAAAATGTAACTATCGACAGAACTGTAACACTCACCGGTACAAAAGATATTTCAAATGTTGAAATTCCTGTATGTATTTGTGATTACAACGGTGATGGTGTTATTGATGGCTTGGATAAGCTTACATTCTACACTGCATTTTCCGGCGGTTCAAACGCTTATGATCTCTACTGTGACTATAATAAGGATAATGCAATTGACGGCTTAGATAAGCTTACATTCTTTACCTTCTATGGTAAGACAGTTGAGTACGCAGCACGTGCTCTCGACTAATTAAATTAAATCATATCAGGGGTAGCAATACCCCTGATATGTAACCGTTTATTATAATGGTTACTTTATTTATAAATTCGATATGATCGGGTAATCCCCGTTTATATACCGGCCCTGTTTTTAGGGTTGGGAGGTTAAAGGCGATTGCGTTTAGTCACTGTTTATCCCTGATATTACAATATCATTTCTTCAAAGCTTGCTTTTACGCTTTTGCGTTTTTATAACCGAGGTTTGATTTGGTGTTGTATGCACTCTCGTCTCTCCCTAAATTTTATTTACTTGGCAAGGAGGTAACACCTATGCAAAATGCATTTGTTAAAAAGAGAATAGGTGCTGTAATTGGTACACTTACTTTCTTGGTGCTTATTGCACTTTTCGTGTGCCTTCCTAATACTTCATACGGTGCAACTATTGGCAGTGAAAAGCCAAATATTTATTGCACTTATACAGACTCTGACGGAAAACAATATGACGGTGATGAATTGCCTGCCGGTACTTACGATGTAAACTTCTATTTAGAAGGTGTTTCCGAGTTATCGGTTGTGCAGGTAACTGCAAAGTACAGTGCAGATGCTACTGTTGACACAGCGGCACAGTCGCTTCTTTCAGATGAAGTTACCGGCATTTCGTCAATGGGAACTATTACACAAAATTCAAATTTGGTGTTTGGCTTTGTTTCTGATTCTGACTCTTGTTCAGCAATCAATAGTGATGGCACATTGCTTGCAACTTTTTCAGTTGCTTTTGCTAATAAATGTGATGCATCAAATGTAATTTCAGTTTCAACCAGCCCGAATAAGACTTTTGTTTTAACAGATTATAATGATGGGCTTAAGGATGAGTATGCACTCGTTAACCAAGCCGATGATTATGACGGTTCTTTATATCTTATGACCTGTGATGTTTCACCGAAAGGTCCGGGTTGTGATATAACAGGTAAGATTACTATTGCTACTTCCCTTGATGGAGGTGCAAGTGATACCGGTATTAGCGGTATAAATCTTACGGTTAAAACTGCAGATGATTCAACCGTTGCAACTGCAGTTACAGATTCAAACGGTGATTATACACTTGCCGATATTCCGGCAGGTGAGTACAAAATGTTAATAAGTGGTGAAACCACTATTGACAGAACGGTTACATTAGTAGTTTCCGAATCAAAGGATGTTTCATCGGTAAGCATTGCAATATGCGACTATAACCACGATGGCAGTATTGATGGCTTGGATAAGCTTTCGTTTTATGAAGCTTTTTCCGGTGGTGCAGAAGATTATAATCTTTACTGCGACTTTAACAAAGATAATGCAATTGATGGTTTAGATAAGCTTACATTTTTTACATTCTTTGGTAATGAAGTTAAATACGCTGATGTAACTTTGAATTAAATAGGGGGAAAGAAAATGAATAAAACTTTCAAAAAGGCAATTGCTGTCATTTTGTCAGTTCTTATGGTTGTTTTATCAGTACCTTTCACAGCACTTGCAGCACCTGGCGATTATGAACCAAATTTGAAAATGTATTTTGGTACATTCGTAGAGGATAATGCAACTAATTATACTGATTATTCAACCTGTGGCACAGGCTCAGAAAAGTTTGGCTCTTATGCTTCACTTTATGGCGCACCTGTAGATTATAATTATACAGTTGTTAATGGTAACACTACTTCCGGTACACTTACTATTAGCAAGGATAAGGCAAATACATTTAATTCAGCAATCGAAAATTATTTTCCTACACTCGAAAATGATGTTCAGCTCGGTGTAGGTGATTATTTCACAATGACAGTTGCTGTTGAAAACATCAAAGTTCTTTCATCAATCTTGGCACAAGTTCAGTTCAGTGATTCTATTGAACCTGCCGGTATTTATTCTTATAAATCAGGCAGAAAGAACGTTTATAAGCTTGGTACTGAAACTGAAAGAGCAGCTGCTAAGGGTACTTGGGAAAAAGGTAAAGGTGGTTTATCTTACCTTCCTTTATATTCACTTTGTGAAGAAGGCGTAAGCAAATCTTCATTCACAACAGATGGTTCAAACTCTTCACAGATTATTGCTAATTCAGAAGATGGCAAGTACAATGTACTTGATTATAGCTGGTCTTGGCCAAATGTTGATACCACTTCAGTTGCAGATCCTGACGGTTTATTTGTAGACCCTACAACAGGTAAAGCATCAGGTTATACTTATACAAATGCAATTCCTGTTGCTACATTCGTATTTAAAATCGTAACAAACGATCCTATCCAGTTCCACATTTATAATCCTACAAATGTAAAGAGCTTTTCATATGTAGGTCCAACCAGTGATGGTATTATGATTCCTAAACTTACAACATATGCTAAAAATGCTTGGGATACAAAAACAAATACTAACACAGGTGATACTGAATGGCCTGGTTCAAAAAAGTCAACTTTCATGGGCTTCAATGAATTTAGAGAAGCTCCTAAGCCATCAACTCACACAATCACATTTACACCTTATGGTGGTGAACCTACCACTCAAACTGTAAATGATGGCGAAATGCCAAAAATTCCTGCTAACACAGCAACAACAGCTCCGACACCGGTTGATTCAAATCATCATTCAGTAACAAGTTACAAGTGGACACCTGAAGTTGTAGCTGCAACAGCTGACGCTGCTTATACTGAAGAAGCAGTAGTAGCAAAATCTGAATGTCCATTCACAGTAACTGACCATAAGGACGCTACTTATAAAGAAGCAGGTTATGATGTTTACACATGTCCTGATTGTGGCAATACTTATACAAAACCAATTGATAAGCTTGTATGTGACCACGCTGATACAAAGATTGTAAACGCTACTAAACCTACAATCAACAATCCTGGTAACACAGGTGACACAGTATGTAATGTTTGCGGCGAAACAATCGCAACAGGTACTGAAATTGCTCAGCTTAACGGTGAAGCTTACAGAGCTGCACTCAAGGCTGCAAAGGATGCTGACGCTTCTAAGTATACAGCAGATTCTTATGCTAAGGTAACAGAAGCACTTGCTAAATATGATGAAGCAACAGTTGGTGCTTACACATCACAGGAAGATGTAGACGCTGCAAGAGATGCTCTTAAAGCTGCAGTTGCTAAGCTTGATGCAGGTGTAGTTGTAACAGTTGCTTCAACAAAACTTGGCACAACAACTCTTAACGGTGCTGATGCTACAAACGGTGCTAACGCAAGACTTGCAGTTGGTGACGATGTAGTTCTTACTGCTAAAGCTAATAACGAAACAGGCGAATTCGTAGGTTGGAAAGTTGGTAACAAGATTGTTTCTGACGAAGCAACATTTAAAACAGCTGCAACAGCTGACATCACTTACGAACCTGTATTTGCTGAAAAGGCTGACACTTCATTTACAGTAGTATTTGTAGACCCATACGGCAATGTAATTGATACTCAAACTGTTGATAGCGCAGCTAATATTACAGTTCCTACTGAACCTGTATTCCCTGGTTACACATTCACAGGTTGGTCAATGACTGAAGAACAAATCAGCAAACTCACAGACGGTGCTACAATCTACGCTCAGTACAAGAAGGACGATGTTGCTAAGTATACAGTAACTGCTAACGATGGTGCTACAATCACTGTTAACGGTGCTGAAGTAGCTAGCCCGGCTCAAGTTGCTTATGATACTAAGGTTAGCGTTCATAAGGACGGTGCTGAAGCTTGGAAGTTAAATGACGGTACAGTAGTTGGTTATGGCGATACTTACACATTCTTCTGCGGTTCTGATATTGAACTTACACCTGTAATGACTGCAGTTCAGCAGAAAACAACAGTTAAGATTCTTTCTGCAACACCAATTGAGGGTACAGTTAAGGTTTCATTCTTGGCAACTCGCAATGTTGCTCCTGGCGAAACAGTAGTTAAGCAGGGCTTTGTATATGGTAAGAATTTAGCTGATTCTGAACTCACACTTGATAATGTTGGCAATAAGGGTGCAGACGCTAATGCAGGCACTGTAAAGATTCTTTACAACAAGAATTCAGCAGAGCAGATTGCTCTTGACTATGGTCTTTCAAAGAAAGATGGTAAGATTTCTGCAGTAGCATTTGTTATTACAAAGACTGCTGATGGCACATTAAAGCCAACTATGTCTAACATTGAATCTTACACTTATTGATAACAAATTATAATTTATTGATGCTTTTGCCTCTGCCTAAACGGCAGGGGTAAGGCACCGGAAAATTTGGGAGGAAAACCAATGAAAGAGCTTTACACAAAGCCAATGTCACAGATTGATGAGTTCAAGACTTATGATGAGGTTTTAACAGCATCTTATACTGGTGGAAATACCGGTATTGACCATGGTACTGATTTAGACTAAAATCTTGACATTGAAATAAAGCTTTAGGAGACGGTAGAAATACCGTCTCTTTTTGCTTTTTATAAACTAATAAAATAAAGGTGTAAGCACCATAAGATTTTGGTTGACATAAAACAAAGCCATCGGTTAAAAACCGATGGCTTTTATACTGTCAATAAACTGATTTAAAAGTAATACAAAATCTGACGCACTGCTGTACGACAGATTTTGAGAGGAGAATGGAACGGAGTACTTATTATGAATTTCGCAGAAATTCATTCAAGTACGTAGTTTCATTCGACGATGTCCCACGGCCACGGGTCTTTCAGCCATTCATCGCTGTTGTATCCGTTTAGCGTGAGCGGTCCGTATTCTTTTTCAAATTCGGCTTTAACAGCTTTGTATTTGCTTTTATAATCATTTAGCATTTGGAGTGCTTCGGTATCGTTAGGGTGAGTATCACAGTAAAGCCTGCATTCATACATGGCAAAACCAAGTGCAGACAACCTTTTTAATAATTTCTTTTTTTCCATTATTTTGCCCTCCTGCCTCTTAAAAACGGTTTATTAAGTGTTGGGAATAATGTTCCCTCACAAAGCGCTTTATCTGTTTCATAACTCATTAAATCAAGTTGAAGAGGTATATATGCCATTGTCGGCGTAGCGTCTGCCGGAAGGGCAGGGCGCTCTTCGTTTTTTAAAAATGACGGCTTAAAAAGCTCAACATATTTTTCCATAAAATCACCTTTCTATAAAGATTTACTCTTCATTCTATGAATGGCATATTTTTTTGCCAATATAAAAATTTTACATATAATAGAATGTGATGTTTAAAATAGGATTTTTTTGGTAATCATAAAAATGTAAGGCGAAAGCCTTAAAGATATTTAACCGAAGGTGATTTTGTGCTGATTAAACGAGGCGAAATTTACTATGCTGATTTAAGTCCTGTTGTCGGCAGCGAGCAAGGCGGAGTGAGGCCTGTTTTAATAGTTCAAAATGATGTTGGAAATCGTTTTAGTCCCACAGTCATAGCGGCGGCAATAACCAGCCA
>ERZ1106954.1063-NODE-1063-length-21593-cov-4.333829_pt1 | contig 21593 bp, 19 predicted proteins | sample MGYA00403678_ERZ1106954 | MGnify/ENA primary metagenome ERZ1106954 (study PRJEB35170, sample SAMEA104062445) | human gut metagenome | biome: human gut; feature: human-associated habitat; material: faeces | place: Denmark | collected 2012-08-20 ... | reverse complement strand
GTTAATTCTGCTGTGATATATTTGCTTTGCAGGTGTATGATTTCAGCAGTTTAACAAGCATAGATAGGAACGATCAACCGAACGGCGGCATGGTCAGGGTTCGTGCCGCCATCTATGCTATATCTCTCAGACATAACCCTGAACTGATTGATTGGAGAACCGCAATGACCTACAATTCAATTCTCGTCTACCGGTGCTTTAAGGAAGCGAGGCTCTCATGAACCCGTTCTACCTTGTACTCAATCCGGATAACACAATCTCGTTCAACCGCCCTCTTGCCCATGCAATAGGACTCAGTGAAACGATTATCTATGGCGCGCTTGTCGCCAAATGGTATTACTATTCCGAGCGTGAAATGCTCGATGATGACGGTTGGTTCTACTCTACCGTCCCTGATTTGCAGGAAAGCACTTCACTTTCAGAAAAACAGCAGAAACGCTGTATCAAGGCGCTTGTTGACCTCAATCTCATAAAGTGTGAAACGCGCGGTATGCCTGCCCGAAGATGTTTCTACCTCATCGATGATTTTGAGAAAATACTTTCTCTTATTGAAATGGGCAAGAGCATTTCTGAAGAAATCAAGCCTGCCGCTTATGAGAAAAATCAGCTCAAAGTAATGGCGCGTGAGGAACGGAAAAGCACTGTTGAAAACCCTATTCAAACTGAAAATGAAATTTCTTCTTTCAGCAATTCTGCATTACCCTTTTCAGCTCAATCTCAGAAAAATCCAAGCGATTTTTACGGAGAAAACGGCAGCAAATGCGCGGAAACCGTAGAAGAAAACCACTCTCAGACCGCATGGCTGACCAGTTCCGCCGAAAGGTCGGAACAAGTTCCGCCCAAAGGGAGGACAAATCTAAATATAATCAATCAAAAAGAAAAAATCTTTATATGATTGAAAGGTCCACACCTGCTGAAAATTCAGCCGAACAGTTTGTTGAAAACTCGGAAGAACTGGCTGAAAAGGTTCGTTCTTCTATCGGGTATCATGGAATAATCCCTATTACCGGTCCAAACTTTGCAGATTGTGCCGTCAAGGCAATATGCGAACTGATGACAACGGACAAGCCCGTTAAATTAGGCTCCTGCGAGGTCGCACCGAATGTGATCAAGAAAACGATCAGCCATGTCAACCGTGATATCATCATGCAGGTATCCGACAAGGTTTACAAAAAACGCGGAAAGATACATAGCCTGTTGGCATATCTGAAAACCGCAATATTCCAGCAAACCTGTGAATATCTCAGCTTCCGCAGAACGAATTTGGTTTTGAGGGATATGCAGAGATGAGGGATTTTTGTAAGATATATCTCAGCTTATAAGGCTATTCGCTCCCAAGAGCTTAGGTTACGCTGATTATAGCGAAGCGTAACAAAATCAGCCGCGTGAGTTCCCTCGTTTGAGCGTGGCGATTTTGTTATAATCAGCGTTACCTAGGCAAACGCATAGACGGACTAGCTACCCGACAGGCGGTGTCGGCGGTCAGCCGTGTCTTCCTCGCCGCCTTTCTATGCGTATATAACCACAAAGGAAGAACAACGATTTTAGGAGGAAACCACAATGAAAATAATCGCAGTTGCAAACCAGAAAGGCGGAGTCGGCAAAACCACTACCGTTGTTAATATCGCAGTAGCTATTGCTGAAAAAGGAAAGAAAGTGCTTTGCATAGATACAGACCCGCAGGCTAATCTTTCAGATTATCTCGGATATGATTTCGAACCTAACCGCCGCACACTGCTCCACATACTCAAGGGCGAATGCGAGCCGCATGACTGCATAATCAGCAATGCAGATGAACATATCGACTACATACCTGCTGACATCATGCTCTCCAGTGCGGAGATGTTCCTTGCGCAGATGATGTGCAGAGAACAGATACAGATACTTCGCAATGCTCTCATGAACGACAACTCGCTTGAAATCTACAACTACATTCTCATTGACTGCCCGCCATCTCTCGGAATGCTTGTCCACAACGCGCTTGCGGCAGCGGACGGCATAATCGTACCTGTTCAAACTCAGATGTTCAGCGTGAACGGTTTGATACAGTTTGAGCAGGTCGTCAACGCTATCCGAAAGAATACCAACAAAAATCTGACGATATGCGGAATAGTCGAAACAATGGTAGATAACACCAAAATGACCAAAGAGGTAGACGAAGTGCTTTCCAAAGAATACTCAGACCTGGTTTATTCCACAAAAATTCCCCGCCGGATCGAGGCGGCGTACAGCTCTGCTAACAGAAAATCACTTATCCGCAGCAAGAGCAGCAGTATCGGAAAGCAGTACAGAGAACTTGTCGTCGAGATACTCACAAGGGAGGGAGAATAATGCTGAACTTATCACGCAACAGCGGAACTTACGACGGAGCCGCGTTCTTTCAGGACGATTCTGGGATTGCTGAAAAGAAAATACCGCTGAACCGCCTTGTTTCATGGGAAAATCAGCCGTTCCAGCCATACACGGACGAGGCGCTTGAAAGCCTTGCGGCTTCAATTGAAGAAAACGGTCTGCTCTCCCCGATAATCGTCACTCCCGCCGGCGAGAAGTACCGTATTATCGCGGGACATAACCGCGTGAGAGCCTGCGAAAAGCTCGGTTGGACTGAAATCAATGCGGTAATCAAGGAAACCGACGAGGATCATGCACAGCTGATGATGCTTGATACGAACCTCTGTCAGCGGCACAGTCTGTCGGTGGTGGAGCTGATAAAAGCATACAAAATGCAGTACGACGTCCTCGGCAGAATAGTCGGAAAGAAAAACGGCTACGGCGTCAAGAAAATCATGGCTGAACAGTACGGGCTGTCACGCAAGACCATTGAGCGCTATATCAGGTGCGCAAGGCTTGAGGAATGCCTGCTTGAGCAGCTAAATGACGGCAGGTTCAATATTATGACTGCCGTTTACCTCGCTGACCTCTCCGCAGGTAATCAATCCGTACTTGCCGACTGGCTTAAAGATAATCCGAAAGCAACGATAAATGAAAAAGCGGCGCAGCGGCTTATCTCCCGGAACGGTTTCGGCTTTGATGAGGACGAAATCTCCGGAATCATATCCGACAAAGTTCCGAATGCCAAGCCACAGCCGGTCAAAGAACCCGAGGATAACGCGAGCGAACCGGAAACATCTGAAAAATCCGTTGTTCCTGATGAACCTCCGACCTCTGACAGCCATGTCCCAAAGTATGAGGTCGAATACGATGACCTGCCCGATGTTTCCGTCAGATTTGACCGCGAAACGATACGCAGAACTATCGGCAAAGTCGATGACAGTACGGTGCAGGAATATCTGAACTTCTGCTTGCAGCAGGAGGATTTGTTCATCAAGTTTCTTGACATATATAAACAAAGCTGAACAGTTCCACTTGACGAACGATCTGATTTGTGATAAAATATAATTAGGACAGCATGGAGGTTCTATTATGGATGAAAATACCCATGAACTCAAACGGGCAAAGATAATCAGCAAAATCAAGGAAATGCGTCTTATGGACGATGACTTTATGACTGCCGTTCTTTCCGACAAGGCTTGCGCGGAACTGGTTATAAGGATCATTCTCGACAGGGACGACATAACCGTTAAGGAAACCAAGACGCAGTACACGATAAACAGCCTCAGAACTCATTCTGTCAGGCTTGACGTGTATGCCGAGGACACAAACGGCACCAAGTACGACATTGAGATACAGCGCAGCGATAGCGGAGCAAATCCCCAGCGCGCACGTTATATCAGCAGTATGATCGACTCTGATACTCTGCTGGTTGGCGAGGATTATTCCAAACTGCCGGAAAGTTTCGTGATATTTATTACGGAAAGCGACGTGCTCAAAGGAAATCAGCCTTTGTACATCATCGACCGCATGATAAACGGAACGGCGGATAAATTCAACGACGGCTCACATATTATATATGTAAACAGCCAGATTCAAAACGACACCAAGCTCGGAAAGCTGATGAGGGACTTCACCTGTGTTGACCCCGACGCTATCAGCTACAAGGTCCTTGCGGACAGAGCCGGCTACTATAAGAATTCAAAGGAGGGCGTACAGACTATGTGCAGAATTGTTGAAGAATTAGTTAAAGAAGATAGGATCGAAACTGCTCTCAGAATGCTTGCAAAGAAAACCTATTCCATTAAGGAGATAGCAGAAATACTTGATCTTGACGAAGAAGAAGTAAAGAAACTTGCCAAAAAGACTTCCGCATAATCAAGCCTACAACTGAACATTAAAAAGCCGATTGCAGAGATGCAGTCGGCTTTTCGCTTTATAGAAAGGAAACCCCAATGCCCGAAATCCGAAATGAACTGCATTTAGGCGGTTCACAGCCTGACATTGAAAAGCTGATAAACAGCGTTGTGACGCCGAATTATCCGATGTTGGATTTTTCAAAAATCCTCCCTGTGCCGGGCGAGTTAGCCTCTCTTCCCGCAGGTATGTCGCGGGTAAAGATAGACTGCTATCTGACGGCGGTAAATCCCGGTACGGCAGACCATCACCTTGAAAAGCTGTCTAACGATGAATATGACAGGCTGTTCAGTCTTGTCAAGGAATATTACAGCAACAATGACGGTTTCAACCACTGTATCACCGGCAGCTATCCCTATCCCGACGTCGGCTATTTTGCTGACGGAAAAAGAATGATAGACTGTCTGCAAAAGTACAGAGCGCCGAATTGGAGCGACTGGTGCGATCAGAACTGGGGACAGTTGACTAACTCCCATATCTACGAAATTGAATACAACAAATGGAGGTTTATCACAACCGCCAATCCGTCAATAAAGGTAATCGGAAAGCTCGCCGAACTTAATCCCGCCGTTAGAATATATCATCGCTGGGCTAATCTTGGCGGAAAGATTGCCGGTTCATGCTTGTACGAAAATGGGCAGCTTATTGCCGAACAGGAGTGCGCTCCGTTTTCAGAGGACGCTATAAGCATGGAGGAAGCGCTGTTCCCCGAAAGCAGGGCTGACTACTGTGAGCAGCAGGAGCCGTAGCAACGGAAAAGCACCGAGCGTAGTCCTCGGTGGTTCGACAAACGGGATTTTTAATTACTTTTTATACGGTTTATAATGTGGATTTTCGGAATGATTTTTCCAAAATGCCTCTATACCGTATTCTCTAATTTGTTGATTTCCTTCCAGCCACTGCCTGTATACTATTTCTTCAAACAATCCCTGCGTTTTTTTACAAGGGAACTCATTGCACTCTCCACAAAAATCAACGCCATGGTTCTTTGTACACTCAAGCAAAAAACATCCTTCGATGCTACAACCATTATGTTCTGTGCTGCGGCAACCTGAACAAGAAGCGCCCGCATATATGCTAAGTACTCCCTCAAAGTTGTTATAGCTTTCTACGTCATCGGGCATATGTACCTCATAAAATTCTTTTATGCCATCTAAATATTTTAATAATGTTTTAGCTGACACACAAATTATACCATCATTATATGCCGAACAAGTGTGGCACATTAAAGAACAAGGTGCAACCTTTTTAATAATTTCGCTTTTCTCCATTTTTTGTACGCCTCCACTAAATTCCGATATGTCAGTTTGTTATTAATTATAGCATATCTGGCACCAAAAGTCAAACAATCCATGAAAGAGGCTTTGTATGTACAAATATAGCAAAGAAGATTACATGAAACTTGCCAACGTGAGCTGCCTTGACGTTGCGCTCGCGCTCGGAATGACGATTGACGAAGGCGGCAAAACCACCGACAAATCCGTGCATATAAAGGACAGCGGAGGACTGTATATCTTCCCTGACAAGAACAATTGGTACCGGCACTCGGACGGTGCAAAGGGATTTCCTGTTGACCTTGTGGCAGACGCGCTGAATTGCAGCCGCGAACAAGCCCTTGATTTTATTGCGAAAAAGGTAGTAAACGGAGTTCATGTGCAGGAAAGCTATTATGTCCCCAAGCCAAAGCCAGAAATAAATCGAGCTATTTTCTCCGTTCCTCCGCATAACATATCGCCGTCCAGAGTGATCGCGTACCTCATAAAGACGCGCGGCGTTGATAAGGATATTGTTCTTTCAATGATACAGAGGAAAATGATAGCCGAGGACGAGATCCACCACAACTGTCTGTTCTTTGGCAGGGATATTGACGGAAACATCAGAAGCTGTGCCCTGCGCGGTACTACTCCAGTGAAATTTCGCGGAGAGGTTGCAGGCGGCGATAAATCCTACTCTTTCGTGATGAAAGGAAATTCGGATACGCTCCGCATTTTTGAGTCGCCGATAGACGCTATGTCCCACGCTACATTTTCCAAGCTGCTCGGAATTGACTGGACAAAAGACCACCGTATCAGCTTAAACGGCTGCGGGAATTTCAGCGCGGTTCAGCGGTATCTTACCGAACACCCGGAAATCCATAAGGTCAGCATTGCTCTCGATAATGACGCGGCAGGTAAAAAGGCTGCCGAAGAGCTTCAGCACAAGCTGAAAGCAAATTTTCCGAAAAGGGTTTTCGCTGTCGGATTTTCCTGCTCCATATTCAAGGACTGGAATGAACATCTGCTGAAATTCCGCAGCCGTACGATACCTGTCGAGCAGTTCATCACCATGACCGCCGAAAATATAGATAACACTCCTGATGACAACGAACAGCAGGAGTGTTATCTATAGAAAAGGTATTATGGTTAGGTTTTGAGACTTATTATAATGGATTAATCGGTATAAGGTAATCAGTCAGCTGTCAGGAAATGTTTTTTCCATAATATCATTTATTGATTTATTGAACAAGTCAGAAACATACTTTGAACAAACATATGGCTTTTTACAACTAATCAAATAATTTGCCAACACCACGGCACTACGTTTGTCTTTCCTTTGGGCTTTAAACCATTCTATCAGAATCTGGGGAAGCTCATCAGGGGCTGTTTGAATTAGATTGCAAATTGCTTCATACTCTTCTATATTTACATTATGATATGCAACTACTTTGGTTCCAGCCAATTGCGGATTGATATCCTTATCAAATTCATATAATAATTCACCGATTGGTTGAACTTTTTCCATGCTTACAGAAAGGATAATCGTTTGGTCAACGCCTTGGAAGAAAGTCTTCGTTTTCACATCTATATCATTTTCGTCAGAATATATTTCCTTATAACGTTCCAATACTTGATTTACTGGATCTATCATAAGATCTTTAACTTCTATTAAAATAGCTGAACGATCAACTCCTGTTAATGTTTTAGAATGTGGGCTTTTGGCTTTAGCCTCAACTGCAATAAGAGTGTTTCCTATGCGACAATAACAATCGGATGATGCTCTACTATCTTTCTTATATTTATATAAAAACTCATTTTGAAATATTGCTTTATTATTTGACTCACTAGCCGCTGCGTTTGTAATTTGTTGAATGTAATGCTCATACGGACGACCAAAATTTCTCATAAAGAGCTCACCATCGTTATGGAAATTATATCTTACATCCCAGTAAAGACCTTCCCATATTTGATACACAACATGAACGGCAGAAAAACAATACAACGAATCGTCAATCTGTACAAAGGGGGTTCGATAAAATGGTTCGAAATTCCAAACTTGACTCAATATTTTTTTAGCGTTTTTTTGGGATTGTGCATGGTTACTTTTAAGACTGTGCATTATTGTATCATATACCGAAGCCAATCCGACAGCATCAAACCCTTCGGCTTTAGCACATAGATTCTTGGAGAAAAAATCTTCAAACTCAAATGAAGGGTATACATTATAAAGCGAGAGGAACAGAACGGAAATTCGGTCTGTTACAGAGAATTTCTTGTCTTGTTCGTATCGTTTTAAGAAATCGATGGTTTCACGCTCTTGTTTTGCAAGAGTTGAGAAAACATAATAAGACCTAGCCAATTGATGTATAATATTTTTTGGTGTATTGTGATAAAGCATTAGATATAGATATTCTGTTTCATGTCCATGTACATCATCTTTTGGTAGTTTATCATTTATTGATAAAATCGCATCCATAATTGTCATAATGTCTTCAAGGGTAATTGGTGTTAAACGGCAATCGTTAAGGCAATACACTAAAACCCATTTTTCAAGCAGAAAGATTGATTGCAAACACATAAGTGTATCAAATTCATTGTATTTGACTGTATTACCACCTAATTCTTTTATGTGCTTATAGTGAATTAATTTGAGCTGTTGAGATAAATCTATTGCCTTTTTTTCTTTGTAACACAAAGCAAGCTGCAGTGATGCAAATCGCGACAAAATAACAAGTGCTTTTTGACAACTTATTTTTGATAATAATGCTAAAAATTCTTTATGGCTCATTTCTTGACCAAAGACAGCACTGTACTCAGCAACCGTCATATACGTGAGATTATTTATTTCCATCGTATTCTCCTTATATACTATATCTTTTACTATAATAAAGTCAAACATCGCTATATTGAGTGATTCAATTATATCATAGCAATGGCACAAAGTCAATATCCAGCTTTACTCACGGAAAGGAATAATGATGTTCGATGAAGAAATCAAGATAAATAACCAACCACCTAAAGAACCGCGCAAACCTCCCACACTGCTTATTTTCGGAATCGCGACGATAAGCGGTACTGCCCTTGTGGCCCTCGGGTTCAGAATAATGATGTCCATGACAGGCGCGTTGTAGAGGTAGAACCATGATCAAAGAAATCGCAAAACACATTGTTGACGCGGGAACCAGCAATACCGAATCCGGAAACTGGCATATCGCCTTTGACGAGGTAAATTCGCTGTTCGGAACAAATCTCCCCGCAGACACAGATACGCTCGGAAAAATTCAGGATCAGGATCACATCATTGAAAACTATCCGGACATGGTAGCCGATATTGACTGCTCCGAGGATTTTGATATGATATTCTATACAGACTGCTGTCCGAACTGCGTTGACGAACATGAGCCTTAACGGGCGGAAAGGAAATCCAAAATGGAAACAAACAAATCTGCAATCCTCATTTCTGACGAACACTGCCGGGAGGTTATCGAAAAAATCACCTCCATTCTTGAAAAAGCCAGCGATGAGATAGCCGCAATTATGAACGGTGAGAGCAAGGAAACTCGCGAAATCGTCGTAAACGCTCTTGTAGAGAACGCTTTGATGAATACAATCGAATAAGGACAAACTATGAATTTATCAAACATAAGCAAGCACGCGAAAGCCGCAAGAAATGCGGATATCAAGCGCCGTGAAAGCATAATTAAAGAAAATCCGCAGCCGGTCGAGCCTGTTTTAATTTCGCAGGAACCCATCATTACCGGCGAAGTTCATACCGAAATCCCCGACGAGATACTCATGGATATGTCCGAGCTTGACGCACGGGAGGCAAAAGAGCGTGAGGAAAATGAACGCAAAGACGCAGCAGAAACCGCACCAGTTCCTGCACTGCCCGTTGAACCGGCTCATCTTCAGCAGGATTTAACCGAACCTGCACCGGAAAAGGAAGAATACATATCCGCCGAGGATCTGAAAGCATTTGTCGATAATTTCGTTGACAAATACTTCCCCGAAAAGGAACTACGTCTTGAATTCTCGCGGCTGATCCCGTACCATGATATGATGTTCGCACCTCTCGATAAGATAGCCATGAAACGGCTTTGCGATGATATTACCGACAACGGAATGAATGAGTCACTACTTGTTGTACCTGCTGACGATGGTGTATACAAGATAATCTCAGGGCATAACCGGAAGCAGGCGGCGGTCACGCTCGGCACATGGACAAAGCTGTATTGCAGAGTCGGCAGCAAAAGCGTCCTAACCGATGAAATCTGCCATCAGGTCATGGCTATAACCAACCTGTTCCGCGTAAGGGACATGACAGCGCTTGAACTCACCAAGATGATAGCCGTCCTTGACAACTGCGAGGAAATTGACCACAGAATAAGCTATTTCACCGGATTATCCGAAGATGAGCTGAATAAACTCTCCGTGATTTCGGATATGAACATGACGGTATTGAATCTGATAGGTCCTGTTATTCCGCTTGATGTGGCAATTACTATCCGTGACCTTGACCGCAGGTATCAGGAAATGCTCGCCCAGACTCTGATAAAGATCGAACGGAAGCTTAAAGCAAAAGTCGCCGCAGAAATAATGGACGCTGCCCTGCATAAGCCTTTCGACAGCAAAGACGCGATAACTGCTCAACTAATGGAGGACATCGTGACCGAAAAGCCGAAGCCTGCGCCGAAAATCAGGATCCCCGATTCTGTCCGTGAACGCTGGTTCCGCGGAAAAACCTCGGCTTTTGCTGAACGGATAATTGCGGAGGCTCTTGAGGAATACTTTGTCAGACACACGGATATCGAGGTGGAGTAATGCGCGGGAATAAAACATCTTTCATAGAAACGCTTGAAATAGTCAGTTCAGCAATGATAATCGCAGCCATTATTGTGGGAATACAGATTTATTTCTAAACGAGGTAACATAATGTCATCAAAATACGATAAGGTCGAACAGCTCTACCGACAGCTTGTTCCACGGCTCTCCCGTCCGGAATACTGGGACAAAATGCTACGGCAGATCGCTCCGTTTTGGAAACTCGCAAACTTCACCGAGGGTATGCTCCTGACTGAACAGCTCCCCAACGCAACCGCAGTCGCTTCCTTTGAACAGTGGAAGAAGATGGGCAGATATGTCAAGTTCCGTGAAAAGTCCGTGATAATATTTGCAAGCGAATTCGACACCTCCGCAAAATATCTGTTCGACATCTCGCAGACTTATGGAAACGCGATAACCCCCAAGTGGGAAATGAACGCTCGTCTGGCTGACGGCATTATCGCCAAATCAGAAGAATATTTTGGTGTAAATGTAACGAATTTGCACCATCTCATAACCAAAAGCCTTGACAATAAATTAATTAGCGATTATAATTATATTTGCAAGAGCATACCGGCTGTTTCAACAGATTCCAGAGTGCGGCAGCTTATTTATGATTCTGCAAAGGTGATCTGCATGACGCGCTGTGGTATTGCTCCTGCCGAAATTCAGGCGGATTTCTCAAACATCGGATTGCTGAAAAAGGAAATATCGAGGATAGAGATAGGCAACGCCGGTTTCGAGCTTGCAAAACAGGTTTTAAGAGAAATTGACAAGGCAGTAAGGAGTGAAATCAATGAGCGAAACCATGATGAAAGTAATGTTCGCGGACGAGATCTGCGAGATACCCTGCGAGGAGAAGAACGGGATTTACTATCCGAAGGCAGACAGTTACGGCAGGAAGGACATGAGCATACTCGCCCTGAAAGCCCTCGATCTGATGGCGGAGCTGGACAGAACAGTGCTTCAGTGCATAAACATGAGCGGACTGTACCGCACGATATGGGAGGAGATAGCCCAGAAAGCGGAGCGCAGCCGCAGCGAAACTCTGGAGACGCTGAAACAGAGAACGCAGTTCAGCCCGAACACCGAAACGAGGGAGCAGCAGCTGACGGAGATATTCACAGCGGCGCAGAACTCAGCATGGGATACGATCAGGAACTGCGTGAACTGGCTGATAGCGGAAGTTCGGTCGAGGAACACGATAGCGGAACTGAGCACGATAACCCTTTCAATGATGACGGCAGCTTAACTGAAACAGCAGAATATGATAACGAGGTGGATTTTTCGGACGGAGGATCCGCCTCGTTTCTTTCAGGTGATCAGTATTCGCTTTTTGATACTGCTCCGCCAGCCGCTGAAACAAGTAAGGATCAAAACAATGCTGCGCTGACAGAACTGCTCATGACAGGAACGGGTTTTGAGGACGGAAAATGGCGGGTATATACTTATTATAATAGCGAGCACCCAAGCACCGATGAATTCGCGAACTTTCTGAAAAAGGAATACGGAATCGGCGGCTCGTCCAGCGTATCCGATACGTTCAAATTTTCATGGTACGATGCCAAGGGAATTAAGATAACCATGAATTCCGGCGAAGATGTCCTGTTCAGATGGAATGTCGCTGCAAAAACGGCTGCCGGGCTGCTCGACAGCGGAGAATACTTTTCCCAGAAAGACAATGATAATCACCTCAGAAACTGCGTTCGTCACGCAAGGGAGAGTATCCAATATGAAAATCCGTACAGCACGCAGACAGGGATCGACGCTATTGCGTATCTTGATTCCATAGGGTACGATTTTTCCATCGGACAGGAAAACGGAACAGGCTACTATCTGTTCCCCGATTCCGTATGCGTTTCCACTCTCCTGCGGACAAAGCCGGCTGACAGATATGTTATCTGCGCTCCGAAATGTACGCTGTCCGACGAATACCTGTCTGAACACAACATTACATTTCTGAAAACAGATGAGGACGTCAGATTTCCCAATGTGGGATTTGATTCCGATGAAAAGCTGCTTGAACAGATAAAGGATGCCCTGCACCAAACAATGGGACATGATGTCTCATTGTTGGAGGAAAGCAAATCTGATCCTAAGCGCAGACTGTATTTCAGCGAACTTTACGAGGCTGTCCGCAATGGCGACGAGATACCGCTTATCGACAGCCAAATGCGCAGCACAGATGATGTTCCCGTTCAGAATGCCAGTGCAATTCAGTTTGAGAACTGGAAACTTGTCCCCGACGGCATGAGCCTTATTCTTACAGCAGACCGCATAGCTTTCGGTGGGGAGAAAATACCCGACTGCTGCATTCAGTCTTTTTCGGAAATCGACAATGCGATAGATTATCTTTTTGAGAGAGGTCTTGAAATAGAGATTGCTGAAAAAGAAAATGATTCTGAAACAATGGGACATGATGTCTCATTGTTGGAGGAAAATCCACCTATCGAGAAGAAGCCCGAACCTGCCGATTTTGTGATCCCTGCTGATTTTGAATACTCACACGGCAAAAAAGCAAAGTTTCAGGACAACATAACCGCCATAAAGCTGCTGAATCAGCTTGAAACGGAAAAGCGCTACGCTACTCCGGAAGAACAGACCACGCTTGCCAGATACAGCGGCTGGGGCGGCATTCCGGAAGCATTCGACAAAGATAACGACAGTTGGAACAGCGAATACACCGAACTGAAAAATCTGCTGTCAGAAATGGAATACCGCAATGCACGGTCGAGTACAAATACCGCGTTCTATACGGATCCAGTCATAATCCGTTCCATATACAAAGGTCTGGAGCAGTTTGGTTTTAAGAGCGGTCGCATACTTGATCCGTCAATGGGAACGGGAAACTTCTACGGCAATATGCCGGGGGAAATGCGGAATAACAGCACCCTTGACGGCGTGGAAATCGACACCCTGACAGCAAGAATAGCGCACTACCTCTATCCCCGTGCCAATATTCAGAACAAGGGGTTTGAGCGTGCAAAGCTTGAAAAGCCTTATGATATCGTAATCGGAAATGTGCCGTTCGGGGATTTCAAGCCTTACGACCCGAAGTACGACAGCGAGTACCTTATTCACGATTACTTTTTCATCAAGTCGCTTGACCTGCTCAAAGCGGGAGGAATAGCCGCGCTCATTACCTCAAAAGGTACGCTCGACAAATATCTGACGCAGCCGCGCTTGGAAATGCTCAAACGCGCAGAGCTTATCGGCGCTGTCCGCCTGCCGAGCAATGCGTTTGAATCGGCTGGGACAGAAACCGTCACGGATATTCTCTTTTTTCAGAAAAGAGAGAATGTCCTCACCGATGAAGAAATCGACAGCATGGACTTGAACAAAACAGCGCCGTGGATCTCAATTGGCGGCAGTCTGCGCGTCGGCGATGTGTGGTATCAGGGAAACCAATACTATGCACAGCACGTCGAAAATATCCTCGGCGAACTGAAAGAGATAACCGGTCGTTTCGGTCGGGAAATAACGGTAGTTCCAAACGGTAATTTGCAGGAGCAGCTTGACGCGGCGATTTCCCGTATGTCCGCGACATTTTCCGCAGAACCTACAATTGAAGAAATTGACGAGGACGAAACAGAGGGATTTTCAATTCCGGACGGAGTAAAGCCGTTCACATACTATATCGAGGACAACCGGCTGTACTATGCGGATAATCATACAGCGAAACCATTCTCCGGTGATTCCAATTCTACAAGGGCGATACGCATGATGGTCGATATTGTCCATAAATACGACCATATTATTATGAGTCAGCGCTGCGGCTGTTCGAACGAAGTATTTGAAGCAGAAAGGTTTGCACTCAACAGCGCCTATGACGATTTCGTAAAAAGATATGGCCCCCTGTCATCGGCGGCAAATCAGCGCAGATTTGCAGATGATGTCCGCAGTCCCAAGCTGTTCTCCCTTGAAATAGAGACGCGCGGCGCGGATAACAAGCCTGTTATCAAAAAAGCCGATGTATTCCGCGAGCGTACCGTTAATCAGTATCGCAACCCCACTCACGCCGACAGCGCCGTTGAAGCAATGCACCTATCCCTCAATCTCAAGCAGAAGATAGACTTGGCATATATGGCTGGGTTATGCGGCAAGACCGAGGACGAGATAATTGAGGAGCTCGGCGACCAGATTTACTGTGACCCCGCACGAAACGGCGGCGATAAATACAGCGGCTGGGTAACTGCCGAGGAATATCTTTCTGGCAGGACCCGCGACAAGCTCGGACTTGCGATAGTCAAAGCTGAAGAAAATCCGGAGCGTTTCAGCCGAAACGTCGAGGCACTCAAGAAACACCAGCCTCCGCAGCTGAGCATTGCAGATATAAGTTTCCGTCTTGGGTCGTTCTTCATTCCCTCGGAGATGTTCACTCAGTTCATGTACGACACTTTTGAAACGAGTATGTGGGCGCGTAATTCTGCTTTGCCACGCGCGGTGATCAGCTGTGAATATATCCCCGCCACAAACGAATGGCGCATTCCGAACAAAACCTCGGAGCGCAGTGTAAAGGTCAACGAAGAATTCGGTACAAAAAGGCTGAACGCTTACGAGCTGACCGAACTTGTTCTCAATCAGCGCAAAGCCGAAGTCAAGGATAAAGTTACCTACCGTGATTCTGACGGCGTGGAGCGTGAAAAGTATGTGCTCAACCGCAAGGAAACCATTCTCGCACGTGATAAATAAGCAGGCAAAAATCGAGCAGGCATTCCATGAATGGATACTCGCAGACCCCACGCGAATCAAAACCATCGAGGAGATATACAATAACCGTTTCAATGCTATAACTCCGCGAAAATACGATGGCAGCTACATTGAGATTCCCGGCATGGCAAAGAGCCTTTCGCTCCGTCCGCACCAGAAAGATGTGATCGCCAGATTTGCGGCGACCGGCGGCGGGCTTATGGCTCATGAGGTCGGCGCAGGTAAAACGGCAGCTTCCGCAGCGCTTGGAATGTACCTCAAATCCATAGGTGCAATAAATAAACCACTATATGTTGTGCCTAATGCGGTTATCGGTCAATTCGGAGAGGAGTTTCAGAGATTCTTCCCGCAGGCAAATATCCTTGTGGCAACCGAAAAGGATTTCCAGACCAGCAACCGCCGACGGTTCCTTGCGAAAATCTCATCTTGCAACTTTGACGCGGTGATAATATCGCAGTCGCAGTTTGAGAAGATACCAGTTTCCCTTGAAAGACAGGAGGAATATTATGGACGAAAGATAGACGCTCTGACCGTATCCATTGAGCAGATGAGGCAGGATCAGGGTCAACGGCTTTCAGTAAAGAAACTTGAAAGCATGAGAAAATCCATAACCACAAAGGTAGAAAAGCTCAGAGCGGCTTTCAAAAAGGATAACCTCATTTGTTTTGAGGATCTCGGCTGCGACTATCTTGTGGTTGACGAAGCACACGCATACAAGAACCTTGCGATTTTTTCAAAGATGAACAATGTCGCGGGCGTTAATGTCAGCTCAAATTCACAGCGTGCATTCGACCTTGAAATCAAGATACGCTACATACAGGAACTGAACAACGGCGGCGGTGTCTGCCTGATGACAGGTACACCTATCTCTAACGCAATATCAGAAATGTTCGTGTGGCAGTATCTTCTTCAATTTCCCACGCTGCGCGATCTCGGTATCGAGTATTTCGACAACTGGGCTTCGGTTTACGGAGAGATAACGCAGGCTATGGAAGTCAAGCCCTCCGGCAGCGGTTTTCGTATGCGCACCAGATTTGCGAATTTCGTTAATCTTCCGGAACTTTGTAATCTGTTCGGCGAGGTCACTGACCTTGTAAAAACCGGCGACCTTGACTATCTAAAGCTGCCTCAGATAAGCGGCGGCAAGCCGGAAATGATAATCTGCGAACCCTCTCCATCGCAGGAAGAACAGCGTGATGAGGGCATGGAGCGGGCAAAGAAAATCGAATCTGGCGCGGTAAAACCCGAGGAAGATAATATGCTTGCAATCTGTACTTTCATGACGAAGGTAGCGCTGGACGGTCGTATCCTTGACCCCGAAGCCGAGGATTATGAGGGTTCAAAGATAAACCAGTGCGTCAAACGAATCCTTGAAATCGACCGCGAGAACCCTAAAACCGCACAGGTAGTGTTCTGTGATACCAACACCCCAAAATATGACGGTAAATTCACCGTTTATGAGGATATCAAGCAGAAACTCATTGAAAGCGGTCAGTACAAGCCGGAGGAAATCGCCTTTGTCCATGACGCGAAGAATGACAAACAGCGCATAGAGATGTTTGAAAAAGTGAACGAGGCAAAAATCCGGCTTATCATCGGCTCGACTGGTAAGCTCGGCACCGGTGTGAATATACAGAGAAACCTTATTGCCATGCACCATCTTGACGCACCATACCGTCCGTCTGACATTGAGCAGCGAAACGGTCGCGGAATACGTCAGGGCAACAATAATCCCGAAGTGACCGTAATTTACTACGCAACCAAAGGAACATTCGACACTTACCGCTGGCAGCTTCTTGAGAAGAAGCAGGAAACCGCTTCAAAGGTGTTGTCCGGTAAGCCGGTTTCGCGCAGCTGCAAGGACATTGACGAGGTGGCTCTTACTTTTTCAGAAATGAAAGCTGCAACTACCGATAATCCGCTGGTAGCTGAAAAGCTCACGGTGGATAATGAAGTCGCAAGGCTCTCGCTGCTTGAAACCGAATACCTCTCACATCACAGGCAGCTTGCCCACGATATTCAGGAGGTGTACCCGAAAAACATTCAGAGTTTCACCCGTCAGCGCGAAAACGCTCTCATAGATATTCAGATGCTGAACAGCAACCCATATATAGATGAGTGTTTCAGAATAGAGTTTGACGGGCGTATGATTACTGAAAAAGAAAAAGCCGCTGCCGAGTTTGAAAGCAAGGCACGCGCTTATATGATCGGCGAGGCTTTCCGTGGAGGAGAGCCCGTTTTCTTTGCCAAGTATCACGGCTTTGAAATAGGGCTGCGCCGTTCAGATCAGTACAGCTGCAGCATCCTCGTCAAGGGGGCGAATTTGTATAAATCCGACTACAACAACAGCGGTACGGGTGCTATCACCCGTATCGACAATATGCTTGAAAGGCTTGCAAAGCAGCCGGAGGAATTCTCCGCAGCTATTGAAAAAGCAGGAAAGCAGCTTGCTAACGCACGATCTCTTTACGACCGTCCGTTTGAATACGCCGCCGAACTGAAAGAGCTTATCGAAAAGCAGGCATTCCTTAATGCCCAGCTTGAATTCGGCAGCGACAGCAACGATGACCAGATCGTTGATGATAACAATGATGACGAGGGTGAAAGTGAAGAGATGGAAATGTAATACTGGAGGTGGTTTGTCTGACTACGGTTAACGCTTTCTCTACTGAATATAGGCTGTATGAAATAATCGGACAGACCGCTATTCTGACAGAAGCACTTATAGACAGAAGCTCTATTCCCGAAGGATTCTACGCCTACGATTTCCGCGACCCTGACGGAAGCAGAGAGATTTGCGAAATACGCAACTTTATTTCTGTTGGGCGTACCGGAACTTTCATTATATGTAAACCGATTGCTGACGCAGATTGTGGAATCATTATCACAGATGAAGAAATGGTTCCGTTGGAGAAAGCAATCACGTTCAGCGGATATGAAAATATCATGCTGCCGATAGAAGAAAGGCTTATCAGGGAAACAAACAATGAGACATAACGTTCGCATTATGTGTTTCTCACAAAACTCTATTGTTTAATCGCAAGGAGGCACAATGGCAAAAAATAACGTATATAACTTTATCCGAGTCAAGGGCGATGAGGAAGAAGTAAAACGAATGATGGCTGCCGTGACTGTTATGACAGACGAGGGCATTCCGTGCTTTGATTTCAATAAGGTCATTCCCATGCCCGAAGAACTAAGAGTAACCCACGATGGAATATCAGCGATCCGCGGTCACATAAACAATTATCTGACAATGGTCAATCCTTGCACACCTGTCTACGACTCAAGCTTTGAAAAGCTCAGCGATAAGGATTTTGCGGAACTGTACAAAGCGATATTCAAATACTACAACCAGGAACGCACCCATCTTGTAAACTGCTATCTCCCCTCGCCGGACGCAGAGGAAGCGCGGGTCGGAGAAAAGCTTGCCCATAATATCGAAAAATACGGGCAGCCAACATGGTATGAATGGTCAATTCAGAATTGGGGAACAAAGTGGAATGCCTACTATCCTGCCTCCACTGACGAGAACACACTTGCATTCTGCACCGCATGGGCAAGCCCGAATCCCGTCATTGACAAGCTCGCCGAAATGTTCCCTGCGCTTGAATTTGAACATAGCTGGGCAGACGAATGCTTTGGCTGTAACCTCGGCAAAAACACATACAAGGGCGGTAAATTCATTGAAAGTTTTTCGCCGGAGGAAGGCTCAGAAGAAGCGTACAAATTCGCCGCGGAGATAATCGGATATGATCCCCGCGAGGAAGAATCGGCAGAGGACAATGAAGAACAGCCGGAAATTTAATGAAAGGAATACACAATGGACATTTACAAAAACAGCTTTGAGTATGCCAAAGAAAACGGTGAAATCGAACAGTACCGTGAAAATTTAAGTCTTTGCGAAAAATGCGGAACAAAAATACGCCATTCCATCGCCGAGCATTTCAACAACAATCACCTTGATGTGAAGAAAATTACTGCGGAACTCACCGAAGAATTCGGCTTTGAAAGAACAATGCTCATGCTCGCGCTCCGCGTTGACAGCCTCAAGTCTGACGGTCGCGTGGATATTACCAACAAGGAATGGGCAAGCAGATTCCTTTCAGCATATCCCAATGCTGATAAATTTCGATTGATAGCCGACCGGACGCTCGGAACTACTCACCCTGTTCTCCTTGACGGCGTTGCAGAAGAGGTAAGGTTCACATTTCTGGAGATGAACAAAAGCACAGAGCGTGAAGTCGAGGGATACCGCATAATTCAGACGGTTAAGACCCCTACCGCCGAATTTCTTCTCGGACAGAATAAAAATATGCCGAGCAGCTATGTGACTTGGCTCAACGGCAGCCACGACGGTGGAATATCCGCAGTATGGGGACATTATTTTACGTCCAACGATTCGCAGAAGAATCTCCTTTTAGCATATCAGGACTTGTTCACCCGCACTCTGACTGATGTTAATCAGCATATCCGATTTAAAGAACTCGCTCCGAAGATAGGTTCAATTATCCGTAATGTCAACGGCGAAGATATGCGCTTTGATCTGACTGATGAGGAGTGCAACGGAATCTGGAATATGGTCGATCAGCAGAATGTCGAAGATCATTTCAGAGATTTGCTCAGTGCCAACGGATATGATGTCCGATTACCCGCTATTGACAAGATAGTATCTGAAATGGCAGCTAAATACCGCGACGATTTTGGTTTCGGCAACGATGACGAGTATGAAGAATACATCGACGAACGTGAAGATGACCTCAGAGAAGTTCTCGCCTCCGAGATGTTTGGAAGCGTGTCCGTTGACAAGGATGTTTCAGATTATACAGGGCGAATCATGATAATACGTCCTGAATTTTTCACACCAAGTAACTGCACTCCAGAAAATCAGCTTTTCCTTGCACAGTCAGGCAAGGGCTGCGATTCTACGGAGTACGGCGGTGCAATAAACGGAATACTTCTGTATGATCGTGAAGAAACCACCATTACCAGCGACAGCTTCCTCGGTGCCATGCGTGAGGAACACATTCCCAATTGGGCAAGAGAAGCACGCGAGGATATTGCCGAGGAAAGCAGCGAGGAGCAGCCGGAGATATAAACAATGGGACATGATGTCTCATTGTTTGTGCATATTTCTCTTTTCAGCAATCCTTTACGCAAACGTTCTGTGACCCGGGCAATCCCAAATCTCATTTGGCAGGAATAGCGTGGTGAACCACGCTACCTAACACCGCACCGCCAAAGGCGGTGTATTTGATTAAAGCAACGATCTAATGGTGAATTTGTTCACCACAGGTTTTTGAAAGGATTTTCGATGAGCGATAATATCAGAAGATCAATTTACCTCACGCCGGAAATGTCAGAGCAGATAGAAACATACGCCGCTGCAAAGCATATTCCATTTAATCAGGCTGTACGACAGCTTGTAGAAAAAAGTCTTACGCTGACTTCCTATGCTGATGGAGAAAGCATGATCCGGCAGTACATTCACGAAGAAGTCAACAATTCCCTCGGTCCCTATATGAGTCAGATAAACGGAATTCTCGAAAGGCGCATTATCCCTATCTGCGCGAAAGCAAGCAGAACATCAGCAATTACTTTTGCAGTGGTTATCGGTATGCTGACCGAAAACTACACCGATGGCAGAACACACGAGCAGATCCTCTCCACTGCCATGAAATACGCCGGTCAGTACCTTAACGACAAACCACGCGGCGAAGCTGAACAGCTCGCCTCAGCCAGAGAGCTGCTGAACATCGCATACGGTTTAGGCAACGATGATGATGGGGTGTAACAATGGGACATGATGTCTCATTGTTTGAAAGGAGAAAACATGGATACCAACAATACCGCTGAAAAATACTGCATAGCACTCCACCCACACCGCAAGGGCAAATTTATTCTGACTGAAACAGCCACGGGCGGGGTTCTGAAAACCGGAACGCGCGACGAGATAATAGCTTTCTGCGAAGAAAAACTCGCCGCCTCTGTCAGCATTCCGGAACTTGAAGAGATGCTCGATAATGCAGTGTGCTATATAAACAATGAGACATCATGTCCCATTGTTGAGGAGAATGCCAAACAGACATATTCAATCTCCCGCAGCTACGAAGGCGTTTCTCTCAGCATTCAGCTTACCGCTGATGAACTCGAATCAGCATATCGGGTACAGGAAATGAATTATCTTACCGAAGATGTAGAGAACTTCCTTGAAAGCGAAGATTGCGGATTTTCGATTTCTGATTTCGGCGAGAATGGATTACAAGATATTGCGCTGCTTTTCAGAGATAAGTACAATGACTGCAACATTCCATACTGGACAGGTATCAGACACGCGGTTGAACGCTATGCAAAAGAGAACAATATCGAGCCACACTTTAATGATGAGGAATTCAACGGACCGGACAATGATCCGTAAACAAGATATATGTCTGCGTTATGCGACTTAAAGGAGGAATGCTATGGACCTGTTATCCGAACTTGAAAAAGATTTTGCCCGATGGGATCACCTTTATCAGCATGGCGGGCAAGCAGAAAGCCGACAAAATATCGTGGCTT